>DHKFC23501__coassemble_1097_pt1 | contig 38686 bp, 25 predicted proteins | sample DHKFC23501__metabat2_low_PE_030 | metagenome-assembled genome bin DHKFC23501
GGTCGGAAAACGAAAGTAGGAAGAAAACTACTTCGTTTTCCTCCTACTCGATTTTAGGATAAATCCAATTCGGGATTTGGATAATTTCTGCAAATTGTGTTCCTTTGCGTGGTTATGGAGAAATTTGAGTTACATATTCTCGGATGCGGTTCGGCATTGCCCACCACGCGGCATTTTTCAACTTCACAAGTGCTCAATGTGCGGGATAAACTTTTCATGATTGATTGTGGGGAAGGTGCCCAACTGCAATTCAGAAAAGCCCGCCTGAAGTTTTCGCGGCTGAACCACATCTTTATTTCCCACCTGCATGGTGATCATTGTTTTGGGTTATGGGGATTGATTTCCACGCTCAATTTGCTGGGGCGCACAGCTGATTTACATATCTATTCGCCTTGCGGATTGGAACAATTGTTGCAACCTACGTTGGTTTTCTTTAACAAACAGATGACGTACAGGGTATTGTTTCATGAATTTGGCCCGAAAGAGCCGGCACTGATTTATGAAGATCGCTCGTTGAGTGTAACAACAATACCTTTGCAGCATCGCATTCCTTGTTGCGGATTCCTGTTTGCCGAAAAGCCGCGGCCTAACCATATTGTCCGGGAAATGGTGGATTTTTATGGAGTGCCCTTGTACGAGATGAACCGCATCAAGAACGGAGCGGATTTTGTGACTCCGGAGGGACAGGTAATTCCTAACAGTGTACTGACTCGTCCGGCAGAAGCTCCCCGGCGTTTTGCCTATTGTTCGGACACTGTTTACTTGCCGTCGTTGGCAGAACAGCTGACCGGAGTGGATTTGTTGTTTCATGAGGCGACGTTTGCCATGGATAATCTGGCCCGGGCCAAGGAAACGTTTCATACTACTGCTGCTCAAGCGGCGGAACTGGCCTGCTCGGCCGGTGTGAAAAAATTGTTGATAGGGCATTTCTCAGCCCGCTATGAGGACGAAAATGTCCTGTTGGATGAAGCTACGAAAGTCTTTTCGGAAACTTTATTGGCCAAAGAGATGCTTTGTGTGTCCGTTTAATTTATTTCTGGTGATTTCTTTCTGTGAAGTTTGATTTATCGGGCGGAATGATTTACCTTTGCCCGGACAGCAAGTGAATCAAGATATTGGATATGAATTCTTCTTATGACGAGCGCGAGGTTTTGGCACTTTTGAAGGATGAAAGTACGCAGCGGAAAGGATTTGAGATGATTGTGGCGCAGTACAGCGAGCAATTATACTGGCAAATCCGTCGGATGGTGCTTTCGCACGAAGATGCCAATGACTTGCTTCAGAATACTTTCATCAAGGCATGGACCAGCATTGATTATTTCCGAGGGGAGGCTAAACTTTCCACGTGGCTCTATCGTATTGCCTTGAATGAATGCTTGACCTTTTTGAGCAAACAGCGGGCCACCGCCACGGTTTCATTGGATGATTCCGAGGCCGATGTCATTCAGAAATTAGAGGGAGATGCGTATTTTTCGGGGGATAGGGCACAACTGCTTTTGCAGAAGGCTTTGCTCACATTGCCTGAAAAGCAGAGGATGGTGTTCAACCTGAAGTATTATCAGGATATGAAATACGAGGAGATGTCCGAAATCTTTGGAACGACAGTAGGTGCCTTGAAGGCTTCCTATCACCATGCCGTGAAGAAAATAGAGAAATTTTTGGCGGACGAGTTTTAAACCTTTGCCATCAAATAGAGTCTAACCAACAGAGAAAGGAGGAAAAGCCTATGACGGAAGATAATTTGGAGAAAAGAATTGGAACGGAAAATCCTTTCCGGGTTCCGGATGGTTACTTCGAGAATTTCGCTTCGGATTTGATGAAGCGTCTTCCGGAGAAAGAGAAAGTGGAGGTCGTACGTAAGCCAACTACATGGGAGAAGATACGTCCGTTGCTGTATATGGCCGCCATGTTTGTAGGTGCCATGTTGTTGATTCGGGTCGCTTCGACGCATTATATGCCGGCCGGCAATACGGATCAGGAAGATGAGTTGGAGGCGGAGATGGAATACATCAATATGGCGATGGAAAATTCGATGTTGGACGATTATTCTTTGTATGTCTATCTGACAGAAGAAGTGGATGAAAATAATTAATGAGAAATGATGAAAAGAGCATTGATATGGATTGTGGTATTGGCGTTCGCTCCGTTGGTGTGGGCCACGGGCGGATGTGACCAACGTTTGTCTAAAGAGGAGTTCCGGGCCCGTCAGCAGGCTTATATTACGGAAAAAGCCGGCTTGACGGCAGCAGAAGCGGAGGATTTTTTCCCTCTTTACTTTGAGTTGCAGGATCGTAAGCACCAGTTGAACGACGAGGCGTGGAAGTTGATGCGTGAGGGGAAAAAGGAAGGCGTGACGGAGGCGCGGTATGACGAGATTATGGAAAGTGTCTACGACGCGCGCATCGCAGCCGACCGTCTGGAGAAAAGTTATTATGGAAAGTTCAAGAAAATATTGTCCAGCAAGAAAATCTATCTGGTGCAACAAGCCGAAATGCGCTTTCATCGTGAGTTGTTGCGTCAAGCGGGCAGAAGAAAACGGTAGACTTGTGTACTGTTCATGCGTTTTTTCTTCTTCTGAGGCTTGTCCATGTCGAGAAGGTTATTTATCTTTGCGCCGTCTGTCCTATGAAAGGCGGCGCTTTTATTATATAGAATATGAATCATAGCTTTGTTCAAATTTCAAAGAAACCGTTTGCAACGTCCGGTACGGGGAGGTAGAGTAACCTCTGCGTAGCGTAAGATTCTGTTGCAAGTCGTGTTCTTTGGAATATTGGACACCCTCCGGCGATTCAAGGGCTTATTGTACAGTCTTGGATGATGGGGCCGGAAAAGTACGGCATCTTTTTCTGCCGTGGTGCGCACATCGCGCATCAGTTTAGGTTGCACTCTTTTTCGGGGTGCATTTTTTATTCACTTAAAAACTTATGAGGCTATGATGAAGAACAATCTTACAAATCAAAATACAGAATCCGAAGAACTTGAGGGCTTATTTGCAGGACTCCTGAAGGAGGAAGCAAGTAAGGGTACCTCTGCTGAGACTTTCGCTTACAAGGGATGCACCTATGAGGTGCCCGACCATAAACCATGTGTGCAGACTGTCCGTTTTTCCGGGCTGAGCCTGTTGTGGGGAAAGCAGAACTTTTCCCCGGAGAAAGGAGAAGCGGCGCGTTTCTTCGTGGATAAATCAGATGATGGGAATAAGAATCACTTCGCGGTCTATATGGAAACTACGGATTGCGGTAGTGAAGATGAACTTTGCCCGGTGGCTTTCTATATCTACCGCGAAGGCGAGCCGCATCCGTTGTCGGCACACGAGGAAAGCCAACTTACAGGCTTTTGTGCGCGAAATGACTTCCCGCCTTTGAAGGAAGTACTTACCCCTGGCCGCTATTTCCTGCTGACGGACGGCTTGGCGGCCGATGGTGAGGAGGCGGTGCTTCAGCGGGTGGGGCGCTATGCCTGTTTGCCTTTTGCGGTGATGGAGGCGGGTGGGGCGTTGACGCATCCTGAGGCAGCTTCTGCGGACGTGAGGCGTCCGGAGGAGGAATTGCTGGCAGGACCTTGCTCTTCGGGCATACTCTGTCTGTCGGTTCGGTTTTCCGCTCCGTTGCCTGCGGAGTGTGAGTTGTCTGCCTGGTGTTATACCGAGGATTGGAAGTTGCAGGCGCAGGATGAACGTTTAGTCACTGCCCGCAGACGAGGGGAGCGGACGATGAATTTCCGTTTCCGTTCGGACATGATTTGGATGGCGGGTTGTTATACCGTCATCTTGCAGCACAACCGCGAGCCTTTCGCCTCCGTCACCTTTACATACTGCGGAGAGCCTGTCACGGAGGCACTTTGCAGGCCTCTTTCCAAGGCGGATATGGAATACCGTTTGGCCAAGGACCTGGCAGAGAATGATACGTGGCAACGGATGCACGAGTTTACAGGGATGGCCCGTTTGAGGCCTCGGCTGGCGGAACTGATGTGCGTTAGCGACTACAATTCTTTCTGTCAGGAACAGTGCTTGGCGGAATTGCAGGAGAATATCTATATGGCAGTCACGTCCGGGACGGCTTTCCATGCCAAGCGGTTGGCTTATTGCCTGCCCAAGTTGCTGGACTTTGGTACTACAGGCTCCAAGATGCAGGATTGCGCCGAATGGTTGGAGTGTGATTCGCCCGAAGAGTTATTGGATGAACGCACCGGGCAAGTTATTATCCTATATAATATAGGTGTGCTTTGTTCCGGCAAGGGGTTGGAGTTGCTGGGGGCTTTGGAGCAAGCTGTGGCCGATTCCTTCTTTTTCTGGTCGCTGATTCTGTGCGGCACCGAGGAGGAGATGCAGTGTCTCTTTGCCTGTTCGCCGGCTTTGGAGCAGGTCGTCCGTCCGGAGTTCCGTTTCCGGGTGGACCATCCTTCCTTGACCGAGGTGGTCCATTGGTTTCAGTATGAATTGGGTAAGACGGCTTTTCGGTTGGATGCCGAGGCCGAGAATGAATTGGTCCGCCAGGTGGAGGCACACTATGGAGCAGTGAGCCTTTGGTCCCGCGAGGAAATCCTGAGCTTCGTGATGAGAGGCATTGTCGGACGGATGAAACGGCGCATACGGGGTGGCTATGTGCCGGCGCATAAGCCTTCGAGGGCCGAGATGATTCAGGTGAAAGCGGAAGACATTTCGTTGGATGCCTGGTTGCAGGCATCAGAATCTGTTGCCTCCGGTGAGGGACGGGCGAATGCCGTTGCATTTGCGGAAAGTATGAAAGAACTGAATGAAATGGTAGGGCTTCAATCCTTGAAGGAAGCGTTGACTACGGACTTCTACCGGATGCGCTTCAATGAACAGCGCCGTCGGCTGGGGTTGGCTGTGGGGGACGATGCGGCACGTCACGTCATCTTCACCGGCAATCCCGGTACGGGCAAGACTACGGTTGCCCGCCTGTTGGGCAAGATATACCATGCTTTGGGGTTGCTCTCCAAGGGCGAGGTCATATCGACGGAGCGCCGGGAACTGGTCGGGGAGTACATCGGGCAGACGGAAGAGAAACTGAATGCCCTTATCCAGCGTGCACGTGGCAATGTGCTTTTCATCGACGAGGCCTACAGCCTGTGTACCGATGCCGATGACCGGCGCGATTACGGCCATCGGGTGGTGGAAGGGCTGCTGTCCGTGTTGACGGAGCCTCGTCCGGACATGCTGATTGTGCTGGCCGGTTACGAGGAGGAGATGGAGCGCTTGTTGCAGAGCAATCCGGGCCTGCGGAGCCGCTTCCCCTATCATTATCACTTTGCCGACTACAATGCCGACGAGCTGATGCAGATCGCCTTCCGTCTGCTTGAGCGGGAGGACTATCTTCTGACTCCCGATGCGGAGGCCCTGTTGCGCGACACGATAGCGGACACACTGAAGTCCAAGGACCGTTACTTTGCCAATGCCCGTTGGATGAATCAGTTCATCGTCTCGGGCGTCTTGCCGGCCATGGCCCGCCGGGTCATGGAGAGTGACCGGGCGAACAGCGTGGAGTTGTACCGCACTGTTGAACGGGCTGATGTAGAAGAGGCTGTCCATCGGCAGGCATCTTTGGCGGGCACTGTAAGGAAAGCCCGTCCACGTATCGGTTTCAAGGCATAAAATGCCTTCCGGCGGTGAAAAAACGGGGTATTGTTGGGAGGAAAGCAAAGAAACAAGTATATTTGCGAAAACAAACTTTCATTCTTACTACACTAACGTTATGAGTACAATCTTACAACTGGCTCCACAGAATGTGTGGAAGCATTTTTATTCCCTGACTCGCATTCCGCGTCCGTCAGGTCATGTCGAGCAGGTCACTGAGTTTCTGGTCAACTTCGGCAAAGGTCTGGGCTTGGAATCATTTGTGGACGAGGCAGGCAACGTCATCATCCGCAAGCCGGCCACACCGGGTATGGAGAACCGGAAGGGCGTTATCCTGCAGGCCCACATGGACATGGTGCCGCAGAAGAACAATGATACCGTGCACGATTTCACCCGGGACCCTATCGAAACCTTCATCGATGGTGATTGGGTAAAGGCCCGGGGTACGACGCTGGGTGCCGACAACGGCTTGGGTGTGGCTGCCATCATGGCTGTCCTGGAGGCCAAGGACCTGAAGCACGGTCCATTGGAAGCCTTGATTACCAAGGACGAGGAAACCGGCATGTATGGCGCTTTCGGCCTGAAGCCCGGCATCTTGAAGGGAGAAATCCTGCTGAACCTCGATTCGGAGGAAGAAGGCGAGCTGTACATCGGTTGTGCGGGCGGCATAGACATCACCGCCACGATGGAATATCAGGAAGAAAAACCCTTGGATGGCATGGTGGCCCGCAAGATTACGCTGAAGGGACTGCGTGGTGGTCACTCCGGCCTGGAAATCAACGAGGGACGCGCCAATGCCAACAAGCTGCTGGCTCGTGTGGTGCACGACCTCCTGGTGGAATTCGACTGCAGCCTGGCAGGTTTCGAGGGAGGCAATATGCGCAACGCCATTCCCCGCGAGGCACATGCCGTCCTGCTCTTCTATCCGGACGACATGGAGGCTCTGGAGGCCTATGTGGACGATTACAGGGAAGTCCTTGTCAATGAATACACGTCCATTGAGAGCGGCATACAGCTTTATCTGGAGGAAGTGCCCGTGCCTGCCACCGTGGTGCCCGAAGAGATTCAAGACAATCTGATAGACGCTTTGATGGCCTGCCAGAACGGTGTGACGCGCATGATACCCACGGTGCCCGACACGGTGGAAACCTCGTCCAACTTGGCCATTGTCACCATCGGCGGCGGTAAGGCCGACTTCCGCATCCTGGCCCGCAGCTCGTCAGACTCAATGAAGGATTTCTTGGCCGACAGCCTGGGAGCCTGCTTCTCCATGGCGGGGATGAAAGTGGAGTTCAGCGGCAGCTATTCCGGTTGGCAGCCCAATGTGGATTCGCCCATCCTGCACGCCATGAAGGTTTCCTACAAGCAGCAGTTTGGCACGGAGCCGGCGGTGAAGGTCATCCATGCCGGGCTGGAGTGCGGCATCATCGGCGCCACGTATGCCGGGCTGGACATGGTTTCCTTCGGTCCTACGTTGCGCTCGCCCCATTCGCCTGACGAGCGTGCCTATATTCCTTCGGTGCCTAAGTTCTACGAGTTCCTGGTGGCCACACTGGAGCAGACGCCTGAGAAATAAAGCACTGTTTGGATGCCGACAGACGGCAGAAAGGCAGGGAATCCGCGGATTTCCTGCTTTTTTTCTGCCATTTTGTGTCGTTTTCCTTTCCCCTGCTGACAATCTTGTCCGTCGGTGGCTGACAGAATTGTCCGATGGTTGGGGAAATTTTTGATATGGGTCAAGAAATATGTTGTATAACATGTTTTTCTATCCTTTTCCCCTTGCGCACGTCGTGAAAGGTCCTACCTTTGCAGTGTCAAAGACGAAACAAATTAAGGATAACAAGATTGTAAAAAGGAGGATAACAACAATGAAACAGATGAAGCGCAAATTCATGAGATTGCTGGAGGAGGCCTTGATAAGCATCGGAGAAAACGAAGAGAAGGCCCGTGGCCTGCTTCGGTAAGCGAAGAAGCCCATAAGGGCTGGCCGACCGGCAGAGACTTTCAGGATAACAAAAGTGATTAAACATCGAAAGAGTACAAGTATGAAAAAGAAAATGAATGCCTCTCCGTTGAAACGCTTTTTCAACGCAATGAAAAGAAATTGGATGGAGTCCATGAGATATTACAGTTACTCATGCTAACAAATAAGATAAAGCACCTATTTACTAAGTAAAGCAGATGAAAAGGGCACTTCGGGATATTCCGGGGTGTCCTTTTTTACTATGCCGGAGGGGCAGCAAGATTTTTTAAGCCGGAAAGAACATTTGTTAGTCTTTTATTTCGTTACTTTGTTTTCCTATAGGGATGCCGGAGCACGGATACGGAGATATCTCCGTCCGTATGCGCAGATATCTCCGTCCCTACTCGGAGATATCTTCGTCCTTATTCGGAGATATCTTCGTCCGTACTCGGAGATATACTTCGTTGAGGTGTCCGGCCATACGTTGACAGTTTGGGAGTTTGGGGATTTTAAAGTTGATGGGTTTAGGGGCCATGTACCTGCTCAATAACTCACTAACTTGACGACTTCTAAGTTCACCGGCTCCAAAACTATGAAAATACGAACTTATAAACTAATAATTATGAAGGCAATCAGATGTTTGTGCAGCCTCGTGCTGCTATGGATGTGTGGGGCGGGCTTTGTCTTGCACGCTCAGAGCTATGACCAGTTGTGGAAACAGATAGCGCAGGCGGAAAAAAAAAGTTTGCCGCAAACCATCGTCAAGGTGGCAGACCAGATTTATCGGAAGGGCTTGCAGGAACGCAACGCCCCGCAGATGCTGAAAGCATACGTATGCCGTTCGGCCTATCAGGAAGAACTGACACCGGACAGCCTTTACACCCGCCTGCCCCAGTTGGAACAATGGGCACGGACGGAGCCGGATGCCGTGAACCGCGCCATCCTCCACTCTTTGCTGGCCGAGGAGTATGCCAACTTCGCATCACGAAATTACACCGCCTTGCGCAACCGCACCGAGGTGGAGGGCGACGACCTCTCTTCGGACATCCGCCTGTGGACGTCCGCCCAATTCGTGCGTCGGGTGGATGCCTGCTGCACGGAGGCTTTGCGCGATTCGGCCCTGCTGCTGGATACGTCGGGCGAGGAGTACGTGCCTTTTGTGGAATTGGAGACGGGTAGCCGTTTCTACGGGCACGACCTTTACCATCTGTTGGCCAGCCGCGCCGTGGATGCCTATAATACGATGCGCCGCTTCGATGCGGACTCACTGATGCTGAAACGGATAGAAGATATTCGTGTCGCTCTGATGGAAGCCTATAAACAGCGTCCGGAGCGGGAAGACGCCCTGGTGCTGGCCACGCTGGACCATCTGAAGTTCTTCAAATCCTTTTCCCCCATTGATGAAGAAGAGGATACGGCTTATGTCGCTGCGTTGGACGACCTGATAGCCCGCCACGGCCAGCGTCCCGTTTGTGCGGAGGTCTATCTGGTCAAGGCACGATATCTCTATGCGGGCATCCGGCAAAAGCAACCGGCCCGTGCCCTCCGGGTTTGTGAGGAGGCCCTTGAACGCTACGCCAACTATGAGCGCATCAACGGGGTGCGTAACCTGCGGGAAAGCATCTTGCAACCCCGCCTGACCGTCCGCACCCGGGCGGTGAGCTATCCCGGTGATTCCCTCGCCTTGAACGTGTCTTTCCAAAACCTTGCCGGCTTCACCTTGAACCTTTACCGGACGGACCTGAAGAACAGTTACGACCGCCCCGACAAAGGCATACTGAGCCGGGACTACCTGCGCAAACACGCCAGCCGGATGGCTTCCCGCCATTTCGACTTGAAACCGAACCCGTTGTCCGGCATTGCGGCCGAGGACCTGCCCTATACGCAGGCAGATACCGTCTATCAACTCCCAATGCCTGAAGAATTGGGCATCTACGTGGTAGAGGTGGTGCCCGACGGTAAATCCGTCGATGGGGCTGACCGCCACGAGGTAGCCGTTTCCCGCCTGTTGCCACTGACGCTATCCTTGCCGGGCAACCGGATGGAGGTGCTATCGCTCGACTCGAAGACAGGACATCCTGTGCCAGGCGCGACGTATACTTTCTATTCTTCTTATGGCGATATAAAGTCCGACAAGCGGGTGACGGAGGTGGTTACCGGGGCTGACGGACGTGCCACCCTGGCTTGGGACAAGAGCATCCGAACCTATCTGGTCACGAAGGGGGAGGATGCCTTTCTGGGCCTACAGAACATCGGTTATACCTCTTATAGCCAGGGCAATGCCCAACCACAGGCGAACCTGGCCTTGCTGACCGACCGCTCGCTTTACCGTCCCGGCCAGACCGTCTACGTCAAAGGCATTGCTTATGAGCAGGACGAGGAGACCGCCCGTGTGCTGGAGAACCGGACCTATACGCTTTCCTTGCTGGACGTCAACCGCAAGGAAGTTTCCAAGCAAGAGGTGCGCACCAACGATTTTGGTTCTTTTGCCGCTGAGTTCATCCTGCCCACCAGTTGCCTGAACGGCGATTTCGTCATCAAGGCGGGCAACTTGGCCACTACCACGGTACGGGTGGAGGAGTACAAACGTCCGACGTTTGAAATCACTTTCGACCCCGTAAAGACGGCCTACGCCTTGGGCGACACCGTGACGCTGACCGGACAGGTCACGGCCTACAACGGTGCGGCCATTCAGGAAGTACCCTTGGCTTATACCTTGACGCGGGGTTACGGCATCTGGCGCGGGGAGACCCGTCCGCTGGTGGCCGACACCGTGCGCCTGGATGCCGAGGGACGTTTTTTTATTCCCGTGGCACTCTTGCCGGAGGGAAAAGAGAATAACTTCAGTCCGGTGGCCTATTTCACCCTTGCCGCTTCCGTGACGGGCAGCAACGGCGAGACGCAGAGCGAGACCCGTACTTTCTCTGCTTCCAAACGAGCGTACTATTTCACTCCGGATTTGTCCACCCTCTTGTGCAAAGAGGATTCGCTGGCCGCCACCTTCCGTGTGACGAATGCCGACGGGCAGTTGCTGGAAGTGCCGGGCACGTATCGTCTCTATCCTGTTCAAGGGGGAAAGCCGTCCAAGCAACCGGCTTTGCAAGGTTCCTTCGCTTCGGGCGAACGGATGACGTTGGATGCCTGGAAGTCCTTGCCTTCGGGAACCTATCGGCTGGAACAAACCGTCCAAGGACACGAAGGGCAGGAGGAGAACTTGAATACCTTCGACCTTATGCTCTTCTCCAAGCACGACCGCCGTCTGCCCGCCTTCAGGGAGCAGTTCATTTACGAGGAGAATACCGGGTTCGATGCCGCGCATCCCGCCGTGTTCTACTACGGCACCTCTTTCCGCGATGCCTATGTCTTGGTGGATATATATAATAAGGAAGGACGCATCGAGCATAGCGTCCTGCAGCTGAACGACTCCCTCGTCCGCCTGGAGTATCCCTACCAGGAAGCTTACGGGAAGGGCATCACTGTTTCCTTCAGTGTAGTAAAGGACGGGCAGTTCTATAACCAACGTGTGGAGTTGAAGAAGCGCGAACCTTCCCGCCAACTCGACATGAAGTGGGAGGTTTTCCGCGACCATTTGCGCCCCGGTCAGCAAGAGGAATGGAAGCTGGTGGTGAAGACTCCGCAAGGTCTGCCTGCTGCAGCCGAGGTCCTGGCTACGATGTATGATGCTTCGTTGGACCAACTCTTCCGGCGGCATCAGGGCTTGGCTGTCTATTTCAATTCCTATATACCTTATTATAATTGGCGCGTCGCTTCGGGAGGTATGGCCGTTTCCTCGCCTTACTTTCAGTCGAAGCATTGGAAGGTGCCGCAGTGGATGTACGATCACTTCTACCGATGCTATCCGCAGGCAATGGGCGGAGATTTTGTCACGATGTCCATAGCCGATCTCAGCACCAGCAACCGGGTTTTTGCCAGTACCAAGCAAGCTGCCCTGACGGGTGCCGTGGCCCGGGAAGAGGTGCTGATGGATGTCACTCCGTTGGCCAAGCTGGAAGAATCGGTAGTGACCGAAGCCGGAGCAGCGCCCGCAGCTCCGTCCGAGACCCTGGAACCGTTGCAAGGCCTGCGCACCAACTTCGCCGAGACCGCCTTCTTCTACCCGCAACTGCGGACAAACGAGCAGGGTGAACTGGTATTCTCCTTCACTGCGCCGGAGAGCCTGACCCGCTGGAACTTCCGTGGCTACTCCCACACCCGGGACATGCTGACCGGACTCCTGGAGGCCACAGCCACCACCAGCAAGGAATTCATGCTGACGCCCAACCTGCCACGCTTCGTGCGGGTAGGAGACGAGACCCGCATAGCCGCAAAGATTGACAACCTGACCCAGGCGAAGATGAAGGGCACGGCCACCCTGACCCTCTTCGACCCGCTGACGGATAAAGTCATTGCGAAGAAGAAGGAACGCTTCAGTGTAGAGGCCGGACGCACGGCAGCTGTGGAGTTTGCCTTCGACGTGACGGACCGCTACGACCTGCTGGGTGTGCGCATCGTGGCAGACGGAGGAGACTTCAGTGACGGCGAGCAACATGTACTGCCCGTATTGAGCGACAAGATTTTTGTCACCGAGACTTTGGCCATGCCTATCCGTGGCGGGGAGACGCGTACCTTCTCCCTGGACAGTCTCTTCAATCGTCAGAGCGAGACGGCCGCAGACCGCCGGTTGACCGTTGAGTTCACTGGCAATCCCGCCTGGCTGGCCGTGCAGGCCCTGCCCGCTTTGGGCGAGCCGGTGGCCGAAGATGCCATCTCGCGTGCCGTGACGTGGTACGCCAACAGCCTGGCCGCCTATATTGCCGCGTCCAATCCGCGCATCCGCACGATGCTGGAGGCATGGAAGGCACAGGGCGGCACGAAGGAAACCCTGCTGAGCCGCCTGGAGCAGAACCCGGACTTGAAGAACATCTTGCTGGAAGAGACGCCTTGGCTGACCGAGGCGCAGGATGAGAGCGAACAGATGGCCCGTCTGGCTACCCTGTTCGATGTCAACACGATGTCCCTCCGCCTGTCTTCTGCCCTGAACAAGCTCCGCGAGATGCAGGACGGTGACGGCGCGTGGAGCTGGTATCCCGGCATGCCGGGTAGCCGCTACGTCACGGATTACATCCTTTCGCTGCTGGTGCGCCTGCCCCTGCTGACGGGTGAGTCGCTGGGGGCAGAAGCTGTCGAGATGCGCGACCGTGCCTTCGACTACCTGCACCGCGAGGTGAAGAAAGACTACCAGGCTTGGTTGCGCCAGAAGCCCTGCGTGGAAGTGAAGCGACTCTCCGACTTTACGCTGGATTACCTCTACCTCTTGGCGTTGTCTGGCGAGAAAGTGCCTGTGAGCAACCGCGAAGCCTATAACTATTACTTCCCCAAGGTACAGAACGAATTGACGGGCGAAAGCATCACCCGCAAGTCGCAGGCATTGGTCATCCTCCAAAAAGCGGGCAAGGCCGGTCCGGCCGCCGACTTTGCCGCCTCCTTGCGCGAGCATCTGATTCAGGAGGACGAGTTGGGTGCCCATTTCGCCTTCCTCGACGCGCCCTACCGTTGGGGCATGATGCCCATCCCCACGCATGTTTCCGCCATGGAGGCCCTGCGCTTGGCTGGAGGCAATGATGCCTTGCTGGAAGAAATGAAACTCTGGCTGTTGCAGCAGAAGAAGACCACCACGTGGGACACGCCCGTCTCCGCCGCCGATGCCGTTTATGCCCTGTTGGCGGGTGGTCGTGACTGGCTGGCCGATCGGGGCGACGTTCGCATCTCCTTGGGACAGGAAACCGTCGAGACCCTGACGGATGCTTCGTCCGTGCCCGGCCTGAGCTATGTGCGCAAGACCTATACCGATGCCAGTCCCGTTGTCCATGCCCGGTCTGTCACCGTCGAGAAGCGCGACCAAGGTGCCGCCTGGGGAGCCGTCTACGCCCAATACCTCTCGCCCATGTCCGATTTGAAACAACACGGGGGCGAACTTTCCGTGGACAAGCAGCTCTACGTGGAGCGCATTGCGGCTGACGGGAAAAAGACGTTAGAGCCGTTGGCCGGAGATACACGCCTACAGGTAGGCGACATCCTTGTTTCGCGCATCACCCTCAGCCTGGACCGTGCCATGGACTTCGTGCAGCTGAAGGACCAGCGCGCTGCCTGCTTGGAGCCGGTCAATGCCTTGTCGGGCTATCGTTACGGTGCCGCAGGAGGCTACTATGAGGAGGTGGGCGATGCCGCCACCAGCTTCTTCTTCGATGCGCTGGGCAAGGGCGTCTATGTCTTGGAGCATCGCCAGCGCGTGGCCCGCGGCGGTACGTACGAGGGCGGCATTGCCACGCTGCAATGCGCCTATGCGCCTGAGTATTCCTCTCACTCGGCAGGAAGTACGCTTCGGGTGGAGTAATTCTTTAGACGCAGAAGACGCGGATAGCGCAGATTTCAGTTCATTTGTTCTGACATCAGTCATTCCAATGATCCATCTGCGTTATCCGCGTCTTCTGCGTCTAAAGAATCCGTTTTTCTTATAAGGCCGCTACGAACTGCCAGATGAAGTAGCCGCACACCGCACATTTCAGCACCGTGCCCAGCAGAAAGCCGATTACGGCCCCCAGTCCGGACTTCAGTGCCTCGCCTGTCTGGCGTCCGCCCAGCAGCTCGCCTATGACAGCGCCGAGAAACGGTCCCAGAATGATGCCCCACGGCATGAAGAATAAACCTACTATCGTGCCAACCAGGCAACCGCGTGTGCCCCAGCGGGTACTGCCGCTATACTTGGCGCCCAACAGAGGAACGAAATAATCCAATACTTGAATGACAATGACAATGCCCAGCCACACCAGCAGTTGGGTGGTGCTGAACTGTACCTGTTCCGTGAAGTGCAGCAGCAACAGGCCGGCATAGGCCAGTGGCGGACCGGGTAGCATGGGCAAGATGCAGCCTGCCAGTCCGCCCAACAGGCAGAGCGCGCCCAGGATAATCAAGAGTATGTCCATCGTGAATCTTTTTTAGGTACGGTTTTTATCTGTGCAAAGATACAGGATTTCCGGGAAAGCCTCCTAGCGGGTTGTGTGAAAAATGTCCGGATGGGCAAGGTACTGTCATTTGAGGCACTTCAAGTCCTTGTTTCTTGTGTCCGGTGATAGGGTCGCAAGTCGTATTTGTATAGAATTCTGATTGTCAGACAGGGCGCTTCACCGTTTCCGAAAAAACACTGAACAATTACTTGAGTAACACTTCGCAATTACTCGAGAAACACTGAAGTGTTTTGGCAGTTTTTCTTCAGTGTTTTTTTGAAGGCGGTTCGAAATTTATAAATCACTGTATTCCAATGGTGTACGTCGCGAATAATGTTTACAGAAATGAAAATTGTAACGATTTGTTTAAGAAGAGCCGTTCGGATTTTTTTAATTGTCCCAGTTGTTCATCCTGCTTATAAATCTGTGCCTGTTCCTAACAGTCTGTGCCATCTGTGCTCCATACCGGAGCCCGTGAATAGCTTTTTATTCGCCTTCATGCGTGGAAATCGATTTGTAACCACTATCTTTGCAGAACTTTAGTAGCATACCGCCTTTGTAACATGATTGAAGAGCAACTCTTGATACGCCAGCTGAAGGAAGGCAAGGAAAGTGCCTATCGGCTTCTCTATGAGAAGCACTACGCCGTGCTGTGCCATCTGGCTCGCGAGTGGGTGGGGGATGACTTCACGGCGGAAACGCTGGTGAGCGACGTTATTTTCCATTTGTGGGAGATTCGCGAGTCGCTGGAGATACGGGTGTCCCTGCGCAGTTATCTGGTACAGGCGGTCCGCAATCATTGTCTGGACTATCTCTCGTCCCGCCGTGAACGGACCGAGGTCACTTTTTCGGCCTTCGAGGGTGGGGAGGAAGGGGAACAGCCCTTTGCCGAACGTTACGTCCGTTCGGACGATTATCCCTTGGGCCGTCTGTTGGCACAGGAACTGGAGCAGACGGTGCGGCGGGCTATCGCGGCTTTGCCCGAAGACTGCCGGCGTGTGTTCTGCAAAAGCCGTTTCGAAGGGAAAAAATACGAGGAAATCGCAGCAGAACTCGACATTTCCGTCAATACGGTCAAGTATCACATGAAGAATGCATTGACCCGTCTGCACGACAGCCTGGGGAAGTATCTGTTCCTCCTTTTTGTCTTTTTTGAGATTTAACATGAAAAACTGCCTTTTTTTACTACCCTCAAATAGGATTTTATCGTCTACCTTATTAGAAATACTTCGAAGATGGAAACGAATGAGCGTCATGACAGGAATGAGTTGATTGCCGAATACCTTTCCGGGAATTTGGAACCGGCCCGAAAGGCCGAACTGGAAGATTGGGTCAACGAATCGGACGAGAACCGCCGTTATTTCATGCGTTGCGAGGAAATCTGGTTTTCTGCCATCAGCGAGGAAGAACTGGAAAAGTATGACGCGGACAAAGCCTTCGAAGCGTTTCGTCGGAAGGTGGAAGCTGCCGGGAAACGGACTGCCCGTGTGGGGACAGGACGGCGGTGGCGGACAGTCTTGCGTTATGCGGCTGCAGTGGCCGTGCTCTGTCTGGTGGCTCATTTCGCTTATCGGCAGGGCGGACAGGACCTGCAGGACACGCTGGCGCAGATTGAGGTGGAGGCTCCCGAGGGGTCGCAAACACGGATGCGCTTGCCGGACGGCACACTGGTGGTGCTCAACGCCGGGTCACGTATGGTATATGGCCAGGATTTCGGTGTGGAGAACCGTGAAGTGGAGTTGGAGGGCGAGGGCTACTTTGAAGTGACCCACCAAGAGGAAAAGCCCTTCCGGGTGAGCAGCAAGAATATCTCGCTGACGGTGCTGGGCACGAAATTCAATTTCAGGGACTATTCCCAGGAAGACGAAGTGGTGGTGTCTTTGCGCGAAGGCCGGGTGCAGTTGTTCAATCGCCTTCATGAAGAACCTTCCTTGCAGTTGAAACCCGCAGAGCGGATGGTGATGAGCAAGCGTGAGGGACGGATGAAGCGGGAGCAACTGGCAACGGAGAGTTACCTGAAGTGGATGGATGGCAAATTGGAGTTTGACGGCATGCCGTTGAAAGAAGTGGTGCGGATATTGGCACGCGCTTATGGCTTTTCCATCGTGGTGGAGGAAGACTCGGAGGTGGGCGATTTGCGCTTGTACGGAAGTTTTGACCGCAACAGGCAAGGGTTGAAAGACATCCTGACCATCCTGCAAAGTACTGGAAAAATTGAATGTAAAGTGGAAGAAAATACTGTGATTATATATTAAATGTTTAACTAAAAACCAAGAAAGACCATGATACATCGAGTGAATCTAAGCACATGAAGACGAACTGCGGTGAAGGCATGAAAAAATCGGAAGAAGGACCAGTTCTCCCGACTCTGTATGCACTCTCGTCACGTTCGCAGACGTCTTATCGGAAATGCGTTGGCAAAGATAGCCAAACCTTCCCGAAAAGACACTTTCCTTACTGAAAGTTTAATCTTAAATTTCTTATTTTATGAATTATGGGAAAAAGGCCATTTTAGTGGCCGGGGCTTTGCTATGCCTTAATTTTAGCGGTTATGCTCAAAGCATATCCATGAAAATGAACGGAGTAACGGTGGAACAAGCCATCGAGGAACTCCAGAAGAAAAGCGGTTATTCCTTTGTCTATGTGGGCGGTGACCTGGATTTGGACAAGACGGTCACCATCGATGCCAAGCAATTGCAGGAGGCCATCGAGCAAATCCTGAAGGGACAGGGAGTGAGTTATGAGATCCAAGGTAAAAACATTGTAATCAGGAAAGGCGCCAAGAAGGCGCAAAAGCCTGCCAAGAAGGTGACAGGCACAGTCAAGGACGAGACCGGTGAAGCGGTTATCGGTGCATCTATCCGTCTGATTGGTACGGACAAGGGTACTATCACGGACATGGACGGTAATTTCTCGCTGGACATGAGCGAGGGCGACGAAATCGAGGTGTCCTACATCGGCTATACGTCGCAGACCATTAAGTACGACGGCCAGGCTCTGGCCATCCGCTTGAAGGAAGACACGGAGATGCTGGATGAAGTCGTAGTCGTAGGTTACGGTACGATGAAGAAGAAGGACCTGACGGGTGCGGTATCGTCGGTGAAGATGTCCGATGAACCTATTGGGACGGTGACTTCTGTCAGTCAGGTGTTGGCTGGTAAGGCAGCCGGTCTGCAGGTCAATACGGTCAGTGCACAGCCGGGTGGTGGAACTAATTTCCGCATCCGTGGTGCGGGTTCTTCTGATATTGCAGGGAATAACCCGTTGATTATCATCGACGGTTTCCCGGTGAATGATCCTGGTACGGTAGGTGGAGGCTATTATAGTTCCGGTAATCAAGATAACGTATTGGCTTCTATCAATCCGAGCGATATTGAGTCCATCGAAGTCCTGAAAGACGCCAGTTCTACGGCCATCTATGGTTCACGTGCCGGTAACGGTGTGATCATCATCACGACCAAGCGCGGTAAGTCCGGTGCAGCACAGGTGCATTATTCCGGTACTGCTTCCTTGCAGACAATGGCAAGGGAGTATGAGATGCTGGATGCCACTTCATTTATGAAGTTAACCAATGCTTCCCTGCGTGAACAATGGATGTATGAAAACAATATCGGTATTTTCGGTGGTGGCAGTGAAGCAGATGCAGCTTCTCCTTTTGTTCCTAAATATACGGATGCGGAGATTGCAAATCCTGTTCGCAATACGGATTGGTTGGGAGCTGTACTTCGTACGGGTTTCCAGACTACGCACAACGTATCTATTAACGGTGGTACGGACAATACGCAGTATATGATTTCTGGTAACTTCACCATGCAGGACGGTGTGGTAAAGAACAACGGTATGGATCGTTATTCGCTGCGCGTCAATTTGGACCAACGTCTCAGCAAGTATGTGAAGATGGGGTTGAACCTGACAGCTACCCGCACTCAGTATGACAACGTGCCTTTGGGCGACGGCGACAGTGAATATGCCAGTATCTTGGTAGCTGCGGCCCGCTTCAATCCGCTGATGCCTATCCGCGATGAGAATGGTGACTGGACGATGAATCCAGAAGCAACTTTTTTGCCTAACCCCGTTTCCTTGCTGGATGTTACTGATAAAACGTTGAAAGATAGATTGCTGGGGACTTTCTATGTGGATATTGAGCCTATTAAGGACTTGCACATCAAGGGTAACTTCGGTTTAGACCGCTTGGCGCAGAAGCGCTCGACCTATCTGCCGACTACTACCTTGTACGGACAGAAAATGAATGGGCAAGCTACTATAGCGCAGGGTGATGCCAACGACTACCTGATGGAGTTGACCGCTACGTATACGAAGACTTTCGGCGACCACAGCATCAATGCTTTGTTGGGACACTCCTACCAAAGCTTCCACCGCGAAGGCTTCAATGCCGGTAATAACGATTTCTTGATGGACTCTTTCCTGTACAACAACTTAGGAGCCGGTAATGCTGACAAACCCTCAGTCGGTTCTTTCTCTAATGTATCGAAAGTTTCTTCTTTCTTTGCACGCTTGAATTATACGTGGAAAGACCGTTATCTGTTGACGGCCTCCCTGCGTGCCGATGGTTCTTCCAACTTTGCAGAAGGCAATCGTTGGGGTTACTTCCCCTCGGTCGCTTTGGGTTGGCGTTTCTCGGAAGAAAACTTCATGCAGAATTTGAAGGATGTCATCTCCAATGGTAAACTGCGTTTGAGTTATGGTCAAACCGGTAACTCGAATGTAGGCAATAAAGCCATGAGTTTCTATGGCGTGGGCAACAACAATATCTTTGGTTCGACTTCCGTGGTAGGTGTGTACCTGACGCAGCTGGGCAATCCTGATCTGACGTGGGAAACTAGTAAGGAGTGGAACATTGGTCTGGACTTGGGTTTCCTTAACAACCGTATCAACATGACGGCTGAATACTTCCACCGCAATGTATCTGACTTGTTGACTACTCGTCCGCTGCTTTCCTACAATGAAGTGTCTTCGATTGTGGCTAATAGTGGTGAAACTGTCAGCCAAGGTGTGGAACTGACCATCAATACCTATAACATCCAAACAAAAGATTTTACATGGAACACGGATTTCACGTTCTCTCTTTACCGTGATGATTGGAAGGAACGTGTAGATAGCTGGGTGCCGAGTGCATGGGAAAGCTATGATGGTCCGATGCGTTATTGGTCTGGCTATCTCTCCGATGGTTTAATTCAACCGGGTGAAGAAGTCCCTTGGCAGGACGGTGCATTGCCTGGGCAGGTTAAGATTAAGGATATTGATGGCTTTGTATACAATGCAGACGGTTCCTACCAAGTAGATGAACACGGAATTCCTTTGAAGACCGGTAAACCTGACGGTAAGTTGGACGATGCGGACAAGGTGATTTATGGTCGTCAAGAACCCGGCTTTATGATGGGTTTCAACAATACACTTCGTTGGAAAAATTTTGATTTCAACATCTATTTTTACGGTGAGTTCAATAAGTTGATGAATTCGAACTATAAGAAATATTGGGTTTCTTATAATATTGGTGATTTACGCCGCGGTTACAATTTGCCGGCATCAGCAATGGATGTTTGGAGTACAGAAAATCCCAATGGTACATTGCCGGGATTTTTGCAAAGTTATAGCATATATGGCCCGGGTGATTATTATTTGGAGAAAATTTGGTTCATCCGTTGCCGCAATATCACGCTGGGTTACAACATCCCGGTCAAGACCAACAAGCATATCTTGTCCAACTTGCGCGTCTATGTGGACGTCAACAATCCCTTCATGTTCACAAACTATGGAGGCCTTGATCCCGAAACGGACAGCTCGGCTAAATGGGCTTATCCTAATGTCCGTACCTATAGCTTGGGTGTAGATATTACGTTTTAATTGATTATAAAAATAGAATTTGTCATGAAGAAAATATATTTAAGTGCATGTGCTGTGAGTGCCCTCTTCGGATTGTTCACTTCTTGCATGGATTTGGAACCCGAAGATTACAGCAATATCAATACGACGATTTTCCCTCAGACGGAAGCAGATGCCATGGCATTGATGACTGCCAATGTCTATGCTACATTTAGAAACAACTCTTATGGCGGCATCTTCAACAATGCCACTGGCGTGCAGACCATTGGTGAGATGACTACTGATTTGGGTGCTTGTTGTTGGGGTGGTACGGCTTGGGTTCCTTTGCAGCAGCATCTTTGGGATTCGAATCATCAGTATTCAACCATTAATTATACTAATTTCGCCAAGGATTTGGGTAAAATGCTCTTGACTCAGGATCGTATTAAGGATATTCCCATGGATGAAAACGTGAAAGCCCGCTTTGAAGCGGAGATCCATTTGGGTCGTGGTTGGTTGGGCTACTTGTTGTGGGATTTCTATGGTCCGGTACCTTTGGCAACTTTGGAAGAGTTGAACAACCCGTTGAATGATGTGATTGTGCCGCGTGCCTCGGAAGACGAAATGAAGTCGTTTATCGAGACAGAGTTGAAAGCGGCTATCGAAAGCTCGGCATTGCCGACAAAAGCCTCTGCAGACGAATACGGTCGTTTCGACAAGGGATTGGCCTATACGGTTCTGATGAAATATTATATGGAAGCCGGGGAGTGGGCTAATGCGGAAGCATGTGGCCGTGAGTTGATGAAGCCGGAATATGGTTATGACTTGATGGAACATTATGCTGATATTTTCACGTTGGAGAATGAGCAGAACAAAGAGATTATCTTTGCTTGCGTGGAACAACGTGGTGTAAGTCTGCAGTTGTGGCACGATCATGCATTGCCTGGTAATTATCCAGTAACCAATACTGCAATCCAGCGTTGGGATGGTTATAAAGTACCGTGGGCTTTCTATCATACTTTTGAGAGCGGGGATGAACGTTTGCAATCTTTGGTCGGTGAATATGTCGGTTCGGATGGTGTCGAGTTCAATGAAGCATATGACAAGACTATTCATTCCACTATTTATGGTCAAGGTGCAGTACCTGTTAAATACGGTGAAGACCCCAATTCAACGGGTGACGGTAGCCAGATAGACTGGATTGTTTATCGTTATGCTGATGTGCTGACTTTGTTGGCTGAAGCTATTGTTCGTAACGGCAATGCCGTGACGCAGGAAGCGGTTGATTTGTTGAACAAGATTCGTACACGTGCCACATTGCAGCCTAGGACTTTGAGTGATTATCCTGATGTTCAAGCCTTCTTAGATGATGTTTTGCTGGAACGCGGTCATGAACTGTGGTGGGAAGGCAACCGTCGTACGGATTTGATCCGTCATGGAAAATTTGTTCAGTCTGCAATAGACCGTGGTGAACAATCAGCAGATTATCGTACTCGGTTTGCTATACCTCAAAGTGTAATCAACGAAGGTAAAGGTAAGATAGCACAGAACGAGGGCTATTAATCAGATAAGCCCATTTATCTTTGAGAGGGTGTGTCAAAAAGGGGAATTCGGTTACCGATTAGATTTTGACATGCCCTCTTTTTTTAAAAAAAATGAATGTCCGTATTCTCCCCGGTTATGCTTTTGCAAGGATGCTATGCTTCACTCGACATAGAAGCAATGATAAATGGCAAAGTATCCAATAATACTTGGTCATAGAAGCTTGCTTATCTCATTCTTTGTTTAGGCAATCTGTGGATATTCAGATTTTGAGACATGACACAAACAGACAACATATATACATATTCTAACTAATGTAGTATCATGAAACTTAATTTCCTATTTGGGGCAGCCTTGTCTTTTTGTACAGGACTGTTGTATGCCCAAGAAGCCCCGATAGAACCAGTATCTCCGTTGAGGAATCCGGAAAGAGGCTATCATGTAGAATGCAATTATTTTGTCCACAACTTCGTAAACCCGTTTGATGCTTCGGAGAAGTACCCGGAAACTTTTATCGACAACCGTTTGGAACGTTGCCAGGCAGAAGGAGATAGTCTGACATTGACCCAGCTGTATCTTTATTTATCAGACTATGTGGATCGCGACCTGCCTCCGGAAGCGTTTGACCATATGCAGACGATCTTTGATGATGTGAAAACGCATGGTTTCAAGGTTATCTTGCGTTTTGCCTATAATTACAAAGGACTGAATGCCTATGGGGGTGAAACGGAAGAATCCATCATGCGGCATTTGGAGCAGTTGCGCCCCTTCCTGCAAAAGAACAATGGCCTGATTGCCACCTGCCAAGTCGGCTTTATCGGTGCTTGGGGCGAATGGCACACTTCTCCTCTCAGCCAAAATCAAGAAGCCAAGAACCGCTTGGTCAATACGCTGTTGGACATCTTCCCGAAAGAGTATTGCCTGCAACTTCGCTACCCCAAGCAGAAGCGGCCGTTGAAACTGAAGCATCCGGAAGATTGGAGACGGATAGGCTTTGCCAATGATTATTTCACGGCCGGGGAACATTCTCATGCACCGGAAAATGATTTTGTGCCCGGAGATGATAATTACAATATGGTCCTCCAAGATGCTGCCTATTTCTTTATGAGTGGAGAGATTCCCTATGCAGAGAATACGGAATGGGGGTTACATGACCTAATCAGCGTGGACCGCTCCTTGCAAATCCTGCGCGACCATCATTATTCGGCTTTTGACATTACGCAGAATACGGAGTTGAACATTCGTCACTGGAAGCATTATGCGCTTTATCCGGAGAAGTTGGATTCGTTGCAGATCCCTTATGACATCAGTTATTTCAGAAACGCGCAGGGGAAGATGGTCTCCCGTTCGGCCTACGACTTCATTCGGGATCATCTGGGATACCGCTTATATTTGACAAAAGCCTCCTTGGACAAGGAAGGCGGGCAACTGGTTTATTCGATTGGGTTGAAGAACACAGGATTTGCGACGGTCGTCAACCCGCATCCTGTGTATCTCCTTTTGATCAATGCCGAAGATGAGGTGGTGTCAAAAGTTCGCTTAGAGGGCGTTTGCGCAAAAGATTGGCAACCCTACCGCCAAACTTCCGGAAACTATGAGACGATTCCTTATACGCTGAAAGGAAAAATTCCTCTATCTTTGGAAGCCGGTACCTACAGAGTGGCGATTTGGATGCCGGATGCACAGACATCCTTGCAACATTGTCCGCTATATGATATCCGGTGGGTGGAAGAGAACGGGTTGCAGCATTGGAGCAATGGGCAATATCTGGCTAATATAATAGGAAAGATTAAGTGGTAAGTTCTTCAGATTTAAATGAAACTATCTTTGGAGGAGTTAAGAAGTTAAGCCAACACCTTCTGTGTATGCAGTTCATGGACTTACTATCGGCTTAACTCCTAACGGAGCAAAGCGGAGTGATAACTTTCTTCACTTCTTAACTCCTAGAATATAAACTAAATATTAACATCTACTTATGAATAGAAAACTGATACATAGCATATGGGTGGTCGGATGTCTGATGGGATTGGGTTGCCTGTCACCGGCCGCTGCACAGGACTATCCAGCCAGTCCGTTGGATAAAGAAGGCTACCGCCTGATTTTTCATGATGAATTTGATGGCGAGGAACTTGACCGCTCCAAGTGGATTCCCGAGTACCTGCCTTCCTGGCCGAAAGACAGGAGCGTATGCCGGCCCACTTATGAAATGAAAGACGGCATTCTTCGACTGACGATTGATAAGGATTCGAAGAACGAGTTCGACAAAGGCATGTACATATCTGGTTTCATGAGCGCCAGTCGTACAGGTATGCATCATTATGATCCCAAGCGGAAAGCGCTTCATGATATCAAGACGGAAGCTACGCAAATCAACCAGTATGGCTATTATGAGATGCGGGCCAAGATGCAGGCCGGAGGAGGCGTACATTGTGCCTGGTGGCTGATAGGTTTCGAGGATAATCCGAATCAGACGTGCGAAATAGATATCTTCGAGATTCTGGGGACAGATGTCAATCGCATCTGGTCTACTGTGCATAGTTGGAAAGACACCACTATCACGTATCACACGGAGCATCCTTGGTTTGCCAATAAGAAACTGGCGGAGGAATTTCATGTGTATGGCTTCGACTGGACACCCGAGGGGGTTACGGTGTATGTGGACGGTGTCCAGGTGATGACGCATCGGGCCGCCATTACCTACCCGTTGGTGCAAATCATTTCGTTCTATGACAATCGGGCGGCAAAAGGTGCCTGGACAGGAACGTATGACCCTTCTGTGCCTTACCCGAAGAGTTTCGACATCGACTATATCCGTATGTACAAGAAGATACCGGAGGGATATCACGCCCTGCCGGAGCATGAGTTGCGGATTACCGGCATTGACCCGGCCCGTTTGCAGCTGAATGAAGGCGAAGCGGTCTTACGGGATATGGACGGACATGTGACTCGCGAGTTGCTGTACACGCCTTCTTATGTGAATGTGCATTACAATGACGGGACGGTCACCCAGCAGTTTGTGGAGTGGGAACCGTTGAGCGATGAGGCATTCCATAAAGTGCAAGAAGCAGGCACCGTTATGGTAAACGGGAAAATTACCGGACTGCCAGACTCTTTGTTGAATGGGAGAGAAGCAACCTTGATTATAACCACTCTTAAAAAAGACAGCGATGAAAAATAAAATAGCATTATGGGGTATGGCCGGATGTATGGCCGGCTTGTTGACATCTTGCGGAGGAAATGTCCAGCATCGGTCTTTCCACGGCATTTATGCTGATGAACCGGGAGGAACGGAAGGATTGTATAATCCCGAAAGAGGATTCAGGTTGGAAGTTGCCTTGGATGTGACGGAGAAGAACTATGTTTGGGATCCGGAAAATTACCCGGACATCACTTCGTATTTAGACGAACAATCCCAATTGTATGCCTCGGACAGCGTATCCTTGGTGCAGACCTATTTTTACCTGACCGGAGCAGTGGGGAAAGACCTGACGGAGGAAGATTTTCGGACGATGTCCGTGTTTTTCGATGAGTTGCGCCGCTTGGGGAAGAAGGCAGTGCTTCGCTTTGCGTATGAAACCCAGTTCATGGGGCGGGCGGAGACTGGTCCTACCCTGGATGACATTATTCGTCATACACAACAACTTAAGCCCTTCCTGGCTGAGAATAAAGATGTGATTCAAGTGGTACAGGCCGGTATGATTGGTGCGTGGGGCGAATGGCACAGTTCGTTTCATGGGTTGGAGAAGGATGAAGCTACAAAGCGGACCATTTTGGAGCATATTTGCCAGATGGCTCCCGAAGGCCGTTTTATACAGGTCCGTGTGCCGGCGTACAAGAATCTGTTGGATTCCACTTCGGCCGATGCCCGGCGGGTATCTTTCCACGACGATTTCATTGTCATCAAACCGCACGTATGGGATGGAGAAATGTCGGAAGGGACTCCCGCTTATCAGCAGATTGTGCGCGAATCTCCTTATCTTCCGGTGGACGGGGAACTTCCTTGGGGTACTTGGAGTATGAATGAAGACCCGGACAATCCGGAGGCTGGATGGCTGATAGACGGTCCGCAGACCGCACGGCGTCTGTTTTTGCAACATTTTACTTCCTTGAGTGTCATCCATAACTATAAGGAAAAGAATACGAAGGATAAATACTCCATGATGTATTGGAAAGAAACGCCTATCTCCGAGGATTTTCTCCAGAAAAACAGAATGCCGGTTTCGGACGCTTATTTCATGAAGATGGATGGAAGCAAAGTGGAACGGAGTGTGTTTGACTATATCCGCGATCATTTGGGTTACCGAATTGAATTGCAAGCGGTAGATGCACCGAAAACGTTGGCTGTCGGCGGAACGAATCCGGTGGAAATAACCTTGATTAACCGCGGATTCTCTACGCTCTTCAATGAGCATCCTGTATACCTGGTGCTGGTCGATGCGGAAGGGGCTGTCGCCCATGAAGTCCTGACCGGGGCCGATGTGCATGATTGGCAACCCTATCAGCCGGGCGACACGACTTACACGTCTCTGGTTCATACCATCCGGGCTGAACTGTCTGTTCCGGACGGCTTGGCCAAAGGGACTTATCGCTTGGGGCTTTGGATTCCGGACGGTTCGGAACGCTTGCACCGGAATGCTCGCTATGCCATTCGTTGTGCCAATGGCGATGTGGAGTGGCTGGTGTCTTCCGACGGGAAGTATGGCATTAACATACTGCTGGATGAAGTCGTAGTCCGGTAATGATTGTTCCGACGATTTTAAAAACAACATGCAAGACACTATGAAGAAGCTGTTACTTGGAATGGGGGTGGTACTTTGTGCCTCTGTGGCGACAGCCCAGTCCACCCTCTGGAAGCACAAGAATTGGGAAGCCCGCATTTCAGAGCAGGGCTGTCTGGAGCAAATCGTTTTTAAGGAAAACGGGCGGAAGGACACCGTGCCTTTCTTCCGTGAGGACGGACAGTTCATGGGGCCTTCTTTCTACGTCGTGGCAGACGGGAAGGCGCAGACTGCGGATTGGATGCCAGACGGTTACCGCTCCTACAGGGCTGTGATAGACCACGTGGAGTGCCGCCTGACTTATAAGGCCTGGAAAGGGCAGCCCGCGTTGGAGGTGACCCTGATAAACCAGGGGCACGTTCCTTTCCAGCCGGAGAAGGCCGGCCTGCGTCTGGGTATAGACACCTATATGGAGAAATATCCGGCCTGGTTCGGCAAGTATTTTCCTACGTTGATGCGCAACGAAAAGACGCATTTCTATGGGTATCTGCAGACACCGGCCGGCCGGACTTTAGGCATCGTTTCGCCTCAGCCTATAGCTTCATGGAGTGTGGAGTATAATTTGGGTTATCAGGACCCGGCTCCTCATTGGTTCATGGGACATCGCATCGAGTCGTTGAACCTTGACTTGCTGAACACGTTGCCTTTGCCCGAACGGCATCCGCAGCATTTGTGGATGTTGAAGCAAGGGGAGAGTAAAACTTGGATTATCGCTTTGGTTGATATAGAACGGCCGGGAGATTTCGAGAAGACCGTTCGGAAATTGGCTGATGTTCCGATGCTTCGGATTTCGCAGACCACATGCCGTCCCAATGAAGAACTTTCCTTTGATGTATTGTCTGAGGAGGCCGTCGTTTCTGTCTGCAATGAGCGGGGACATGAATTGCCTTTGCAAATAGAACCACAGGCCAATGGGGTACAGCGTGTCACTTGCACCTTACCCGAAGTGGGGCTTTATACGGTCCGTGCCGTAGAAGGAGACAAGATAACAGAAGGAGTTTTGTCAGCCCATCCGTCCCGTCGTTGGGTGTTGGAACAGGCTCGTAGCAATGCCTGGAAATATCATCAGAAAGCCACTTCGCACATCGAGAGCTGGTATGGCTTCTATTCTGCTTTCGAAGCAGCGAAGTATTTTCCGGATAAGGAATTGGATGAGAGACTGGACCGCCGCTTCAGCTATTTGTTCGACTTGCTGCACGACACGGTGAAGATGGAGCCGAAGTATTACGCTTCCCGCATCCAGAACACGTCGGGAACCATCAATCTCTTGGTGGGACGCTATCAGGACCACGGCGACCGTGAGGATTTGAAGAAAGCCTCGCGCCTGGCCGATTGGCTGATAAAGACCTGGCAACGGGAGGACGGGGCTTATGTCAATCACCACATTGTTTATACCAGCGTTATCTATGTGGCCAAGAATATCCTGGAACTGGCTGTGGCTGAATATGAGTTGGGCCGGCAAGACCCGGTTTGGCTGGAGGCTGCCGAACGGCATTACGCTTCAGCCAAGCGTGCCATTGACCAACTGGTGGATGCGCAAGGCAACTTCGAGACCGAAGGCGAACTGACTTTTGAGGACGGCATGATTTCCTGCTCGGCTTTGCAGATAGGCATGTTGGGGTTGATGCAGTCCGATGAGGCTACCCGCAAGCACTACACGGATGCCATGCTGCAGATTCTGCATAGCCATGACTGTCTGACGCAACTTCGTGTGCCGGATGCCCGCCGCCGTGGGGGAACCATGCGTTATTGGGAGGCGCAGTATGATGTACAGATGTTGCCCAATATGTTCAATTCGCCCCATGGATGGAGCGGTTGGCGCGCCTATGCCACTTACTATGCTTATCTGTTGACGGGCGACGAGCGCTGGCTGCTCGAGACCTACAATGCAGCGGGGGCTTTCTCCCACCTCATTGACAACCGGACGGGCGACTTGCGTTGGGCCTTTGTGGTGGATCCGTATCTGAGAGTGCGTCAAGCTTGTAGCGCGGATACGCATGTGACGGCCGATTCGTTGAGCTTCGGCAATCCGCATCCGGACTTGTATGATACGCGCACGTTCGTCATTGGCGAACAATATGTCAATATGATTAGCGACTGGCAGGGAGTGAACACGCAGGACAATGACGTGCACGAAGTGTTCAAGTTTATGGGCGAAGCCATGCTGACGAATGCCTTTGTCGTGGAGCGTGCGGACGGCACCGTTGTGGGCTATAATTGCCGGGTGACCCGCCAAGGAAATACACTGCAGGTAGAAGCGGATGAAAAGCAGATGACCAATCTGCACTGTAACCTCCGCAACGCCTATAAAGTCTCTTTCCGTGGACAGACCCGTGAGTTGAAGCCTCATTACTTGGGTTGGGCTTTCGGAACGGATATATACGCCGGGCGTTAAAATACTGCTAAGTACTCGGTGTGTATAATTCTTAAGTAAGTCGCAAGAATTAAATGATAACCCGTTGGCGGAATTAATTGGGGTATGAGACCCACGGGCGGAGATATCTTCGGGCCAAGACAGAGATATCTTCGGACAAGGACGGAGATATCTCTGGACAAAAGCGGAGATATCCGCCCGCAAAGCCGTACAATGGACCGACAAATAAAGTGCATATCGGTTATAATTCCGCCAACGGGTAAATGATATTATCTTTTGAGGAGTTAAGGAGTTAAGAAGTTAAGCCAATACCTCTGTGTATACGGTTCTCATTGGCTTACTATCGGCTTAACTCCTAACGGAGCGCAGCGGAGTGATAACTCCTTCACTTCTTAACTCCTATTATATAAACTAAATTTGAACATCTACTTAATGCTTTTCATTATGAACAAAACTTCGTTGTTGACTATTCTTTTATTTCTGCTGTTGTGCGGAGGTCATGTCGGGGCCCACGACAAGCAAAAGCACTCGTTCCGGTTGGGCGAAAACCAATTCTGGTTAGACGAAAAACCTTTTCAGATTATTTCCGGTGAGATGCATCCCGCACGTGTGCCTGTGGAGTATTGGCGCCACCGTGTGCGGATGATTAAGGCTATGGGCTGCAATACCGTGGCCTGCTATGTGATGTGGAATTACCATGAGAGCGAGCCTGGTAAGTTCGATTTCCAGACAGGCAACCATAACCTCGAGCATTTCATTCAAATCGTACAGGAAGAAGGCATGTTCCTGCTGTTTCGTCCAGGTCCCTATACCTGTGGTGAATGGGACTTCGGAGGACTGCCTGCTTACCTGCTTTCCGTGCCAGACATCAAGATTCGCTGCATGGATTCCCGCTATGTGGCTGCTGTGGAGCGTTATATCAAGCAACTGTCTCCCCTTGTCCGCAAGTACGAGGTGAACAACGGCGGTCCTATCCTCATGGTGCAGTTAGAGAATGAATATGGCAGCTATGGCAATGATCGTTCCTATATGAAGTGGCTGCACGACTTGTGGCGCAGCGAAGGTGTTACTGTTCCTTTTTATACGGCTGATGGGGCTACGCCGGCTATGCTGGAGGCCGGCACGTATCCGGGGGCAGCCGTGGGGTTAGACCCTGCCGCCTCGCAAGCCGAGTTTGACGAGCCGCTGAAACTGGATTCAACAGCCAGTGTCTTCTGTTCCGAACTTTATCCGGGTTGGCTGACGCATTGGCGTGAAGATTGGAATGGTCGGAATACAAAGTCTATTGCAGACAATGTCAGATGGTTGTTGGAAAACGGTAAGTCGTTCAACTACTATGTGGCCCATGGCGGTACGAATTTCGGCTTTTGGGCAGGGGCAAATTCGCCTGAACCTGGTGTTTATCAGCCCGATGTTACCAGCTATGATTATAATGCTCCTATCAACGAGATGGGCGAGGCTACCCCCAAATATATGGCTTTGCGCGAACTGGCACAGAAGTATAGTAAGAAAAAGTTGCCTGCTGTGCCCGAGCCGCTGCCTTCCATCACTTTCCCGGCTATCCGGGCTGAGCGTTTCACCTCCGTGTGGGACAATTTGCCCGCAGCCCGGGAGATTGTGCAACCTGTCCCGATGGAGATGTTGCACCAGTATGAAGGATTGATTCTCTACCGCACACGCCTGACGGGACAGAAGAGTGGCACCTTGCGCATTGATGAGGTGCATGATTATGCTACTGTTTTCCTCAACGGACGTTATATCGGTAGCATCGACCGTACTTTGGGCCAGAACTCCTTGATTATTCCTGTTTCCGGCGAGGAGCATCCCGTGCTCGATATTCTGGTGGAGAGCATGGGCCGCATCAATTTTGCCGCACAGATGATAGATCGTAAAGGCATCACAGACCATGTCACCCTCAACGGCATGACGTTGATGAATTGGGAAGCCTTTAGCATTCCCATGTCAGCGGACTATGTGTCTTCTTTGAAAGCAAGTGCTACTGTCCGCCCGGGCATGTTTTTCAAGGCTACGTTGAATCTGGAGGAAACGGGCGACTGTTACATTGATATGAAAGACTTCACCAAAGGCATTGTTTATGTGAACGGGCACAATCTGGGGCGTTATTGGAATGTAGGCCCTCAGTTTCGCCTTTATTGCCCGGGCGTGTGGTTGCGTAAAGGAGCGAACGAGGTCGTGATATTCGACATGCATCAGACAGAGCCAGGTGTTATCACTGGGCATAAAACATTGGACTGAATATCACTAAACCTTGATTGTAGGATAGGTGTTGTTAATGTAGATGTTGATATTTGGTTTATATGATAAATAGGAATTTAATTCTTTAGACGCAGATGACGCTGATCTATAATCTTTGATAACGGATAATCCGTCAATAAAGAAAATGAATCTGCGTCATCCGCGTCATCTGCGTCTAAAGAATCACACCGCTAAATTATCATTTAATTCTTTCGATTTACTTACTTAAAAACATAATAACCTAATGAGAAAACTGATCTTTTTCTTCGCCTTCTGCCTGCTTATAGGTTGGGCACAGGCATCGCCGATTACCGGCTTGTTGGAACGCATTGATCCGGGGGCATCGGCCAAGTTTAAAATTGAGTTGCAACGCGCGGACACCGACTTCTTTGAGTTGGACCAGGCAGGCGACAAGGTCGTGGTGCGTGGCAATAACTACGTCAGCATTGCTACCGGCATCAATTGGTATCTGAAGTATTATGCAGGCATTCACTTGTCTTGGAATGGCATGAAGGCCCAACTGCCGGGTGTATTGCCGCCTGTCACTCAGAAAGAGCGGCACGAAACGGCTTTGCAGGATCGCTATTATCTGAATTACTGTACCTTCTCCTATAGTATGGCTTTCTGGGACTGGGAGCGATGGGAGCAGGAGATTGACTGGATGGCCCTGCACGGCATTAATCTGCCGTTGGCCATGGTGGGGACTGACACGGTGTGGCGCAACGTCCTGTTGAAGTTGGGGTATACAAAAGAAGAGGCTAACGCTTTCATCGCCGGGCCGGCCTTCCAGGCATGGTGGTTGATGAATAACCTCGAAGGTTGGGGTGGCCCTAACAGCGACCAATGGTACGAGGACCGTGTGGCCCTGCAGAAGAAAATTCTGAAGCGGATGCGTGAGTATGGCATTCGTCCCGTGCTGCCCGGCTATTCGGGCATGTTGCCGCATGATGCCAAGGAGAAACTGGGCGTGAACGTCACCGATCCGGGACTGTGGAACGGTTTCCACCGTCCGGCCTTCCTGCAACCCACGGACGAGCGTTTTCAGGAGATTGCCTCTTTGTATTATAAGGAAATGAACCGCCTCTTCGGCAAGGCCGATTACTACTCCATGGACCCCTTCCACGAGGGAGGCAGTGTGAAGGGAGTGGACCTGGATGCCACCGGGCAGGCCATTCTGCATGCCATGAAGCGCAACAATCCGAAGGCGGTCTGGGTGGTGCAGGCCTGGGGAGCCAATCCGCGTCCGCAGATGATGAAGAGTATCCCGCAGGGCGATATGTTGGTGTTGGACCTCTATTCGGAGAGCCGTCCTCAATGGGGCGACCCGTCGTCCTCATGGTATCGCCAGAACGGTTTTGACGGACAGGACTGGCTCTACTGCATGTTGTTGAACTATGGGGGCAATGTAGGCCTGCACGGCAAGATGGCCCATGTCATCGACGAGTTCTACAAGGCCAAGGAAAGTCCTTTCGGCGCTACCTTGCGCGGTGTAGGTTTGACACCGGAGGGCATCGAGAACAATCCGGTGATGTACGAGCTCGTGACCGAATTGCCTTGGCGTGACAGTCGTTTCACTAAGGATGAATGGCTGGCCGGATATCTCCGCGGTCGTTACGGTAAGGCGGATGCGAAGGTATTGGAGGCATGGACTCTCCTCAGCAATACCATCTACGCCTGTCCGGACGAATCTACCCAGCAAGGCACGCATGAGTCCGTTTTCTGCGCCCGTCCTTCGCTGAAGGCCTATCAGGTGTCTTCCTGGTCCGAGATGTCCGACTATTACGAACCGATGGACGTCATCCGGGCGGCCGGCATCTTGCTGGAACATGCCGAAGACTTCCGGGGCAACAACAACTTCGAGTATGACCTGGTGGACATCGTGCGCCAGGCGGTAGCCGAGAAAGGCCGTCTGGTCTATCCCGTGGTAGTCAGTGCGTTCAAGGCCGGCGACAAAGAACTGTTTGCCGCCGCTTCCCGCCGTTTCCTCAATCTGATACTCTTGCAGGACAAGCTGCTGGCCACACGCTCCGAGTTCAAGGTGGGCCACTGGATTGAGAAAGCCCGCGCCTTGGGGCATACGGCCGAGGAGAAGGATCGCTACGAATGGAACGCCCGTGTGCAGATCACCACGTGGGGCAACCGTGTCACGGCCGACGACGGCGGCTTGCGCGACTATGCCCACAAGGAATGGAACGGCCTCTTGCGCGACTTCTACCACATGCGCTGGAAGACCTATTTCGATGAACTGGCCCGCCAATTGGACGGCGCAACGCCCCGCACCATCGACTTCTATGCCTTGGAGGAGCCGTGGACGTTGCAGCACAACGCTTATGTCTCCGCACCGGAGGGCGATGCGATAGACGTGGCGCGCGAGGTGTATGACGCTATTGCGCGCTGAAATCAAAGGTCGGAACAGGTTGTCCACCACGGAGTGGCTGGAGAATCTTGCTTTGGGGGCTTTGCCCGTTTTTTGAACAGGCAAAGAGAGTATTTCCCGCCGGATATGCGGTCTTGTCCGCAATTTGCCGTATCTTTGTCCACCAGTAAACAGAATACTAAACGCATAGAACAATGGATAATCAAAGACCTTTGATTCTGGTTTCCAATGATGACGGCATCACAGCCAAGGGAATCAGCGAGTTAATCAAGTTTCTCCGCCCGCTGGGCGAGATTGTGGTAATGGCTCCGGACGCACCTCGCTCCGGTACGGCTTGCTCACTGACGGTGAACAAGCCTATCCACTACCAACTGTTGCGCAAGGATGTGGGGCTGACGGTGTACAAATGTTCGGGCACACCGACCGATTGTGTCAAGCTGGCTTTCCATACGGTGCTGGACCGTCGGCCTTCGCTCGTGGTAGGTGGCATCAACCACGGTGACAATTCCGCCGTCAATGTACACTATTCCGGAACGATGGGCGTGGTGATGGAAGGCTGCCTGAAGGGGGTTCCCTCCATTGCATTCTCGATATGCAGCCATGATCCCAATGCCGATTTCGAACCTGCCGGCGAATACATCCGCGACATTGCCCGGAAAGTGTTGGAAAAAGGGCTGCCCCCCTTGACCTGCCTTAATGTCAACATTCCCGATACCAAGGAGTTGAAGGGCGTGCGCGTCTGCCGTCAGACGTTGGGCCAGTGGGTGAACGAGTGGGAGAATTTCGCACATCGGGACGATACGCATTATTATTGGTTGACAGGTACGTTCGAGAACGCTGAACCTGACAATGAGGCTACTGACCATTGGGCCTTGGACAACGGCTACATAGCCGTCACGCCCACCACCGTGGATGTCACGGCTTACGACCTGATGGATGAACTGAAAACCTGGTTCTGACCTTATGAAGTATTACCTCATAGTCGGCGAAGCTTCCGGCGACCTGCACGCTTCGCACCTGATGGCAGCCCTGAAGCAGGAAGACGCGGAGGCGACATTTCGTTTCTTCGGTGGAGACTTGATGGCGGCCGTCGGTGGTACGCAGGTGAAGCATTACAAGGACTTGGCCTATATGGGTTTTGTGCCTGTGCTGCTTCATCTGCGCACTATCTTCGCTGCGATGAGGCAATGCGAGGAAGACATCACGGCCTGGCATCCCGATGTGGTGATATTGGTGGACTATCCCGGTTTTAACCTGAAGATTGCCGAATATGTGCATGCGCATACGGATATTCCCGTCTACTACTACATCTCTCCCAAAATATGGGCGTGGAAGGAATATCGCATTAAGAATATCCGGCGGGATGTGGATGAGTTGTTTTCCATCTTGCCTTTCGAAGTCGATTTCTATGAGGGGAAGCACCACTATCCCATCCATTATGTGGGCAATCCTACGGTGGACGAGGTGGCGGCCTTCAAAGCGTCCTATGCCGAAACGACCGATGGCTTCATCGCTTCCAACGGACTGGCAGGCAAGCCCATTGTAGCCTTGTTGGCCGGAAGCCGCAGACAGGAAATCAAAGACAATCTGCCCGATATGATTCGGGCGGCTTCCGCTTTCTCCGGAGATTACCAGCTGGTGGTGGCCGGTGCACCCGGCATAGAACCGGAGTTCTATCGGCTTTATACGGGCGATGCCCCGGTGAAGGTCTTGTTCGGACAGACCTATCCGTTATTGGCGCACGCCACGGCTGCGTTGGTCACTTCGGGTACGGCCACGCTGGAAACGGCCCTCTTCCGGGTGCCGCAGGCTGTGTGCTATCACACTCCTCTGCCCAAGTTGATTGCTTTTCTGAAGCGGCACATACTGAAGGTGCCCTATATTTCGTTGGTCAACCTGATTGCAGGAGAAGAGGTGGTCAGGGAGTTGGTGGCAGACAAGATGACAGTAGAGCAGATGCGCGATGAGTTACAGAGTTTGTTGCACAATCCGGAACGGAGAGATGCGCTCCGTGCCGGCTATGACGAAATGGCCCGCCGCTTGGGAGAGCCTGGGGCACCTGCGCATGCGGCCCGACAGATGGTGAAACTCTTGCGGAAGTCGAATGAGGGATAAAGTCGCATCATTCTCATTCCTCTATTCCTATTTTATGTTAAACAATGGTGAGCCGGTGCAGTAAATGCCCGGCTTGTTTGTTTTTAGTGTGTAACTTTAAAGCAAAAGCAAAATGAAGAAGATAACTTATCTTTTGAGTATGATGTGCCTGGCCGTATGTCTGGCCTTCCAGTCGTGTGACGATAGTGAGGGGTATTCCCTGGGTGATTTCACCGCGCCTCAGTTGGCCACGGTGCGTTCCGTAGGAGTAAATTCCTTCTACCTGGATTGCGATGTGTGGGGAACGTGCTGGCCCGTAAATACGGACCTGGGATGGTACACGCCCATTGACGGGCAGAGAGTGGTCACCGTGTTCAATCCTTTATGGGACAATTATGAGGGGTATGACCACGCTGTAAAAATCCTGCAAATGCAGAATGTGCTGACGCTGAATGTGGAGCCGATGACCTCTGAGGATGAGGATAAATTCGGTACAGAGGCCATTCCCACTACGGAGGATGGAATCAGCATCAGCAATGGCTATCTGAATGTGTTCTTTTCCTGTCGCCTGCCGGCTACGACCAGTGTCAACTTGGTCTATCGGAAGGATGACCTGACGCAGACTACCACCGTGAGTCCCGAGGAAGACGGGTATATTCATCTGGAGTTGCGGTGCAATACGCAGGCCGAGGAGGAACTTCCCGGTTCGTACAGCGCCGTTTCTTATAGTCTGAGCACTCTCGACGGGAATTCCGGCACGAAAGGCATCAAACTGAAAGTAAATTTAGCCGATGCGGGCGAAAAGGAACTGGTTTACACCTTGGTGCAAGAAGAGGAGCATTAAACCAGCGTCACCGCATACAGGTAGACCACGGCGGCAGGTATGGCCATCAGTGCGCTGTCAAAGCGGTCCAGCATGCCGCCGTGTCCCGGCAGGATATTGCCGGAATCCTTGATACCCAATTGGCGTTTCATCAGTGATTCGGTCAGGTCGCCCCAGGTGCCGAACACGACTACCGTCAGCGCCAATCCCATCCATTCTATCCCGTTCAGGAAAGGATAGTAGTGGGCAAACACCTGTGAGGCGGCCAAGGCGAACACGCCGCCACCGACGCTGCCCTCCCAGGACTTCTTGGGCGAGATACGCTCGAACAACCGGTGCTTGCCGATGAGCGAGCCCACGCAATAGGCGCCCGTATCGCTCAGCCAGATAAAGATGAAGACCGACAGGGGGAGCATCGGGTTATAGCTGACGCTGCTGGCCGTCGGGTCGTTGTGGAAAGCCAGCACGCTGAGCAGGGCAAAGGGCAGGGCCACGTACAGTTGGCTCAGCATCGTGAAGGCCCAGTTGCCCAGCGGATTCTTTTTCTTTAAGTACAATTCCGTAATCATCAGATAGAGCAACAGCAACAGATAGGGCAGGAATACCCGTGCATCCGTCACTTGGGTGCAGAACGCCATCATGGCCAGGAACAGGTAGACTCCGGCCAATGAAGTGATGTTCCGGTTGATTTCCACCTGTCCGCTTTGGTTCATCAGGTGTCCGAACTCGCGGACGGACAAAGCCGTGATGAGGGCGAACAGGATTCCGAACGAAATAGGAGTCCACAGGATGGCTCCTACCAGGACGACTACGAACAGCACCCCTGTGATGGTGCGTTGGATGAGGTTGCTCTTCATTTTGACTAACGGTTTAAGAAACTCTTATTGTTTGTCCGGGGACGAATTATCTTTCTCCTTCTCGTCAGGGTCCTTCTTGTCAGGCAAAGCCTTGCTCTGCTGTTCCTTGACTTCTTTTTCGGCCTGCAAGGCTTTTTGAGCTTCTTTTTCGGCCAGTTCTTTCATTTCTTTGGAGGTCTGGTTGGCAGCCATGATTTCTTCCGACCGTGATGCCCACGGACGCGGACCGAAGATGTGCTCCACGTCCTCGGCGAAGATGACTTCCCGGTCTATCAGTATTTGGGTCAGCTGCTGATGGCCTTCTTTGTGTTCCGTGAGGATGTTCTTGGCTCGTTCATACTGTTCGTTCACCATCTTTTTCACTTCCTCGTCTATCAGTTCGGCTGTCTTTTCGCTATACGGGCGGTTGAAGGAGTATTCATCGTTGCTGTAATAGCAGAGATTAGGCAGCTTGTCGCTCATGCCGAAGTAGGCAATCATGCTGTAGGCCTGCTTCGTCACCCGTTCCAGGTCGTTCATGGCTCCGGTGGAGATTCGGCCCAGGAAGAGTTCTTCGGCGGCACGTCCGCCCAGGGTGGCGCACATCTCGTCCAGCATTTGTTCCTTGGTGGTCAGCTGGCGTTCTTCAGGCAGATACCAGGCTGCCCCCAAGGCCCGGCCACGGGGGACGATGGTCACCTTGATGAGCGGATTGGCATATTCCAGCAGCCAGGAGATGCTGGCATGTCCGGCCTCGTGGGTGGCGATGGAGCGGCGTTCCTCTTCGGTGGTGATTTTGGTTTTCTTCTCCAGTCCGCCCACGATGCGGTCGATGGCTTCCAGGAAATCCTGCTTGCCCACGAACTTCTTGCTGTGGCGGGCTGCTATCAGGGCGGCTTCGTTGCAGACGTTGGCGATGTCCGCGCCGGAGAATCCCGGGGTCTGGCGGGCCAGGAGGTCTACATCCACCGTGTCGTCTATCTTGATGGGGCGCAGGTGTACGCCGAAGATGTCTTTGCGTTCGTTCAGGTCGGGCAGGTCCACGTGTATCTGCCGGTCGAAACGTCCGGCACGCAGCAAGGCCTTGTCCAGTACGTCCACGCGGTTGGTGGCGGCCAGGATGATGACGCCGCTGTTCGAGCCGAAACCGTCCCCAGCTCGTCAAGAGTAGAAATGCCATGCTCGGAAAGATAGCCTACTGCCTTTGCAACGGTTTTCAG
>DHKFC23501__coassemble_1100_pt1 | contig 36636 bp, 32 predicted proteins | sample DHKFC23501__metabat2_low_PE_030 | metagenome-assembled genome bin DHKFC23501
CGGCATCAGCGTCATCTGCGTCTAAAGAATTAAATTCCTATTTATCGTATAAACTAAATATCAACATCTGTATCTAATTTTTTAAGTGAGCTAGAAGGAGTCTCAGAGGGCGTTCTTGTTTGGGACTCCTTCAAAATTCCCATATTCCCTCCTTGGGGCGTGCAAAGTTACTACATTTTAGTGAACCCCTGTCTTTTTCTTTGCCAAAAAACGCTCAGAGTCCTTCCAATACCGTGCGGTTGGCCTTGTCTATCAAGGTTGCGTCGAGCGAGGCCAGGTATATTTGCGTCACTGTTTCCGAGTGGTGTCCCATGCCTGCGCTGATGACGGACAGCGGGATGTTCCGGCTTCTGGCTACGCTGGCCCACGAATGCCGGGCCACGTACATGGTAAGCGGGATGGGGAGTTGCAGGATTTCGCCAATCTTCTTCAGATGCCGGTTGACGCGCCAGATGGCTGCTTTGTACTCCATCCTTCCGCGCTGTCCGGCAGACGTGAGTATGGGGAGCAGGTAGGGCGAGTCGGGGTGCGGATACTTGTCCACCACCTCTTGCATACAGTTTTCCCAGCGGATGCGCAACAGTTGGCCGGTCTTGCGCCGCCGGTAACAGAGGATACCGTCTTTCAGGTCGGTCTTCAGCAGGTAGGCCATGTCGATGAAAGACATCCCGCGGGTGTAGAGGCTGAAGATGAACATGTCGCGGGCGTATTCCCAGCCCGGCAGGCCGGACAAATCCAACTCTTTGATTTGCTTGAGATGGGCGAAAGCGACAGACCGCTTCTCTGTCTGTCCCACGCCGGTATAGACGCGGGCGAAAGGATGGTTCTGTTGCACTACGCCTTGTTCTACGGCCCGGTTGTAGGCAGCCCGGAGGATACGCATGTAGAAGGAGACGGTGTTCATGGTCACGTTGTTGGCTTTCAGATAGGCTTCATACGTTTGCAACAACTCGGGAGTGAGGTCGCGTACCAGGACCTCACTCCCGTTGCGGAAACGCATAAAGCTGTTCAGGGTCGTGCGGTAAGTTTCGCACGTGCGTGTCTTCCCTAATTGCTGGAGGTTGAAGATAATCTCTTTCATCAAAGCCGATACCGTCAGATGCCGGAGGCCGCTTTCCCTTTTGCTTGTCTTTGTCATGATTCATAAGTTTTTAATACAAAGCAAAATTAGCGGTGAATTCGGACTTTAGGCAAACGGACTTTGGCTTAAAGCCACTTCTTGACAATCTCTTCGGTCCGGTTCCAAAGCTCTTGCATCTGCCGGTGTTTCGTGTATTTCTCGGACAGGGGCTTGGCGTGTCCGCTCACGTTGAACGTGCCCGTGCGTTGTCCTCCGTCTTCGTCCAGTAGCAGGCGGATGGCAGTGTCCGCTCCCTGGCGTGGGGTACGGATGAAGGGGCGGAAGAATAGGTCAGTCAACGGGTCGAACCACATGTGCATGGTGATGATGTCCGTGGACACGATGCCCGGGTCGGCGGCATTGACCGTAATGCCTTGCCCTTTGACGCGGGCGGCCAGGTCGAGGGTGAAGAGGGTCAGTGCCAGCTTGGTGTTGCTATAGATCGGGATGCGCCAGAAGCTGCCCTTCCGGCCTCGGGTGAAGAAGTCGGGAAAATCCAGATGGCCGATGGCGTAGGTACACGATACCATATTGACCACCCGGCTGCCTTGTCCCATCAGGGGGAGAAGTTTGCGTGTCAGCAGATAGGGACCGACGTAATTGACACTGACCGTACGTTCCAGTCCGTCTTCGGTGATATGCCGGCCGGTCTCCATGGTCCCGGCACAGTTCATCAGGAGTGTGAGGGGAGTGCCTTCGGCCAGCAGCGTGTCAGCAAATTCGGCTACTGAAGCCAATGATGCCAGGTCCAACCGGCGTACTTCCATGTTCAGGTCGGGACGGTCGTGCATCAGCGTACGACGCACGGCTTCCGCTTTCTGTTTGCGGCAGGAAGCCATGATGACGTGATAGCCGGCCTGAGCTACCGCCCGGGTGATTTCGGTACCCATGCCGCCGTCCGCACCGGTGATGACGGCCAGCTTGCGGGCGTTTGATGCATTATTTTCCATGGGTGGCTTGGCGCTTTTCGATTTGTTCGATTTCTTTTTTCAGACAGGGAGGTAGTTCCTCTTTCAGATGCTGATGGCAGGCCATGTCGATGGTGTACATACGGGCGATGCAATAGTTGCTGTGCTTGCAGTTGCAGCGGGCGTTTTCCTCGGCCTTCATCCGGTTGACGAAGCCGGGTTCGTTCAGCAGGGCCCGGCCCATCTGCACAGCTTCGAAGCCATGGTCCAGCACCTCGTCAATCTTCTGGCGGGCCACAAGGCCGCCGACGTAGACGAGTGGCATCTTGATCTCCTGCCGGAAGCGGAGGGCATCCTCCAGGAAGTAGGCCTCTTTGAAGGGGACTGTGGGAATCATATACTTGCCCACCATCCTTACGCCGTATTTCAGCCACCAGCAGTTCATGTAATAAGTCATCGTGCGGATGGGCATTTCGCCGCGCATCACATACATCGGTGCCTTGCTGACGAAGCCGCCGCTCAGCACCAGGGCATGTGCTCCGCTCTGCTCCAGGCGGTGGGCCACTTGCAGGCTTTCGTCAATGTCCATGCCGCCGCGGAAACCGTCGCGCATGTTCATCTTGACCAATACGGCCATATCGTTGCTGGCAGCTTTCATGACTTCGTCCATCACCATGTCCATGAAGCGCATACGGTTCTCCAGCGAGCCGCCGAACAGGTCTTTACGGTGATTGGTGGAAGGAGAGAGGAATTGGCTGATGAGGTAGCCGTGGCCGGCGTGGATTTCCACGGCATCGAAGCCCGATTCGCGGGCCAGGTTGACGGCCTGTCCATAGGCACGGGCCATCTCGGGCAACTCGTCGGCACGCAAGCCGCGCACGAAAGTAGGGGAATAGAGGTTGAATCCGGTGGAGGCTCCTACGGGCGTGCAGCCGCAGATGCTCTTGTGGGACATATTGCCGCAGTGCCCTAACTGGATGCTGGCGGCGGCACCTTCGGCATGAACAGCGTCAGTCAGTTGGCGGAGGCCCGGCACAATCTCAGGGCGCATCCAGAGTTGGCGGTCAAAGGACAGGCCGCTGCGGGTGACGGCCGCATAGGCCACCGTAGTCATGCCCACGCCTCCGGCGGCTACCGACTTATGATAGTCCAGCAGTTGCTGCGAGGGCTTGTTACCCGGACACATGCTCTCGAATGCAGCCGAGCGGATGGTGCGGTTGCGCAACGTCAGCGGGCCGAGAGTGACCGGGGTGAATAATTTCGAAGTACTCATTGTAAGTAGATATTGCTATTTAGTTTATTTTAATTAGATGTTGATATTTATTTATATTATAACCTTTGAGGAATGGGAGGGAGTTATAAGGAGTTAGAGGGAGTTATAGGCCCATAGTTGGTCCGGCGAGAGTAAGCGAAGAAGTATTCGAAAAAAGTATGGTCCTCTAACTCCCTGAGCGAAGCGATAACTCCTTCTAACTCCCTATAGTAAAAAGGTATTGGCTTAACTTCTTAATTCCTTAACTCCTCAAAAGATAATATCATTTGATTCTTGCGATTTACTTAATGATCAGTAGTAGTTAGTGTCCAGTGACCAATGATTAGCGCGTCCCGCTTTTGATTAATTGATCATTAACCACTAATCATTAACCATTAACCATTAATCATTAACCACTAATATAAGTATGGTATAATTCGTTTCCGTTTTCCAACGGCCTCGGTGCCGAATTCCTCTATATACTTGTGGTATATGGCGTTGGCGCGCGGGACAAGATTGGCGGCGGTCCACCAGACAAAGACCCATGCTGCCGGCGAGGCTGTCAGGAGGGCAAAGCCGATCCATTCCACCAGTTCACCGAAGTAGTTGGCCGAGGTGACATACTTATAACATCCGCGTGCCGGCAGGTAGTGGCGCGTATCGCCGGGTTTCCGGAGATGGCGGATGACGTGGTCGGAGTGCAGGTTGATACCCATCCCTGCCAGAAAGAGGAAGAGGCCGGCGAGGGCGTGCGGCTCTGACAGGTAGGCAAGTCCGCTGGCATAGGCTTCATTGGGAAACCAGAAAAGTCCCCCGGCTTGCATCACACCGTTCAGTATATTGAATACGATGCCCATTGTCATGATACTGAGGGGCATGCGGCTCTTCCCCTTCAGGAGGAAGGGAAAGACAAACGAGCGTTGCAGGTAATGCAGCTGGAAGAGCAGGAAGAACAGGTACTGGGGCATTGTGAATCCGGTGCCGCTCCACGCCCAGAGGATAAACATGACAATGAATACGGGTGCTTCCATCAGTATCCAACCGAGCTTGTTATTGACCGACGGCCCCCATTGGGCGGTACGGAAGATGCCATAGCCTGCGCGGACGAAGTAGAGTGACACAAATACCACGAAGGCAATGCCCGACATGACATATAAAAAGATTTGAAATGTTTCTTGGCTCATATAAGTAGATGTTCAATTTTAGTTTATATGATAGGAGTTAAGCCGATAGTAAGTCAATGAGCCCCGTATACACAGAAGGTATTGGCTTAACCCCTTAACTCCTCAAAAGATAGTGTCATTTAATTCTGATTACTTATTTACTTTGATTTAAGCGGCACAAAGATACGTAAAGATTTGGGTATAAACAAGCTTCTGTCTGCCGTGTTTTTGCAATAAGCCCCGCTATTTCCCAAATAGGGCATGAACAATTCCATTTTGGCATTGTTATTGTAGAATAGAGATAAGAAACTGAATTTATAAACCTAAACACAATTAAGTATGAAAAAAATTATCACATGGGTTACTTTATTCCTGATGAGTATGGTTACAACGGCAGTATATGCCCAGCAAGTGCCTTCCGATTCAATTTTGCACGTCGTGGCTGTGCAGGCCTTGAAAGAAAACAAGTTCGTATTGGAAGCCGACCGGTTGATGTTCAAGCGCGGTGATGTCGCTTATGTCAATTCCAATACCAATTTTGTCTTGGTGGATGGTGAGAAAGGGACGGTACAGGTCGCTTTCAATAATACTCCGTTTGCAGGTCCTAATGGCATCGGTGGCGTCACGGTGGACGGAAAAGTGTCCGGCGTCAGAGTCAAGGAAAGCAAGAAAGGAAGCGTCACCTACAGTTTCAGCGTGCAAGGTTCCGGCATATCTGCCCAAGTGTTCCTTACGTTGAGCAGAGACACCAACCAGGCCACGGTCAATGTCAGTCCGAATTTCAATTCGAGCAATCTTACGTTGAACGGCCGGATTATTCCGTTGGAGGAATCTACCGTTTACAAGGCCCGTTCCTTCTGATAGTTCCTTATATGTTTCGCAAGTAGCAAAAGTTGCAGAATTTGAAGGAGTTAAGGAGTTAAACCGATAGTAAGCCAATGAGCCGCATACACAGAAGGTATTGGCTTAACTCCTTAACTCCTCTCACTTCTCTTTTATTTCTCTAACTTCTAAGCAGCAATTTACCTGCGGTCAAAAAGGGGCTATTTCCATTTGGTAGATTCAGTCCCATGTGGTTACCACACCCAAAAGAAAGTAACCATAGGCAAAAGTACACATTTTAATGGACAGCCGCTCTATAGTCAGGTGATAAAATTTCTGTGTAAGGACAGAATTCTTCAATTGAGTTGTGAATATGGCGGTGAACGCTATGTGAAGCGTTTCGATAGTTGGACACATTTAGTGGAAATGTTCTATGCCGTAATCATGCGTTTTGACTCCTTGCGGGAAATAATGGCTTCCATGCAAGGTGAGGCTCACAAGCTGAGCCATTTAAGCATAGCCATGATGCCATCGCGCAGCATGCTGTCCGATGCCAACAGCCGTCGGCCTGATTCTGTTTTTGAGGCAATATACCGGGACTTGTACGCCATATACCGGGACCGTCTTTCATCGGACAGCCGAAGCGGTAAGGAACCGCTCAGAATGAAACACCTGCGTATCATTGATTCCACCACCATCACGCTTTTCTCCAACCTGATATTCAAAGGTGTCAGCCGTCATCCGAAAAACAGGCAGGAAGAAAGGCGGTATAAAGGCTCATACTGTCATCCAACGAGGGCGTCCCCTCGGACGTTCAGTTCACTTCCGCCGCCACCAATGACTCGTTCATGCTGAATCCCGCAGCCTTGGACAAGGAGGACATTCTGGCCATAGACCGTGGCTATATTGACTATGAGAGGTTTGAGGAATTGACAAAAAAAGGGAGTCGTTTATGGCACGAAGATGAAGAAAAACCTCAGATATACCATACTCTCAGACACCAGACCCCGGAAGGACTTATGGAGGTCCGCATACAACATGTAACCTTCACTAAGGAACTCAAGGAAAAGGATACCGTCATTCATCACGGGCGCATCATCACGTATGCAGATGAGAGGAAGCATAAACTTATACGACTGTTGACCAATGACATGGAGTCAGACCTTTCGGAGATTATTGCCATTTACCGCAAACGTTGGGAAATAGAATTGCTCTTCAAACTGATAAAACAGAATTTCCCCCTCAAATACTTTTACGGGGAAAGCGCGAATGCCATCAAAATACAGATTTGGGTGACACTCATCGCCAATCTCCTGCTGACACTCATGAGGAAAGGGCTGACACGCTTATGGAGCTTTTCCAGACTGGCGACGATTAATGTACTATGTGGATTTCTACAGCCTGTTCAACCATCCGGAAAGGGACTGGGAGGCCATACTGAAAGCAGCATCGGAAGGACCGACACAGTTGGAACTTTTCACATAGAAGGGATGGATAGAAAAGTAAAGGGAGTAAACCACGACGGAATACGCCATGGGGTATTCCCAGCTATGATTCTAAAGTTTTATCGGACACTAATAATTTTAAATGAATGTCCGTAAACGTCCAAATTAGCAAAGACGAACTCTGTGCTTGCACTTATAGAGATTAAACATCGAATTTACTAATTGGATATTTGCGGACATTCATTAAATTTGAATGGAAATTGTTCAGTGTTTTGGTCGAAAGTTCAAAGGCAAATCAAACAGATTTCCAAATGAGCAAAATTCTGTACGAAATGACCATTTGATATTGTTTTGAGGGAGGCAAGTATGGGTGTTGATGGTTAGTCTTTTTCCTGCTCGAACCGCTCCATCTGCGCATTCAGTCGGACAATGCCCTGTAGACGTTCAGACAATTCCTGCCAATAGTTGTAGGTGAACATATAGTAGGACAGGTCATTTTCGGATTCCGTCTTTTCGGCCTGCTGCCGGGCTACGTCCACTGCTTTCTCCGCCCATTCAGTGGCGGCGGCGATGCTGTCCTGCATTTCGTAGCCGAGAGCGATGTTGCACGCGGCATACAACTTCTGTTTTCCCTTCTTCTGTTCGTAATGTCTTTTCCAAAGGCCGATGGCATCCGGCCAGTTGCCTTCGCGGACATAGACGGCTGCATCGCGCATGTCTACCGAACCTCCCGTGAAGAGGTAGCGTCGGGCTGTCTGCCAGTGAGGCAGGAGGTAACGGATGGGGGTGGTGCCTGCGAATTGAGAAGCAGCCTCTATCAGTTCGTCTTTCTGGATGGAGCGGGCCTGCACTTCGCCTTCGCTACTGCCGGCTTCTTCCCAAAAGATGCTGTCGGTGCTTTGGATGGTGGTGACAGGACCTTGCCTGTCGGGCAGGTAAATGCTGAAAGTGGGAAAGACTTTGACGTCCGTGGTCTCATAGTAGGCCTGGATGTCAGGCAGGAAACTGACCCGGCGCAGGGAGCGTACTTGTACATTTTCCAGGGCGATGAGGAAATCCACTCCCAAATTGTCTGCAAGGGTGTTTACTTCCTCGCGCGACAGGGTACTTTCGCGGGGGATGCGGTCTTGGGCACGCAGGGCTGAGTCGCAGATGATGACTTCATCGAAGTAATTCTCGGCGGCCAGGGATTCGGCCAATGACTCGGTGGCCAGTTGGGCGTTTCCCAAGTAGTATTCGGTTTTTCTTCGGATTTCAAGTTCGTCTTTTTGGGGGGCTGCATCGGCAGGCATCCGGTGTGTTTCGGGGGTGGAGGGCATGTTGTTCACCACGCCTACGCGCTTCAGCGAGGCCGGAAAACTGACCTCGGCAGGCTTCATATAGTCGATGGAGAGCGGTTGTATGCTTTGACAGGCACTTGCCAACCACAGAAGAGCCATCAAGAGGGAGTAAGAGCAAATTCTTTTCATATTCTTTCCGTATATTTGGGTGTAAGGGGGGCGCACCTCCTTTCTTTCATTGGGCAAAAATACGCTTTTGTGCGGATAAACAAAACCCCGAACCGTTAAAAACCGTTCGGGGTCTTGATTATTTATGACTTGAGCGTCATTACAGATTCTTTCCGTGGCAATTTTTATATTTCTTTCCGCTTCCACAGGGACAAGGATCATTGCGGCCCACAGTCTTCTGCACACGGATAGGCTCGCGCTTGGGTCGTTCGCGGGTGTCCTGCGAGGCGGCTGCCTGTTGGTTCGGGTCGCTCAGGTCTTGCTTCTGTTCCTGATACTTGCTCATGTCCTGACGTTGTTCGGGAGCAGCCTGGCGCACTTCCTGGGGTTCGCGCACGGGGATTTGTCCGCGCATCAGGATGGAGATGGTCTGATTGTTGATTTTGTCCACCATGGCGTCGAACAGGTTGACAGACTCCAGTTTGTAGATGAGCAACGGGTCTTTCTGTTCATAACTTGCGTTCTGCACGGAGTGCTTCAGTTCGTCCAGTTCGCGCAGGTTCTCTTTCCACGCCTCGTCGATGACGTGCAGCAGGATGGCTTTTTCGAAAGATTTCACCACTTCCTTGCACTCACTCTCGTAAGCGGCCTTCAAGTTGCACGAGATGTTGTACACGCGCTTGCCGTCGGTGATGGGGATGAGGATGTTCTGATAGAAAGCCCCTTGATTTTCATACACCTGTTTGATGACAGGGAAGGCAATCTGTGCCATACGGTCCGTCTTGCGCTTGAACAGTTCCATGGCGGCGTTGAAGGTTTTGTCGGCCAGGACTTCCTTCTTCTCGTCGCGGAATTCCTCTTCGGTGAAGGGAGGCTCCATGGCCAGTGTCTGGAGGATGTCCATCTTGGCATTCTCATAATCCGGGGCATTTACTGCGTTGGCGCAGCGGTCCCAGATCATGTTCACGATGTCCATGCCGATGCGTTCGCCCATCAAGGCGTGACGGCGTTTGGTGTAGACCACGGTGCGCTGCTTGTTCATGACGTCATCGTATTCCAGCAGTCGTTTGCGGATACCGAAATTGTTTTCCTCTACTTTCTTCTGGGCACGTTCAATAGATTTGGAAATCATGCTGTGTTCGATCATCTCACCTTCCTTGAAGCCCAGTTTGTCCATCACGCTGGCAATGCGTTCGGAGGAGAACAGGCGCATCAGGTCGTCTTCCAGCGACACGAAGAACACAGATGAACCCGGGTCTCCCTGACGTCCGGCACGGCCACGCAACTGGCGGTCCACACGGCGTGATTCGTGACGTTCCGTACCGATGATGGCCAGACCGCCTGCGGCTTTTACTTCCGGACTCAGCTTGATGTCGGTACCACGGCCGGCCATGTTGGTGGCAATGGTCACGGTGCTGCTTTGTCCGGCTTTGGCCACAATCTCTGCTTCTTTCTGGTGCAGCTTGGCATTCAGCACGTTGTGGGGAATCTTGCGCATGTCCAGCATCTTGCTCAGCATTTCGGAAATCTCTACTGACGTGGTACCTACCAGGACAGGGCGTCCGGCGGCTACCATCTTTTCAATTTCCTCGATGACGGCTTTATACTTTTCGCGCTTCGTCTTATAGACGCGGTCGTTCATGTCGATTCTTGCGATGGGGCGGTTGGTCGGGATGACCACCACGTCCAGCTTGTAGATGTCCCAGAACTCGCCGGCTTCCGTCTCGGCCGTACCGGTCATACCGGCCAGCTTGTGGTACATACGGAAGTAGTTCTGCAGGGTAATGGTGGCGAAGGTCTGTGTGGCGGCTTCCACTTTCACGCCTTCCTTGGCCTCGATGGCCTGGTGCAGACCGTCGGAGTAGCGGCGGCCTTCCATGATACGGCCCGTCTGTTCGTCCACAATCTTCACTTGTCCGTCGATGACCACGTATTCATCGTCCTTCTCGAACATCGTGTAAGCTTTCAGCAACTGGTTGATGGTGTGTACACGTTCGGACTTGATGGCGTAGTTGGTCAGCAGGGCGTCCTTCTTGGCCAGGCGTTCTTCGTCCGTCAGGTCAGTCTCATTCTCCAGGGCAGACAGTTGGGACGTGATGTCCGGCAATACGAAGAACTCTGGGTCGGAAGTCTTTCCGCTGATGAGGTCTACGCCTTTATCGGTCAGGTCCACGCTGTTCAGCTTCTCGTCGATGACGAAGTAAAGCGGGTCGGTCACCTCGTGCATGCGGCGGTTGTTTTGCTCCATATAGATTTCCTCGGTCTTGAGCATGCCGGCCTTGATGCCTTGTTCGCTCAGGAACTTGATAAGGGCTTTGTTTTTGGGCAAGCACTTGTGGCTGCGATAGAGGGCGAGGAAACCTTCTTCCTGTTGCTTCTTGTCGTCCGAGGCAATGAGTCTTTTGGCATCGGCCAGGTATTGCGTGGCCAGTTTCTTTTGGGCTTCAACCAAACGTTCTACCAGGGGTTTCAGCTGTTCAAACAACTGGTCGTCTCCCTTGGGGACAGGTCCGGAGATAATCAGCGGAGTACGGGCATCGTCAATCAGCACGGAGTCCACCTCGTCGACGATGGCGTAGTTGTGTTGGCGTTGCACCAGGTCTTTAGGACTGATGGCCATATTGTCGCGCAGGTAGTCGAAACCGAATTCGTTGTTTGTACCGAAAGTGATGTCAGCCAGGTAGGCTTTGCGGCGGGCGTCCGAATTGGGCTGGTACTTGTCGATGCAGTCCACGCTCAGGCCGTGGAACATGTAGAGCGGGCCCATCCATTCGGAGTCACGCTTGGACAAGTAGTCGTTCACAGTCACCACATGTACACCGTTGCCGGTCAGGGCATTGAGGAACACCGGCAAGGTTGCTACCAATGTCTTGCCTTCACCGGTGGCCATTTCTGCGATTTTGCCTTTGTGCAACACGACGCCGCCGAAGAGCTGCACGTCATAGTGTACCATGTTCCAAGTGATTTCGTTGCCACCCGCTTTCCAATGGTTTGCGTAAATGGCCTTGTCGTCCTCGATGCGGACAAAATCCTTGGTGGCGGCCAGCTGGCGGTCGAAATCAGTGGCAGTCACCACGACTTCCTCGTTCTCCGAGAAGCGGCGCGCCGTGTCCTTCATGATGGCGAAGGCTGTGGGAAGCACTTCATCCAGTGCTTTCTCGTAGAGGTCCAGTATTTCCTTCTCCAGTTTGTCTATCTGGTTGAAGAGTTCTTCGCGGTCCTCCAGTTCGGTACTTTCCACCTTCGCTTTGAGTTCGTCCACTTTGGCCCGTTGTTCGGTCGCCGAGTTGCGGATATAAGCTTTCAGTTCCTGCGTCTTGGCACGCAAGGCGTCATTGTCCAACTGCTGTATTTCCGGATAGACGGCTTTCACCTTGTTGACCCACGGCTGAATTTCTTTCATGTCGCGCGTGGATTTGTTGCCGAAAATCGAGCTTAAAAATTGATTAAATCCCATGCTGTTATATTCTGTTTTTATTATTATTCATAAAATGATTGGCACGCAAATGCGATTTTGCGCGGCAAAGTTACTTAATTCCTTACAGATAACCTGCATTCAGGTTACTAAAATCGTATGAAAAATGCATTTAGAGGTCGAGGGGAGCCTCCGAACTTGCGTTGGGTGCCCGGATGCGCATGGCTCCGGACAGGGTGGGGGCAATGCTTGTGGCACGGACGGGGACGCGGATCATCTCTGCTCCGATGCCGGGACCCAACAGAATGAGAGGGGTCGGGGTACCGGCGGCACGCACGGTGTGGATATCGGCTCCGTCTTCCTGGATGATGGTCCAGCCCGGCAGTACGCCGATGAGCAAGTCGCCGGAGCGCAGCCGGTGAAATCCGTTGCGGATGAGGTCTGTCCGTGGAGACCAGGAGCCAAGGAGCAGGCGATGGGCTGAATATACTTCGTTCACGCCACTGAACTGGACGAGGAAGCCGGCGGCTTTTTCCTGTACTTCGGTCAGGTTCAGTTGCTTGTCTTCTATGAGTTTATGATTGAGGTAAATTTGCTGGTCGTAGTAGGCTTCGACATATTGTCCTTCGCCGTAGGTGGCCATCAGATACATGTTCAGCAGGGTGGCGCAACGGTTGAGGTGGAACTCGCCTCCCGGTATCCGGTAGAGGTCGAGGTCGGGAATACTGTTGTCTACATAGCCAGTGGAGGCCACGCAAAACAAGATGTTGGACAGTCCTATTCGACGGTCCAGCATGTCCAGCAGTGTGGCCAGACTGCGGTCCATGCGGGCATACAAATCCTGCATCTCCAGGGCTTGTGTACCGGTGGAAAGGGCATGGTAAGACCCTGCATAGTAAGTGAGCGACAAAAAGTCTGGTACTGCGTCACGTCCGATGTCGCTCTTTTCCACCAAGGCTTCCGCCAGGCGGTTGACTTCGTCGTTGATGAAAGGTGTATGTGCCAGCCTGTTGTATTTCAGATTGTTTTCACCCGATAACTTGTATTTGAAAGGTTCGGTAACCGTACCGGGCAGGCAGGTGTACCGCTCCAACGGATGAAGAGGCGTCCACGTGAGGTTCTTGATGCGGGAGTCGGGTGCGTCTTTTCCGTTGATTTCGTCCAGCCAGTGCGGAAAGTCCCGGTAATAAGTGGTACCGCACCATTTTCCGGTCTGTTCGTTCAGCCAGAAGGCCCCGTTGCCCGCATGTCCGGCTCCGAAGATGGCTGCCTCGCGGAAAGGGGCGATGGCGTAGACCAGAGCCCGGTTATGGGTGGCTATTCGCAGTTCGTCCGCCAGGGTGGAGACCAGCAGGCGGGAGGGGGAAGAACTTTCGTTGGTGTAGTTCCCCATGAATTGGGTATCATCCACGCAGTTCACGGGACGCAGAGTCTGTGCGTCCAGCCAGTTTTCACCGATGATGCCGTTCACCGAGGGGGTGCTGCCTGTGTGGATGGCGGCCAAGGCCGAGGCCCGGTCAGCACCGGCGAAGGGCATTTCGGCATGGGCAAAGACCTTTCCTTCTCGTAACAGACGACGGAAACCTCCTTCGCCATACAGGGGTTCGAAGTCTTCCATGTAGTCCGTGCGAAGCTGGTCAATCGTCAGCATCACTACCAATCGGGGTAGGACGGGCAGGGATTGTGCCTGCACGCTGCCGATGGTCAGCATCAATATGGAAGTAATCAGTCCTTTTTTCATTTTATTCTTTTCTTTATCCAAATGATGTGGGCGATGCTTCTTGTCCACAAACAGAGTGCCAAAGGTACGACCGTTGGCGGAAACTCTTGCGGGAATACGCCCCAAAACAGCATAAATAAAGTTAAAACAATAAAATTTGTCGCTTGATAGAAGCTAAGAGAGCCTTTCCGCTCCTTGTAAATTACCTCCGGAAGGCAAAGAAGATGCAAGGGATGGAAGACGAGGAGCAGGTAGTTGGGGCTCATGCACGGGTGTTGGGAGAAAAACACCAGGAAAGCCAATACGCAACCTGCCAATCCTGCCGCACTGAGCCAGAAGACATCCACGCCCCACAGCGTTTTTTTCCGACGGAGGCCATACACGGTAAGGAGCAGGGTCACCGCGAAACAAAGCCAGGCACAAAGGTCTGGCGTGAGCCATTCTCCGCGGGACTTTTCTTTCTCCATGGCTTTGATCAGGAGGCCTTCTCCGGAAACCAAAGGGCGTTTATGGCCGATAGAATCCGCTATTTGTGTGTGCGTCAGGTCTTTCTGCAACAGGAAGGGCACAAACTGCATCGTTCGTCGGCTGATGGGTTGGTCGGCTTGGCTTCCCAGGCAGAGGTCCATCGCCAGGCGCGACCAGGGATGCCCTTCGCTATATCGGTAGATGAGTTCACGGAAAGTATGTCCGGTGGGGGTGTCCATGTCCGTACCGTAATCCACAGTGCCAAGTATGGCTTCCTCCACCTTGTCCCGCGGACGGGTGGAGCAATTGTCGTAGAAGAAATTATAGCGGTAGACGCGGTTTTCCGGACGATAGTTCTCCTCCAGCAGGGCCACGAGGCGTTCCTTTTCCGCCTGATTCAGGTTGAGGACCTGTTGGTGGACGTCCCGCCCGTTGTAATAGTACGCATAGGTGAAATACTCAGTGGAGTCCTTGTCCAGCCGGTAGTCCGTCTCTCCCAGGGCGAAGCGCAGGACGAATCCCCCTGAGCTGAAGTCGAAGACCCCGTAATTGTAAACGATGTCCGTCTTGCGCGTCAGGTTTTCGCACCGGATGGCGGTATGTCCGAAGAGGGTATAGATTTCCTCACCCGCCGCACAGGTCAGGATGCTGATGCGGAGGGAGTCGTGGGGCGATACCGGTTCCCGGGTCGGTTGGGCTGACAGGCGGAAGGGAAGCAGGGTGTAGAGGAATACACTTGCTATTAGTATTATGTGCAGTCTTAGTTTCATGGGCGCAAAGGTAGGCATTTTTCCCTTGTCCGTTTCTATGTTTCAGATAAATTGAATGCATTTGCCTTACAAATAAATACCCGTTGGCGGAATTAATCGGGTCATGAAAGGCCACGGGCAGAGATATCTGCGAGCGAGGGCGGAGATATCTGCGGGCGAGGACGGAGATATCTGCGAACAAAAGCGAAGACATCCCCCCGCAATGCCGTGTAATGGACCGATGGCATAAAGTGCATACGAATCCTAATTCCGCCAACGGGTAAATAAATAGAAAGCGTTACATTGCGACGATTGGTTAACTGCTATTGGTTTATCAGTTAGTAAACGCATATGATCGAGTCCACTTTAAAAAGTCAATCTCATGTTTTTTTGTTTACCATTTTCTTATAATGTATCATATTGATTTACAATGTAGTATATTCATTGCTCCAAATTCCGGAATACCCACAAATTCCAGCTTGTAAGAGTTGGAGCTTTAGTATTAAAGAAGAAGGAGGGCATTTTGATACACCCACCTTATTCATTTCACAGATTTCACAACATGAACTTACCGGTTCACGAAACTGCAGAAGCGCTCTAATCCTTGAAGCATTACGCTACGCGGACAAGCAATATTCCAACGCATATAGCCTTCGCCTTCCGCCCCATACATAGTACCGGCATTCAGCCACAACTTGGCATCTCTGACCAGCCGATGCTCCAGTTCTTCAGAAGAAAGGCCCAATACACGACAATCCATCCACACCAGATAAGTGCCCTCCAACTTGGCGATAGGAAAATCCGGTAGATTGCGTTGACAAAAATCCTTCATGCATTCGTAATTCCCTTTCAGATAATCCAGCAACTGAAGAAGCCAATCCTCGCCTTCATTATAGGCTGCCATAGTGGCCAGGACTCCGAAGGGATTGACATCACACACTTCATTGACATTGATAGCCCTGTCTATCTTCCGGCGGATTTCCCCATCGGCCGAAATGATATTGGCTATCTGAAGCCCGGCGATATTGAATCCTTTACTGGGCGATACGCACGTCACGGAATGCTGAAGGAATTCCTCGGAAAGCGAAGCAAACGGTGTATAGACATAGCCCGGAAGCACCAATTCGCAATGGATTTCATCGGACACGACAACTACATCATGACGCAGACAGATTTCACCCACGCGCATCAGTTCCTCACGCGTCCAAACCCGTCCGGCGGGATTATGCGGATTGCACAAAAGCAAAAGCTTCACCCGCTCATCGGCGGCCTTCCGCTCCAAATCATCATAATCCATCCGGAAAGTATCTCCATCGGCCAGCAAAGGATTGCTGACCACCTCGCACCCATTGTTGCGGATGGAAGAAAAGAAGCAATTATAAACCGGCGTCTGTAGCAACACCTTGTCTCCGGGGCGGGTCAATGCCTTGATAATGGCAGATACGGCCGGCACCACACCCGAGGTATAAATCATCCAGTCCTTCTGAATCTCCCAGTCATGACGACGCTTGAACCATCGGATAACTGCCTCATAATAAGCATCCGGCACCCGGGTATAGCCGAAGATACCATGCGTTATACGACGTTGGAGGGCCTCGGTAATGGCCGGTGCTACGCGGAAGTCCATGTCGGCCACCCACATGGGCAACACCTCTGCATCCGTCGAACTATCCCATTTATAAGAATTGGTGCCTCGACGGGAAATGATTTCATCAAAATTATAGTTCATACAGTTCTATTTAATCGGTTTTCATTCATGGGGGCAAAGATACGCATTTCCACGCAATCCGATGGTAGACAAATTACGGATGATGCGTCTTCCTACGCTTCCTCCACCCGGAATCCGACCTTGCGCAAGTCCTCCCAAAAGTGCGGATAGGACTTTGAAACCACTTTCGGCTCGGCAATGCGCAAACCTGGTACCCGGATGCATGCCGGAGCAAAAGCCATGGCCATGCGATGGTCTTCATAGGTATCGATGACCGGTGTCTGCTGTGCCGGACAACGTTCACCTTCCCAGACGAGAATACGGTCTTGCTCGCACCGCAGGACATAACCTAACTTGCGCAATTCTGTGACCAATGCGGATAGCCGGTCCGTCTCCTTGATTTTGAGACTTTGCAACCCCGTAAAACGGAAGGTCACCCCCAAGAGGCAACACGTGACTACAAAGGTTTGCGCCAGGTCGGGAATATTCACCAGATCGGCCTCCAAGTGCGTGTCCGGAGCCTGACCGGGATGCAGGACAACTCCTCCTTGCGGGGTGAAATCCGTCTGTACCCCCAAACGGGCAAAGAGAGCTGCCCCATGACTATCCCCCTGATAACTATCCTCCAACAAACCAGGCAACACAATCTCCATCGCTCCCTGCCTATGAGATGCACCGCCCGCCGCGGACATCAATGCCATTATTTCGTACCAATAAGAAGCCGCACTCCAATCACTTTCTACCCGGAAGGGCCTGTCTTGATAGGCACCCGGATAGACCCGGATGCAATCCGGTGCTGCCCACTCCGCCCGCGCACCGAAATCGCTCATCAAACGCAAGGTCAGGTTGATGTAAGGACGCGAAATGATGTTCCCCGTCAAATGCAAGGTCAGCCCTCCGGGAAGAACAGGGCCTATCATCAGCAGAGCGGAAATATATTGCGAACTGACATGCCCCGCCATAGACACCTCCTGCCCCCCGAGCCGGGTGCCCGTAATGCGCAGAGGAGGGAAACCCTCCTGGCCTGCATATTCAATCTGTGCCCCCAGGCTTCGCAAGGCATCCACCAAGATGCCGATGGGACGTTGTTGCATCCGGGAGGTACCGGTCAGAAGGCGGATGCCCGGCGTCACACTCAGGTAAGCCGTAAGGAAACGCATGGCAGTGCCCGCAGCTCCGATATCCACGATATCCGACGGATGTTCGAGGGCGCGGACCATCACATGTGTATCATCACAATCGCTCAAATTGTCCGGACGGATGTTCCCCCCGGACAAGGCATGGAGGATGAGTACACGATTGCTGATGCTTTTCGAAGAAGGCAAGTGGATGAGAGCCTGCAAGTCTTCGGAGGAATGGAGAATATATTGCATGAACGACTAATGATTAACGGTTAGTAATGAATGGTCAGTTGGTAGCAGAGAGTCCCTTCGCCAAAATCATGGACGGGCCATTCGAAATCGCCTCTGAACAAGCCATAGACAGACGAGCCGGATCCGCTCATCGAAGCATACAAGGCCCCCAGCTGATACAGTTCTTCCTTGATTTCCGCAATACGGGGAAAACGGGGAAAGACGCTTTCCTCGAAATCATTCACCAGACGCCCTCGCCACTCCTCCAAAGAAAGACCGACGCTTTCTTTCGCGGAGAGCGCGGCTCGGCGAGGCATTACCGAAGCAAAGGCATCGCGGGTGGAAACGAAGATGTCGGGCTTCACTACCCAAAGCTTATATCCCGCCAGAGAGAGAGATACGTCCGAAAACACATTGCCGATACCTTCGGCAAAGACAGGCTTATTGCGGATAAAGAAGGCGCAATCGGCTCCCAGACGGGCAGCATATTCTTCCAGCCGATCCTCCGTCAAGCCGATGCCGTAGGCCTCGTTCAGCATCTTCAGCATGAAAGCCGCATCCGACGAACCGCCCCCCAGGCCTGCCCCCGAAGGGATGTGCTTGAACAGGTGAATGTCGGTAGGCGGCAGGTCAAAATCCTTGTCCAGCATCACATAGGCTTTCACTACGAGATTGTCCTCCGGATTACCGGCCACTTCCTGTCCGTGGAGATGCAAGGCGTATTTCAGCCTCCCCGGATTTTGCAGAGGAGTAATTTCCAGCGCATCCTCCAGCGGAATGGGATAAAAGACGGTCTCCAAGTCGTGATATCCATCCGGGCGTCTCCCAATGATATTCAGCCCTAAGTTTATTTTCGCATTTGGAAAAGTCAGCATACGTCCATATATTTACTGATTCCTGAAAAAAGTTCAAATCGAGAGGCAAATTTAGGAATTTATTCTGCAATTCTAATATTTCTGCGTATATTTGTGAACATTCTCACTTCAAAACAAAGGACATGACTCATAATCTACTGAAGGAAATAGAATTGGGCAGCAAAAGCGCCCTCCAGAAGAAGAAGATCATCACACATTATATATATAATGGTGGTTCTACCATTGTGGACCTTTCCAAAGAACTGAACTTAAGCATACCCACCGTGGCCAAACTCGTCAACGAGATGTGCGAAGAGGGCTACCTCAAGGACTACGGCAAACTGGAAACGGAAGGCGGACGCCACCCGATCCTCTACGGACTGAATCCGGATTCGGGCTATTTCGTGGGCGTAGACATCAAGAAATTCTCCCTCGACATAGGTCTTATCAACTTCAAAGGGGACATCGTGGATCTCCAGATGAACTTGCCCTACAACTTTGAGAACACTCCCGAAGCAATGGACACGTTGTGCGAAATGGTCAAGGACTTCATCCGCCACGTCAGCGAAGAACTGAGCCATAAAATCCTGAACGTATGCATCAACATCTCCGGCCGGGTCAATCCCGAAGCCGGCTACAGCTATAGCATTTTCAACTTCTCCGAACGCCCGTTGGACGAAATCCTGACGCAGAAAATCGGCTATCAGGTTTCTATCGACAATGATACCCGCGCCATGACCTATGGAGAATACCTGCAGGGATGCGTCAAGGGCGAGAAAAACATCCTGTTCATCAACATCAGCTGGGGACTCGGGATGGGCATCATCATCAACGGGAGAATCTATATGGGCAAGTCCGGCTTCTCCGGTGAGATTGGACACATACAGGCTTTTGACAACGAGGTAATCTGCCATTGCGGGAAGAAAGGATGCCTGGAAACAGGAGCCTCAGGTTCGGCCCTGCACCGCATCTTCATCGAACGTATCCGCAACGGAGAAAGTTCCATCCTTTCCAAACGCGTGCAGGAGATGAATACTCCTCTCACATTGGACGAAATCATCCGGGCCATCAACAAGGAAGATCCCTTAGGCATCGAAATCGTGGAAGAAATCGGGCAAAGGTTAGGCAAGCACATTGCAGGCCTCATCAACATCTTCAATCCCGAAATGGTCATTATCGGAGGCACCCTTGCCCTGACCGAAGACTACATCCTGCAACCTATCAAAACAGCTGTACGGAAGTATTCACTTAACATGGTCAACAAAGATTCGGTCATCGTCACCTCCAAACTAAAGGAAAAGGCGGGTGTGGTCGGTGCCTGTATGCTGGCCCGAAGCCGCACGTTCGAATACTGATGGCGGCAGTTGAAAGGAATTAGAGGGAATGAGTCAGCAGGAATTAAGGGCCGATACTTTTCATATCATCACCTCCACAGGACCAGTTATCGGCCTCCAACTCTTTCTAACTCCCTCCCTACAAACACTTTCTTCTATTCAGGACACGATTTCCGTCCAACTATATAAATATTTTATTAACCGTTTGCTTATTTCTAAAACATATCCTATATTTGCGACCATAAACGAATCATTCAATAAAGAATTATATCATGATTGCATCAGACTTGAAACACAGCGAACGGATTGAATCCCTTCATCCCTTGTTCAAGACACTGTTTGACTATGTGAAGTCTCACGACTTGCTCCATGCCGAACCAGGCCGTATCGAAATTAGCGGAAACGACCTGTTCATCAACCATGTGTACACCGAAGGAGTACCCGCCGAAAAGCAACCTCTGGAAGCCCATCGTGCCTATATAGACGTACACATTCTGCTGGAAGGCAGGGAGCGTATCGGATGGAAATCCATCGAGGATGTCCGCCACATCACTAAGCCCTACGATGCCGATGCCGACTGTGCCCTCTACACCGAGCCGGCCAGTTCCTACGTCGACCTGATGCCCGGCCAGTTCCTCATCGTTTATCCCGAAGACCCGCACGCTCCGCTCATCGGAAACGGCAAAATTCATAAACTGATCGGTAAAGTAAAACTGTAGTCATTTTAAACATATATATATCATGAAGAACAGTAAATACTATCCGTGGATGGTGGTGGCCCTGCTTTGGGTGGTGGCCCTGTTGAATTATATGGACCGCCAAATGCTCTCCACCATGCAAGAAGCCATGAAAATCGACATTGTCGAACTGAACAAAGCCGAGGCATTCGGCGCGTTGATGGCCATATTCCTTTGGATTTACGGTTTCCTGAGTCCCGTGGCGGGCATGGTGGCCGACCGCATGAGCCGCAAATGGCTGGTAGTGGGCAGTTTATTCGTATGGTCCTTTGTCACATGGATGATGGGGTATGCCGACACTTTCCAGCAACTCTACTGGCTCCGCGCCATCATGGGAGTGAGCGAAGCACTCTACATTCCTTCCGCCCTGTCCCTGATAGCAGACTGGCATGAGGGCAAATCCCGCTCACTGGCCATCGGCATCCACATGACCGGTCTCTACGTAGGCCAGGCCATCGGAGGATTCGGAGCCACAATAGCCGCCATATTCTCCTGGCACTCCACCTTCCATTGGTTTGGCATCATCGGCGTGGCCTATTCATTGCTACTGGTAGCCTTGCTCCATGAGAACCCGAACCATACCGTCCGTGTCAAGAAACCGGTGGAGCATCCAGAGGAAAAGAAACCTTCGCTCTTTGCAGGACTGGGAGTATTGTTTTCCACTTGGGCCTTTTGGATTATCCTGTTTTACTTTGCCGCACCCAGCCTTCCTGGATGGGCCATCAAGAATTGGTCGCCTACCCTCTTCTCCGAGAGTCTGGGCATCCCCATGTCGCAAGCAGGTCCCATTTCCACCATCACGATTGCGGTATCTTCATTCATCGGCGTCATCATAGGAGGCATCATGAGCGACCGATGGGTGCAACGGAACATCCGCGGGCGTGTCTACACCGGTGCCATCGGCTTGGGCATGATGATACCCGCCCTCTTGCTCTTAGGATTCGGACAAAGTTTGGTGGCGGTAGTCGGGTCAGGCTTGTTGTTCGGCATTGGCTATGGAATGTTCGACACCAACAACATGCCCATCCTCTGCCAGTTCGTTTCCGCCAAATACCGCGGCACGGCTTACGGATTGATGAACATGACGGGGGTATTTGCAGGAGCGGCCGTGACCGAAGTATTAGGCAAATGGACAGACGGGGGCAACCTCGGATTGGGTTTCGCCCTACTGAGCATCTTCGTGCTGGTAGCCATGAGTCTGCAACTCTATTTCCTCCGGCCTAAGACGGACAATATGGAATAAGACAACGAACTGCATACAAATACTCAACTTTCTTATTATTAAAAAATCAAACTAATTATGGAAAAAATCATCGGATTGATAGACGCACCGTTCACCCCATTTTACGAAAATGGTGAAGTGAACTATGAACCCATCGAGGCCTATGCCAAGATGCTACAAAAAAATGGTCTGAAAGGCGTCTTCATCAACGGTTCCTCCGGAGAAGGCTATATGCTGACCGAAGAAGAACGCATGAAGTTGACCGAACGCTGGCTGGAGGTAGCCCCTGAAAGCTTCAAAGTCATCGTACACGTAGGAAGCTGCTGCGTGAAGTCCAGCCGTATGCTGGCCGAGCACGCCCAAAAGATGGGCGCGTGGGGCGTGGGAGCCATGGCTCCTCCTTTCCCGAAGATCGGACGCATCGAGGAATTGGTGAAATACATCGAAGAGATTGCAGCCGGAGCCCCCGACCTGCCTTTCTACTATTACCACATCCCGGCCTTCAACGGGGCTTACCTGCCTATGGTAAAACTCTTGGAAGCGGTAGACGGACGGGTACCCAACTTCGCCGGCATCAAATATACGTTTGAAAGCATGTATGAGTACAATCAATGCCGCCTCTACAAGAATGGCAAATATGACATGTTGCACGGCCAGGACGAAACCATTCTGCCTTGCCTGGCCATGGGAGGAGCACAGGGCGGCATCGGCGGTACGACCAACTATAACGGACGCGAACTTGTAGGTATCATCGAGGCCTGGAAGCAGGGTGACGTGGAGCTGGCCCGTGAGCGTCAGAACTTCTCGCAGGAAGTCATCAATGTCATCTGCAACTATCGTGGAAATATCGTTGCCGGAAAGCGTATCATGAAACTCATCGGACTGGACCTGGGCAAAAACCGTACGCCTTTTCAGAACATGTCCGACGAAGAAGAGGCACGCATGAAAGAGCAGTTGGAAGCCATCGGATTCTTTGAAAGATGTAATCGATTCTAAAAATACAATGAAATCCATGGACATCAAATCTTATCTTCAAAACTGGGCTGCCTCCTATCATAAAGACCTGACCACCGACATCCTTCCTTTCTGGATGGAACACGGCCTGGATCGCATTCATGGAGGCGTCTACACTTGTCTGAACCGGGACGGCAGCCTGATGGACTCCACCAAATCCGTATGGTTTCAAGGACGATTCGGATTTGTGGCAGCCTATGCCTACAATCACATAGAGCAAAATCCGGAATGGCTGGCTGCTTCCCGAAGCTGCATTGACTTCATCGAACGGCATTGCACGGATACAGACGGCCGCATGTATTTCGAAGTCACGGCCGAGGGCACACCCTTGCGCAAGCGACGCTACGTATTCTCTGAAACCTTTGCCGCCATCGCCATGTCGGAATATGCCATTGCCTCGGGCGACCAGACGTATGCCCACAAAGCCTTGGAACTGTTCCGAAACATACGCCGATGGCTCGCTACCCCCGGCATGCTGGAACCCAAGTACCTGCCCACACTCCAGTCGCGCGGACATTCCATCACGATGATACTCATCAACACAGCCTCGCGCATCCGCGCTGCCATTCAAGACCCGGAACTGGACGAACAGATTAACCAGTCCATACACGACTTGCAAAAATATCACCTTCACCCTGAATTCAAGGCTCTGTTGGAAATGGTAGGTCCCGACGGTGAATTCATAGACACCTGCAACGGACGTCTCATCAATCCCGGCCATTGCATCGAGACTTCGTGGTTCCTGTTGGAGGAAGCCCGCCTCCGAAACTGGGACAAGGACCTGACACAACTGGCCTTGCAAATTCTGGACTGGTCATGGGATTGGGGCTGGGACAAAGCCTATGGAGGCCTGATCAACTTCCGCGATTGCCGCCAGTTGCCTGTGCAGGACTACTCGCAAGACATGAAATTCTGGTGGCCCCAATGCGAAACCATCATCGCTTCCCTCTACGCCTACCTGGCCACCCGGGACGAAAAATATCTCTTGATGCATAAGATGGTCAGTGATTGGACCTATGCCCATTTCCCCGACCGGGAACAGGGCGAATGGTACGGTTACTTGCATCGCGACGGCACTGTAGCCCAACCGGCCAAAGGCAACATCTTCAAGGGACCCTTCCACATCCCGCGGATGATGATGTACGCCTATGGGCTATGCAATGACATCTGCGACACACTCTGACCAACAAACAATAAAGAAAAGCAGCCGCCCCACACCTAAGACGGCTGCTTTTTTACTCATTTCCCACAAGCCTTTTTCCTGTCTTTTATAATCGCATCCATATTTTCTGCTGCCCATTTTATCAGAGCATTGATATGTGGAAGCAAAGAGCGTGTCCGTGACGTCAGCGCATATTCTACTCTTGGAGGAACTTCGGGGTATACCGTGCGGGTAACATAGCCATCGTCTTCCAATGCACGCAGGGTTACAGTCAGCATTTTCTGCGAGATGTCCGGTATTTCGCGCTGCAATTCTTTGAAACGTATCGTTTCCTTGTCCGCTTTGTCCAGGGTATATATGACCAGAAGGGACCATTTATCACAGAGTTTTGCCAGGATATTCCGTATCGGACAACCCGGAAACAGCGCATCTTGTATCGTAGTTCTATCCATAATATATTGTATTTTAAATCACTCTACAAAGGTAAGCAAATTCCCTTCAAGCAGCAAAGAACTTTTTTCCAAGAATATTTTTGTTTATAAGTAGCTCATAACCAACAATGGTTACCTCTACGTAAGTATCTGATGTTCAAGTACCTACTTGCAGGTCAGAAAAACTCTTCCTAATTTTGCAGCACAAAAGAAACAAAGAAACTTTTGGTAAGTAATAAACTCATCAAATTAGTAAGAACATGAAGAATGTAACATTGATTGGAGCAAGCGGATTCGTAGGAACCGCCCTCCTGAACGAATTGCTGGCCAGGGGCCACAAAGTGACAGCCGTTGTACGCAACCCGGAAAAAATTAATGTATCAAATCCCAATCTGACTATTGTAAAGACAGACGTATCTGATACGGACGCGCTGACTGAAGCCTGCAAGGGCAAGGACGCTATTATCAGCGCATACAATCCGGGTTGGACAAATCCTCATATCTACGAGGACACTTTACGCAATTATCCGTTGATACTGCAAGCAGCCAAACAGTCGGGCGTAAGCAGGCTGTTGTGCGTAGGTGGAGCCGGCACTTTGTTCTGTGCGCCGGGGCTTCGCGTGGTAGATTCCGGTGCCATACCGGATGCCATCATGGGTGGAGTCAAATCACTCGGCGAATTTTATCTGAACACGCTGATGAACGAGAAAGACATCGACTGGGTTTTCTTCTCGCCTGCCGGCACACTGGAACCGGGCAAACGTACCGGGAAATTCCGCCTGGGAAAAGACGACCTTATCGTAGACGAAAACGGAAAGAGCCACATCTCCGTGGAGGACTACGCCATGGCAATGGTAGATGAACTTGAGAATCCTAAACACCATGTTGAGCGTTTTACTATAGGATATTAGACAGCTAATGTGCCACTTTAATTATAACAATCACGATGAAAAAGATAGCATTTATTTTGTTCAATCTCTTAACACGACATCGGACTTTCCTGGTGCAAGTATTCTGATAGGAGGCAAAGCATATTATACCCATTGGACTCCGGCAAAGGCACATGCCAGCCACTTGCAAATATCTTCCCCGGCTGCCATTGACGCTGAAATTGCAGCAGCAGAAAACTCACTGGCCTCGGGTGCGGAACTGTTCATCGGAGGACATGGCGGTGCAGCAAAGCGTGATGCAGTGGAGTTCAAAATAGCTTACCTGAAAAAGATGAAAGAGTTGCATGCTACCAACAAGACGGCACAGGCTTTCGTGGATGCCATGAAACAAGCCTATCCCGGCTTGCCCGGAGAAGCCGGACTGGAAGACCTGGGCAAAGCCCTATATAAATAAGTAGATGTTGATTTTTAGTTTATATGAAGGAGTTAAGAAGTTAAGGAGTTATCACTCCGCTGCGCTCCGTTAGGAGTTAAGCCGATAGTAAGTCAATGAGAACCGTATACACAGAGGTATTGGCTTAACTACTTAACTTCTTAACTCCTTAACTCCTCAAAAGATAATATGCGACTTACTTAAGTATATGGCAAGCAATAAGATACTGGAATGTCACGCCGTCCGAAGCCTTGTGAATACTACATACACGGATATCAATCACGGAAAAAAGCCTTGAGCGCTACTTATTATACTTTGCGCGGGGTGAATTTGTGCATTTTTGTCGTGGTGGATGATGAAAATTCATGACGATTTATTCGTAAACTATGAAATCTCGTTTTTAACGAAAGTTCATTACAAAAAATATTTTTGTAAATATCCTTCTTAATACAGAGATTTGATAATCAATCAATTACATTTTCTTAAACATCCTCAAAAAAACACTGAACAATTTCTGCCAAAACAGTTCAGTATTTCTTGAGAAATTGCGTAGTGTTATGCGAGAAATTGTTCAGTGTTTTTTCGGAAGTTGTGAACCATCGAATTTTGCCGGCTCAAAACGGTCCCAATAACGAGAAAAAATCCACACAAATAAATAAGGATGGAATCTGGCATGGGCGCCGCCGCCCGCACAAGAATGCAGAGGCACAGCTGAAATGCAATTGTTAGTTTGCACCAATTATACCGTGCCAAGTATAGCACAGATGTTCGAATCACTTCTCATCATGATGGAACAGCCGCTCTTCCGCCAGCCTTTCGTATTTCGTCCCCGGTCGCCCGTAATTGGCATAAGGATGGATGGAAATCCCGCCGCGAGGCGTGAAGAAACCCGTCACTTCGATGTATTTCGGGTTCATCAGCTTTATTAAATCATCAAGAATGATGTTGACGCAATCCTCATGGAAAGCACCGTGGCCTCGGAAACTGAAAAGATAAAGTTTCAGGCTCTTGCTCTCCACCATCCGCACATCCGGGATATAGCAGATGCGAATCTCCGCAAAGTCCGGCTGCCCCGTAATCGGGCATAGTGAAGTGAACTCCGGACAATTGAATTTCACCCAATAGTCGCGTTCCGGATGCTTATTATCGAAAGCCTCCAGCACCTCCGGCGCATAATCCTGACGGTACTCCGTCTTCCGGCCCAAGGAATGAAGTTGGGCACGCAATGTTTCGTTGCTCATAAGTCATTAAGTTAGTTTTTCTTTTTCTCTGAAAGATATTTCTCCAGCCCTTCACGACGCAGCGTACACGCCGGACAATGGCCGCAACCGTCTCCGGGAATGCCGTTGTAACACGTCAGCGTCTCGCGGCGCACCAGGTCCAACACACCTAACTCATCTGCCAAGGCCCATGTCCCCGCTTTATCCAGCCACATCAAAGGTGTATGGAAGACAAATGGATAGTCCAGCGCCAAGTTCAATGTCACGTTCATCGACTTGACAAACGGGTCACGACAATCCGGATAGCCACTGTAGTCCGTCTGTGATACCCCCGTGACGATGTGGCGTATACCCCGCTCACGAGCCCAAACGGCCGCCACGCTAAAGAAAAAAAGATTGCGCCCGGGCACAAAAGTGTTAGGACATGTATGTCCGTCAGGGATACGCTCATCCATCGGCATCGAGGTGTCCGTCAGGGCATTGTGACCCAGCGTCCCAATGAAAGGAAGTTCCATCGCCGTAAAGGACACACCGGCTCCCTCGGCAATCCGCCGCGCCAGTTCCACCTCGCGCTCGTGCTTCTGCCCGTATCGGAAACTCAAGGCGCACACTTGTTTAAATTCTCTCTTTGCCCAAAATAGGCACGTGGTCGAGTCCTGCCCACCACTGAACACGACCAAAGCCGTTTCGTCTATCATACTCTATAAACTAAAAATGAAATAATGAAGAATCAAGAATGATGAATGGAAAATTACAGTTCCCTGATTTTCCAGATTTTGTAGGAGACTCCTTTGTCATACACGTCGCTCCCGTCAATACGCTTCACATAGCGCACCACACATACGGTGACAGGCAGGATGATGACTTCGTATAAGGATTTCAGCACGATTTGCAGTGCCATCATCCCTGCCAGTTCCTGCCACGCGATGACGCCCCCGAAGGCGATGGGGAAAAACAGCAACGAATCTGCCGTCTCGCCTACCACCGTAGATGCGATGGCCCGCACAGAGAAGTGACGCCCCCCGCTGTGCAGTTTCATCCTGCTCATCACATACGCATTGAGGAAAGACCCCACAAGGAAGGCCGCCAGGCTGGCCGCCACAATCCTGGGCGCCATGCCAAAAACAAAATTGAAATGTTCTTCTCCTTCCCAGAAAGGGGCTGCGGGAATCGCCACCGCCAACAGACCCAGCAATACGACGAAGAAATTCATCGCGAAGCCCGTCCAGATGATGAGCCGCGCCTTGCGGAAGCCCCACACCTCGGCTATACAATCATTGATAATGTAAGAGACGGGAAAGACCAGCAAGCCTGCAGTGACAGTCAGCCCGCAAAGGGTAATGACTTTGGTCTCAAGAAGATTGGCTGCGATGAGGCATACGTTGAAAAGAATGCCCAGCAACATGAAGGGTACGGATACAGTTTGTTTCATTGTTCCTGTTTTTTACGTGGTTAAGCTGGAATACACGGCCGCGCCTTTCGGTGCGGCATCCCATAAATCGGGTGCAAAGATACGGCAAGGTTTTGAATCAAGCAACAGTCCGAGAAACAAAAAAAGAGCGCCCTGCCTTTGGTCCCTCTGCGGACAGGCAAGACGCTCCACCTATATAAAGAAATATTGACTTGTCTTCAAGCGTAATAGCTGAAAGCGCAGTCCGACGCTTCCTGCCCGGCTATGCCCGTCCCAATCAGGCTGTTTTCAGTCCAGACAAAACGAATCACACGGACCACTTCCGTATCAGCCCCGATGACTTTCAGCATCGGCCAGTTTCCTGCTACAAAATAACTTAGTGAACTAATAATGTGAATAAGTATTCGCATACGTCCGGCTGTCAATTTAATCAAAAATTGTTCTGCCAGACGGGACGCAGAGTATGTCCTACGAATCAAGGGGAGAAGAGCCGTCCCATTACTTTCCGTCTCCGGAAGACCGGAGACCGAATTGCCGAGGTAATGTAATCTCCCCATCGGGAAAGTGAAAAGGAATATCCCGATTTGCGCCGCAAAGGTAGTCATTAAATCCTACACAGCAAGCACTTTGACAGAAAAAGTATTCCACCACATCGTTTTCTTGGACTTTTGGCGGGAGTTGCGTACCTTTGCGCGCATTTTTCGAACATAAAGACACTTAATAGATATGCAATCTTCAAAACTGAAAGGTTTCTTCTATGGCCTGCTGACGTCAGTGACGTTCGGCCTCATCCCGCTGTTCACCCTCCCCCTGATGCAAAAGGGGCTGGCATCGGACTCTATCCTGTTCTACCGCTTCGTAGCGGCCACCCTGGCTTTGGGCACGATGATGGTAATCAAAGGCGAGTCGTTCCGCATCCATTGGAAAGACGTGCCGCTGCTCATCGTGATGGCCCTGTTCTACACAGCCTCATCGATGTTCCTGCTCTATGGCTACGAGGTAATGGGTGCAGGCGTGGCCACGACACTACATTTCACCTACCCCATCTTCACGACACTGCTGATGCTGGCACTGTTCCGCGAGCGGGCCTCGTGGGTGACATGGCTGGCCATCGTGCTGGCCGTGGCGGGCGTGGCCAGGCTCTCCTTGCAAGGAACGGAACTGAAACTCGACCCTTGGGGTGTCTTCATCGTACTGCTTTCCGCCGTGGGTTACGCAAGTTATATCGTGTCGGTCAACAAGTCGCGCCTGAAGGAACTCCACAGCCGCAAGCTGGCGTTCTATGTGTTCCTGTTCACGGCTCTGACATTTACGGCGAAAAATGGAGTCCAAGGCAGCTTCCAACCCCTGCCTGACTGGGAGAGCGTGGGGCTTGTCCTGCTGCTGGCTGTGGCACCGACGGTCATCTCCAACATCACGCTGCTGCTGGCCGTGCGCCACATCGGCGGCACGCTGACGTCTATCCTCGGGGCAATGGAGCCGGTAACAGCGGTAATCATCGGGGCATGTGTCTTCGGCGAAGCGTTCACGACCACGGAGGCTATGGGCATCGCACTGATACTGGTGGCCGTAGTGCTGGTCATCCTGACAAGCCGCATCCGGGAGGGCGTGGAAACGGTAATGAAACGCATCCGGCCACGACATGCGTAGAAGCGGCCACAGACCGGAGAAGGTCACTCTTCCTCCGCCGCCTCCATCGCCAGCATCTCTTGCAGCACAGCCAATGCCTCTTCTACACGGGTGACATCCTTCACCACCATCGAACGTTTGCCATTCTGTTCGCGCAGGTCGCAGCGGCGGGTGTACTTCATCATATAGGCAATAAGTTTGCCGAAAGCCAGACTCTGATAATAAGGGCTCTCGAGATTGTGAACCAGATAGAGCGTCATGCGCCCGCCTTTCAAGAGCACTTTCTCGACACCGAGACGGGCAGCCACGCGACGCAAAGGGACGATGCGGAGCAATTCTTCCGTTTCGGGCGGCACGGGACCAAAACGGTCTATAAGCCGTTCGCGGAAAGCCTCGACATCTTTGTCCAACGTCAGGCCGTCCAACTCGCGATAGAGCAGCATACGCTCGCTGCTCCCGGCCACATAGCCGGCAGGCAAGAGCAATTCGAGGTCGCTCTCCACCTGACACTCGTCTACAAACTGCTCACCGCTGATCTTGCCCGACCCATCGGCAGCCTGTTGCTCCTCGGCATAAAGATCGGCAAACTCATCCGTCTTCAATTCATGGACAGCCTCACTCAGAATTTTCTGGTACGTTTCATAACCCAGGTCGGCAATGAAGCCGCTCTGTTCGGCACCCAGCATGTTTCCGGCCCCGCGGATGTCCAGGTCCTGCATGGCGATATGTATGCCGCTGCCCAGGTCGCTGAAGTTCTCAATGGCCTGCAAGCGGCGCCTGGCTTCGGGCGTGAGGCTGGACAAGGGAGGTGCCAGCAGGTAGCAGAAGGCTTTTTTATTGCTGCGGCCCACGCGGCCTCGCATCTGATGCAGGTCACTGAGGCCGAAGTTCTGTGCCTCGTTGATGATGATGGTATTCGCATTGGGGATGTCGATGCCGCTCTCAATGATGGTAGTGGCCAGCAGGACGTCATAATCATAGTTCGCAAAACCTAAGATGACCTTCTCCAGTTCCTCGGGCGCCATCTGCCCGTGACCGACGCAGACGCGGCAGTCGGGAATGTTGCGCTCAATAAGGTATTTCAGGTCCGGCAGGTTGGCGATACGGTTATTGACGAAGAACACCTGCCCGTTGCGGCTCATCTCGAAATTAATGGCATCCATGATAACGTCGGGGTTGAAGGTATGCACCTCCGTCTGGATGGGATAACGGTTGGGAGGCGGGGTCTGTATGACGCTCAAGTCCCTGGCTCCCATCAGCGAGAACTGAAGGGTACGGGGAATGGGCGTGGCTGTCATTGTGAGGGTGTCCACATTGACCTTCATCTGACGCAATTTCTCCTTGACCGAGACGCCGAACTTCTGCTCCTCGTCGATGATGAGCAATCCCAAGTCTTTGAACTTCACGTCCTTGCCCAGGATGCGGTGCGTACCGATGAGGATGTTGACCTCGCCCGCAGCCAACCCCTTGATGACGGCACGGGCCTGTGCCGAAGTGCGTGCCCGGCTCAGGTATTCCACGCGACAGGGCATGTTCTTCAACCGTTCGCGGAAGGTCTGGAAATGCTGGTAAGCCAGGACGGTAGTAGGCACCAGGACGGCCACCTGTTTGTTGTCCGTCACAGCCTTGAACGCCGCGCGTATGGCCACCTCGGTCTTGCCGAACCCCACGTCGCCACACACCAGCCGGTCCATCGGCCGGGCACTCTCCATATCGGCCTTCACCTCGGCCGTGGCTTTGCTCTGGTCGGGGGTGTCTTCGTAGAGGAAGCTGGCCTCCAGTTCACGTTGCAGGAAGCTGTCGGGGCTGAATTGGAAACCTTTCTCCTCGCGGCGCTGGGAATAAAGCTGGATGAGGTCGCGGGCAATGTCCTTGATTTTCTTCTTGGTGCGGTCCTTCAGCTTTTCCCATGCGCCCGTACCCAGTTTGTTCAGCCGGGGAGGCTCGCCGTCCTTCCCCTTGTACTTGGACACCTTGTGCAGGGAGTGGATGGAGACAAACACCACGTCGTCGTTCTGATAAACCAGTTTCATCACCTCCTGCGTGGTATTGCCGTTGGGGATGCGCACCAACCCGGCAAAGCGTCCCACGCCATGGTCGGTATGCACCACATAGTCACCGGGAGTGAACTGGTTCAGTTCCTTCAGCGAAAGAGCCACCTTGCCGCTGCGGGCCTTGTCGCTCTTGAGGTTATACTTGTGGAAGCGGTCGAAGAGTTGGTGGTCGGTGAAGATGCAGAGGTGCAAGGCGTCATCGGCAAATCCCTCGTGCAAGGTCCTCTCCACGGGAGTGAAGGCTATGTGGTCGCCCCGGTCGTCAAAGATGGCGCGGATGCGGTCGGTCTGCTTCTGACTGTCGCTACATATATAAATCGTATAACCCTTGGCAAGATACTCGGTGAAGCTCTGCGCCACGAGGTCGAAATTCTTGTGGAAAATGGGTTGGGCGGAGGTATGGAAGGAGACCGTGGCATCGGGCGTGCCGGTGGGCTTGGCTCCGAACTCCATCCGCCGGAAGTCGAGGGCACGGACGGTGAACTCTCCTCCGTCAATCAGTTTGCCGTCCAACGAGATAGCACCGTTTTCTTCTGCCTCGCGGGCGGCAATGGCTTGCGGAGTCAACGCCTCGTCGTGGACTTGCTGGATGCGCTCGCGCAGCCAAAGGAAGTCGCGCAGGACCAACACGGTGTCCACAGGCAGGAAATCGAGGAAGGAGACCATTCCGCCCGTACCCTTCCGCTCGAGGTCGTGGCTCAGGTCGGGCACGATGACGACGCTGTCCTTCGGCTCCTTGGAGAGCTGGGTCTCTACCTCGAAGGTGCGGATGCTCTCTACCTCGTCGCCGAAGAAGTCAATACGGTAAGGATATTCGGAAGAGAAAGAGAATACATCAATGATGCTGCCGCGCAGGGCATACTGTCCCGGCTCGTAGACATAGTCCACACGCTCGAACCCATAGCTGTGCAGCACCTCGGTGATGAAGGTCATGTCCACCTTCTCCCCGGCATGCAGCTTCAGGGTCTTCGCGTCCAACTCGCCACGCGACACGACCTTCTCGGCCAGTGCATCGGGATAGGTCACCACACTAAGGGCGTGGTCGGCCTTCTGCAAGCGGCTCAACACCTCGGTGCGCAGGATTTCATTGGCAGCATCCTTCTGCCCGTACTTGATGGCGCGGCGGAAGGACGAGGGGAAGAACAGCACCTCCTCGTCGCCCAGGATTTGCACCAGGTCGTGATAGAAGTATCCCGCCTCTTCCAGGTCGCCCAGGACGAAGACGTAGGGCCGGCGCCCCTGCCCCACCAGCACGGATGAGAAGAGCGAGGCAGACGAGGCACACAGGCCCCCGCAATAAATATGATGAACGGACGGAGTGTCCAGTAAACGGGACATGGCCGCCACGTTGGGATGGGCGGCATAGCGTTGTTGCAGTTCGCTTAGGGTCATACTCTTTCGTTTTGTCGGCGCAAAAGTACAAAATAATCCACCAACTCACACCCGAATGTGGGGGAAAAGCCGTACTTTTGCAGGAAATATCGCACAGCGTATGAACAACACTTCGGACAGTATCGTCATCATCCCGACCTACAACGAACGGGAAAACATAGAAAACATCATCCGCGCCGTCCTCGGACTGGAGCACGGTTTCCACATCCTGGTAGTAGAAGACAACTCTCCCGACGGCACGGCAGAGATTGTCAAGCACCTGCAACGCGAGGAATTCGCCGACCGCCTCTTCATGCTGCAACGTGCAGGCAAGCAAGGGCTGGGCACGGCCTACATCGCCGGCTTCCGCTGGGCCCTGGAGCACGACTACGAATACATCTTCGAGATGGATGCCGACTTCAGCCACAACCCCGCCGACCTGCCGCGCCTCTATGCAGCCTGCCACGACGAGGGGGCGGACGTCAGCATCGGCTCGCGCTACGTCAGCGGCGTCAATGTGGTCAATTGGCCCATGGGGCGCGTGCTGATGTCCTACTTCGCCTCGAAATACGTGCGCCTCATCACCGGCCTGCCCATCCATGACACCACGGCGGGCTTCGTCTGCTACCGGCGCCGCGTGCTCCGGACCATTCCCCTGGACCGCATCCGCTTCAAGGGCTACGCCTTCCAGATAGAAATGAAGTTCACCGCCTACAAGTACGGCTTCCGCATCCGCGAGGTGCCCGTCATCTTCATCAACCGCGAACTGGGCACGTCGAAAATGAACTCGAGCATCTTCGGCGAAGCCGTCTTCGGAGTCATCCGCCTGAAGTGGGACAGCCTGTGGAAGAAGTATGAGACTGCCTGGTAAGGTTGGACACTCCCGCCCAAGATGAGCGGAGGCTTCCCTCCCGAATAATTGAATTTAAACAATATCATATATCCTAATGAAACGAACCCTGATACATAACGCAGAGATTATCAACGAGGGCGCCCGCAAACAAGGCTCCCTCGTCATCGAAGACGGACGCATCGCCGAGATACTGACCGACGGACGCCCCCTTTCGGCTCCTTGCGACGAGACCATCGACGCCACAGGCTGCCTCCTGTTGCCCGGCGTCATCGACGACCACGTGCACTTCCGCGACCCCGGCCTGACGTACAAGGCGGACATCCTCAGCGAGAGCCGCGCCGCCGCCGCAGGCGGAGTGACCTCCATTATGGACATGCCCAACACCAACCCGCCCACCACGACCCTCGAAGCCCTGGAGCAGAAACAGGCGTTGCTAGCGGAGAAATGCGTGGTGAACCACTCGTGCTACTTCGGCGCGACGAACGACAATTACGGGCTCTTCCCCCAACTGGACAAGACACGCGTCTGCGGCATCAAACTCTTCATGGGCTCCAGCACAGGCAATATGCTGGTGGACCGCATGGACAGCCTGCGGCGCATCTTCGGCGGTACGGACATGCTCATCGCCGCCCACTGCGAAGACCAGGAGACCATACGGAAGAATACGGAAAAATACAAGGCCGAATTCCTGGAAGATGCCCAGATACCGGTCAACAAACACCCCTACATCCGCAGCGTACAGGCCTGCTACGCCTCCTCGCGGCTGGCCGTACAGCTGGCCACGGAAGCCGGGGCACGCCTGCACGTGCTGCACGTCTCCACGGCCCGGGAACTGTCCCTCTTCAGCGACGCGCCCCTGGACGAGCACAAGCGGATAACGGCCGAAGCCTGCGTGGCACACCTGCTGTTCGAAATGAAGGACTACAAGATGCTGGCCGCCTGCATCAAGTGCAACCCTGCCGTCAAGCGGCAGGCAGACCGCGACGCCCTGCGCCAGGCCGTCAGCACCCACCGCATCGACGTCATCGCCACCGACCACGCCCCCCACTTGCTGACCGAGAAAGCCGGCGGCGCCCTGCGGGCCGCCTCGGGCATGCCGATGGTGCAGTTCTCGCTGGTCAGCATGCTGCAACTGATGCAGGAAGGCATCTTGACGCCGGAAACGCTGGTAGAAAAGATGTGCCACAACCCCGCCCGCCTGTTCCGCATCGAAGGCCGGGGCTTCATCCGCGAAGGCTACCGGGCCGACCTCGTCCTCGTCCGCCCCGAACGCTGGCAACTGACGCATGACAGCATCCTCAGCAAATGCGGCTGGAGCCCGCTGGAAGGACGCACCTTCGACTGGCGGGTAGAGAAAACTTTCGTCAACGGCCGTCCGGTCTATGACCACGCTGCCGGGGTGGACGACACCTACCGGGGCGAAGCACTGCGTTTCCATGACTGACAGTCCCGTACTACTGACATACCCTGTCCGCGAAGTAATCCCCTACATCAGCTGGGGATACTTCTTTCATGCCTGGGGGTTCAAGGGCAACGCCACCCGGTCGCCCGAGGCACAGCAATTGCAAGCAGACGCCCTGCACGCGCTGGACGAATGGGCCGGCCGCCTGCACGTGCGATGCCTGTACCGCCTCTGCCGGGCCAATGCCGACGGAGACAACATCCTGCTGGAAGGCACCACCCTCTTCCCCCTCCTGCGGCAACAGACCCCCCACGCCGACGGCAGCCCCCTGCTATGTCTGAGCGACTTCATCCGTCCGCTCTCCTGTGGCACGCCTGACACGATAGGACTTTTTGCCTCCTCCGTGGCCGATGACCTAGCCCTTTCCCATGACCCCTACCGGCAACTGCTTCTCCAGACCCTCTCCGACCGTCTGGCCGAAGCCGCCGTAGAGAAGATGCACCGGCATGTCCGCCGCAAGGCTTGGGGATATGCCCCCGACGAATCCCTCTCCATCCCCGACCTGCTGGCGGAACGTTTCCAAGGCATACGCCCCGCCGTAGGCTATCCTTCCCTGCCCGACCAGTCTGTCAATTTCCTCCTCGACGACCTGCTGGACCTGAAACGCATCGGCATCACCCTCACAGAAAACGGAGCCATGCATCCGCACAGCTCCGTCTCCGGACTGATGTTGGCCCATCCCGCCGCCCGCTACTTCTCAGTAGGGCCTATCGGCGAGGACCAATTATGTGATTACGCCCACCGCCGGGGACTCCCGGTTGGGATGATGCGGAAGTTCCTGGCGGGAGTGCTGTGAATCAGAATTTATAGCCGAAGCCAATGGGTACAGACTCTGATTTCTTTGTTCGTGCCGTAACTTCCTTCTTGGCCATTTGTTACTACACCCGTTGGCGGAATTATAACCAATATGCACTTTATCTGTTTATCTGTCGGGCCATTGTACGGCTTTGCGGGCGGATATCTCCGCTTTTGTCCAGAGATATCTCCGT
>DHKFC23501__coassemble_1102_pt1 | contig 36358 bp, 36 predicted proteins | sample DHKFC23501__metabat2_low_PE_030 | metagenome-assembled genome bin DHKFC23501
ACGTGACGTTTGTTTGGGTTAATTGAGATTTGAGATAATTGAGATAATTGAGATTTGAGGCTCGGGGCATACCCGCTATGCCGGCATGTTACCGGATGATTTTAGCCGGATTTTAATAAAATCGGCTTCCTGCTTGCAATTTTTGCGGAAAAATGCGACCTTTGCAACCGTATTTCCAGCAGATGTATCAACCTTTAATATATAAAGAGAAATGACTAAAAGTGCATTGCAAATCGCGCGGGCTGCCTATCAGCCCAAGCTTCCCAAAGCCCTCCGCGGGCACGTGAAAGTGCAGGAAGGCGCAGCCACCCAGTCCGTGGCCGACCAGGAAGAAATCAAACGGTTGTTCCCCAACACCTACGGGATGCCTCTTATCAAGTTCGAGAATGCAGACCAGGCCGCCCAGTGCCCGGCCATGAACGTGGGCGTCATCCTCTCCGGCGGACAAGCTCCCGGCGGACACAACGTCATCTCCGGCCTCTTCGACGGCGTGAAGCGCATCCATCCCGAGAGCAAGCTCTACGGCTTCCTGATGGGCCCCGGTGGCCTCGTTGACCACAAGTACATCGAGCTGACGGCCGACATCATCGACGAGTATCGCAACACCGGCGGCTTCGACATCATCGGATCCGGCCGCACCAAGCTGGAGAAGGAAGACCAGTTCGAGAAGGGTTATGAAATCCTGAAGGAACTGGGCATCAAGGCACTGGTTATCATCGGCGGCGACGACTCCAACACAAATGCCTGCGTCCTGGCAGAGTATTATGCCGCCAAGCAGTACGGCGTGCAGGTCATCGGCTGCCCCAAGACCATCGACGGCGACCTGAAGAACGAGATGATTGAGACCTCCTTCGGATTCGACACCGCCGTGAAGACCTACTCCGAAGTCATCGGCAACATCGAGCGTGACTGTAACTCTGCCCGCAAGTATTGGCACTTCATCAAGCTGATGGGCCGCTCGGCTTCGCACATCGCCTTGGAATGTGCCCTCCAGACGCAGCCTAATGTCTGCATTGTCTCCGAGGAGGTGGAAGCCAAGGACCAGTCACTGGATGACATTGTCACCTACATCGCACAGGTAGTGGCCGACCGCGCCGCAGCAGGCAACAACTTCGGCACCGTGCTCATCCCCGAAGGCCTGATTGAATTCATCCCTGCGATGAAGCGCCTGATTGCCGAACTGAACGACTTCCTTGCTGCCAACGCCGAGGAGTTCGCCCAGGTGGACAAGGCCGAACAGCGTCAGTATATCATCAGCCGCCTCACGCCCGAGAACGCCGCCATCTACGCCAGCCTGCCCGAAGGCGTGGCACGTCAGCTCTCCCTCGACCGCGACCCGCACGGCAATGTGCAGGTATCTCTCATCGAAACGGAGAAACTGTTGTCCGAGATGGTCGGTAACAAGCTGGCCCAGTGGAAGAAGGAAGGCAAGTACGTGGGTAAATTTGCCGCACAGCACCACTTCTTCGGTTACGAAGGCCGCTGCGCCGCTCCGTCCAACTTCGACGCTGACTACTGCTACTCCCTCGGCTTTGCCGCCGCCGCCCTGATAGCCAACGGCAAGACGGGATACATGTCCTCCATCCGTAACCTGACGGCTCCCGCTGAGGAGTGGATTGCCGGCGGTGTGCCTATCACGATGATGATGAACATGGAGCGTCGCCACGGTGAGATGAAGCCCGTTATCCAGAAAGCACTCGTTCGTCTGGACGGCGCGCCTTTCCAGGCCTTTGCCGCACAACGCGAGCAGTGGGCCAAGGAGACGGCCTACCTCTATCCCGGCCCCATCCAGTACTTCGGCCCGACGGAGGTCTGCGACCAGCCCACTAAGACGCTGCAGCTGGAGCACCAGAAATAAAATCTTCTAACCAAGTTCATGTGATAATCAAAGAAAAGAGGGTGTGGCAAATTGAAAAATATTTGACGCGCCCTCTTTCCTGTTTTTTTTAACTTCTTAAATCGTACCCATCCGAAATCAGCCGTGTTTTTCGATATTCAGGAAGTTCCGACCTTTGTCCTCAAAAAAAACATGTTCAGCCTGAATGAGAACAACCGTTTTGTAATGGGTCGTAATCCGGTAATAGGATACCCGCTTGGGAAAGAAGTGCGTCAGATGCTTGCAGACATATTCTTTGTAATAATGCTTGAAACATCTGAAACCTCCCGAGTGAAATAGAATCAGGATGACCATGATTTCCGTATCGCTCATCCGGTTAGGCTTATTCCGATGCTTATGATGCCTGTCTTCAATCATATATAGTGAACTATATTTACAAAAAATATTTTTGTAAATATCTTTAGTCAAACAAAGAAGGGAAACATCGTTGGGATTTTTCACGGCACGCAGATGACTCGGATGACGCAGATTTATCTCTTTGGCTTCCGATGAAGATCGGCTAAGTGAGAGATTGAATCCCTGTCATCCTCGGCATCTGCATCTGAAAAATCGACTCATCGCATCGTTTGTCCCAATAACCGGGACAAATCTTCACGTATTTCCGAAATAATCCGTAACTTTGAGGCCAATTAACAAGCTAAGACCAATTATGAAACTCAGCCAATCCTCTTTATCACAGATAGAAAAAGCTATCGGTCAGGCCGTCGGCAAGTATCGCGGATGCGAAGAAAACATAGTGTCGGACATACACCTGCAAGCCAATCCCACGTCGGGCGAACTCATCATCTTCGATGACGACGACGCACAACTGGCCTCCACCACCATCGGAGAATGGACCAACTACGACGGCAACAACTTCCAGTCCGATGCAGAGCGCGTCCTCTCCACCGTGCTGAACACGATGAAGACGGCGGGCGACTTCGACCGGCTAACCCTGATGAAGCCCTACTCCTTTGTCCTGGTGGATGAGGACAAGGAAACCATCGCCGACCTGCTGCTGATGGACGACGATACCTTATTGTTAAATGAGGAACTGCTGAAGGGACTGGATGAGGAACTGGATGCCTTCCTGAAGGAGTTGCTGGAAAAGTAGGTACGGGTGCCTATACACCGCATTGACGGCGGCTAAAGTCCCTCTTGAGCGCGCCAAAGTGCCTGTTTGGAACGCTAATCAGGCTATTGATTTTTTTAGTCGCCCTATCCGCGCCTAAAAATAGGCGGAATTTGTGTAATTTGCGTTCCCATCCATCCGGATATTCTAATCTGCATTATTTCTAAAAATCTGAAAACCAATATGAAAGGATTCCTTATTTTCTGCATAAGCCTGTTATTCTTCTCCGCCTGCAAACCGGACGGAAATACCTACCAGGCACCGGATTTCCCGCAGGAGAAGCATCTGCACGGCCAAATCCTTATCCCTGCAGACAGCCTGCTCATACAATATCCCTACGGTCTGTACGCGGATGACGACAACATCTACCTGCTGGCTTTGGCAGAGGGCCACTGGATGCAGGTGTACGACAGGCACAGCGGCCGCTTCGTCGCCCGCGGTATCCCCTTTGGACAAGGTCCCGGAGAAATACAGCAAGGCTATTCCCTGTCTTTCGACCAGGAGCGGCAGACCTTTGACATCTACGACGAAGGCCTTCGCCAAGTGTTGTCCTACCGCTATGACCCGAATGCAAAGACCTTTGCGTTCGTACACGCCCAGTCCTTTCCTGCCTACAAAGGGGCGGTGCGCAAAGCGTGGCACCTGAACGGCCACACCTACCTCACGGAAGGACAGACAGGACCGATGACGGAAGGAAAGACACGTTTTCAACTGTATCGGGACGACCACATCTGCGCACGCTACGACACGTTCCCCCTCGCAGACGACCAGACGTTTCCCATATTCGTCCTCTCCGCCTCCACCTCCCTGTCGCCCGACCGGACAAAACTTGCCTCTGCCACCCTGCACGGAGGAATCCTGGAAACCTTTCAACTGGACGATTCGGCCATCCAACCTTTGTCCACCCGCTACTTCTATCCGCCCCATATCCGGTTTGAGGGAGGAGCCATACAGCCCACTCCGGAAACCGTCTACGGATTTTCGTCCCTGTGCGCCGACAACGAATGCCTGTATGCAGTCCTGATAGGCGGGAAAGATGCCAACCAGTTCAACCGGATAGCCGTCTTCGACTGGGAGGGGCAGGAACAGATGCTTTACCACACCGACTGCCAGGTCTTTGCCCCGGCTGCCTGCCCGTCGGACGCCAACCAGCTGTACGCCATCGCCTTTTCACGCGAAGCCGGTTTTTATCTGGTCTCCTTTGACCTGTCGAAAGCCTCATAATCAGGCTAATAAAACCTAATCTGAATACTTTTTGCAAAAATAGTCTGAAATATATTTTTCAGAGCCGTGGAAAAGCTATATATTTGCAGTCCAAAAAATTAGGAACCCATTAGTAACAATCTTTTTTTTATAAGAAAATGACTAAAGCTGATATTGTAAACGAGATTACAAAGAACACCGGAATTGACAAGGTCACAGTACTGGCAACCGTTGAAGCGTTCATGGAAGCAGTCAAGACATCTTTGGCAAAAGACGAAAATGTGTACCTCCGCGGATTTGGTAGTTTCATCGTGAAGAAAAGAGCCCAAAAGACGGCCCGGAACATTTCCAAAAACACCACTATCATCATTCCGGAACATAACATCCCGGCCTTCAAACCTGCCAAGACTTTCACCCTGTCAGTGAAAAAATAATAAACATTAGTATTAACCCATAAAATTTTAAGAACTATGCCAAGCGGTAAGAAGAAAAAAAGACATAAAATGTCAACGCACAAGCGTAAGAAAAGACTGAGAAAGAACAGACACAAAAGCAAAAAGTAAATCTTAGTCTGACAGACCAAATAAAGAACAAACTTGTGGAGAAACACATCCCGCGGGTTTGTTCTTTGTTTAAGAAGCAACAGGGGCTGCCCCCCCCCGGGGGTATAGCCTGAAAGATTCATTTAAAGCGTAGAATTATTGTGACAAACGAACTCGTTGTAGACGTACAGCCCAAAGAAGTCACCATCGCCTTGCTGGAAGACAAGAGCCTGGTGGAACTCCAAAGCGAGGGAAGGAACATCTCCTTCTCCGTGGGCAACATGTACCTGGGCCGCATCCGCAAGCTGATGCCGGGCCTGAATGCCTGCTTCGTGGACGTGGGTTATGAGAAAGACGCTTTTCTTCACTACCAGGACTTAGGTCCCCAATTCAACTCGCTGGAAAAATACGTAAAGCAGACTTTAAGCGACAAGAAAAAACTAAACCCCATCAGCAAAGCCGCCATCCTGCCGGACCTGGAAAAGGACGGCACCGTGTCCAACACCCTGAAGGTGGGACAGGAAGTGGTGGTGCAAATCGTCAAGGAACCCATCTCGACCAAAGGGCCGCGCCTGACTTCCGAACTATCCTTTGCCGGAAGATACCTGGTACTCATCCCTTTCAACGACAAGGTTTCCGTATCGCAAAAAATTAAGTCGAGCGAAGAACGGGCACGCCTGAAGCAGTTGCTCATGAGCATCAAGCCCAAGAACTTCGGCGTCATCGTCCGCACGGTGGCCGAAGGCAAGCGCGTGGCCGAACTCGACGGAGAGCTTAAAGTACTGGTCAAACACTGGGAAGACGCCGTGGTGAAAATCCAGAAAGCCACGAAATTCCCCACGCTGATTTACGAAGAGACGAGCCGTGCCGTAGGCTTGCTGCGCGACTTGTTCAACCCCTCGTTCGAGAGCATACACGTGAACAACGAGGCCGTATTCCACGAAATCAAGGACTACGTCACCCTCATCGCCCCCGAACGGGCCGATATCGTAAAGCTGTATAAAGGCAAGCTTCCCATCTTTGACAATTTCGGCATCACCAAGCAAATCAAGTCCTCGTTCGGACGGACCGTTTCCTATAAAAGTGGTGCCTACCTGATTATTGAGCATACTGAGGCGCTTCACGTCGTGGACGTGAACAGCGGAAACCGCACCAAGAATGCCAACGGGCAGGAGGCCAACGCACTGGAGGTAAACCTGGGAGCCGCCGACGAACTGGCACGCCAGTTGAGACTGAGGGACATGGGAGGCATCATCGTCGTGGACTTCATCGACATGAACCTGGCCGAAAACCGCCAGAAGCTGTACGAACGTATGTGCCAGAACATGCAGAAAGACAGGGCAAGACACAACATCCTGCCGTTGAGCAAATTCGGGCTGATGCAGATCACCCGCCAACGCGTACGCCCGGCCATGGACGTCAATACGGAGGAAACCTGTCCCACCTGCTTTGGAAAGGGAACCATCAAACCTTCCATCCTTTTCACCGATACGCTGGAGAGCAAAATCGACTACCTGGTAAACAAGTTGAAGATAAAGAAATTCTCACTACACATCCACCCGTATATCGCCGCCTACGTCAACCAGGGCATCATGTCCCTGAAGCGCAAATGGCAGATGAAATACGGATTAGGCATCAAGATTATTCCCAACCAGAAACTCGCGTTTCTGCAATATGTCTTCTACGACACTCATGGCGAAGAGATAGACATGAAGGAAGAAATCGAAATCAAATGATGAAAGCGGCGGAGCATGTGTGAAAATGCTTCGCCGCTTTTCATAAGACAGCCAGCCATAGGAAATTCAGACCAAAAATAAGCCCTATCAGGCCTCTCTTGATTTAAATCTTGTTAACAAAGCGCTTTTTCAAAGAAAAAGGGAAATGCCTTTGGAAAAAATACCCTAATTTTGGGCACTTTTTAAATTCTTAATCTATAAAATAATGGCAATGAGAGAAAACATTAAACCGGCCACCGGACATCTGGGTGTGTTGGTAGTCGGCGTGGGTGGTGCTGTTGCAACCACCATGATAACGGGTGTGCTGGCTGCCCGCAAAGGCTTGGCCCAACCAATAGGTTCCATTACGCAAATGGCCACCATGCGCATGCAAAATGGCGAAGAGAAACGCATCAAAGATATCGTTCCTCTGGCCGACTTGAAAGACATCATCTTCGGCGGATGGGATATTTTCCCGGACAATGCCTACGATGCAGCCATGTATGCAGAGGTGCTGAAGGAAAAGGACCTGAATCTGGTGAAAGATGAGTTGCAAGCCATCAAGCCCATGACTGCTGCCTTCGACCACAACTTTGCCAAACGACTGAACGGCACACATATTAAAAATGCAGCTACCCGCTGGGACATGGTGGAGCAACTGCGGGAAGATATCCGCAACTTCAAGGCTGCCAACCACTGCGACCGCGTCGTAGTCCTCTGGGCTGCAAGCACGGAGATTTATGTTCCCCTGTGTGAGGAACACAAGTCGCTGGCTGCCCTGGAAAAGGCCATGAAGGAAAACAACACGGAAGTCATCTCGCCGAGCATGTGCTACGCCTATGCAGCCATCGCCGAAGGCGCCCCCTTCATCATGGGTGCCCCCAACCTCTGCGTGGACACGCCCGCCATGTGGGAATTCTCGCAGAAGATGAACGTGCCTATCGCCGGCAAAGACTTCAAGAGCGGACAGACGCTGATGAAGACCGTCCTGGCCCCGATGTTCAAAACGCGTATGCTGGGCGTCAGCGGCTGGTTCTCGACCAACATCCTGGGCAACCGCGACGGCGAAGTGCTGGACCAGCCCGAGAACTTCAAGACGAAAGAGGTCAGCAAATTGTCTGTGATCGACAACATCTTCGAACCCGAAAAATTCCCCGAACTCTACGGCAACGTATATCACAAAGTGCGCATCAACTACTACCCGCCGCGTAAGGACAACAAGGAAGCATGGGACAACATCGACATCTTCGGCTGGATGAACTATCCGATGCAGATCAAGGTGAACTTCCTCTGCCGCGACTCCATCCTGGCCGCACCTATTGCCCTCGACCTGGTATTGTTCAGCGACCTGGCACAGCGCGCCAACATGTGCGGCATCCAGACGTGGTTGTCGTTCTTCTGCAAGAGTCCGATGCACGACTTCGAACACCAGCCCGTTCACGACCTGTTCACGCAGTGGAGAATGGTGAAGCAGACTCTCCGCGGAATGATTGGTGAAGAAGCACCCAGCTATTTGGATTAATTACAAAATCATACAATCATCCCTACCTAATGGCAAGTCGGCAAAGAGCATCCAGTTTTTGCCGTCTTGCCATTTCTTACTGTTTGTCGCCAATGAAAGCCCCTCCTTTCTTTCCCACGCTGATTGCTACCGGATTTGGCTCCGGCTTCTCACCCGTGGCGCCAGGAACAGCCGGCGCACTGGTAGCCGTGCTCATCTGGTACGGAGTATCCCAAGTGGCCCCTACCCTTTATCTGCCTTCCCTTGTCTTACTAATATTATTGTTTACCGTGGCAGGTGTCTGGGCTACCAACCGCCTGACTCCCTACTGGGGGGATGACCCGTCACGCGTGGTGGTGGACGAGATGGTAGGCACCTGGCTGGCCCTGCTGGCGGCACCGGCCGGACACTGGGGCTATGCGGCGGGAGCCTTTGCCCTGTTCCGCCTGCTGGATATATGGAAGCCTTTGGGCATCCGGAAAATGGAGCAACTGCCGGGAGGCATCGGCGTGATGATGGACGACATTCTGGCCGGCATCTATGGATTTGCAGTCTTAATCGGAGTGCGATGGTGGATGCAATGAAAAAGAAAAGCCAAGGAGCGGTATGGATTTTCCTGAAAGCCCAAATTTCGGCGCAGGTTGCCAGTCTGGTCGATTTTCTGATGACCATATTCCTGGCCAAGGCTTTGGGATTCTTCTACCTGTATGCCACTTTCCTGGGCTCGGTCATCGGAGGTATTGTCAACTGTGCCGTCAACTACAAGTGGGTATTCCGGACGGACGGGTGCAAGAAACGGTATGTAGCAGTGAAATACCTGGCCGTGTGGACAGGCAGCATCCTGCTCAATACGTGGGGCACGTTCGCACTGACCGAATGGCTGACCGGATTGCCCCGGCTGACCGAATGGCTGGGACATTACGTGGACAATGTCTTCATCCCGGCCAAAATCGTTGTGGCCCTGCTGGTGGGATTCTTATGGAACTACCAGATGCAGCGGGTATTCGTGTATCGCAATCACGACCTCAAGCACTTCTGGCAACATTATCTTGAAAACAAAAACAGACACTTATGAACTACAGAGACTATCTACAGAAATTGATCTACAAAATCATCAATCCGCTCGTGCACGGCATGATACGCATCGGCATCACGCCCAATTTCATCACGACCACAGGCCTCGTACTGAACATCGTCGCCGCAGGTGTTCTCCTCTATGGTGCCATCCAGGCGCCGGGCCATCCGGCATATGTGGGCTGGGCGGGCGGCATCATCCTGTTCGCCGGACTGTTTGACATGATGGACGGCCGGGTGGCCCGCGTGGGCAATATGTCTTCCACGTTCGGTGCCCTGTACGACTCGGTACTGGATCGCTACAGCGAGCTGTTCACCTTGTTCGGCATCTTCTTCTACCTCATCTTGCAAGGCTATTTGTGGGGAAGCGTCATCACCTTCCTGGCTCTCATCGGCTCGCTCATGGTGAGTTATGTCAGGGCAAGGGCTGAAGGCCTGGGCCTGGAATGCAAGGTCGGACTGATGCAGCGCCCCGAGCGTGTGGTCCTGACGGCGGTCGGTGCCATCTGCTGCGGCATCTTTGCCGGTTGCACGTCTTTCGACCCCTTGTATCTGCTGATAGCCCCCCAGGTCCTCATCGCCATCCTGGCCAACTGGACGGCCTTCGTACGCATCAAACATTGTTACAGATTGCTGAACCAGAAATAATACGCCACACATGAGCAAACCATTCCCTACGTTCAAAGAAGCCTTGTGGGCCACCCTACCCATGCTTGCCTACCTGTGTCTGGTGGAAATATTCATCGGCCTACGGACGGACCACTTCCTGATAGCGGGACTGTTCCTGTTTCTATTCTATATAGGACCGGCTGCCCGCAAGCTGGCCGTTGCCCTGCTGCCGTTCATCCTGTTTGCCATCTGCTACGACTGGATGCGCGTCTATCCGAACTTCGAGGTAAATCCTATTGACGTGCAAGGCCTGTACGACGCCGAGAAATCCCTCTTCGGCATCACCGTCGGAGGCCAGACACTCATTCCGTGTGAGTTCTTTGCCGCCCATCACTGCACGATAGCCGACTTCATGGCCGGTATATTCTATCTGTGCTGGGTCCCTGTTCCCATCGCATTCGGCATCTGGCTCTACCTGAAAGGAAAACGGCAGCTTTACCTGCGCTTCTCCATCGCTTTCCTGTTCGTCAACCTGATAGGCTTCGCCGGCTATTACATCCATCCCGCCGCTCCGCCCTGGTATGCCATGAACTATGGCTTCGACCCCATCCTGGACACCCCGGGCAATGTGGCCGGCTTAGGCCGCTTCGACGAGCTCCTGGGCTGCCAGATTTTCCACTCCATCTATGGCCGCAATGCCAACGTGTTCGCAGCCATACCCTCCCTGCATGCCGCCTACATGGTGGTGGCTCTGGCCTATGCCTGTATCGGACGTTGTGCCAAGTGGCTGAAGATTGTCTTCGCCTTCATCATGGTGGGCATCTGGTGGACGGCCATCTATTCCGGACATCACTACATCATCGATGTGTTGCTGGGCATCACATGTGCCTTGGCAGGCATGCTGATTTTCGAGAAGGGCCTGCTGAAATGGGGCTGCTTCCGGCGCTTCTTCTACCGGTATGCCCGCTACATCGCCACTCCCAAGGAACGGCACGAACTGGACAGGCACATCTATTAATAGGAATTTGTTTTAGTGATGGGGGGCTGGTGACGAGTGATTGGCAGGCTTCCGCTGAATGCTTGACTAATCGCTCGCCACTAATCGCCGAACATTAATCACTGCTAAATTATCATCTACTGAACTATGAACAATTTCGTATTCTACAGCCCTACCGAATTTGTGTTCGGCAGGGGTACCGAAACGCAGACCGGCACACTGGCCCGGAAACAGGGAGCCAGCAAAGTCCTGATTGTGTACGGGGGAGGCTCCGTGGTGCGCAGCGGCTTGCTGGACCGGGTGAAAGATTCCTTAAAGGAAGCCGGACTCTCCTTCTGCGAAATGGGCGGCGTGCTGCCCAACCCCACGGATACCTACGTGTATGAAGGCATCGACCTCTGCCGGCGCGAAAAAGCGGACATGCTGCTGGCCGTCGGGGGAGGTTCCGTCATAGACACGGCCAAAGCCATAGCAGCCGGCGTGCTTTACGATGGTGACTTCTGGGATTTCTTCATCGGCAAGGCCGAAGTGAAACAAGCCCTGAAAGTGGGCGTGGTGCTGACCATCCCCGCATCGGGCAGCGAAGGCTCCGGCAACTCGGTCATCACCCACACGGAGACCTTGCAGAAACTCAGCCTGCGGGTGCCCGGCGTGTTGCGCCCGGTCTTCTCCATCCTGAACCCGGAACTGACCTTCACCCTGCCGCCCTTCCAGACAGCCTGCGGCATCTGCGACATGATGATACACATCTTTGAACGCTACTTCACCAACACGACGGACGTGGAAATCGGCGACCGCCTGTGCGAGGCCACACTGACGGCCATCATCAAGGAAGCCTATCGGGTGAAACAAGATCCCCACAACTACGGGGCGCGTGCCAACCTGATGTGGTGTGGCATGATTGCACACAACGGAACCTGCGGAGTGGGCTGCGAGGAAGACTGGGCCTCGCACTACCTGGAGCATGAGGTCAGTGCCCTGTACAACGTGACCCACGGCGCCGGACTGGCAGTGATTGTCCCGGCCTGGATGACCTTCATGGCCGAACACCATCCGGAGAAGGTGGCCCAACTGGCCGAACGCGTCTTCCAGGCCCCGGCCGTCGAACCGATAGAGGACATGGCCATGACCGCCGTCAGCCGCCTGAAACACTTCTTCCGCTACCTGGGCCTGCCTACTACCTTCCACGAACTGGGCATCGACCGGCCCGACATCGACCGGCTGGTGGAAGGCCTGCACCGCAACAAGGGCGAACTGGTGGGCAACTACGTGAAACTGACCCGGCAGGACACGCGGGCCATCTACGAACTGGCCCTGTAAACCTCAGGGAAACAAGATACGGAAGCGCGTCAGCCCGTCTTCGTACGTCCGCAACGAGAAAGTGCAGCCATGCTTGCTGAGCACCTCGCGGATGAAGACGAGGCCGATGCCCTGACCGTTGGGCTTCGTAGAGAAGAAAGGGGTGAACAGCTTGGACTCCACCTCGCGGCTGATGCCCGGCCCGTTGTCCACCACCTCCACGGAAGCCGGGGCGGAGGTGCGCACCACGATTTCTCCTCCGGCACCGCTGCCGGACAAGGTGATGCTCTCTGCTGCGTTCTTGATGATGTTCACCAACACTTGTTCGAACAGCGAGGCATCCATCTTCACCTCCCCCACCTGCCCGTCACACTCCAGGCGGAGGGCTATCCCCGCATCGGCACACATGCCCTCCATGAAGCACTTACACCTGGCAGCCATCTCGTTCAAGGACAAAGGCACAAGCGTAGGTTCGGGAATCTTCACCACGTCGGCGAAACGGGTGATGAAGCGACTCATCGAGTAGCAACGCTCCACACAGACACGCATCACCTCGCAGATGTCGTCCATACCGTCCTCGGCCGCAAGGGCCTGCCCCACGGTATCGAGCGTGGAGGTGATGCCGGCCGTGGTGTTGTTCACCTCGTGTGCAATCATGCGGATGACCTTCTCGTAGGCTTTCTTCTCGGCCCGCATCAGCTCGTCCGTCATGCGTTCGATGAGATAGAAGGGATGCTTGAATCCGCAATCGATGAAATAAGAATAGGTACACTTGTAGACATTGGCATCGTTCAGCCGCACCACCCGTGTCTCCTCGTAGGGCATCCCGGCCAGTTCGGCGGCCAGCGCGGCGTCCACCTGGCCCATCTTCCGTCCGCGGGCGGCGTCCAGCGGGACGCCCAGCATCTTCACCGCCATGGGGTTCATCTGCGAGACCTCTTCGTTCAGCGTCAGGATGATGACCCCCATGGGCGAAGCTTGGATGAGGAGGTCGAGGAAGTAGTTCTGCTCGCGCATGCGGAGCCGCTCATTCTTCAGCTGCTCCATCATGCGGTTGAAGATGTTCACTATACGGTCGGCCTCGTACTGGCCCACGGGGCTGAGGCGGCTGCTGAAGTCCTGTTCGCGCAGCAGCTCCATGCCGTTGCCGATGGTATTCAGGGGCTTCACGAGCTTGTGGTAGAACACGGACAGGTAGACAAGGATGAGGACGATGCCCCCCTCGGCCACGAACCAATAGGCGCGTTGCACCTCGCGGAAGGCGATGCCAAGGTACACCCCCAGCACCACGAGCAGGACGACGAGGAGGGAGAAGAAGAACTTGATGCGCATGGCGACGGGTCGGATTTATTCATTGGTGGAAATGCCGTACTTCTCCAGACGGCGGTAGAGGGCCGCACGGCTGATGCCCAAGGCTGCCGCCACTTGGCTGAGGTTCCCCTTGTGGAAGTCCAATGCCTGGAGTATGGTCTGGCGCTCTATCTCGTCCAGCGTCATGCCCGTGTAGGTGCCGCCTCGCTCCCGGCCGGGAGGGTCGTCGTGCGGGGGGCATTGGGCTTCGAAGTCCGCGGCGTCCAGCACGGGCTTGCCGCTGACCAGGATGGTGCGCTCCACCAGGTTCTTCAGCTCGCGGATGTTGCCGGGATAGGGCAGGCGGGAGAGGAACTGGAGAGCGTCGGCCGAGAAGTCCGTGCGGGGCAGTCCGTTGGCCTCGGCCTGGCGGTCGGCAAAGTGGCGGGCCAGCAGGGGGATGTCGTCCCGGCGCTCGCGCAAGGCGGGCAGGTGGATGGTGATGAGGTTGATGCGGTAAAACAGGTCCTCGCGGAAGGTATGTGCGGTCACCATCTTGCGCAGGTCGGCATTGGTGGCGGAGACGACGCGCACGTCCACCTTGCGCGGACGGCTGTCGCCCAGCACCTCAAACGTCTGGTCCTGGAGCACGCGGAGCAGCTTGACCTGGCACGAGAGGTCCAGGTCGCCGATTTCGTCCAGAAAGATGGTGCCGTGGTCCGCCAGCTCGAAGCGTCCCGTGCGGTCGGCCACGGCGTCGGTGAAGGCGCCCTTCTTGTGGCCGAACATCTCGCTCTCGAACAGGCTCTGCGAGATGCCTCCCAGGTTGACCTTCACGAAGGGCTGCGCGGCGCGGCGGCTGTTGCGGTGGATGGCCTCGGCAATGAGTTCCTTGCCCGTGCCGCTCTCGCCCGTGACGAGCACGGAGGCGTTGGTGCGGGCGATGCGCGCCACGGTGTCCAGCACCTCGGTCAGCCCCTTGGACTGCCCGATGATGTGGCTGCGCTCCAGCGTGAAGCCCTCGGCCCCAGCGGCCGTCGGAGCGGTGGCGTTGAGCTGGAGGGCGGTCTCGATGCGTTGCAGCAGGACGGCGTTGCTCCACGGCTTGGTGATGAAGTCGAAGGCGCCGGCGCGCATCCCCTGCACGGCCAGCTGGATGCTGCCCCAGGCGGTCATGAGGATGACCGGCACGCCGGGACAGAATATCTTCACCTGGCGGAGCAGGGTCAGTCCCTCCTCGCCCGTGGTGGAGAGGGTGAAGTTCATGTCCATCAACATCAGTTGGGGCGTCTCGGCACGCACCACGTCCAGCGCCTCGCGCGGACCCGCCACGGCCCGCGCCTCATAGCCCGCCCGCTTCAGCATGAAGCCCAGCGAGGAGCGCACGGCGGTATCATCGTCTATTATCAGTATCATAACGGTTTGTCATACGTTGGTTACAGGGTACAAATTTAGTGAAAGTTCGCGTCATTCGCCTGCGGAAGGGGGAAAAATTCCCGGCCCGCCCCGTCCCCGTCCCGCAGGCCTTCCGGGCGGGTCCCGTAGTGGCCGTCCGCTAGTCCCGAAGTAGCGGCCCGCTAGTCCCGAAGTAGCGGGGCGCTAGTTCCGAAGTAGCGGAATGCCCCTCCCGAAGTGGCATTCTTCTAGTCCCGAAGTAGAAGCCTCCTAGTTCCGAAGTAGAAGCCTTCTAGTCCCGAAGTAGAAGAACGGGGGTCCGGGCGGGGGTCACTGCCGCACGACGGCTTCGAAGTCGGCCTCCAGCGCCTCGTTGCGCTCAAAGTCCCAGAGGGTGAGGCTGCGGATCTGGTAGAAGTAGTACCAATAGTAGTAGAGTTCGGAGATGTGTTGCTGGCGGGCCTCGTCCTTCGAGTCGCGTGCGTCGTTCAGGTCCAGGGTGCTGATTTTGCCTATCATGAAGGTCTCCACGCTGGTGTCGTAGCGGCGCTGGGCAATCTGGTCGGCCTCCTCGGCGATGCCCAGCTGTTGGGCCTGGTTGTTGAAGTTGGCCACCAGGAGGAAGATATTCTGGTTGAAGTTCATCTGCTCCTGCCTGATGCGCGACAGCTCCAGGTCGCGGTTGCTCTTGGCCACCTTCACCTGCCCGCGGCGTTTGCCCCAGTCCAGCAGGGGGATGGAGAATCCCACCTGCACCACCTGGTTGTCCAGCAAGTTGTGGTAGGACGACCTGAAGTCCCGGTTCTGGCCCGTGTAGCCGATGCTGGCGAAGAGGTTGATGCTGCGCAGGTTGCCGCGTGCCGTGGCCACCGCGTAGTCGGCCTCCAGCTGCCGGCGGCGGATGTTCTGCGCGAAGGAGTTGCGCTCGAGGGCCTTCTCCAACACATCCTTATATACAATGTCTACGGCGGGCACCGACTCGGGCAGCACGGGATTGAGGTTCTCCTGCTCGGACACGCCCAGGAACGAACGCAACTGGAACATCTGCGCGTTGAGGTTGCTCTCCGCCTCGGTCACGTCCGCCTGTCCCTGCAGGGCGTTCAGCTTCAGCTGCAGGAGGTCGTTCTCGGAAATCTGGCCCATCTTGCGCTTCGCCTTGGCCACTTCGTAGAGGCGGTCGGCGTTCTCCTTGTTCTGCCGTGCCGTGGCCAGGTTCTCCTTGGCCAGGAGGAGGTTGAAGAAATACGTGATGGTGGTCATGGTCACCTCCTCGGTGGCCGAGATGAACGACGCCTTGGCCTCGGCGTAGCGCACGGGTTCGATGCGGCGGTCCCACTTGATGGTGTTCACGCCGAATATGGGTTGCGTCAGTTCCAGGCTGACGGGGACGGACATGAACTGGTGGTATCCCCCGCTGCCCAGCTGGCGGATGTAGTCCAGCGACGAGCGGAGCGAGAGCGTGCCGCCCGTCAGCCAGATGCTCTGATCGATGGACAACTCGCCCTGCAGCCCCAGGTTGTTGTTGCGGACAAACGAGTAGGACCCGTCCGAATTCTGATAAGAACTGTACGACTTGCTGTAGTTGGGCAGGGTGCCCGTGAAGTTGACCTCCGGCAAGAGGTTGGCCCGGAAAGTGCGGTATTCCCAATAGGCAGTCTTCAACTCATTGAGGGCCACGGCAGCATCTACCGACTGTGCCCGTGCCAGGGCAATGGCCTCGGTCAGGGTGATATCCCGTTCATACGTCAACGTGTCCTGTTGCGCCCACGCCAGGAAAGGCATCCCCAGGCACAGCGCCAAGCATAAAATCTTTCTCATATTCCCAATCTTTACATTCATTGCCCGCCAGAGGACAAAGAGCGTGCCAATGCCTCAGACGGGCTTCCGGACGGGGAATGTGTTCGGAAACGGACAATGCGGGTGTCCGCTATCGGACACTCAGCCTCTGCTTTTGAGCTTCACCTCGTACAGGTCTCCGCGGCGATCCTTCAGGTTGCGGACACTGCCGTAGGTGTGCAGCTCGCTGAGGAGGTCGAGGTCCACGTCGGACACGAGGATCATCTCCGTGTTGGGCGTGGCCTCGGCGCGCATGCCGTCCGTGGGGAAGGCAAAGTCGCACGGGGTGAATACGCCGCTCTGCGCATACTGGATGTCCATGTTGTGCACACGGGGCAGGTTGCCCACGCTTCCGGCAATGACCACGAAGCACTCGTTCTCGATGGCACGGGCATGGGCACACACCTTGACGCGGCTATAGGCGTTTTGCGTGTCGGTCAGGAAGGGCACGAAGAGGATTTGCATCCCCTGGTCGGCCATGATGCGCGAAAGTTCGGGGAACTCCACATCATAGCAGATCAGGACACCTATCTTGGCGCAGTCCGTGTCGAAGGTCCGGATCATCTTGCCGCCCGTCAGGCCCCAGCTTTTGATCTCGTCCGGCGTCACGTGTATCTTCTCATACATCTCGTAGGACCCGTCGCGCCGGCAGAGGAAGCCCACGTTGTACAGGCGTCCGTCCTCCTTGATGAGCGGCATGCTGCCCGTGATGATGTTGATGTTGTAGCTGATGGCCAGCTTGATGAAGCGTTCGCGAATCTCGTCGGTGAAGGCGGCCAGTCCACGGATGGCTTGCGACTCGCCCTCGTCATTGAACTTCGCCATGAGAGGCGCGTTGAAGTATTCGGGGAAGAGCACGAAATCACTCTTGTAGTCGGACACGGCATCCACGAAGAACTCCACTTGCTCGAACAGGTCGTCCAGCGTCTTGTACGAACGCATTTGCCACTGCACCAGGCCGACGCGCACCGAGGTCTTGGGATTGATGTACTCCTGCGTGGGCGGCTGGTAGTAGATGTTGTCCCACTGGAGGAGGCAGGCATAATGGCGCGACTCCTCGTCGTTGGGCAGGTAGTTGCGCATCACCTTGCGCACGTGGAAGTCATTGGAAAGCTGGAAGGTCAGCACGGGGTCGTATATCTCCTTCTGGCGCACCTTGTCGATGTACTCCTTCGGACGCATCTGGTCGGCATACTTGTGGTAGTTGGGGATCCGGCCTCCGAACATGATGGCCTTCAGGTTCAGCTTCTCGCACAACTCCTTGCGGTACTCGTACATGCGGCGTGCCAAGCGCAGGCCACGGTATTCGGGGTGTACAAACACTTCGATGCCATAGAGGATGTTACCCTTGGGATTGTGCGTGTTGAAGGTTTCCTTACCCGTCACCTGGGCATAGGTATGGTCATTCTTCACCTTGTCATAGTCCACGATGATGGAGAGGGCGCACCCCACGATTTTCTCGTCTACCACGGTCACGATTTGTCCCTCCGGGAAAATCTTTATCAGCTTCTCAATCTGCTTGTGGGTCCAGAACACATCGCTCCCGTCCGTATAGACGCGGGTGAAGGATTGGGCCAGCTGGTCGTAATCTTCTATTTGCAGATTACGAATCTGCACCTTGTTAATCTTCAATGAGTCCATAATATATCCTATTAAAAAACGGCGCAAAGGTACAAAAAAAGTAAGATACTGAGCAATTCACAGAAATCAGACAATGATGTGCGGAACGAACATGGACGTATTTCCCGTTATCAGTCCGTTGGTTTCGCGGATGCCGATGCCGGCCGGTTCGCCACCAATTACCCAGCTGCCTATGACAGGGTGATGTCCCTCGAAAGAGGGGAGTGGCTTCAATTCCTGGAATATGAATCCTTCCTCGCCATAATCGCCGCCGGTCTCTTCCGATGCTTGCGGGGACAATTGCAGTTTCACGTTGCTTCCTTCCCGGCCCAGGATGGGTTTCCGGCAATAGCGGGTGACGGAAGTGGGCAAAAAGTTCCATGTGGGGAGCAGATAGGGGCTGTCCGGGAACAGCAGATACATGGTGTAGAGAATCATCTTGTTGCTCATCAAGGCTTTCCACATGGGTTCGTACCAATGCAGACGGGCACCGCAAGCCTCGGGCGACTCATTGAACATCCATTCCCACGGATAGAGTTTGAAGCAGTCGCGCACGACTTCACCGCTTTGGGCCAACAGGAGTCCGTTGTTGTAGTACAACTGGTCCATGTCCACCTCGGCCACGTCCAGTCCGGCCTCCATGGCGGTGTAGGCCATATAGCGCAGGTTCCACAAATCTTCTTCGTTTTCCCGACTGCATGCCACGAAAAGCCGGTCTATGCCATTTTGTTCGTCAATATCCTTCCAGGATTGCACCAAAGCTTCATGGATGGAGTTGAACTGGTCTTGTTCGGGGAAACATTCTTCTTTCCAGTTCCATTGGATGATGGAAGATTCCAGCAGGGAGGTAGGGGTATCTGCATTGAACTCATAAAGTTTGATGTCCCGGCCGTCAAAGTAAAGGTCGAAGCGGCCATAGACGGACAGTTCATCGTCCAGCCAGGAGTGGTTGATGTAGGCCCGGACGGCTTCGGGGATTCTCATCTCGGCATACAGGTTGTTCGAGATGATATGCTCTGCCGCGTCGCACGCCATGGAATAGAGTTCCCGTGTGGCGGTTTCCAGCCGGTCTGTTTCTTCCTGGGTAAACTCGTAATAACGTCCTTCTCCCCAATAGTCGGGGTGGTAGAAGAATCCCAGTTCCTCAATCTTGTCCGCATAATGTTCGCGGGCGGGTATTGTCTTTCTCTTCATGACATCCTTGCTTATGAGGCCGATGAATGGCTTTTGCCGGTAGAGCCGAAAGCCGGTTTGGAGGACTGGGAAGACGTGGCCGCCTTGATGCCGGACGATACGGAGGGCGGGGGAGTCACGGTGGCTCCTGCCGCATTGGTGAAGCGTCCGGTGTTGGGGTAGTAGAAGTACGAGCCTCCTCCGCCCGGCGCGGCCCGCATCATCCAATACATCATTGCGGCGTTGTAGACCCACGTGTTGCCGTTCTGGTCTTTGTATTCTTCTTTGTCCTTGGGGTCTTCGGGCAATTGGGACGAATGGTTCGTGCAGGATACGAACAGTGTCATTGAGGCGATGGCTGCTGCCAGTAAATGTTTCTTGTTCATTGTGTGATATGGGCTGGTTGTTATCTGATGTCTATCAACTTATGGGTCTGGAGGCTGAGGCGCCAGCGGGGATGGTTCAGTACGCATCGCACGGTTTCCGCCGTGTTCAGTCCGGAGCAGGGTTGCAGGAAGAAATGACGGGCCGGAAGTGATTCGTAAGGAGTCGGGTCCTGGCCTTCGTATACCACCTTCACTTCGTCCATGTGGTCCAGCACGACGGTTCCTCCCGCTTTGGGCGAACACGTCACCCAGTCAATGCCCGGGGGCAGGGGGCGTGTGCCGTTGGTTTCGATGCAGACGTACTTGTGCAGGTCGTGCAGGCGGCGGATGAATGCCTCGTCTATCCACAAAGAGGGTTCGCCTCCGGTCAGGATGACCATCGGGGCCGGGTATTTCCGGACTTCCTGCAGGATGTCTTCGTCCGTCATCAGGGTGCCCTCCTCGTGCCGGGTGTCGCAGAAATGGCACTTCAGGTTGCAGCCGGAGAAGCGGATGAACGTGGCGGGAGTCCCCGTATGGAAGCCTTCGCCTTGCAGACTGTAGAATATCTCGTTAATCTTTCTCATAGACGGCCAGGTTTCCTTCGGATTCTTGCACTTCCACGCGGTAGCAGTTCTCCACATGTTCGCACACCCAGCGGGCAATGTTTTCCGCCGTGGGATTGAAGGGAAGCACTTCGTTCAGGTTACGGTGGTCCAAGCGGTTTTGAACCTGCTCCTTGATGTGAGTGAAGTCGGTCACCATGCCGTCGGCATTCAACTCGCGCGAGCGGCAGTGGACGATGATGACCCAGTTGTGGCCGTGCAGGTTCTCGCACTTGCTGGGGTAGGAGAGCTGCAGGCTGTGGGCGGCGGAGATCTCCATGCGTTTGATGACTGTATACATATAATATAAGTAGATGTTAATGTTTAGTTTATATGATTAGCGGGCTTTGCCCGCAGGAGTTAAAAGGAGTTATCGCTTCGCTCGGGGAGTTAAAGGCCAATACCTTTGGCGTTATCGCCGGACCAACTATCGGCCTCTAACTCCCTCTGACTCCTTACAACTCCCTCTAACTCCCTTGGATATGTTTCTTCCTGCATTGCGGGCATTCACCCTTGATGACGAACGAGATGGAGTGGGGGCTGAACCCTTCGGGCAGGTGCAGGTCCGGCAGCGGGATGTCCTCCATGCAGAATGACTGTTGGCACGACTGGCAGTAGAAGTGTATGTGCGCATCGGAGAGGTTGCAGGCCCCTTCGTTGGTGCATAGCTCATAGTTCAGGATGCCGCGTCCGTCTTCGAAGGCATGCACGATGTCATGCTCCAGGAACAAGGTCAGTACCCGGAAGATGCTGGATTTGTCCAAGGTCCACAAGGCTTCCTCCAGGTCGGACAGGCACATGGGCTTGCCCGATGCCCGGAGCGCTTGCAGCACCAGAATGCGGTTGGCGGTGGGTTTCACTCCCTTGTGCGCCAGGTGGATGGTTATATCTGTTGGTTCCATATCCTTGTTGATGGTGGTTATATCTGCGTTGCAAAATTATAAAAAAAGGCGCATCTGTCAATGTCCGGGGGTGTAAAGTTGTCGATAACGATACTTGTTTGTCGCATGTCGTGTGCGGCGAGGCTCGTCTGCCGCAAGCGACGGGCATCGTCTGCCCCTGACGGATGTTTGCCACCCGGTTGCACGATTCTTTTCGCACCTTTGTGCCGTGAATAAAATGAGGAAGTTATGACAGATACACACCACCACCACCATCATGCCCACGGAGCCGGAGGCCTGAAGGGCAAAATCGCATTGATTGCAGTGACTACGCTGCTGCTCGTCGCGGCCATAGTCTTGGAACATTCCTACAGTTGGGAGACCTGGCAGTTGCTGCTGGTTTACCTGGTTCCTTACCTGCTTGTCGGCCGCGAGACACTGCTGGAGGCGGCCCGGGGCATTGGGCATGGAGACATGTTCAACGAGCATTTCCTGATGTCGCTGGCCACCCTCGGCGCGCTGTGCATAGGCTTCCTGCCGGGTGCGGAGACGGAGTTTCCGGAAGCGGTGTTCGTCATGTTGTTCTTCCAGGTCGGCGAATTGTTCGAGGCCTATGCGGAGGGGAGGAGCCGTGACAGCATCTCCCATCTGATGGACATCCGGCCGGACGTGGCCTATGTGGAGCGTGAAGGCCGGACGGTGGCCGTGCCCCCGCAGGAGGTCCGGGTGGGCGAGGTGATAGTCATCAAGCCCGGCGAGAAAGTGCCGCTGGACGGGACGATTGTCGAGGGCGCTACTTCGCTGAACACCCTGGCCCTCACCGGCGAAAGCATGCCGCGCGAGGCGGCGGTGGAGGACGAGGTGATGTCCGGGTGCATCAACCTCACCGGGGTGGTGCGCGTGCGGACAACGAAGAGTTTCGGCGAGAGCACCGTCTCGAAAATCATCCGCCTGGTTGAGAGCGCCGACGAGCATAAGTCGCGCAGCGAGGCGTTCATCACGAAGTTTGCCCGGGTCTATACGCCCATTGTGGTCATGGCTGCCGTGCTGCTGGCCGTCGTGCCTCCCCTCCTGTCCCCGGTGGGCTTTGTAGAGGCGTTTTCCGTGTGGCTCCATCGGGCGTTGATTTTCCTGGTCGTGTCCTGTCCGTGCGCCTTGGTCATCAGTGTGCCGCTGACGTTCTTCGGCGGTCTGGGGGGCGCATCCCGCCGGGGTATCCTCGTGAAGGGCAGTAGCTACATGGACGCACTGGCCCGGGTGGGCACGGTGGTGTTCGACAAGACCGGCACGCTGACGCGGGGCGAATTTGTCGTGGAGGCCGTCCACCCCGAAGATTTCAATGAGCACGAGCTGTTGCACCTGGCCGCACACGTGGAGCACTTCTCCACGCACCCCATCGGCGAGGCCCTGCGGGCAGCTTTCCCCAACGAAGCGACGGACGGATGCCGGATAGAAGAGGTGGAAGAAATCGCCGGACGTGGCATCCGTGCCCGGGTGGAGGGACGAACGGTCTGCGTGGGCAATGCGAAGATGATGGAGGACATCGGCGTGCAGTGGCGCAACTGCCCGTGCGTCGGTACGATCATTCATGTGGCGGTGGACGGCCGGTATGCAGGCCACGTCGTTATCAACGACCGTGTAAAAGAGGACAGCGCCCCGGCCGTGGCCTCCCTGAAGCGTCTGGGGGTGCAGCGCACCGTCATGCTGACGGGCGACCGTCGGGAAGTCGCCTTGGAGGTGGCGGGAAAGCTTGGGATTGACACCTGCTTCGCCGAACTTTTGCCGGCCGACAAAGTGGCCCATCTGGAGCAACTGTTGGCCACGAAACCCGCAGGCACCGCCCTGGCTTTCGTGGGCGACGGCATCAACGATGCTCCGGTCTTGAAGCGTGCGGATGTAGGCATTGCCATGGGCGGGCTGGGAAGTGATGCGGCTATCGAGGCGGCAGACGTGGTGCTGATGGACGACCAGCCTTCCAAGATTGCCATGGCCGTCCGTATCGCCCGCCGTACCCTTCGTATCGCCCGTCAGAATGTCTGGTTCGCCATTGGCATCAAGGTTGCCATTCTCGGGTTGGCTACGGTGGGGCTGGGCACGATGTGGATGGCGGTCTTTGCCGATGTCGGCGTGACGGTGCTGGCTGTGCTGAATGCCATGCGGGCCTTGCGGAATTGAGGAAATGCGATGGGACATTTTCCCGTATCGGGGAAATTACGTACCTTTGCACACCTTTTCTATATATAGTAACAACGACGACAGATGAAGAATATACGCAACTTTTGCATCATTGCCCACATCGACCATGGCAAGTCCACCCTGGCAGACCGTCTGCTGGAATATACCAACACCATTCAAGTGACTGAAGGACAGATGCTGGACGACATGGATCTGGAGCGTGAGCGTGGAATCACCATCAAGAGCCATGCCATACAGATGGAGTACAACTATGGCGGACAGAAGTATATCCTCAACCTCATAGACACGCCGGGCCACGTGGACTTCTCTTACGAGGTGTCCCGCTCCATTGCCGCCTGCGAAGGTGCGCTGCTCATCGTGGATGCCTCGCAGGGCGTGCAGGCACAGACCATCTCCAACCTCTACATGGCCATTGAGCACGACCTGGAGATTATCCCCGTCATCAACAAATGTGACATGGCCAGCGCCAATCCCGACGAAGTGGAAGACGAGATTATCGAACTGCTGGGCTGCAAGCGCGAGGAAATCATCCGTGCTTCGGGCAAGACCGGTATGGGTGTCCCGGAAATCCTTCAGGCGGTCGTGGAGCGCATCCCGCACCCCGAAGGCGACGAGGAGGCACCGCTCCAAGCCTTGATTTTCGATTCGGTATTCAACTCCTTCCGGGGCATCATCGCCTATTTCAAGATAGAGAACGGTGTCATCCGCAAGGGAGACAAGGTGAAGTTCTTCAATACCGGTAAGGAATATGAGGCCGACGAGGTGGGGGTACTGAAGATGGACCTTGTCCCACGTGACGAATTGCGTACGGGCGACGTGGGCTACATCATCTCCGGCATCAAGACCTCCCGCGAGGTGAAGGTGGGGGATACCATCACGCACATAGCCCGCCCTTGCAAGGAAGCCATCGCCGGCTTTGAAGAAGTGAAGCCGATGGTCTTTGCCGGTGTCTATCCGATTGAGGCCGAGGACTTCGAAGACCTGCGCTCCAGTTTGGAGAAGTTGCAGCTGAATGACGCCTCACTGACCTTCCAGCCTGAATCTTCGCTGGCACTGGGCTTCGGGTTCCGTTGCGGCTTCCTGGGCTTGCTGCATATGGAGATTGTGCAGGAACGCCTGGATCGTGAATTTGACATGAACGTCATTACCACAGTCCCCAACGTATCCTATAAGGTATATGACAAGCAGGGGGGCTGTACCGAGGTGCATAATCCCGGCAGTATGCCCGAAGCCACGCTCATTGACCACATTGAGGAACCTTATATCCGCGCGTCGGTCATCACGCAGACCACCTATATCGGTCCTATCATGACTCTCTGTCTGGGCAAGCGGGGCGAACTGGTGAAGCAGGAATATATATCGGGCAATCGTGTCGAGATTTACTATGACATGCCGCTCGGCGAGATTGTCATCGACTTCTACGACAAACTGAAGTCCATCTCCAAGGGATATGCTTCGTTCGATTACCACCCCAATGGGTTCCGTCCTTCGAAACTCATCAAACTGGATATTCTGCTCAATGGTGAGCCGGTGGATGCCCTTTCAACGCTGACCCATGTGGACAATGCCTACGACCTGGGGCGTCGGATGTGCGAGAAGTTGAAGGAACTTATTCCCCGCCAGCAGTTCGAGATTGCCATCCAGGCAGCCATCGGGGCGAAGATTATCGCGCGCGAAACCATCAAGGCCGTGCGCAAGGACGTTACGGCCAAGTGTTACGGTGGCGACGTCAGCCGTAAACGCAAACTCCTGGAGAAGCAGAAGCGAGGAAAGAAGCGCATGAAGCAAATCGGGACCGTCGAGGTGCCGCAGAAGGCTTTCCTGGCCGTCCTCAAGCTGGATTGAACAACCCATCCGGCCCCTATCAAGAAACCCCGTCGCGACATTCCCACCGGGAAGCGTGACGGGGTTTCTCTTACCTTTATTAACCACCATTTACTCTATGGCTGTACACCCTCAGGGATTCGAACCCTGGACCCACTGATTAAGAGTCAGTTGCTCTACCAACTGAGCTAAGAGTGCGTAGATTTCGTAAAACCGGGCGCAAAGGTACGTCATTCTTTGTGAATATCCAAATGTCAGGACGGTTTTCTATGGCTTTTTTGAGAAATCTCTTCTGTTTGTGCCGTTTCTGCGGTCGGGTTACTCCAACTCATAGAGTGTGGAGGGGGTAGTCCGCTTCAAGGGGGTAAGCTCTACATCCTTTCCGACCTCGATGCCGGCGGCTTTCAGCCGGATTTCAACGGTTTTCTCAGCCAGCTCCGGGTGATTGTTTTCCCGGCTCAGGTGGCATAGCCAGATGTGACGCAGTCCGGGATGGTAGTGCGTGGCCAGGAAGTCTGCTGCCTCGTTGTTGGACAAGTGTCCTCGCGGCCCGGCAATGCGTTCTTTCAGATAGGGAGGGTAGGGGCCTGCCTGTAGCATTTCCGGATCATAGTTGGCTTCGAGTATCAGGTAGTTGGCGCGGGCCACATAGGATTCCACGTGTGGGGGTACATGGCCCAGGTCGGTCATAAAGACGATGGTACATCCGCAGGCCTCGATGCAATACCCGACATTGTCCGTGCCGTCGTGTGGAACCTCGAAAGCTTCTACGCTGAAGTCTTCGATGTGTACAGGCACTTCCTTTTCAAGTACCCGTGCCGAGGTGTACAAGCGTTCCTTGACGCAATAACTCCGTCCGATGCCTTGATGGGCCAAGGCTGTGGCATAGACGGGGATATGGAGCCTTTCGCCCAGGCTTACCACCCCCTTGATGTGGTCGGCATGATCGTGTGTGATGAAGACGGCTCGTATGTCCTCCATGTTTATTCCTGCATCTCGCAGGTGTTTTCGGATGGTGCGTGTGGCTATGCCGGCGTCCACCAATATGCCGTATTGTTCAGTACCCAGATAGTAACAATTGCCGCTGCTACCGCTGGCAAAACTCATGAATCTTAACGACATAGGCAAATCAGATTTCGTCCAATTCTTCGGCACTACGTTCCATGATGCTGGCTGCCAGGCTGTCTGCAGCTTGGATGATGGCCACCAAGGGGTAGAGTTTGCGCGAGGTATCGTAGCTGCGTTGGTCCTCAAAGCTGTTCATGTTGATGCCCCACGCCCCCATGTGCCAGCGGATGGCCAGCATCTCGTCGTCGGCCATTTCGAGTCCGTTGCAGAGGAGCAGTATGACCGATTTCTCGCCATGCCCCATAGGGAAGTTCTTGTAGGACACCTTGTATCCCTCGCAATCTTCCCATTGTCCCAGGGCATTCTTCTTTTTCTTTACCGAGCGGAAGTAGATGTCGCTTTTGCAGACGTCGTGCAGGAGGCTGGCCAGTATGACACTATCCTTGTGCACTTCTTTCTCCAGGCCCGGCTCAAGGGCCTTCATGCCTTCATAGACCATCAGGGCTGCCTTGCAGGTATTGAGTGAGTGCAGCAACAGTCCGCCTTCGGTGTTGAGGTGGTGGTTGGCCGAGGCCGGCGCGGTGAAGAACCCCATTTCTTCAAGTCCGGTGATGACATCCTCCACACCGTCGCGTCCGGTGGAGCGTAACAGGCTGATAAATTCGTCTTTATATTTCTGTATTTCCATATTTTTGATGTGTTTATTAAGATATGCTGTCCGGCTGTTCGTCCGAATTAGCCTGCAAAGCTATGAAATATTTCCGGTACAGTTTCCTCACCTCGCGGAAAAATGCGATATTTGCACCCATGATTCAGATTGAGACTATACTCGATATCCTATGGAAGGGCTTCATCATCGGAGTCATTGTGTCCGCACCCTTGGGCCCGGTGGGTGTGCTGTGCATTCAGCGCACGCTGAATAAAGGGCGTTGGTACGGATTTGTCACAGGGGTAGGAGCCTCGTTGAGCGATATCTGTTATGCCTTGTTGACGGGCTATGGTATGAGTTTTGTGTTTGATTATGTCAATAAGAACATATTCTATCTCCAGTTGTTCGGCAGCATTCTGCTGCTGGTTTTCGGCATTTATACCTTCCGCAGCAATCCGGTGCGGTCGCTTCGCCCTCCGTCGGGCACCAAGGGGACGTATCTTCATAATCTCGTGACGGCTTTCCTGGTGACGCTGTCCAATCCGCTCATCATTTTCCTTTTTGTCGGACTGTTCGCGCGGTTCTCCTTTGTGGGAAACGGGGCATTGGTGTCCGAGACGGTGACGGGGTATATGGCTATCATTGCCGGGGCGTTGACCTGGTGGTTTGGCATCACGTATTTCGTGAATAAGGTCCGCAAGCAGTTCAATCTGCGGGGCATCTGGATGCTGAACAGGATTATCGGCAGCATCGTGGTGATAGTTTCCCTTCTGGGGTTGGGATTTACGCTGATGGGAGAGTCTCTGTATTAGTTGAAAGTGGGGAGTTATGAAAATCGCTCAGGCATTGAAGGAAAAAAATATCGCCGAATACCTCCTATATATGTGGCAGGTGGAAGACTTGATACGGGCCAATGATTGTGACCCGGATAAGTTGAAGGCGAATGTCATTGCGCAATTTCCGGTGGAGGACCGGCCTGCATTGGAAGAATGGTATGGTAATCTGGTGGAGATGATGCGCGCCGAGGGTGTGAAGGAGCGCGGTCATCTGCAGATCAACTGCAATGTCCTGCAGGAACTGACGGAACTGCATGCACGTTTGTTGGCCTCCACGCGTTACCCTTTCTATAACGCGGCATATTTCAAGGCCTTGCCCTTTATCGTAGAGTTGCGTCAGAAGAACGGCCACAAGGACGAGCCGGAGTTGGAAACGTGTTTCGAGGCTCTTTACGGGGTGTTGCTTCTCCGTCTGCAGAAGAAGGAGATTACTCCGGCCACCGAGACGGCTCTCAAGGCAATCAGCAGTTTCCTGTCTATGCTGGCTAATTATTATGCCCGGGATAGGAAAGGAGAATTGGATTTGGACGATTAGAATGATACATAAAATACGAAGACTATGAACATTTTGATAACCGGTGCCAACGGACAGCTTGGTAACGAAATGCGTGACCTTTCTGCGGGACATTCACAGCATTCTTATTTCTTCACAGATGTGCAGGAATTGGACATTTGTGACGAACAGGGCGTGCGCGCCTATGTGAAGAACCATCACATTGACCTTATTGTCAACTGCGCGGCCTATACGGCGGTGGACAAGGCTGAGGACAACTCTGACTTGTGCGACAAGCTGAATCACCTGGCACCTGCCTATCTGGCTGATGCCGCCGAGGCTTGCGGAGCTTCCTTGATACATATTTCCACGGATTACGTTTTCGACGGGACGGCACACATTCCTTATACGGAGGACGTTGAACCATGTCCCAATTCAGTGTATGGCTCTACGAAGCTGGCCGGCGAGCAGGAAGTGATGCGTCGTTGCAGCCGGGCGATGATTATCCGTACGGCCTGGCTCTATTCCGAGTATGGAAACAATTTTGTCAAGACGATGCTTCGTTTGGGGCGTGAGCGCGAGACGCTGGGAGTCGTATTCGACCAAATCGGCACGCCGACCTATGCGGGCGATTTGGCGAAGGCTATCTATGCAGCTATCGAACAGGGCCTTGTGCCGGGCATCTATCACTTCAGCAACGAGGGTGTCTGCTCGTGGTACGACTTTACGGTAGCCATCCATCGCTTGGCCGGCATCACGACCTGCAAGGTATCTCCCTTGCATACGGACGAATATCCTGCCAAGGCGCCGCGTCCGCACTACTCTGTGCTGGACAAGACCAAGATTAAGCAGACGTTCGGCATAGACATTCCTCACTGGGAAACGAGCCTGGAGAATTGCCTGCAGAAATTGAATATTGAACTTTAAAGAGCTATGGCCAATCAAGAAATAGAAAGAAGAAGGACTTTTGCCATCATCGCCCATCCTGACGCCGGTAAGACATCATTGACCGAGAAACTCCTGTTGTTCGGAGGTCAGATACAGGTGGCCGGTGCGGTGAAGAGTAATAAAATCAAGAAGACTGCCACGTCCGACTGGATGGACATCGAGAAACAGCGCGGTATCTCGGTGACCACCTCGGTGATGGAGTTCGACTACCACGGATACAAAATAAACATCCTCGACACGCCTGGCCACCAGGATTTTGCCGAAGACACTTACCGCACATTGACGGCTGTGGACAGCGTCATCATCGTCGTAGACGGCGCCAAGGGCGTGGAGACACAGACGCGCAAGTTGATGGAGGTGTGTCGTATGCGGAATACGCCTGTTATCATCTTTGTCAACAAAATGGACCGGGAGGCCAAGGACCCCTTTGACCTGCTGGACGAATTGGAGGAAGAACTGCACATCAAAGTCCGTCCCCTGACGTGGCCCATTGAGAGTGGCATTCGCTTCAAGGGCGTATATAATATCTATGAGCATAATCTCAATCTCTTCCAACCCTCTAAGCAGGTTGTGACCGAAAAAGTGGAGGTGGACATACACACCGAGGAACTGGACAACCGCATCGGGCACGATTTGGCTGACCGCCTGCGTGGAGAACTGGAGTTGATAGAAGGTGTTTATCCCGATTTCAGTGTGGAGGATTATCTGGCCGGGCATCTGGCTCCCGTGTTTTTCGGTTCGGCGCTGAACAATTTTGGTGTGGAGGAATTGCTGAACACTTTTGTCGAGATTGCCCCCAGTCCCCGTCCCGTCAAAGCCGAGGAACGTATGGTGATGCCGGAAGAACCCAAGTTTACAGGTTTCATTTTCAAGATTACGGCCAATATCGACCCCAATCACCGTTCGTGCGTGGCCTTCTGTAAGATATGTTCGGGCAAGTTCGTTCGCAATGCCCCTTATTACCACGTGCGTCACGACAAGACGATGCGTTTCTCCAGCCCCACGCAGTTCATGGCTCAGCGTAAAACCACCATTGACGAGGCTTGGGCGGGTGATATCATTGGCTTGCCCGATAACGGCACGTTCAAGATTGGCGATACACTGACCGAGGGCGAGCACCTGCACTTCCGAGGCTTGCCCAGCTTCTCGCCGGAGATGTTCAAATACATTGAGAACGCAGACCCCATGAAACAGAAACAATTGGCCAAGGGCATCGACCAGCTGATGGACGAAGGTGTGGCCCAATTATTTGTCAACCAGTTCAATGGACGCAAGATTATCGGCACCGTGGGGCAACTGCAGTTCGAGGTCATTCAGTATCGTCTGCTAAACGAGTACAACGCTTCCTGCCGTTGGGAACCCCTTAGTCTCTACAAGGCATGCTGGATAGAGAGTGACGATCCTGCCGAACTGGAGGCCTTCAAGAAACGGAAATACCAGTATATGGCCAAAGACCGCGAGGGACGCGATGTATTCTTGGCCGACAGCGGATACGTGCTGCAGATGGCACAAAACGATTTCAAACATATCAAGTTCCATTTCACGAGTGAGTTTTGACAAAAAGGCAAAGAGGCGCGGAATATCAGATTTCGCGCCTTTTATTTTTTGCACGGGATGTATAGGTGCATTTCAAATAAATCAGGATGCCATCTGGAGTGAGCACCGCGCGCCGCACAGGAATGCTTGGTTGATGAAACTGACAGAATGTCTGTATGAATCCGTATTTTGCTGAATTTTTGTCAGTTTATGCTTGGTGGCAAGTCTTTTGCGCAGCATGAAGCGAATTCGATTAAAAAATAAATAGAAAGGAGAACGAGATATGAACTTTAACAACTTTACCATCAAAGCGCAAGAGGCGGTGCAAGAGGCCGTGAACCTGGTACAGGCCAAGGGGCAACAGGCTATCGAACCCGTACACTTGCTGGCAGGAGTGATGAAGGTGGGCGAGAACATCACCCGCTTCATCTTCCAGAAGTTGGGCATCAACGAACAACAAGTGGCGCTGGTGCTCGACAGGCAAATTGATTCGCTCCCCAAGGTGTCCGGCGCCGAGCCTTACCTGAGCCGCGAGTCGAACGAAGTCTTTCAGAAAGCGATGGATTACTCCAAGCAGATGGGTGATGAATTCGTTTCTATCGAGCCTGTCCTGCTGGCTATTCTGAATGTGAAGAGCACGGCATCCTCCATCCTGAAAGATGCTGGTGTGACGGAAAGCGAACTGCGCAAGGCCATTGAGGAACTGCGCAAGGGCGACAAGGTGACTTCCCAGTCGAGCGAAGACACCTATCAGGCTTTGGAGAAGTATGCCATCAACCTGAACGAAGCAGCCCGCAACGGCAAGTTGGATCCGGTCATCGGACGTGACGAAGAAATCCGCCGGGTGCTCCAGATTCTGAGCCGGCGTACGAAGAACAATCCTATTCTGATTGGTGAGCCGGGCACGGGTAAGACTGCCATTGTCGAAGGACTGGCACATCGAATCCTTCGCGGAGACGTGCCCGAAAACCTGAAGAACAAACAGGTCTATTCCTTGGATATGGGAGCATTGGTGGCCGGTGCCAAGTATAAGGGTGAATTCGAAGAACGTCTGAAGGCCGTCATCAACGAGGTGAAGAAGTCTGATGGCAACATCATTCTCTTCATTGATGAAATCCACACTTTGGTGGGGGCCGGCAAGGGCGAGGGGGCCATGGATGCCGCCAACATCCTGAAACCTGCCTTGGCACGTGGCGAACTGAGAAGCATAGGTGCCACTACGCTGGATGAATATCAGAAGTACTTTGAGAAGGATAAGGCGCTGGAACGTCGTTTCCAGGTGGTCATGGTCAATGAACCGGATACGCTGAGCACCATCTCCATCCTGCGTGGCTTGAAGGAACGTTACGAGAACCATCACCATGTGCGTATCAAAGACGATGCCATCATCGCGGCCGTGGAGTTGAGCAATCGTTACATTACCGACCGTTTCCTGCCGGACAAGGCCATCGACCTGATGGACGAGGCGGCTGCCAAACTCCGTATGGAAGTGGATTCCGTGCCCGAAGAACTGGATGAGATTACGCGTAAGATCAAGCAACTGGAGATAGAACGCGAAGCCATCAAGCGGGAGAACGATACTGCCAAACTGGAGCAGATTGGCAAGGAACTTTCCGAACTGAAGGAGCAGGAAAGTTCATATAAAGCCAAGTGGCAGAGCGAGAAGGCGTTGGTGAACAAGATTCAGCAGAATAAGGTCGAGATCGAGAACTTGAAGTTCGAGGCCGACAAGGCCGAACGCGAGGGCGACTACGGCAAGGTGGCCGAAATCCGTTATGGCAAACTGCAGGCCCTGAACAAGGAGATCGAGGAGACCCAGCAGAGGCTTCACCAGATGCAGGGCGATAAAGCCATGATTAAGGAAGAGGTGGATGCGGAGGACATTGCCGATGTAGTATCCCGTTGGACGGGCATACCGGTCAGCAAGATGCTGCAAAGCGAGCGTGAAAAACTCCTTCACCTGGAAGACGAGCTGCACAAGCGGGTCATCGGCCAGGAAGAAGCCATCGAGGCCGTGGCCGATGCCGTGCGTCGCAGCCGTGCCGGCTTGCAAGATCCCAAGCGGCCTATCGGTTCTTTCCTCTTCCTGGGTACGACGGGTGTCGGCAAGACGGAACTGGCCAAGGCATTGGCGGAGTTCCTCTTCGATGACGAGTCGATGATGACGCGTATCGACATGAGCGAGTATCAGGAGAAGCACACCGTGTCGCGTCTGATTGGAGCGCCTCCCGGATACGTGGGCTACGACGAGGGTGGTCAGTTGACCGAGGCCGTGCGCCGCAAACCTTATTCGGTAGTCCTGTTCGATGAGATTGAGAAGGCACACCCGGATGTGTTCAACATCCTCTTGCAGGTATTGGACGACGGACGCCTGACGGATAACAAGGGACGTACGGTGAACTTCAAGAACACCATCATCATCATGACCTCCAACATGGGCAGTTCGTACATCCAGAGTCAGATGGAGAAACTGAACGGTTCGAACAAAGCTGAAATCATCGAAGAGACCAAGCGCGAGGTGATGAACATGCTGAAGAAGACCATCCGTCCGGAATTCCTGAACCGTATCGACGAGACCATCATGTTCCTGCCGCTGACGGAGAAGGAAATCAAGCAGATTGTCAACCTGCAAATCAGCAACGTGCAGAAGATGTTGGCCGAGAATGGTGTGGAGTTGCAGTTGACCGATGCCGCTGTCAACTTCTTGGCGAAGGCTGGGTATGATCCTGAGTTCGGTGCCCGTCCGGTCAAGCGTGCCATCCAGCACTATATGCTGAACGATCTGTCGAAAAAACTTCTGGCACAGGCAGTGGACCGCAACAAGCCCATCATCGTGGATGCCGATGCCAAGGGCGACGGGCTGGTATTCCGCAATTAAGGATGTTTGTATGATTCCATAAATTAGGCGCGGGTTTCACGGGTCATTCCGTGAAGTCCGCGCCTTTCTTGTGATAGGGTGGTTAAAAACGATTATTGGATACTTTGCCATTTATCCTTGCTTCTATGTCGGTTGAAGCAAGGATACTTGCAAAAGCATCATTGGAGAGAATGCGGGCATTCATCAATCATCTCTGCTGACTTCCTCTTTGGGGAGCATCAGATGATGTATTGCGAACTGATGGACTCGTTGTTCATCACACGGCGGATGGTTTCCGCAAACATGTCAGCGATGCTCAGTTGCTTTACTTTGTCGCACTTCTTGGAGTAGGGGATACTGTCCGTGAATACCATTTCGGTCAGTGCGGATTCCTGTATGCGGAAGGATGCAGGATCGGACATCACGCAGTGGCTGGCGATGGCCCGTACGGACTTGGCTCCGGCCTCCATCATGATGTTGGCAGCCTTCGTGATGGTGCCGGCTGTATCCACGATGTCATCCACGAGTACGACGTTTTTGTCCTTCACGTCACCGATGATTTGCATGGTGGCTACGACATTGGCTTTCTCGCGGGTCTTGTTGCACAATACCAAGGGTACGCCCAAGTATTTGGAGAACGTGCTGGCGCGTTTGGAGCCGCCTACGTCGGGAGTGGCGATGATCAGGTTGTCCAGGTGCAGGGACTCAATGTAGGGCAGGAATACGGTAGAGGCATAGAGGTGGTCCACCGGGATGTTGAAGAATCCCTGAATCTGGTCGGCGTGCAGGTCCATCGTGATCAGTCTGTCGATGCCGGCCACGGAGAGCAGGTCGGCCACGAGTTTGGCACCGATGGAAACACGGGGCTTATCCTTGCGGTCTTGACGGGCCCAGCCGAAGTAGGGGATGACGGCAACGATGCTCTTGGCTGATGCGCGCTTGGCGGCGTCCACCATCAGCAGAAGTTCCATCAGGTTGTCCGAATTGGGGAAAGTGGACTGTACCAGGAAGACGTGTGCTCCGCGAATGGATTCTTCGTAAGACACGGCGAACTCACCGTCGGCAAAGTGGGTGATGTTCATGTTTCCCAACGGGCAGTTGAGACTGGCGCAGATTTTCTCTGCCAAGTATCTCGAGTTAGTGCCCGAGAATACCATAAAGGGTGCTTTTTCGCTCATTGTGTAATAGAATGTTACCTAAATGTTAAATACTTTGCAAAGGTATGAATTTCCTTTCACATTCATGCGAAGTTGGTGCGTAAAAATGTATGCGGGAACTTGCCTTTTGTCTGTAAGGGGCCATCATGGGTCTTGTCAGGGCTGTTTCTGCAAGGTGAAACCCAACATCATTCCGTCGTAACTTTCGGCCAGTGAGCTGATGGACTGCAGGGTGGCGTTGTTGCTTTTGCTGGCCAGGAAAGTGACCAGATCCAGCAGGCGGTCCGAGGGGAAGAGCAGTTCCATTTGTTCGGAGGTGCAGTTCACCGTCGTGTTCAGCTTCAATAGCTTGGAAAACTTCAGATTGACCTTCTGCGTGGAGGAGTCATATTGGTAGGTGCCTTTCAGGGTCTTTCCTTTGATTTGGGTCTGGAAAGTGCTGTCGGAGTTGAAAGTGAAACTCATTTCTCCCGGTTCGATACCTACCTTGCCCAAAAAGCCGTCCAATTTCTTCTCCACGGCATTGGCGGCGAGGGAACCTCCGGCTTTTTGAAGCAGGTTGTCCGACTCGAAAGCCAGGGCCGAGCCGGTGAACATCCACGTGCCGGTCATGCTGGCCGTGTTCTTGCCCGTGACGGCATTGACAGCTTTTTCAATATTCTCTTTGTTCAACAGATCCTTCAGGGACTGGGCCTGGAGGTTGGAAGCAGTGGCCAGCAAGAGGGCTGCCACCAGCATTTGTCCGAAAACTGATTTTTTCATTGCGGTTGTTATTTAAAGTTCTTTGTTGATTTTTGCGATATAATTCAAAAGTTCGTTCCGTCCTGTCCGGTCTTCGGAAGAGGTGATGAAATAGGGCGGAAGTTCCTCCCACTGCTCCTGCAGCTTTTCGAGGTAAGCCTGTATATTGAGTTTCAGCTTGCCCGAACCCAGCTTGTCGGCCTTGGTAAAAACGATGGCGAAGGGAACTCCGTTTTCGCCCAGCCATTCGATGAAGGTCTGGTCGATGCGTTGGGGTTCCAGACGGCTGTCGACGAGCAGGAAGAGGCAAGTCATTTGTTCCCGTCGGAGGATATAGCTTTCGATAATCTGCTTGATTTGTTCCTGTGATTTCCGGTCGCGTTTGGCGTAGCCATAGCCCGGAAGGTCCACCAAGTACCAGCTTTTGTTGATGAGGAAGTGGTTGATGAGCAGGGTTTTGCCCGGTCGTGCCGAGGTCATGGCCAGTCTCTTGTGGCCGGTCAGCATATTGATGAGGCTGGACTTGCCCACGTTGGATCGTCCGATGAAAGCATATTCGGGAAAGTTCGTGTCGGGACACTTCCGGTAGTCGGTGTTGCTGATTACAAATTCGGCGGATGTTATTTCCATTGCGTCGCTCTTTATAGATGTTGATATTTAGTTTACATTCTAGGAGTTAAGAAGTTAAGGAGTTATCACTCCGTTTGGGTCCGTTAGAAGTTAAGCCTATAGCAAGTCGAAGAGCCGCATACACAGAGGCATTGGCTTGACTACTTGACTTCTTAGCTCCGCAAAAGATAATCCCGTTTGATGCTGATTACCTCCTATATTAATGTGTGCGGTCTCCTGTCGAAATTGCACTATGCAAAGTTACGATTAATTTTACTCCGTGTGGTGATAAATGTACTAACAAACCTTAAACGATTTCATCGTCCGGTAA
>DHKFC23501__coassemble_1105_pt1 | contig 35389 bp, 29 predicted proteins | sample DHKFC23501__metabat2_low_PE_030 | metagenome-assembled genome bin DHKFC23501
GATTTTCCCCATATAGGCCAGCTATAAACGCCTCTTTTAAATGAAAAAGCCGTGCACAAAAATGAAAAAACATAGGGACAGCTATTGCAAATATAAAAAAAATGCGTACCTTTGCAGCCGCAAAACGGGTAAGTCCTATACGGCCAGCTCCCTGTGAATCCTCCAGGGCTTGACCGCAGCAAAGGTAACAGGTCGTAGCGGCGCGATGTAGTAAGCTTACCCACCCGCCTCTTTAGCTCAGCTGGCCAGAGCACGTGATTTGTAATCTCGGGGTCGTTGGTTCGAATCCGACAAGAGGCTCAAAATTCTCAGCGGCAAAATCTGCCAAACAACCATCCCTCACTCCACAGATAGCAAACAAGCTGTTTAGCCTCCCCAAGAGGGATTTGGCTGCCCTAAACAGGGACTTTATCCATCTTCGAAAAGGATTTGGAAACAAGCCTGCAAAAATAGAAGCAATCCAAAGTTTTTTCCGTACCTTTGTTGTCCGAAATACAACTACAACAAGTATTATGTCTGATTTAGCTCCTTTGATATCCGACTTGGCACTCATATTGATTTGCGCCGGTCTGATGACCTTGATTTTCAAAAAATTAAAGCAACCCTTGGTATTAGGCTACATCGTAGCGGGATTCCTGGCCAGCCCACATATGCCCTACACGCCTTCCGTCATGGAAAGCGCCAGCATGAAGGTGTGGGCCGACATAGGCGTCATCTTCCTGCTTTTTGCGTTAGGACTGGAATTCAGCTTCAAGAAAATAGTCAAGGTGGGAGGTCCTGCGGTGATTGCCGCCTGTACGGTCATTTTCTGCATGATCATGCTGGGCATAGCCGTAGGTTCAGCTTTCGGATGGAGCAAGATGGATTGCCTGTTTCTGGGCGGCATGATTGCGATGTCCTCCACCACCATCATCTATAAGGCATTTGACGACCTGGGCCTCCGGAAGAAGCAATTCACCGGACTGGTGCTCAGCGTACTGATATTGGAAGACATCCTGGCCATCGTCCTGATGGTGATGCTTTCCACCATGGCCGTACGGCACAACTTCGAGGGGACACAGATGTTGGAAAGCATCGGCAAACTCATGTTCTTCCTTATCCTATGGTTTGTGGTGGGCATCTATCTCATTCCGCTCTTATTAAAAAAGTGCCGGAAACTGATGAGCGACGAAACACTGCTGATAGTTGCCCTGGCAATGTGCTTCGGCATGGTGGTACTGGCCGCACGAACCGGATTTTCGCCGGCCTTCGGTGCTTTCATCATGGGCTCCATCCTGGCCGAAACGGTAGAAGCCGAACATATCGAAAAACTGGTGACCCCGGTAAAAGATTTGTTCGGGGCTATCTTCTTTGTGTCTGTCGGCATGATGGTAGACCCCTCCATGATTGTGGAATATGCCGGCCCGATTATCGTCATCACCCTGGCTGTCATCGGAGGACAAGCCCTATTCGGGACATTGGGCGTACTGCTGGCCGGCCAACCCCTGAAAACCGCCATGCAATGCGGGTTCAGCCTGACGCAGATCGGTGAATTCGCCTTCATCATCGCCTCGCTGGGCGTTTCCCTGCATGTCACGGGACACTTCCTCTACCCCATCGTAGTGGCCGTATCCGTCATCACCACTTTCCTGACCCCCTACATGATCCGCATTGCCGAGCCCGCTTCCAACTATGTGGATGCCCACATGCCCGAACGCTGGAAGAATTTCCTGGCACGCTATGCGTCCGGCTCACGTCCTGTCAATCACGAAAGCTTGTGGAAGAAACTGATTGTAGCCCTTTTGCGCTTCACGATAGTCTACTCCATCGTTTGCGCGGCCATTGTGGCCTTGTCATTCAGGTTTTTCGTCCCCTTCTGTCAGGAAAGCCTGCCGGGCATCTGGGGCTCACTGGCAGCAGCCGGCGTGACCATCCTATGCCTCTCTCCTTTCCTGCGGGCAATTATGATCAAAAAGAACCATTCCGTCGAATTCACCACCCTCTGGAAAGAGGACAGGAGCAATCGCGCCCCCCTGGTGGCTACCATCGTCTTGCGGGTATTGCTGGCCGTCGGCTTCCTGATGTTTGTCATCTCCGGATTGTTCCAAGTATCCGTAGGACTGGTATTGGGCATCGCTTTCCTTTTGGTGGTACTGATGATACTCTCGCGCCAACTGAAGAAGCAATCCATCCTGATAGAGCGCCGCTTCTTCCAGAATCTGCGTTCACGCGATATCCGCGCAGAATATATGGGCGAAAAGAAGCCCCAATATGCAGGCCGCCTGCTCTCCAAAGACCTGCACCTGGCCGACTATGTCATCCCCGGTGAGGCTTCCTGGGCCGGCAAGACACTTGCCGAGTTGAACTTTGGCAAGACCTATGGCGTCCACGTGGTTTCCATATTGCGGGGCAAGAGACGCATCAATATCCCCGGAGCCTCTGTGCGCCTGTTTCCGGAAGACAAAATCCAAGTGATTGGCACGGATGCAGAATTGAATGTGTTCGGCGAAGCGATGAACCGGGCTTGCATCCTGGAAGACGATGTGGTGGAGAAAAGCGAGATGATTCTGCGCCAATTCCGCATCGAGGCGGATTCGCCTTTCCTGCACAAGAGCATCAAAGAATCCGGCATCCGCGACAAATACCATTGCCTGGTTGCCGGCGTGGAGCGTGAAGAAAATGCCCTTCGCGCTCCCGACCCGAACGAACCGTTTCTGGAAGGCGATGTTGTCTGGATTGTGGGAGAGAATACGGACGTTTACCGCCTGGCGGGGCAGGATTCCCTCAATGAGGAATAAGGTCAGATTTTTCCGAGGATTTTATCCATTACCCAATTGGTCAGGGTAGCGCTCTCGCCGTTGCAGGTACAGACAGACTTGCCCAACAAATGGTCCACCACAGCCTGAATCAGCGGTTGCTGTACATACGTAGGATTCTCCACGCTGATTTTCTCGCATCCCTTCTCCGTATGCAAGGAAATAGGCTCATACGTAAAGATGGAGAAGCATAGCATCCCTTTGTCTCCAATGACCTCTATACGGTCCTCGCGGGCAGAATCATCGGCTACGAAACACCATGAACCGCTGCCCACCAGCCCGCTCTCGAATTGGAAACAAGCGCTCAAGGTGTCCTCGGCAGGATACAATCCGCCCCGGTTGCTCTTATAGCCGCTGGCTTGCAGGATGCAGCCGAAAATCTCCTGCAGCATATCCAACTGATGAGGAGCCAGGTCATAGAAATAGCCCCCTCCGGCAATGTCGGGCTGCACGCGCCAGGGCAAGTTCTCCTTATTATAATCCAGGTTGCGCGGAGGCTGGGCAAAACGTATCTGGACATTGATGACATTACCAATAGCCCCGTCATCCACCAGAGCCTTCACTTTCAGGAAATAAGGCAGGTAACGGCGATAGTAGGCCACAAAACATGGCACGCCCGTCTCGTTTGAGATGCGATTGATGCGGCAACACTCCTCGTAAGTCACCGCCATCGGCTTCTCGATATACACCGGCTTGCCAGCCTTCATCGCCATAATGGCATAGGTGGCGTGTGAAGAAGGGGGCGTGGCGATATATACGGCATTTACCTCCGGGTCGTCCACCAGGGCCTGCGCGTCGTCATACCAACGGGGAATGCCCCGCTCTTCCGCATATTTCCTGGCTTTCTCACCATTACGGCTCATCACGGCCACCACCTCCGAATTCTCAATCTTCTGAAAGGCAGGACCACTCTTGTATTTGGTCACTTCACCACAACCGATGAACCCCCATTTGATTATCTTTGCGTCCATAATTCCCGGTTTTAATCTTCATCTTCAAAATCAAAGTCGAAATCGAAGTCGCCCATAAACTCCGGCGCGGTAAATTCCTCCAGCTCACGACGGTCTTTCTTGGTGGGGCGTCCGGTTCCTTTGGCACGGTTCACAAAGCCACTGACCTTGCTCATTTCCAACAATTCGTACTGGTCCGGCGTAGTCACGTTCTCCAGGACTTCGGGCACCAGCTTGGCTCCCACCCGTTTCTCGATGGGCTGCAACACCTTGAAGGAATAGGTGACAGGCGGCTTGCGCACCTGCACCACATCGCCCGCCTTCACCATGCGGGCCGCCTTGGCCTGCGCCCCGTTGATGCTGATGCGTCCTTTCTTGCACGCCTCTGCCGCAATGCTCCGCGTTTTGAAGATGCGTGCGGCCCACATCCATTTGTCTATCCTCGCCTCGCTCATTGCTTCTTATGGTTGAAATGATTCATTGTAAAATCCAAACCCGCCAGGCAGAAATTCCGGATAATTTCACCGGCCGTCTCCAGCCGTTCGGGCATCAGCTTATACTCCTCTTCGGTAAAGGGACTCAACACATAGTCAATCTGTCCGCCACGCGGAAAGTCATTGCCTATGCCGAAACGCAAGCGCGCATACTCCTGCGTGCCCAGCGTAGCGGCAATGTGCTTCAGCCCGTTGTGTCCGCCATCACTGCCTTTTCCTTTCAGGCGCAAAGTGCCGAAAGCCAGGGACAGGTCGTCCACCACCACCAGCAGGTTTTCCAAGGGGATGTTCTCCTTCTGCAACCAGTAACGCACGGCATTCCCGCTCAGATTCATATACGTAGAAGGCTTCAGCAACACGACTTGCCTGCCTTTCAGCGAAAAACGGGCAGTGAATCCGTATCGCCCGTCGGCAAACGCAGCGCCGGCTTTTCCGGCCAAAGCATCCACGGTCATGAACCCGATGTTATGCCGCGTCTCGTGATATTCCGGGCCGATATTGCCCAATCCTGCAATTAAATATTTCATCGTCAGTGTATGTCGGGAAAAAAGAAACGCGAATTACCGCATCTGCGCTAACCCGCGTTCCTTAGGTGTATGATTTTTGGACTTAATTTCGTGTCATCCGGCCTATCAGCTGTTGGCAGCGGCAGCGGCAGCACCTCTGGCGGCACGGGTCAGCTTGACAGCACATACCACAGCATCCTTGGCGTTCAGCAACTCCAGACCTTCGTAGCTCAGCTCGCCTACCTTCACGGTCTTGCCCAATCCCAGGTGGGACACGTTGACAACCAGTCTTTCGGGGATTACGTCATACAGCGCTTTCACTTTCAGCTTACGCATCTGGAGGGACAGCTTACCACCGGCCTTCACACCTTCTGCCAAGCCTTCCAACTGAACGGGCACTTCCATCACGATAGGTTTGGCCTCATCGATTTCATAGAAGTCCACGTGCAGGATGTTGTCCTTTACCGGGTGGAACTGGATGTCCTTCATGATAGCATTGTATTTCTTGCCATCAATGATGAGGTCTACCACATAGATATGCGGCGTGTAAACCAGATTACGCAAACCGTCAACGGTTACGGTGAAGTGAATCACTTCCTTGCCACCATACAATACACACGGAACTCCGTTGTTCTTACGGATAGCCTTCAAGGCTCTTGCCTGCTCAGAAGAGCGCTCTGCAATGGTTCTTGCAGTACCTGTTACTTCAATGGATTTCATTGTTCTAAAACTTTTTGTGTTACTCTAAAATTAAGTATTTCATTTGCTTAATTCACCATCACACGACGCAATCCCACCGAGATTGCCTGATGCTGTAAAAAAGCGGGCGCAAAGGTATGCTTTTTTTTCGAGTATACCAAACCTTCTGCTTAAAAATCAATATCTATATTAATAGGATGATCCAATAAGGGGGTAGCACCCTCCTCCGGCTTTTCCTCGCCGTGCTCCGCTTTCTGCTTGGCAGAGAGGCTGTCTCCGCTTTGTTTTTCGCGGATGAAGCGAATGCTGTCCTGCAGGCTTTTCATAAACTTGTCGAAATCTTCCTGATAGAGAAAAATCTTATGCTTCTCGAAGTTCACTTGCGAATCATAGCCCTCGCCTGTGACGATTTTCTTGCTTTCGGTGATGGCCAGGAACAACTCTTCTTTGCGGTTCTTCTTCACATCCAGGTAATAGATGCGCTTGCCGGCCTTGACGGCTTGAGAATACACAATATCTTTATCCTTATCACTCACATCTGCTCCGTTTTTCTTTTTAAAATCTTCCATTTTAGTTGAATTTTGAATCCGGGGTCAAAATTGACGATTTTTTTTATACTTTCAAAAGAAAAACGGGGTATAATCGCCTTCTTCTGCAAAAAAATGTATTTTATTTGTGCTGGCTCAACAAAAATGCCTACTTTTGCACCCCGTTAGAACGAAACACTATTACCATTTATTAATGTTATGATTAACAGAGTTCTTATTCGTCTTAAGATTATACAGATTGTATATGCGTATTATCAGAATGGCAGCAAAAACCTGGATGCGGCCGAAAAAGAATTGTTTTTCAGCTTGTCCAAGGCATACGACCTTTACAATTATCTGCTGATGCTGATGATAGCGGTGACGAATTATGCCCAAAAACGGATAGACGCGGCAAAATCAAAACTGGCTCCCACCCCCGAGGAATTGTACCCCAACATGAAATTCGTGGAAAACAAGTTTGTGATGCAACTGGAGGTGAACAAGCAACTGACCGAATTCATCACCAACCAGAAACGTTCATGGGCCAACGAAGAAACATTCGTCAAGGGACTGTACGAACAAATCACGGCCTCTGACATATATAAGGAATATATGGCTTCGACGGAGAACTCGTATGAAGCCGACCGCGAGCTGTGGAGAAAGCTCTACAAGACTTTCGTCTTCAACAATGACGCACTGGATGCCCTGCTGGAGGACCAGAGCCTGTATTGGAACGACGACAAGGAAGTGGTAGACACCTTTGTGCTGAAAACCATCAAGCGATTCGACGAGAAGAACGGAGCCAACCAGCCGCTCCTGCCCGAATTCAAAGACGAAGAAGACCGCGAATTTGCCCGCCGCCTCTTCCGCCGCACCATCCTGAACGGCGATTATTACCGCCACCTCATCAGCGAGAATACGCGCAACTGGGATCTGGATCGCGTGGCTTTCATGGATGTGGTGGTAATGCAATGCGCCCTGGCCGAAATCCTGAGCTTCCCCAACATCCCCGTCAGCGTCTCGCTGAACGAATATGTGGACATCGCCAAGGTGTACAGCACGCCGAAGAGCGGCAGTTTCGTCAACGGCACATTGGACGGAATTGTTAATCAATTAAAAAAAGACGGTAAGTTGACGAAAAACTGATATTTTTGTCGCGTATTAAACATTAAAAACTGAATATTTTATGAATCTTCTGACTATTTCTTTGTGGCAGGCTGCTCCTGCCGCGGGTCCTGACGGTAGCCTGATGTGGATTATGCTGATAGCCATGTTCGTCATCGTCTATTTCTTCATGATCCGCCCCCAAAACAAAAAGCAAAAGGAAATCGCGAATTTCCGCAAATCCCTGCAGGTGAACCAGAAAGTAATCACCGCCGGAGGCATCCACGGTGTCATCAAGGAAATCAACGATTCCGATGTCATCCTCGAAATCGCTTCCAACGTAAAAATCCGCATAGACAAAAACTCTATCTTTGCAGCTGCTGCCGACGCCAACAACTCACAAGCCAACGCGGCTAAATAAACGTCTATCGTAAATGCAGGCCCTATGTTCGACCGTAGGAACATAAAACTGATCTATGCAAGGATAAACAAGCAAACAAAGGACTTCCTGCTGAGCGAAAAGAGCAGGGAGTTCTTTATTTTTTTGTTCTTCTTCTTCGTGGCGGGAGGATTCTGGCTGCTACAGACCTTGAACAATGACTATGAAACGGAGTTTTCTGTACCCGTCCGGCTACGGAATGTTCCTGAAAATGCGGTCATTACCTCCGAACCGGTAACCAAACTGCAAGTCCGGGTCAAGGACAAAGGCACCGCCCTGCTCAACTACATGCTGGGCAAGAGCTTCTTTCCCGTCAACATCGACTTCGCCAAGCAGAAAGGGGAAGACAACCGGGTGCGGATTTATGCCTCCCAACTCAGCAAGGAAATAGCCGGCCAACTGAAAGCCTCCACCCAACTCCTGTCCATCAAGCCGGACACGCTGGAGTACATCTATTCGACAGGCGTATCCAAGAAAATACCAGTCAAACTGCAAGGGACGATAAAGGCGGGAAGACAATATTACTTTCCCGACACCCTCTTTCAGCCCGATTCCGTCCTGGTGTATGCCCCCGAAGACATGCTGGACACCATCAAGGCCGCTTATACCCAAAACCTGACCATGAACGAAGTGACGGACACGGTAAAGCGCCACCTCTCCCTGCAAGCCCGGAAAGGCGTGAAATATGTCCCATCCACCATTCAGATGACCCTGCCGGTAGATATCTATACGGAGAAGACCGTAGAGGTACCCCTGCACGGCATCAACTTCCCGGCCGACAAGGTGTTGCGCGCGTTTCCTTCCAAAGTGCAAGTCACTTTCCAGGTGGGGGTAAGCCGCTTCCGGCAGGTCACGGCAAGAGATTTCCACATCAACATCTCCTACGAAGAATTACTGGATTTGGGCACCAGCAAATATACGGTAAAGCTCCGAAGCATCCCCGAAGGTGTGAGCCACGTGCGCTTCAACCCCGAACAGGTAGACTTCCTGATAGAACAAGTATCCTCTGACTATGGCGATTAAGATAGGCATTACAGGCGGCATAGGAAGCGGGAAAAGCATCGTGTCCCGCCTGCTGACACTGACGGGCATCCCCGTCTATCAGACCGATACGGAAGCCAAGCGCCTGATGCTCTCCGATACCGGCATTCGAGAAGGACTGACGGCACTGGCCGGCAACGAGGTCTATAACGAAAAGGGCCTGAACAAAGCCTTTCTGGCTTCCTACATCTTTGGCCACCCCGAGCACCTCAAGCAGGTGAATGCCATCGTCCACCCACGGGTGCGCGACGACTTCCGCCTCTGGGCCGGGAAAGCCCGACAGGAAATAGTAGCCATGGAATCTGCCATCCTGCTGGAAGCCGGATTCACCAACGAGGTGGACAAGATAGTCATGGTATATGCCCCGAGCGAAGTACGCATAGCACGCGCCATCCGCCGGGATTCCGCCACCCGGAAAGAGGTAGAGCGACGCATCCAAAGCCAGATGGACGATGAAAAAAAACGCGGAGCGGCCGACTTCGTGATTGTCAACGATGGTGAAACCCCGTTAATCCCACAGGTTTTGAGCCTGATTTCTTCCTTATCCCAAAATCATTGATTACCTTTGCGGCTCGAAAAAAAATAGAATAATCAATAATCAAACATTTGAACCTATTATGTTGAAGACTGTTTTGTCCATTTCCGGTAAACCCGGATTGTATAAACTTGTATCCCGCGGAAAAAATATGCTGATTGTAGAGTCATTGACCGACAAAAAACGTTTCCCGGCATACGGCAATGAAAAAATCATTTCCCTGGGCGATATATCCATGTACACGGACGAAGAAGATGTTCCCCTGGCAGATGTATTCGCGGCCATGAAAAAGAAAGAAAAAGGAGCCGCCGTATCCTTGGATATGAAGAAGGCTTCTCCCGACGACCTATATGCCTACTTGGGCGAAGTTTTGCCAAACTTTGACCGCGACCGCGTACACGTCTCCGACGTCAAGAAACTGATATCCTGGTACAACCTGCTCGTAGCAAGCGGCATGACCGACTTTGGCGAAGCCGAAGCAACCGAAGAAGCCGAAGCCGCCGACAACACCCCCGAAGAAAGCGAAAAAGCAGAATAACACGGAAAGGAGGGCGCATATGCCCTTCTTCTTCCCCCCATAATGGCACGCAGATGAGCACAACCGGCATTATCTGCGTGCCATTCAAGCAAGCGCCCATAATGACAACCCCTCCTTGCTCCCCTCCCCCATCTTTTTCCTATCTTTTCCCACCAAAAGTTGCACAATATCAAATATTATCCTTATTTTTGGCAACGAATTAAGAAACCCGGGAAAACATGTCATAAAAATATAGAATGCATTATGGAAACATTGAACCTGATTAAAAACGACCCGTGGCTCGAACCGTATACCGATGCCATCAACGGACGCCACCAGCATGCCCTCGACAAGGAAGCCGAACTGACCGGGGGAGGCAAAAAAAGCTTGTCGGACTTCGCCACCGGACACCTCTACTTCGGCCTGCACCGGACAAAAGACGGATGGATATTCCGCGAATGGGCACCCAACGCCACGCAGATTTTCCTCATCGGCGACTTCAACGAATGGAGAGAAGTGAAGAAATACGCCTTGAAGCGCAAGGCTGGCGGCAATTGGGAAATCAAGCTCCCCGCCGACGCATTGCACCACGGCGACCTCTACAAACTGAAGGTGTATTGGGAAGGCGGATGCGGCGAGCGCATCCCGGCATGGGCCACCCGCGTGGTGCAGGATGATCAGACGAAGATTTTCAGTGCACAGGTGTGGGCTCCGGCAAAACCCTACAAGATGAGAAAACGTGTCTTCAGGCCAAACACCGACCCGCTCCTGATTTACGAATGCCACATCGGCATGGCACAAGATGCCGAGAAGGTGGGCACCTACCGCGAATTCCAAGAAAATATCTTGCCGCGTGTCGTCGAAGACGGATACAACTGCATACAAATCATGGCCATCCAGGAGCATCCCTATTATGGCAGCTTCGGATATCACGTTTCCAGTTTCTTCGCACCCTCTTCGCGCTTCGGCACCCCGGATGAACTGAAGGAACTGATCGACACCGCCCACAAGATGGGGCTGGCCGTCATCATGGACATCGTACACTCGCACGCCGTGAAGAACGAGGTGGAAGGCCTGGGCAACTTCGCCGGAGACCCCAACCAATATTTCTATCCCGGCGACCGCCACGAACATCCGGCATGGGACTCTCTCTGCTTCGACTATGGCAAAAACGAGGTGTTGCACTTCCTCCTCTCCAACTGCAAGTACTGGCTGGAGGAATTCAACTTCGACGGCTTCCGCTTCGACGGAGTAACCTCCATGCTCTACTATAGCCACGGCCTGGGCGAAGCCTTCTGCAACTACAACGATTACTTCAACGGACATCAGGACGACAATGCCATCTGCTACCTGACACTGGCCAACCGCCTCATCCACCAGGTAAAGTCCACGGCCATCACCATCGCCGAGGAGGTATCGGGCATGCCGGGCCTGGCCGCCAAATTCGAGGACGGAGGTTATGGCTTCGACTACCGCATGGCCATGAACATCCCCGACTATTGGATCAAGACCATCAAGGAAAAGATTGACGAAGACTGGAAACCCTCCAGCATGTTCTGGGAAGTGACCAACCGCCGCGCCGACGAAAAAACCATCTCCTACGCCGAAAGCCACGACCAGGCGCTCGTGGGCGACAAGACCATCATCTTCCGACTGATAGACGCCGACATGTACTGGCATTTCCAAAAGGGAGACGAGAACTACATGGTAAACCGTGGTATCGCCCTGCACAAGATGATACGCCTGCTCACGGCCAGCACCATCAACGGAGGCTACCTGAACTTCATGGGCAACGAATTCGGACACCCCGAGTGGATAGACTTCCCACGCGAGGGCAACGGATGGTCCTACAAATATGCCCGCCGCCAATGGGATCTGGTGGACAACAAGAACCTGTGCTACCACTACCTGGGTGACTTCGACAAGGCCATGCTGGCGGTCATCAAGAGCGTGCGCAAGATACAGAAGACCCCCGTGCAGGAAGTGTGGCATAACGATGGCGACCAAGTGCTGGCCTATATGCGCAAGGACTTGGTATTCGTCTTCAACTTCAACCCGAAGCAATCCTTCACCGACTACGGTTTCCTGGTGCCCGAAGGCTCCTACGAGGTCGTGCTGGATTCGGACAATCCCGCCTTCGGAGGCAACGGTCTGAACGATGACACCATCACCCACTTCACCATGCCCGACCCCCTCTACAAGAAGGATAAGAAAGGCTGGATGAAACTCTACCTCCCCGCACGCACGGCTATCGTGCTGAAGAAGAAGAAAGAGTGACTCTTTAGAAGAAGTTAGAAGGAATAAAAGGGAGCCAGAGGGAGTTAGCAGCCAATTGCAAGTCCGGCAAAAGCAAAACGGGAAACTATTGGCCGCTAACTCTTTCTGACTCCCTTTATACTTTGCATGGAATAAATTTGTGCATTTTTAGTCGTGATAGACGATAAAAATGCATGACATATTATTCTCCATGTGAAATCCCGTTATCTAATAAAAGTTCATTACAAAAATTATTTTTGTAATTTTTATTCTTAATATAGCATACTGATAAACAGGCTATTACATTTTCTTAAACAGCCTCAAAAAAACACTGAACAATTTCTTCCGAAACTGTGAAGTATTTCTCGAAAAATTGCGAAGTGTTACGGCAGAAATTGTTCAGTGTTTTGGCGGAAGTTGTGAACCATTGGATTTTGCCGGCTCAAAAATGCCCAAAGATATAAAAAAATCCGCACAATTCCAACATCCTCCTTAAAACGGCACAGAGTCATTGGCCGGTGCATCAAAAGGATTGCCAGGCATATCCATGGCCGAAGGCGGAGGGGGAACAGAAGGTGCTCCGACAGGCCCGTTCATGCTGGAGCCGCGCATCACCCCGCCACCTTCGAGGGGAGGAGGTACGCGGTTGTCATCCACATTCTCGAAACGGGTGTACTGGCCGATGAAGCGCAGACGCACGTCGCCCACGGCACCGTTACGGTGCTTGGCAATGATGATTTCGGCCAAGCCGCGCAGGTCGGTGCCGTCCGCCGAAGTGTAAATCTTGTAGTACTCCGGACGATGGATAAAACACACCATGTCCGCATCCTGCTCGATGGCACCCGATTCACGCAGGTCGCTCAGCTGGGGACGCTTGCCTTCCTCGCCCTCGCGGTTCTCCACGCCACGGTTCAGCTGAGAGAGGGCAATGATAGGGATGTTCAATTCCTTGGCCAATCCCTTCAGAGAGCGTGAGATGGTGCTGACCTCCTCCTGACGGTTGCCGTAGGACATGCCACTGGCGTTCATCAGTTGCAGATAGTCGATGATGATGACCTTCACGCCATGCTCGCGTACCAGGCGTCTTGCCTTGGTGCGAAGCTCGAAGACGGAGAGAGAAGGTGTGTCGTCCACGTAGAGGGGCGCATCCAGCAAGTCGCGCAGCTTGTAATCCAGTTGTTGCCACTCATAGTCGGCCAGCTGACCGCTCTTGATTTTCTCGCTGGGGATTTCGCAGACGTTGGATATGAGTCGGTTGACCAGCTGCACGTTGCTCATTTCCAGCGAGAAGAGAGCCACGGGGTTGTGGAAGTCCACTGCGATGTTCTTCGCCATGGAGAGCACGAAGGCCGTCTTGCCCATGGCCGGACGTGCGGCAATGATAATGAGGTCGGAGTTCTGCCAGCCGGAGGTGATTTTATCGAGCTTGCGGAATCCGCTTTCCAGGCCGCTCAACCCGTCGGTACGGGCGGCGGCTTTCTGTATCTGCTCCACAGCCTGGGCGATGACGGGATTGATTTGCGTGTAGTCCTTCTTCAGGTTCTGCTGAGAGATTTCGAAGAGCTTACCCTCAGCCTCCTGCATGAGATCGTCCACGTCGACGGTTTCATCGAAGGCTTTAGTCTGGATATTGCTGGTGTAGGTTATGAGCTCGCGTGCCAAGGCTTTTTGGGCAATAATGCGTGCGTGATACTCGATGTGGGCGGAGGACGCCACCTTGCTGCTGAGCTGCGCCAGGTAGAAGGGGCCTCCCACTTCGTCCAGTTCTCCGCGCTTGTTCAGCTGCTCCTTGACAGTGAGGATGTCCACGGGCTTCTGGTTGATGGCCAGGTCGGTGATGGCCGCGTAGATTAGCTGGTGCTTGTGCTCGTAGAATGACTCCGGGCGCAGGATTTCGCTGACCAGCGAATAGGCGTCCTTCTCGATCATCAAGGCTCCGAGCACGGCCTCTTCCAGCTCCGGCGCCTGAGGTTGGATACGTCCATAATCGGTCACGGGCTGCAGCGCCTTGCTGCGCGGTGTCCGGCTTTTTCTATTGTTTGTACTGTTTTCTGCCACGTGTCGTCGTTTCTTTTTTGATTGTATTTTCCCGAAAAGGGGGACAAAGATACGTTTTTTATTTGTTTTTCCGGCAAGGGACAGGAAAGATTAAGCGGGAAAATTTAGACACGTTACGTTACCCCGCCAACCGACACCGGAAGCCGTGCAGCCGTCAGGCTTTGCAAAAGCCCCTAACGCCCTCTGCGTTTTTGACTGCTCCAAACATTGGCCTCATCTTTGTTGCGCCAAGGCCCAGACAACGCGCATCTTTGGCATGCCGGTAAGTACGTGTGCGGTTGCCGGAATGTAGTATCCACACAAATCCTCACTCATAGGCACAGATAGCGAGAGTCTTATGTGCAGCCCGACAAAGAGTATGATAAAAAAATGGAATATGGCCCCTCCCTCTTTTTTCCAAGACAAAACGTGGTCATGTCATGCAAAATTGCTTTTTTGTCCGTACTCTCCAAGTTTTTTCCGAAAAAAGCGTAGCCCATACGTGATTTTTTCATAGCTTTGCCTACTGATAAGCGAAAAACACTTTATTCACCCTATTAGTATCACAACAGTTATGAAAGCATGTAGATTCAAAGCGGTTCTCCTGCTTGCCATCGCCCTCCTCGCCCTGCCCGCCTCCGGACAAGGCCTCAAGGCGTTCAAGCTGAAGAACGGTCTTTCCGTGTACATTTGGGAAGACAACACGAAATCAGACGTGTTCGGCATCGTGGCCGTGCGCGCAGGTTCCATCAACGAACCTGCCGAATACACCGGCCTGGCGCATTACCTGGAGCACGTCATGTTCAAGGGCACCGACCAGATAGGCGCACTGGATTGGGCCAAGGAAAAACCTATCTACGACCAGATTATCGCCAAGTATGACGAAATGGCCGCTACCTCCGACCCTGCCCAAAAGGCCGACATCGGGCGGCAAATCAATGACCTCACCGTGGAAGCGGGCAAGTTGAGTGTATCCAATGAATTCTCCGACCTCATGGAGAGCATCGGCGGCAAGAACCTCAATGCAGGCACCAGCTATGACCTGACGTACTACCACAACTCCTTCCCCGCCTACCAGATAGGCAAGTGGCTGGAGATTTCCTCGCAACGTTTCATCAATCCCGTCTTCCGTACCTTCCAGTCGGAACTGGAGAATGTCTACGAAGAGTATAACATGTATCAGGACAACCCCGGCAGCCAGCAAAGTAACTTCCTGCTGTCCAAGGCCTTCGAGGGGCACCCTTATGCACGCCCCATCATCGGCCTGCCTGAACACCTGAAGAATCCTCACTTGAGCAAGCTCATCGAGTTCTACCGCGAATGGTACGTACCCGAAAACATGGTGCTCATCCTCGTGGGCAACGTCAACGCCCAACAGATAGCCGGGCGCATCGCGGGCACTTTCGGACGCCTGGAAGCGAAACCCCTGCCCACGCGAAAGACCTGGCCTGACCTCCAGATCAAGGGACGCACGCAATACACCGCCAAGGTAGGCATCTACCCCAGCGTCTGTCTCGTCTATCCCGGCGTGCCTGCGGGACACCCCGATGAACTGCCCCTGGAGATTGCCATGTCCCTCCTGAGCAACGGCGACCACACCGGCACGCTGGACAAGCTGACACTGGACGGCGAACTGACCCAATGCGTCGCCTCGCCCACCACCATGCGCGAGCAAGGACGCAACATCATCCAGTGCGTCCCCCTCTACGACGAGAACCAACGCCGCTTCGAATCCAACAAGAGCACAGAGAAGAAGGCGCTGAAGGCCATCCAGCAAGTGGCCAACGGAGAGTTCCAAGACTGGCAGGTGGAAGCCATCAAGATGAACCTGTGCCGCGACTTCGACGTGCAGATGGAGTCCAACACATTCAAGGGGCATCTCCTGATGGACGCTTTCATCAACGAAAAAGACCTGGCCCGTGTGCTCAACTACAAAGATGAGGTCATGGCCGTCACTACGGAGGACATCAAGCGCGTCGTCCGCCAATACCTGGGGGACAACTACCTGGCCCTCTACATCGAACAGGGCAAGGCCAAGAAAGGCGAGAAAATACAGAAACCCGGCTACAAGCCCATCGAACCGCCCGCAGGCCAAGAGTCACTTTATGCCATGCAGTTCAAGCGTATGCCCATAGAACAGGTGGAGGAAAAATTCATCGACTTCAGCGACGTCCGCGTGCAGCCCCTGAACGACCGCTCTAAACTTTACTACACGCCCAACTCGGAGAACAACGTCTTCAGCCTCACCCTGCGCTATGGCGCCGGCGAGCGCGAATTCCCCAAACTGGGCATCGCTGCCGACCTGATGAACGATGCCGGCGTGATGGGCGCCTATGAGCCCCAACAACTGAAAGAGGAATTGAGCAAGCTCAACGCCACCTGCCAGGTATGGGCCTCGGACGACTACCTCTACATCATGATGCGCGGCTACGAACAGACCTTGCCACAAGCCTGCCAGCTCCTCTCCCGCCAGATCCTGATGCCCCAACTGGATGACAAGCAATTGAGCCGCATCAAAGGCTCCATCCTGGGCGCGCGCCAGCAGCGCAAGGACAACGTCAATACCCTGGCCGACGCCCTCTCGGAGTACATCCTGCACGGCGACAAGTCGTCCTACATCGACGAGCTGACCGACCAGCAGATGCTGGAGTTACAGATTTCCGAACTGACGGGCGACATCAACCGCGCCGCCAACTACGAAGCGGAAATCTTCTACTGCGGCACGCTGCCCTTCGAGCAGGTCACGCAGGTGCTCAGCCAAAGCCTTCCCCTCGTGGCCAACGAACGGCCCAGTACTTCACCGCAGGACAAGCCCCTGGCACCCGTGACAGAGAACACCGTCTACTTCCTGCCCAACGACGATGCCGAACAAGCACAGATTTTCTTCTACCTGCCCATGGGTGCATATGACAAACAGGACGATGTCCTGCGCGACGCCTTCAACCAATACTTCTCCGGCGGTTTCGGTGGCCTGGTGATGAACGAAATCCGTGAGAAACGTTCTATGGCCTACTACGCCGGCGCGAATGTCCTCACCCCCGCCGTGCCCGGCAACCCCACCTACATGTACGGCCACCTGGGCACGCAAAACGACAAGGTAAACGACGCCGTGGATGTCTTCATGAGCCTCGTCACGGACATGCCCCTCAACCCCGGACGCCTGGACAACATCAAAGGCTACCTGCGCCAGGAGGCACTGAGCAGCCATCCGGACTTTCGCAGCAAGGCGCAATACCTGCGCGCTATCCAGCGTATGGGCTACACCGCCGACCCCGCCCGCGAGAACTTGCCCCGCATCGACGCCCTCACCTTCGAGGACATCGTGAAATTTTACAAGGAAAATATCCAAGGGAAAAACTATGCCATCGGCATCATCGGAAACCCGAAGATGATAGACTTGGACAAACTGGCCCAATATGGCAAGGTAGTGAAACTCAGCGAACGGAAGTTGTTCAATACGAAGGACGCGCTGTTCTGAATGTAGGCGCGGATTGATTTTTTTTAAGAGTAAGAGGATGTGCCAAAATAGAGTTTATCTATATTAAGACACATCCTCTTAATCTTTAAAATCAGTGCCATCAGCATCTAAGAAACGAATCAGCGCCTGAATTTTTAATTTTCAATTCTCATTCCTCAATTCACCTCGTTCCCCTTCAGCGTCGGCAGGCAGATATTGAATTTTACCGAAAGCACGCGCACGAGGAACACCGTGACGCCCCCCGCCACCTGACACACTACGGGGTCTGCCCCGCACTCCAGGCACACCCAGTAGACCGTGCCGCCCACGACACACGCCATAGCATAGATTTCCTTGCGAAAGATAAGAGGAGTCTCGTTGATAAGCACATCGCGGATGACACCTCCCGCCGCGCCCGTGATGCTGCCCATGATGATGGCCACCCAGAAGGGCTGCCCCAGAGCCAGCGCCTTGCCGCAACCTACGACGGTGAACAGTGCCAGGCCGATGGCATCGAAAGTAAAGAGCGTATTGTTCAGGTGGACAATGTGCTTGCCGAAGATAATGACCCACACCAATGCCAAGGCCGTACAGAGCAGGTAGATGGGATCTGTCATCCAGGGTGGGGTCACATCCAGCAGGACATCGCGGATGGTACCTCCGCCCACGGCCACGGCAAATCCGCACACGTAGGCACCAAACCAGTCGAATCTCTTGGCCGAAGCCAGACGGATGCCGCTCACGGCAAACGCGAAAGTGCCGATAAAATCGAGTATCTGAACAAATGTAGGCATGATGCTATCTTTATTTTCGTAAAAATTTGCGCAAAGGAACAAATTTTCGGGCAAATATCGCTCACCTCGCACGGATTTTATTTTTCTGTCACCCGTTGCAGCCGCCCGATTAGTGCCTGCAACGGACGGGACATCGACACCAACCCGGAGAAAAACATTATTTTAAAAGTGACGTTTTCGACCCATCCGTCCTCGGCTAAAAAAATAATCCGCGGAATCCGTGAAATCCGCGCCTAAAAAAGTACCTTTGCACCGTTATTATCAGATTCAGCAAAAACAACATCATTGCAGACAAAAAAATGAAAACAACCATCATCTCGGGCGCACGCCCCCACTTCATGAAGATAGCCCCTCTATGCCGTGCCATGGACGCCGCGCGCGAGGCAGGCAAGGACATCAGCTACCGCATCGTCTACACCGGCGCACAGGACGACCCCGCCCTGGAGCCGTCGCTCTTCGCCGACCTGGACATGCCGCACCCCGACGCCTGGCTGGGCGTCTGTGCGCAGGACCACTCGCACATCACGGCGGAGGTCATGCTGGCCTTCGAACGCGAACTGGACGCGCACCCGGCGGACGTGGTGTTAGTGGTAGATGACATGACCGCCGCCATGAGTTGCGCCATCGTTGCCAAGAAACGGGGACTGAAGGTGGCACACGTCATCGCCGGTACCCGCTCGTTCGACATGAACATGCCGCGCGAGGTGAACCGCACCATCGTGGACGCTATCTCCGACTATCTCTTCACCGCCGGCATGGTGGCCAACCGCAACCTCAATCAGGAGGGCATGATACCGGAGTATATCCACTACGTAGGCAACATCCTCATCGACACCATCCGCCACAACCGCCACCGCCTGCTGCAACCCCTGTGGTTCGGCTCCATGGGCCTGCGCAAAGGCGGATACCTGCTTCTCACCCTCAACCGCCACGACCTGCTGGAACGACGCGCCGTGCTCCAATCTCTCCTGCAAACCCTGCTGGACAAGGCCGCCGGTACCCCCATCGTGGCACCCCTGCACGCCTATGCCGGCCAAGTGGTAGAAAGCCTGGGCCTTCACGCGCCGAACCTCCACCTGCTGCCCCCACAGAGTTACCTGCATTTCGGCTTCCTGGTAAACCAAGCGCGGGGCATCGTCACCGACTCGGGCAATATCGCCGAGGAAGCCACCTTCCTGGACGTACCTTGCATCACGCTCAACACGTATGCCGAACACCCCGAGACATGGCGCATCGGCACCAACGAACTGGTGGGCGAGAACACTTTCGCCCTTTCCGCCGCCTTGGACAAGCTGATGCGCGGCGAATGGAAACATGCCACCCTGCCCGACCGCTGGGATGGACGCGCCGCAGAGCGCATCGTAAAGGTGCTGGTTTCGTAAGTTTTTGGAGGGGAATTAACCTGTTGGCGGAATTATAACCAATATGCGCTTTATCTGTCGGTCCATTGTACGGCTTTGAGGGCGGATATCTCCGCTTTTGTCCAGAGATATCTCCGTCCTTATCCGAAGATATCTCTGTCTTGGCCCGAAGATATCTCCGCCCGTGGGTTTCATATCCCAATTAATTCCGCCAACGGGTGAGGGGAATTATACTTTACGCGGGATGAATTTGTGCATTTTAGTCATGCTAACTTAATGAGGGTGTATCATAATGACAAACATCTATCATTCTGTCATGTTAAGCGGAGCGAAGCGAAGTCGAAACATCTCACTTAACCAATCTTGAGATCCCTCGGCTACGCTCGGGATGACAGACTATACCTTAATGAAATAGTCAAAAGAGGTTTTGAGCGAAGCTAATGATAGGTAATTTCTATTTTGATACATCCTCATTGAATTACCTACCCTGCATCTGATGTGAAAATGCACAAATTAAGCCCGCGCGTAGTATAACTCCCTCCCACAGCCCTCCTCATAACTCCTTAACTCCTCCAAAAGATACGTAAAAGAAGCAAGCACGCGCGGCAGATTCACACCATTTTCTTACCTTTGCACCCTGATATGAAGTATATGAAGCAAAAAATCCGTATATATTACGTTCTTTTCCTGCTGGTCACGATGCTTCCCGTCAGTGCATGGGCACAAATCAGAGGGGTGGTCACCGACTCGGTGACGAACGAACCGCTGATGTTAGTGAGCATCCAATACACGGGCACCGCCTACGGCACGCGCACCGACGAGAATGGAGAATACCGCCTCTCGGTAAGGCCGGGATTGAATGAGGTGACTTTCTCCTACATGGGATATGTCACCAAGACCATCCGGCTGAAGCCGGGCACCACCCGCCTGGACGTCCGCCTCCGCCCGGACGACATCGTGCTGCAGGAAGTAGTGGTAAAGCCCAAGAAAGAACGATACCGGCGCAAGAACAACCCCGCCGTGGACTTCATGCGCAAGGTCATTGAGCACAAGAAAGCCCTCCGCCTGGAGGAAAACGATTACTACCAGTACCGCAAGTACGAGAAGATGAAGATGTCCCTCAACGACATCACCCCCGAAAAGATGGAAAAAGGCCTGTACAAGAAGTTTGCCTTCTTCAAGGACCAGGTGGAGGAATCGGCCCTCTCCGGCAAGCTCATCCTGCCCATCTCCATCAAGGAAACGGCCAGCCGCACCATCTATCGCAGGGACCCGCAGAGCAAGAAAACCCTCATCGAGGGCATGAACTCATCGGGCATCGAGGAATTCTTCAACACGGGCGACATGCTGGGCACTATCCTCAACGACGTCTTCTCCGACATCAACATCTACGAAGACAATATCCGCCTGCTGCAACGCTATTTCACCAGCCCTATCGGGCGCGGAGGCATCGCCTTCTACAAATATTACCTGGAGGACACTCTCATGGTGGACGGACACGAGTGCGTGCACCTGACTTTCGTACCCCAGAACTCGCAGGACTTCGGCTTTACCGGACACCTCTATGTGCAGCGCGACTCCACCTATGCCGTCCGCCGCTGCACCATGAACCTGCCCAAGAATACGGGCGTCAACTGGGTGGAGTCGATGAGCATCGTGCAGCAGTTCGAACAGTTGCCGGACAGCAACTGGGTGCTGACCGACGACGACATGACCGTGGAACTGGGCATCACCAAGGGCATACAAGGCCTGGAAGTGCAGCGCACCACCAAATACACCGACTACCAGTTCGACCCCATTGAGCCGCGCCTCTTCCGCCTGAAGGGAAGCGTCATCAAGGAAGCCAACATGCTGTCGCGCTCGGACGAGTATTGGGCCTCGGTGCGCCAAGTGCCCCTGACGAAAAAGGAAAGCACCATGGACCTCTTCATGAACCGCATCGAGCAGATACCGGGCTTCAAATACGTCATTTTCTTTGCCAAGGCCTTAATAGAAAACTTCGTGGAAACAGGCAGCAAGAAGCATCCCAGCAAGGTGGACATCGGTCCCATCAACACGATGATTACCAGCAACTACCTAAACGGCACCCGCTTCCGACTGAGCGCCATGACCACGGGCAACCTCCACCCACATTGGAGCGTGAGCGGCTATGGCGCCTATGGTACGAAGGACAAGAAATGGTTCTACTCCGGACAGCTGGCCTACTCGTTCAACAAGCGCGAGTATGTCTTGTGGGAATTCCCCAAGCACTACCTGGCCTTCAAATACACGTACGACGTAATGAACCCCATGGACAAGTACCTCGCCACGGACAAGGACAATATGTTCGTGGGTTGGAAATGGACGAAGGTTGACCAGATGTCCTACATCCGCGATGCCACCCTGACCTACGAGCTGGAAACCAACACGGGCTTCTCCATGCAAGCCATGGCTCGCCACCGCAACGACCAGCCCGGCGGCAATCTGGCCTATTGGAAGAACGACGGCACCACCCCCGGCGTATTGGATGAGACCAATACCCGCGTGCACGACATGACCACCGCCGAGGTGGGAGTCACCCTGCGTTATGCCCCCGGCGAGACCTTCGTCAACACCAAGCAACGGCGTGTACCTGTGTCGCTGGATGCTCCCGTGCTGACCCTCTCGCATACGGCCGGCTTCAAAGGACTGTTGGGCGGAGAGTACAACTTCAACCTCACAGAGATGAGCCTGCGTAAACGTTTCTGGTTCGGCTCCTGGGGCAAGCTGGATGCCACGCTCCGCGCGGGCGCCCAGTGGAACAAGGTGCCCTTCCCCTTGCTCAACTTGCCGATGGCCAACCTGTCCTACATCACGCAAAACAACGAATCGTTCAACCTCATCGACAACATGGAGTTCCTCAACGACCGTTACGCATCGGTGGCCCTGAGTTACGACCTCAACGGCAAGCTCTTCAACCGTATTCCCCTCATCCGCAAGTTGAAATGGAGGGAAATGTTTCGCGTGCGAGCCCTTTGGGGCACCCTGACGGACAAGAACAATCCGTACAAGAACCACGACGGCGGCATCTTCCTCTTCCCCATGCGCGACGGGGTGCCCACCAGTCACATCATGGACCACCGCACGCCTTACGTGGAGGCCAGCGTGGGCATCTACAACATCTTCAAGCTGCTGCACATCGAGTATGTGCGCCGCCTGACCTACACCAATCTGCCGGGCACCACCAAGTGGGGCATCCGGTTTATGATATTGACAATATTTTGAGTGGTGATTAGCGTTTAGGAATTAGCAAGGCGTCCGATAAGGATGTAATTGTCACTAGTTACTAAACACTAATCGCTCATCACTAAACACTACACACCACAATGAGTCCATTAGCAGAAAGACTCCGCCCCAAGACGCTGGACGAATACATCGGCCAGAAGCACCTCGTCGGCCCCGGTGCCGTGTTGCGCCGCATGATAGACTCGGGCCGCATCTCCTCCTTCATCCTTTGGGGGCCTCCGGGGGTAGGAAAGACCACCCTGGCGCAAATCATCGCCCACAAGCTGGAAACGCCCTTCTATACCCTGAGCGCAGTGACCAGCGGCGTAAAGGACGTGCGCGACGTCATCGAGAAGGCACGGAGCAACCGTTTCTTCTCCTCGGCCAGCCCCATCCTCTTTATCGACGAGATACACCGCTTCAGCAAGTCCCAGCAAGACTCCCTGCTGGGCGCCGTCGAACAAGGCGTGGTGACACTGATAGGCGCCACCACGGAGAATCCTTCGTTCGAAGTCATCCGTCCTCTGCTCTCCCGATGCCAGCTCTATGTTCTCAAATCCCTGGAAAAAGACGACTTGCTGGAACTCCTCCACCGCGCCATCACCACCGATACCATCCTGAAGGAACGGAAGATAGAATTGACGGAGACCAGCGCGATGCTGCGTTACAGCGGAGGCGATGCCCGCAAACTGCTCAACATCCTCGAACTGGTGGTAGACGCCGAAGCACAAGACCCCGTGGTCATCACCGACGCACTGGTGACCGACCGCCTCCAGCAGAATCCCCTGGCCTACGACAAAGACGGGGAGATGCACTACGATATCATCTCCGCCTTCATCAAGTCCATCCGTGGCTCCGACCCCGACGGTGCCATCTACTGGTTGGCACGTATGGTGGAAGGAGGCGAGGATCCCGCGTTCATCGCCCGCCGACTGGTCATCAGCGCGGCGGAAGACATCGGCCTGGCCAATCCCAACGCCCTCCTGCTGGCCAACGCCACGTTCGACGCGGTGATGAAAATCGGCTGGCCGGAGGGACGCATCCCCTTGGCGGAATGCACTGTCTATTTGGCCACCAGCCCCAAAAGCAACTCTGCCTACCAGGCCATCAACGATGCCCTTTCCCTGGTGCGACAGACGGGTAATCTGCCTGTACCCTTGCATTTGCGTAACGCCCCCACGAAGCTGATGAAGGAATTGGGCTATGCCGAGGGCTACAAATATGCCCACGACTATCCCGGACACTTTGTCCGCCAGCAATTCCTCCCCGATGAACTGAAGGATCACCGCATCTGGCAACCCCAGGAAAACGCCGCCGAAGCACGCCACAAGGAGCGGATGCAGGCATTGTGGGGGGAAAGATTCAACAAGTAAGGACCAGAGGTGGCTATTATATAAAAGGAGAAGCTGTCTTGTTTGGCTTTATTCCGGCACTTTTCTAACGACTGAACTCATTAATTACTGTACTTCATACATCAAACTACTGTACTTTGTATGGTGAACTACTGTATTTCATGACATCAGGTCAGACAGAAAGGCCGGATAAAATAGGTTAGGAATAAAATCAATGAACTCTTGCGGCTTACTCACATACTTACCAACTCGCTCAGCTCCCTATGCGAAATGATAACTCGTTTAAAAAAGGAAATATTTAAAAAAGGAAACACTTTGCACTATAATCAAACAAAATCACTATCTTTGTGCCGCTAAAACCGACAATTATGGAAACAAATGCATTCTTCACCCCCGAGGAGCGGGCACAGCTCGTCAGCCTCTACCGCAAACTGCTGCAACTCTCCGGCGACGCCCTGCAAAAGGGAGATTGCCGAAGACTGAAAGCCCACCTCGTACACTCCATCCAGGCCAACCCCATCCCTCGCGATGTCTTCGGGCTGAATCCCATCCTCAAGGACATGCAGACGGCCATCATCGTGGCCGAAGAGATAGGTATGCGCCGCGCATCCATCCTGGGCGTGATGCTGCACGACTCCGTGCGCAACGGCACTTATACGGCCGAAGCCATCGGACAGGAATTTGGCGAAGACGTGGCAGGAATTATCCGGGGCCTCATCCGCGTGCAGGAACTTTACCGGAAAAGCCCCAGCATTGAGTCGGAAAACTTCCGCAAGCTGCTCCTCTCCTTTGCCGAGGACATGCGCGTCATCCTCATCATGATAGCCAACCGCGTCAACGTGATGCGCCAGATTAAGGATGCTGCGGACAACGAGGCACGCCTCCGCGTAGCGGGCGAAGCAGCCTATCTCTACGCCCCCCTGGCCCACAAACTGGGACTCTACAAGTTGAAATCGGAGCTGGAGGACCTCTCGCTGAAATACACCGAGCACGACGTATATTATCACATCAAGGAGAAACTGAACGAGACGAAAGCCTCGCGCGACCGATATATCGCCCGCTTCATCGCCCCCATCCAACAGAAACTGGAGGAAGCTGGGTTGCACTTCCACATCAAGGGACGGACAAAATCCATCCACTCCATCTACCAGAAAATGAAGAAGCAGAAGTGCCCCTTCGAAGGCGTGTACGACCTTTTCGCCATCCGCGTCATCCTCGACTCGCCGCTGGAGCGGGAGAAGCAGGAGTGCTGGCAGGTCTACTCCATCGTCACTGACATGTACCAGCCCAACCCCAAACGCTTGCGCGACTGGCTCTCCGTGCCCAAAAGCAACGGCTACGAATCGCTCCACATCACCGTGATGGGCCCCGAAGGCAAGTGGGTGGAGGTACAAATCCGCACCGAGCGCATGGACGACATCGCCGAGCGCGGCCTGGCCGCTCACTGGCGTTACAAAGGCATCAAGGGCGAGAGCGGCCTGGACGAATGGCTCACCTCCGTGCGCGAAGCGCTGGAGAACTCAGAGAACGACCTTGAAGCGATGGATCGCTTTAAGCTGGAGTTGTACGAAGACGAGGTATTCGTCTTCACCCCCAAAGGCGACCTCTTCAAATTGCCCAAAGGAGCCACAGTGCTGGATTTCGCCTTTCATATCCACACTGCCCTGGGCAGCAAATGCATAGGCGCCAGGGTCAATGGCAAGAATGTCCCCCTGCGCCACCGACTGCAAAGCGGCGACCAGGTGGAAGTGATGACCTCGAACACCCAGACGCCCAAGCAGGATTGGCTGAACATTGTCATCACCTCCAAGGCGCGCACCAAGATAAAACAAGCCTTAAAGGAAATGGTGGCACGCCAGACGGACTTTGCCAAAGAGATGCTGGAGCGCAAGTTCAAGAACCGCAAGATAGAGTATGATGATGGCACCATGATGCGCCTCATCAAGCGCATGGGCTACAAGGTGGTGACCGACTTCTACCAAGCCGTGGCCGACGGTGCGCTGGACGTCAACGACCTCATCGACCGCTACATGGAGCAACTCCGCCACGACACAGCCGACTCACGCGATGCCGCCATCTACCGCAGTGCCGAAGCCTTCAACCTGACGCCCGCCACTCCCGACGAAACCGCTACGGGCGGCAAGGAAGACGTACTGGTCATCGACCAGAACCTCAAGGGCTTGGACTACAAGCTGGCCCGCTGCTGCAACCCCATCTATGGAGATGACGTCTTCGGCTTCGTCAGCGTCACGGGCGGCATCAAGATACACCGCACGGATTGCCCCAACGCTCCGGAGATGCGCCAACGCTTCGGCTACCGCATTGTCCGCGCACGCTGGGCAGGCAAGGCAGAGGGGACGCAATACCCCATCACCCTGCGCGTGGTGGGACACGATGACATCGGCATCGTCACCAACATCACTTCCATCATCAACAAGGAGGACGGCATCACCCTGCGCAGCATCAGCATTGACTCCAACGACGGCCTTTTCTGGGGAAACCTCACCGTCATGCTGGGCGACACCGCCCGGCTGGAGGCACTCATCAAGAAACTGCGCACGGTGAAGGGAGTAAAGCAGGTGACAAGAAACTGAGAAAAACATGAAATACGATTACAAGAAACAACTCCGCAGTTTCCGCTACGCCTGGCAAGGCATCCGCCAATGCGTGGGGCGCGAACAAAACCTCAGTTTCCACCTCATCGTCACCGTGCTGGTGATAGGAGTTGGCTTTGCCTTCGGCATAACACCGGGCGAATGGACAGCCATCTGCCTCTGCATCGGGCTGGTAGTGAGCGCCGAATTGTTCAACACGGCCATTGAGCGGCTGGTGGACCTCGTGTCGCCCCAGCGGCATCCCCTGGCCGGGCAGGTAAAAGACATCGCCGCCGGGGCGGTACTGGTATGCGCCCTGGCGGCGATTGCCGTAGGATTGATTATCTTCGTGCCCTATCTGACACGCATCTTCTTATAATATATCCGCGTGACACCGACGTACAGCACCAAGGCAAACGCCATCCACGCGAATGGCTCCCACAAGGGATAGGTCTCCACAACCTGCGCATAGGCCACGCCCAGCAGCAAGCCGGCATCCACGAAGAAGTGAAAGGTCACATTACCCGTGGCCCGCTGGCAATGGTGGGACAACTTGACGAACATACGCACCAGCCACGGTGCCAATACGGCCAGAAGAAACAACCAGGCCATCCCTCCCCGCATGGGCAATGCCAACATGCCGCAAGCAAAAGCCAGGATAGCCACGTTAAGCCCCGGCAACAAGGCACGCACCAGCAGGTAACGGTCACTGCTCACCATCGGCAAGCCGATAGGCGCCCGGAAAGGCACATACATCCACGCAGCCGCCAGCACGCCCACTCCACCGGCCAAGACAGGCAGCAGCCAGTGATACGTACTGAGGGGCATCAGCCACAAGCCTGCCACCCCACCGATGACCATACCCAGCCGCGAGCAGAAGGCATAGACCATGTTGGCTTTTGTGCGGTGGCCTGTATGCACCACGTCGATGCTCAGCGTCACAGCCGCCGACGTGGCCAATCCGAAACATACCCCGTGCAGCAGGGACAGGACAGCATATTGGGGCGGCGTCGAGGCATAGGCATAACCGATGAAGACGAGCAGCATCCCCAAAAATGGATAGCCCAGCACATGCTTGCGCCTGAACTTGTCCGCCAGCCAGGCATTGAACGCCCCCGCCACCTGCATCCCCGTCAGAAAGGGGAAAAAGATGTCCAGCACCACCCCCGACCGCATCAGGGGCAACAGCACCGCGTAGGCTGAGGCATAGAGCAGAAAGCCCGACACGCACACCAGCCCGAAATTGCGGTTGTACAAGGGAGGATTATCAGTATTGTTCTTTCTCATTGGGGAAATCCAGGTTCTTCACATCACTGACATAGCGGCTGATGGCATCCGTCATCACCGTGTAGAGGTCGGCATAGCGGCGAAGGAAACGCGGACGGAAACCGTTGTTCATGCCCAGCATATCCTGTGCCACGAGCACCTGTCCGTCCACGTCGCCCCCGGCACCGATGCCGATGACGGGAATGGACAGTTCGTGGGACACACGCCCGGCCAGCGCAGCGGGTATCTTCTCCAGCACCAAACCAAAGCAACCGGCCTCTTCCAGCAAGTGGGCATCGCGCACCAGCTTCTCGGCTTCAGCATCATCCTTGGCGCGGACGGTGTAGGTACCATACTTGTTGATGCTCTGCGGCATCAGGCCCAGATGCCCCATCACGGGGATGCCTGCCTGGATGATGCGCTTCACTGTGCTGATGATTTCCTCGCCGCCCTCCATCTTCAGGGCATCAGCGTGACTCTCTTTCATGATGCGGATGGCGGAATGGACACCCTCCAGTTCGTTGCCTTGGTAGGAACCGAAAGGCATGTCCACCACCACCATGGCCCGGCGCACACCGCGCACCACGCTCTTGGCATGATAAATCATCTGGTCAAGTGTGATGGGTAACGTCGTCACGTTGCCTGCCATGACATTGGAGGCAGAGTCGCCCACCAGGATGACGTCCACCCCGGCACCGTCCACAATTTGGGCCATGGTGTAGTCATACGAAGTCAACATGGATATTTTTTCGCCCCTCTGTTTCATCTCTACGAGGCGATGGGTAGTTACTTTACGATTGTCTTCTGAAATGTATCCAGCCATGATTATAATGATTAGTGTTTAGCGATTAATGTTTGACAATGTATCACACAGATTTTCGTAAGTGAAACCGCGGAAGTCGTCTATGACCCGATGGCTCAACGGGGCGATGGCTTCGCGGGGATTTGTCGTGGCCACGCCGATGACGAGTGCGCCCGATGCCATGCCAGCCTTCAGCCCGTTGAAGGAATCTTCGAACACGCAAGTATCGGCAGGCGTGGTGCCGAGGGTACGCATCCCCAACTGGTAACAATCAGGGTCGGGCTTGGAGCGACGGAAATGCTCGGCGGTAAGGATGCGGTCGAACAAGGCGGGTATCTCCGGACGATGGCGATAGACAGCAGCCATCTTCTGTTCGTTAGAGCTGGTAACTACCGCCATACGCACGTCGTGGCGGCGCAGGTCGGCCAGGAAATCGAGGATGCCGGGCACGTAGTCATAGGTCATCTGCTCCTCATAACGGACAAGGGCATCGGTCAATGCCGGCCTCAACTGCGGGTCGGGAAAGAACTTGTCGTAGATATAGGTCAGCGTCTGTCCTTTGACGCGGTCTCCGAAGCCGGGGTCGCCCAAGTAGTCTTCGCCTATCTTATTCCAGAAGAGGCTGTATTGCCCCTCGGTATCCACTATCACGCCGTCGAAGTCAAAAAGGACGGCCCTGCAAAGCGTGTTATCCATAAAACATTGCATTGTTGTTAAATCGGGCACAAAGGTCTGAAATCTATCCGACAGATGCAAGATATTTCGTACCTTTGCACGGTTTTTTATCCACGGTCAACTCCTATACATTATATAATATATAACGAGAGATAAGCGTATGAACCAAAACAATCCTCATCTCATGGGCACGGAGCCCATCGGCAAATTGCTGTTGCAATACTCCATTCCTGCCATCATCGGCATGACCATTGTTTCGCTCTACAACATCATCGACAGCATCTTCATCGGCCACGGCGTCGGTCCGATGGCCATTGCTGGCTTGGCCATCACTTTCCCGATGATGAACCTGACGGCGGCTTTCGGCAACCTGGTGTCAGCTGGCGGCTCCACCATCTCGTCCATCCGCTTGGGACAGAAAGACCTGGTGGGCGTCAACAAGGTGCTGGGCAATACGTTGATGCTTTGCATCGTCAATTCCGTCATTTTCGGAGGACTGTCCTTCCTCTTCCTCGACTACATCCTGCGCTTCTTCGGCGCAAGCAGCGAGACCCTGCCCTATGCCCGGGACTTCATGCAGATTATCCTGGCAGGAACGCCCTTCGCCTACGTGATGATTGGCATGAACTACGTGATGCGTGCCACGGGCCATCCCAAGAAAGCCATGCTGACGTCCATGACCAGTGTGCTGGTCAACGTCATCCTGGCACCCCTGTTCATCTTCCAGTTCGACTGGGGCATCCGCGGCGCCGCCCTGGCCACGGTGTGCTCGCAGTTCATCGGGATGCTGTGGGTGCTCAACCACTTCCTCAACAAGAAGAGCGACATCCGCCTGCAACGCCCCTACCTGCGGCTGGAGCGGCGCATCGTGAATGATATTTTCTCCATCGGCATGTCGCCTTTCCTGATGAACGTCACGGCCTGCGTCATCGTCATCATCATCAACAACAGCCTGCAAAACCACGGAGGCGACATGGCCATCGGTGCCTACGGCATCATCAACCGCCTGCTAATGCTCTACCTGATGATTGTCATGGGCCTCACCATGGGCATGCAGCCTATCATCGGCTATAACTTCGGTGCACGCAAGCTTGAACGGGTAAAGCAGACGCTGCGCCTAGCCATTATTTCGGGCGTATGCATCACCACCAGCGGCTTCCTTATCTGCGAACTGCTGCCCCACGCCGTGTCGGGCATCTTCACCAGCGACGATGGACTCATCAACATGGCAGCCCACGGCCTTCGTATCTGCGTGGCCATGTTCCCCGTCATCGGAGCACAGATTGTCATCGGCAACTTCTTCCAAAACATCGGCCTGGCCAAGATGAGCCTGTTCCTCTCCCTGACGCGTCAGCTCATCTTCCTGCTGCCCTGCCTACTCGTATTCCCCGGCATTTGGGGACTGGATGGCGTATGGGCAAGCCTGCCGGTCAGTGACTTACTAGCTTTCCTGACGGCGGTGGCAGCATTGTTGTGGTATATGCGGAGGCAAAAGCGGATGGTGACAGATTGACATAAGAATATTTGGAGGACATAAGAACTGAGAAACATATTTTTAAGACAAAGGAACATAGGAACATATTATTTACATAGAGACATATTTTCAGTAGATAGAAAGGATGAAAGATACGGAAGAGATTATCAGAACTGTCATACGATGTGCTTCGAAAGTAAGGAGACATCTGGCAGCAGGCTTTTTAGAGTCTATATACCAAAAAGCACTGACCATAGAATTGCAGGCCTGTGGTTTGCAGGCGGAAATGGAATACCCCATACAAGTATATTACCGCGATATCGTGGTCGGAGAGTTCAAGGTAGACATTCTGGTAGAGCGACGAATTATCGTAGAATTGAAAGCCGTCTTAAATCTGCATCCCATACATGAAGCCCAGTTAGTCAATTATCTCACCGCCACACACATCGACGATGGCCTCCTCATCAATTTCGGAGGGGAGAAGTTGGAAATCAAACGGAAATACCGCATCTATCGTCCTCCACAACCCTAACGATGTTCCTTTGTCCCTCAAATTATGTTCCTTTGTCTTAAAAATATGTTCCTCTGTTCCTTTGTCCAAAACTATAGCCCTTATATTCCTTTGTCTCAAAAAAATTTGTACCTTTGCCCACGAAACCCTAACTTAAACATCTTAATCTTATGAACGTACAAAGCATTGGAGAAAACGCCGGCATCGTCTGGAAACAATTAGCAAGCGAACATCGCAAGTGGGAATACGCGGAAGTGAAGGCCGCCACCGGCCTGGCCGACCGCGACCTAAACGCCGCCATCGGATGGCTGGCACGCGAGGGCAAAGTGGAAATTGAGGAAAGCAAGGTGGGCCGCAAGACCATCATCTACCTCACACTCTGCTACTACATCAGCTGACAACTGCCCACTGCGGCACCGATACAAGAAAGGGGAGGAATCAATGAATACCTCCCCTTTCTTGTATCCAACCCCGGACCGGGTCATTCGCTCTTGATGCTCTTCACCGGATTCTCGTTGGCAATGCGCCAAGCCTTGACCACCACGATGCAGACAATGACCACCAGCAGCAGCACCGCCAACCCGACGAAGTGCAGCGGACTGATGCTGACCTGCCCGGCAAACTGCGTGAGCCACTCCGTGCCCACATACCAGGCCACCACCGAACCCACCGCCACGCAAGGCACCGCAATCAGCAGCACGCCGCGCGACAACAACCGCAGGATGTCCCCCGCTGTGGCACCGTTGACCTTGCGGAGCGCAATCTCCTTGGAACGGCGGCCCGTCTCGTCGTTCACATAGCCGATAAGCCCCATCAGCACGATGAGGATGATGAACACCGAGGTGAGCAGCACCGAGTTGCGGAAGTGCGACACGCCGTGGTAATAGTCACGCAACATCATCTCCACACTGATGAAGTGCAGCGCCAGGTCGGGGAAGGTCTCTTGAACAAAGGCATTCAGCTTGCCCAGATTCTCGTCGTAGGGCTGTCGCAAGCGGACGTCGAGCACGTGGGGCGCAGCGCCCGCCACGAGAGCGATGGGCTGCTGCGGCATGTAGAAGCCCTGATTGCGCAGGTCGGGCAGGGAGATAACCCGGTACTCGATGTCCCACCCGTTACTATTGAGAGACATGTGACGGCCGAAGACGCGGTCTATGTTTGCATTCACGGCATCAATATCCTCGGCGTGACGCAGACGAAGGATGGCATAGAACATGTCATTGCCCCGCCACCCGCCGCCATTGATGTAGCCGCCGCCCGCGTGGATAGAGCGCACAAACTCGTAGCGGCCCAGGAAAGTATTGTCCGGCATGTCTCGGTAGATGCCGCGCACGGTCAGACGGTCCTGCTTGTCCAAGGTCAGTTCGCGACCAATGGGCGATTCGTCGCCAAACACCTGCTTCGCGAAGCTCTGCGAGAGGAAGACGGCATTCTCCTGCCCCATGTCGCGCCGGTTGCCCTCCAGCACCTCGATGCCCAGGGTCTGGAAGAAGGCGGTGTCGGCCATGATGTAGCGCGTGTTGACCAGTTGCTTGTCATTATAGTACACCATCTGCCCGCCGAACGTACCGATGGTGCTGGCTGTCTCAACCCACTCCGGCATCTCCTCGGCCAAGGTAGGTGCCATGACATCGAAAACGGTGAGGTCATAAGGGGTGCTCCCATAACTCCGGCGGGCGCCGGTATCTTCATCATACATGGCGCAACGCACCATCACCAGCCGCTCTGACTCAGGATAACATCTCTCATAATTCAGCTCGTAGGCTATCTGCGCGAAGAGCAGCACGCCCACCAGCAGGCCAAGGGTGAGCGACAGCAGCTTGATGAAGCTGGACGTGCGGCCCCGGCGCAGGGTCTGTATCGTATAGTATAGGTATCTCATAAGATAGTGTTTAGTGATTAGCGATTAGTGATTAGCGTTTAGTGCTAAGTGATTAATAAGGCGTTCGATAGCAATGTACTAATCACTTAGCACTAAACGCTAATCACTAAATTACGTTCTTCGTGCTCGCCACCACGCTCCCGTCGAACAGGTGCACCGTGCGGTAAGCGAAAGAGGCGTCGTGCTGCGAGTGCGTCACCATGACGATGGTCGTGCCCTCCTTGTTCAGTTCGGTCAGGAGGTTCATCACCTCGGCGCCGTTCTTCGAGTCGAGGTTGCCCGTAGGCTCGTCGGCCAGGATGAGCTTGGGGTTGGTGACGACGGCGCGGGCGATGGCCACGCGTTGCTGCTGACCGCCCGAGAGTTGCTGGGGGAAGTGCTTGGCGCGGTGGCCGATGTTCATGCGGCGCAGGATGGCGTTCACCCTCTCCTTGCGTTCGGCAGCCTTGATGCCGAGGTAGGTCAGCGGCAGCTCGACGTTCTCGAAGACGTTGAGTTCGTCTATCAGGTTGAAGCTCTGGAAGACGAAGCCCAGCCGCCCCTTGCGGACGCGGGTGCGCTCCTTCTCCTTCAGCCCGGCCACCTCTTGGCCCAGGAGGCGGTAACTGCCCTCGGTGGGATTGTCCAGCAGGCCCAATATATTTAATAAGGTGGACTTGCCACAGCCCGACGGGCCCATGATGGCTACGAATTCGCCTTCCTTCACTTCCAGGTTGACGTGGTTCAAGGCTACGGTCTCTACTTCCGACGTGCGGAATACTTTGCTGATGTCGTTGATCTGAATCATGATAAGTATGTATTAGTTATTAATAATGTCATTGATTGATAAGGTTCCATCACCTATGGAACTTGGTTCCACCGCCCATGGAACCTGGTTCCACTGCCTACGGAACTTGGTTCCACCGCCTATGGAACCAAGTTCTCCCATAGGGCATCATTCGCTCTTCAGGCTGATGACGGGATTCTCGTTGGCAATGTGCCACGTGCGCCACAAGACGCAGCCCAGGATGACCAGCAGGTTGACGATGGCCACGAGCACATACACCGCCCAACCGGCCGAGACGCGGGCGGAGAACATCTCCATCCACAGCCCGTTGACGTAGGCCGCCGCGCAGACGCCGACCGCTACCGCCGGCACGGCCACCCAGAGGATGTCGCGGCCCAGCAGCTCGAGGATGCCCGACGCCTCGGCGCCGTTGACCTTGCGGATGGCTATCTCCTTGGAGCGTCTTTGCACCTCGTCGGCCGTGTAGCCCAGGAGGCCCATCAGCATCACTAAGAACATGACCAAGGCGGCCACCATCATGGCGTTGCGCAGGACGCGGACGGGGTTGTAAAGACGGTCGGCTTCGCTCTGCATGGAGTAAATGTCAATGGTCTTATCTGGATAGGCATTGACGGTGGCCTGCTGTAGTTTCAGCAGGTTGTCGCCGAAGGGTTCCTTCAGCTTGAAGAACAGGTTGCCGCCGAAACTCGTTTTGGCGAAGCCGATGTAGGGTGCAGGCTGCTCGTAGAAACCGCCCATCTGGAAGTCCTTCAACAAGCCGACCACCTTGACGTTCACTCCCATGGTGTTCACCATGCACCCCACCACGTCGTCACCCCAGTGCATCATGCGGGCCAGCGTCTCGTTCACTACCACCTCGTCATACCAATGCTCCAGCCCTTCCAAGCGGGGCATACGGCCTTTCAAAAGGGTCATGCCCATGAAGTCGGCGTAGTTCGGACGGATTTGGTCGAAGCGGGCGGAGAAGAGCGAATTGCCGCCCTCGTCGTTTATCATCGTGCCACTGTAACCCATCAAGGGGTCGCCGCCGGCCGTCACATCCTCCACATAGGGCAGGGAGCGGAAGAAGTGTTCGGCACCCTCACTCTCCTCGGCTGTTGCGAAAGGAATATAGCCCGTAGCCACACGCTCCGTGCTGAATCCCATGTCCTTACTGGTCACATAATCATACTGCACCGTCACCATCCACATCACCCCGCAGATGAAGGCCACCCCAGCAAATTGTACGAACAGCAGCGGGCGCTTCCACCCCTTCTTGCCCTCGGTATAGCGGCGGAACACCTGCGTGACG
>DHKFC23501__coassemble_1107_pt1 | contig 35104 bp, 24 predicted proteins | sample DHKFC23501__metabat2_low_PE_030 | metagenome-assembled genome bin DHKFC23501
TCTGGTATTGGCCTTTAACTCCCCCAAGCGAAGCGATAACTCCGTCTAACTCCTTTTAACTCCTGCGGGCAAAGCCCGCTAAATTCCCATTTATCGTATAAACTAAATATCAACATCTACTTATTACAAATGGCTGATAGTAAATGAAACATTGTTGCGGATGTGTGTCAGTGTCCTGTGGATTATCTGTATCATGAGCTCCGCAAACAGGGACTTGGTGACGATGAACAGGGACTTTGTGCGGCTAAAGAGGGACTTTAGGATTCAAGAAAGTTCGTCTGAGCCGAAGGTGAGAGGATTGTTATTACTATGTAAGCCGATGTTGAATTTTAGTTTATGCTATTCCTGGATTCAGGAACTATTTTTAGGCGCGGCTTGCATGGATTAAATTTATCGCGATAGGATGATTAGCTGGGGTTTTATAACAGAGATATCCGTGCAATCCGCAACTAAATTATAATGAAGTGGATGTTGATATTTATACTTTGCGCGGGATGAATTTGTGCATTTTAGTCGTGGCAAGTACTGAAAATTCTTGATATCCTATTCTTAATGTGATATTCCGTTTCTTGCTGAAAGTTTGTTACAAAAATTATTTTTGTAAGTATTCTTCTTAATACGGGGCATTGATAATCAGTCTATTACATTTTCTTAAACATCCTCCAAAAAACACTGAACAATTTCTGCCGAAACTGTTCAGTATTTCTCGAGAAATTGCGAAGTGTTACGGCAGAAATTGTTCAGTGTTTTTGCGGGAGTTGTGAACCATCGGATTTTGCCGTCTCAAGAAGGCCTTCCTGATACAAAAAAATCCGTATAAATAAAACGGGGCGGTATCTGACGTGAATAGGAATGCGAAGATGCAACTGAAGTGCATTTTTTGTTTTGCACGAAATTATGCCGCGCAAAGTATAAATGTGAACATCTACTTACGTATTTATGAACAGTTACTTCAAGTCTGTTCTTTATTTAATCCGTTTCCACAGGCGGTTCAGGCGTAGCTTTCCGGTGCGGGGGTCTGTTGATTTCAGGATGAGAGCTGCTTTACCTACAATGAATTCTTCCGGAATAAGTCCCCAGTAACGGGAGTCCACTGAATTCATGCTGTCATCTCCACCCATGAAATAGTAATTATGCCTGAAGCGGTATCCTTCCAGCCGACTGCCGCGTAGCCATATTTCTTCGTCGTGGCAGGTCAGACTGTCGTGCTGTTCCCATTCTATCAGTTTTTTGTACAGCAGGTAGTTGGTCCGGTTCATCGGGATGGAATCATCTTTCCCGGGAATGTACATCGGACCGAAGTCCCGGATGTTCCACCCCATGAGGCTATCGAACGGAAGGGTGAAATACTGTTTGGCGGGAATATGGGCAGGGTCAAAGCGCATGATGCTCTTCTGCGATTCGATGTTCCCCACCAGCAGGTCTGTGTGTGCTATCTGGTAGATGCCGTCTGCCACATACAGCGTGTCGCCCGGAATGGCGATGCACCGTTTGATGTAGTATTTGGTGATTTGCATCTTCATTTTGTCCCACCTGTCCCATTCGGCATACGGGAAGTTGAACACCAGTACGTTGTTATGTCGTATGTCTCGCCATCCGGGCAGTCGGTAGATGTTCACCTCTTCACCCCGCAGGGCGGCAAATACGTTAAACAGACGGGCACCTACCGTCGGCTTCCAGACCATCACCACATCTCCTTTTATCAGCGTGGGTGACATGGAGTCGCTGGGAATCCGGAACGTGGCGATCAGAAACACCTGTGCTGCTACATAACATAGGGCTGCTACTACGGCCCCCCACGCGATGTTTGCTCCCCAATTGCCCCATTTCTTCATCCGTTCTCTGTGTGCTGCCTTCATCTTCTGTTTCTATGGCTTTTTTTCTATTCGTTCCAGGTATAGGCGTTTGGTCCGTTCATCGGCTATCGGGTTGCCTGTCAGCACCACACGGTTTTCTGCGTCCAGCAGCAGGTAGGTGTCTGCCGTGAATCCGTTCAGTTCTCCCATGCGGTTGTCCATGTCGATACATACCGGATAGTCGAATTCATCTCCTTCCAGCAGGAATTGCAGTTCTTCCCGGTCGTCGGGATAAAGAAAAAACAGAAACATCGCCTTGTCCTTGTCCGGTGCATCAGTCCCTTCCATCCACATTTTCCATCTGTCCAGATACAGCTTACACCCCATGCAGTCTGCCGTGTCGGCATATACCACGATTTTCCATACGGGGCGGTTCGTCTCAAAGGGTACTGTGTCCTTCGCCATCCGTGTGAATACTGCTTTGTCCGGAAACACGATTTCTTTTCCTGTTTCGTCCGGCTTCCTGCAAGCCGTTATCAGGACAAGTATCAGGCATATTCCTATTATCTTGTTCATAGTTGCCAAATATCCTGTCATGTTAATTTTGCACTACCCTGAATTCACACTGCCCCGTGCCCAGCAGTCCCTGCCCGTCGGTACCTTCCACCACGCCGATAAAGCCGGTGTTGATGTCCGAACAGTAGAATTCCGCTTCTGCCTCTCCGTTCTCGTCCGTCACTAAGTTGGGCAGCCAAAGCAAGGTATTGCGGGCATCGGGAAGGGGACTCCGCATATCGAATATGTCCGGTTGGTAGAACTCGCGCTTGCCGTAATAACCTTTGGTGCGGTAGATGTTGTTCATGCGTAGAAGTTCTTCTTCTGTAAATTCCGGTCCATCATATGTAATGAATTGGATGTCTGTCACAATCCAAACCCCATCAGGGCCAACCGGTTCATATTTTATCAGTTCATACGACTCTCCGATAACTGGTGCTGATTTCTTTCCATCATATGGGCAGCATGTCGGATGATGAGAATACCCTTTGTAATCGTTTAAAAAAGGATAGGGATTTGTACAGTCTTCACAGACCCACGCTCCGTTCAAATCTGCTTGTGCCAAAGAGTCCAGCCGCCCCATGAACTTATCCCGGAATATACGTGCCTTTTCTGCCGTTACCGTCACCTCCGATAAAAGAATACTGCCGTCAATTCCAATTCTAAGGTAATCTGGTTCCTTACTTACACGTTCGGGTTGCCTAATGGAGCAATATGCTTGCCGGGCTTTCCGCAAGCTGTCTGCTTGTCCAAACAAGTCCTCAAAAGCTATAGAAGGTTTGTAGCGGTCTTTGTCCAGCAAGGGTTTGATGTAGACGTAACCGCCCCGCAGTTTTTCCATTTGATTGGCAGATACCACAAAATATCCTGATGCATCGCTTTGTGTCATTTCTGCATTTCCTTCGGGACCGAACACTTGCACGAACTGCTCCATGCCTTCCACTTCCTTCCTCCCTTTCTTCGTACCGATGGTTTGCACACCGTTGATTTCATCGTGCAGGAATATGGAGGTGGATGTCACGGTGTCCCGCTCTTCCCACACATACCGCCGCCAGCCCTGCGTCAGCAGCAGCAGGTCCAGCGATTTCAAACGGTCTTTGTTCCGTTCGTCAAAGTAATACGCCGGATTATGAATGTTCCCCCTGATTTCCGTAGACAGGAAGCAGTAGGACAGCAGGTTTTCCGGAGCCTTTTCATTGACGTATACTTTATCGAACAGGCTCAGGGCCAGGTTTGCTTGCACGGGTCTGCCGTGTTCATCGGTCACCCGTATTTTCAACGTACCTTTTTCCCTTTTCCAATAGCGTATCTTATCGGTTTTCACTTCCATATACAGCTGTCTTTGCGGATGCACATACACCAAGCGTTCCGCCATGGGTCGGCCGGTTCCGTCATAAAGAGTGAATTCCGCGATGCCTTGTTGGGTAAATGTTTCCATCGGCATGCGCACTCTCAAACTGCCATGCAGGGTGGCTGTAGCCGTGCAGCAGGTCATGCCCCGCATGCGTCCCACCAACCGCACTGTTTGTGGAGTTGCATCTTCAGGCTGGGACAATTGGAAGTCAAGGTACCTATCTGACTGCTTTTGTAGACGGAGCGACAGGCCGGCAGTCTGTATGTTGCAGAAAGGGAACTCGCTGCCGTCATCCAGCACGGCTTTGTAAGAAGATGCCTTATGCGGAATCAGGAAGAAGAATCCCATGCCGTCGTGCAGGGACTTCAGTTGTGCCACCACACGTCCATCCTCTACCAATACCCCTTCTGCGGAAGCGGGCATTCCCTGTTCGTCTGTGGCCTTGAAAGCAACTTTCGAGGGAATGCCGTCTATCAAATCGCCTCCTTCCGGGAAGAATCGTAGCCGTACCACCGTGTTGGGTTTATCGGCCGTTTCCTTGTGCTCAAGTTTGTCCGCAATCTCCTTCACTACCCGTATCACCTTGGGATAGACAGGCATTAGCGTGTCGCGCAGGAAAGAATGGCGGGTATAGGCATGGATACGGTAGTCGCCTGGACGGAGGTCCTTGTCCACGTAGATGTGTCCCTCGGCCAATCCCTTGTGTATTGGGTATTTCTCTTGCCACACGATGCTGTCTCTGCCGTCCGCCATCTCCACGAACAGGGTACGGCTCCTGTCGGAAAGTGCCAGTGTCTGCGCATCGAAGGCATACGCCTTGAACCACAGGTCTTCCCCTGTCTCATATACGCCCTTGCTGGTCTGCAGGTACACCGTCTCGCGCAGGCCGTTGTAGTCCTGCGGGACGGAGTCGGCAGGTGTCTGGGCACGGGCTATAAAACCGCTTATACAGCATACGAGGAAACAGATTGTCTTTCTCATGATTAATGATGGTTAGTTTTCATTCTCTTTCAAATGGCGTTTCAGTTGCTGGAATATCACCGTTTGAGGTGACTGAAACGTATGTTTAGCAATCTCTCTTTCTTTTAACTGAATGACACAAGGATAAATGGAATTATTGGTCGGTACCACAAACAGGTTTTCTCTGTCTACATAGATATTCGGATGGTCCTTTATTGTGATGCCTGTCTTCTGTTGGAAAATCTTCAAGGAGGACAGATTGGTCAAGATATAGTGCCAATGACACTTCCCTGAACCAGTTCCGTGGAAGTCACGGAGGGTAAAAGGAACAGCATCAACGCGGCAGGTATCGCAAGCGGTTTGACCGATTCTTTCCGTTTACACACGATGTTTCAAAGATCACAGGGAAAATTCCCCTATGTAGCAAACTTCTTTCGTTTCAATCCTCAATGTAAGCATTCCCTGGGGGCTTCCATCCAATGTAAATGAATAACTGCCCGACAAGCTACTTTCTTCGGCATCGAACCATACATTGCCTTGCGCATCGGCAACCGTAATCCGTGCATTCTCCAATGCCTTCTCCGTATAAATACAGAGGACATTGCCCTCAAGAGTGGCGGTGGGAGTAGTGGAGAGAGAACGGTCATCTTGTGCCCACCAATCTTCATGTTCGTACACATGCAGGATGATTTCCTGCGTTTCAACAGCCTTTGCTGGCGTACAAAGCAATAAGCCGGACAATACAAATAAAAAATGTAGCAATTGTGTAAATTTCATAACCTAACTGTTTAGTGACTGCAAAAATGACCATTATTAGGCATTTGACATCGGGTTTCCCATAAAAATGTGTATGCAGATTTGTATGCAATACTCCTTAACGCCTGCAATGAGGAGTCTTGCATATAGCCTGCATATCAAATTAAAGGTTTTATGCCACAAGCGGTAACCGCTGGGCAGATGTCAGTCCAGATAGTGAAATTAGCCAAAATGATTTACAAGACAGTTCATTCAAAGAGAGAGGACAATCTGGTCCCACGACTCTGCCTTTCCACTTTCCCCGGTTGCTTTTTTATAAAGACGTACCCGAATGGACGAAATGCTGCTCGGTTTCAAGCCGGTCAGACGGGCAATATCCGCCGGACGAAACAAGAGTTTAATCAAGAGACTCACGTGCCACTCATTTTCGTTGGGAGCACACAGAAGTTCCAAGTGTTCAAAAAAATGCGGATATGCAGTTGCCGAAAGTCTGCGCAACTCATCCCATTCTTCGGAAGTGACGAATCCATCACCGCGGGGTGCGTGGGCGCGTTGCTGTAACTCGGCATACAGTGTGGAATGCATTAGGGCTTCCCTTGCTTCCTCATCTTCCTCCGTTTCTATCCGGTTCTTCTCCAAAACATGGTTTATCAGTTCCAGCCTGCGTTTTTTCTTCATATCTTGGACGCCATCGGCCTTTTGCATTTCCTGCTGCATTTTTTCCAGTTGTTTTTTCTCTTGCAGGTAGGCTTCGAGCATTTCGTTCTTTTTTCGCTGTTCGGCTATGATTTGCATATATCTGCGCTGCTGCTCCTGTTTTTCCTGCCTGACGCGTCGATAGTATTGTCCAAAGGCAGCCAAGGAGGCAAGAAGAGTTACAATAACCAATCCGCCTATCCAGATGATGAACCGGTTATGGGCATTCTGTTCTTTTAGCCTGGCATTCTCCTGTTCGCTTTTCAGATAGTCATAATCTGCATAAGTTTTCAGTTCATTGGCTTTACGGTCCAGTGTCCGGAGGGAGTCGGCATATTGCAGCCAGCCGTTGAACAGCGTGTCAAGTGGAGGGTTGCCGACTTGCCGGATTAACAGGCCGGTCAGTTCACGATAAGCCTTCTCTTTCGCATAAACCGTGCCAATCTCCAACAGTTTCCGGTTATAGTAATCGGCAGAATCTGTTTTTCCGATAGTCTTGTAGAAGTGGGCGGCAATGGAATAGACGGCACTCCGGTTGGGGCGTTCCACCTGTAGCAGAGCCTCTGCCAATGCGGCACGTGCCGAATCATAAGATTGTATTTCTATATAAGCACTAGACAACTGGCTCTGCATCATGCGGGACAGATCCGTGCGTTGCAGCAGGTCGGCTATTTGTTTGGCTCGCTTGAAATAAGGGAGCACGCTGTCCGGCCGATGCAGCTCGCGGTACATATTGGCTATGTCGCGCAAGGCGAAGAGCATGTCTACGCTGTCACAAGCAGAAGTGCTGATTTTCAACTTCTCTTGATACATAGCTAAGGCTTCTCGGTACATCTTCCGGTAAGCATACAATGTGGCACGCTGGCTATAGATTTTGCTTTTCAGGTGAACATCCGTGTCTCCGTTCTGCCGGATGGCCTCCAACGCTTTTTGAAACCAAGACAATGCCTGCAAGTCATCGCCCAAATCCCGATATACCCGTCCTGCATAATAATAGGCTTCGGGCAGGAGACGAGGGTCGCCTCCCTCTATATAATAATGGAGTACAGGACGTATCAGGCTGTCCGATGTGTGGGGCAGGTAGGCCTTGTCTGCCGCCTTGATGCAAAGCAGGCGATAGTACATGCGGTGCGACAATGGGGCATCAGCTGTATCGGCTGCCAGCCGTGTCAACAAGCACAGGGCACTGTCCGGACGTACAGACGAAAGGCTGTCCGCCGTCAGCAACGAAGCCGGATAACGGCCGGGACTACAGGACGCAAGCAGCACCGGCAGGATGACCCATAGCAAGAACCTGCATTTCATGCTGCAAAAATAGAATTTAAAATGCAAACCGACAAATAATCTGCCTTGCTCAAAGGCTGCCCTTTTGTTTAGCCTCTGTTTCATGACCGGGCTGTCCGCTTTCATTAAAAAAAAAGAATGGCACACCAATGACGTGGATAGAACAGATGCACACCGTTTTTTTCAGTTGTCAATCAACCAACTGTCATCTGTGGTCATCCGTCCTATCCGCGTCATTGGTGTGCCATTCGGATTTCGGCACTCCTCATCATCCTTCTTCAAGAAGAATGTATGTCCGGGAGGGTGGGGGAGTATCAGTCAACTTTTACCCAGCTTCCTTCAATCCAGTCGCAAGCAGCGATGGCATCGTTCAGCGAGGCGATGCTCAGGCTCGTGTCCACGCTGTTGCCTTCGCCGGCCAGGAAGTTGTCGGTCGTGAAGATGCCTTCTTCGCTTACGAAGTCAGCGCTGATGGTGATGTTGGTCAGCGAGGAAGTGCCGTCCAGCAAGGCGTTTTCGGTCGGTTCTGTCTCTACCGTCAAGGGCATGCTCTTGCCGCAGATGCGGGCATTGTCCATTGTCACCTGGGTGCCTTCACGCAGACGGACGCCACGGCCATCAGCACCGTTGCCCACGAGCAGCAGGTTGCTCAGGTTGGGGTGAGCCACCGGTTCGGCGAGATTGTTGTCACCATTGTTGTCGGCCTCGATCAGGCAGTCGCAGGCATAACCCAAAGAGCTTTCTGCTTCCTGGTAAGCCATCAGGTTCGTGCCCGTGCCGTTCCATCCTTCTGTCCAGTCGAAGGAGTCGTCGCTGCAGCTCACCACGACCATGTCGCTCACGTTGACAGAGCCGCCGAAGAATTCAAAGCCGTCGTCCGAACCCTTGTAAGCCTGGCAGTGGTCTACCGTCGTGCCGTTGCCCACGCCATAGAAGGAGATGCCGTTGGCCTCATGTTCTTCGTCGAAGGCATAACCCGTGTATTCCACGCGGACGTATTGCAGCGTGCCGGAGTTGTCATCTTCTACATCGCCACCGTAAGGAGCGTTGCCGATTTCAGAGTAACCGCCACCCTCGGCATTGGTGTGGGCACGTCCGCAGATGTGGATGCCGCCCCAGGCGCCGGCTTCTTCTCTTTCGGAAGTCATCACGATGGGAGCGTCGGCTGTACCTACAGCGTTGATCTTGGCACCCTGCTCGATGAGGATGTAGTCCACGATTTCATCGTATTTGGCAATGAGCGTGACGCCTTCCTCGATATTCAGCGTGGCACCTTCGCGCACGATGTACTGTCCGCTCAGGTAGTAGGTGTTGCCTGCACCCAGCGTGACGTCTTCAGAGATTTCGCCGATCAGTGTGCTGCCATCGGCCAGGGCGTTGCTGCTTTCGTTCCAACTCTGTGTCCATCCGGCAGCCCAGGAGTTTTCGGCGATGATGTCGTCGTATGAACTGTAGGGGTTCACTTGGTTGCTCTCGTTGCCGTCGGCTTCAAACTCTTCGTTGGTGTAAGTGCCTTCATCGCTCAGGACAACGCCGCTGATTTTCACATTGCTCATTGTGGAAGTGCCGTCCAGCAATGCGTTCTCCGTTTCGGGGCTTTCCACGTGGAGGGCATCGCCTTTACCGTAGATTTGCACATTTTCCATCTTGACTTGCGTGCCACGACGCAGGTGTACGCCGTTGCCGGCAGCGCCGTTGCCGATGAGGATGGCATTCTTGATGGTCGGTGCGGAAACGGGCGTAGCGCTATGGTTTTGTTCGTTGTTGTCGGCTTCGATGAGGCAGTCGCAGGCATAGCCCAGTGTCTCTTCGCTCTCTTGCGTGGCAATCAGGTTGGTGGCCGTGCCGTTCCAGCCTTCCGTCCAGTCGAAGGAGTCATCGCTGCAGTCGGTCACTACCATGTTGCTGATATTAACCGAACCGCCGAAGAATTCAAAGCCGTCGTCCGAACCGCGGTAAGCCTGGCAGTGGTCTACCGTCGTGCCATTGCCCACGCCATAGAACGAGATGCCGTTGGCTTCGTGCTCTTCGTCGAAAGCGTAACCGGTGTATTCCACACGTACATAGCGCAGCGTACCGGAGTTGTCGGAATCGTCGTTGCCGCCGTAAGGAGCGTTGCCTATTTCTGAATATCCGCCTCCCTCGGCATTGGTGTGGGCACGTCCGCAGATGTGGATGCCGCCCCATGCGCCCGGCTCTTTCTGTTCGCTGGTCATGATGATGGGGCTGCTGGCCGTACCTTCGGCTTCAATGCGTGCGCCTTGTTTTACCAGGATATAGTCTACGATGTCATCGTGTACGGCAACGATTTGGACGCCGGGTTCGATGGTCAGCGTAGCGCCTTCTTCTACGATGTATTGGCCACTCAGGCGATAAGTGGTGCCGCTGGTCAGCGTTACATCTTCGGTGATGCTTCCGGTCAGCGTGGTTTCGGAAGTCGGATTGTCGCCACCGTTGTCTGTTGTTTCGTCGTCACTGCAGGCAGTGAAGAGTGTCAGACCGGCCAAGAAAGCCAGTGAGAAAAGTTTTTCGTTCATTCTTTTCATAATCAAATAATGAATTGGTGAATATTCTTATAGTCTTTGTGAAGGGTTAGAGTTTGTATGTGAATCCGATGGAGAAGCCTGCCCCGTCCTTGTAGCGTTCTACTTCAATCACTTCGCCCGTGGTGGGCACATCTTGTTTGAAGACGATGGCGCGGTTCAGCAGGTCGTCCACTTGGAGACTGAGGCTGAAGCGGTTGTTGAAGGCATAGCTTGCCCGGAAGTTCATCGTGTGGCGGGTCTGCTCCTTGATGTCACCCAGCTGGGAAACGCCGACGGCATGGATGCGCTTGCCTTGCAGGTTGTAGAGCAGGGCGAGGTTCAGCTGCTTGTCCTCGCCGAAGCGGGGCGAGTAGGTCAGGTCGGCATTCAGCAGGATGGGCGAGGCACCTTGCAGGGAACGTTCCTTGTTGGTGTAGGCTCCGCCTTCGGGCAGTTTCACGTTGGTGTACATATAGGATACGTTGGCGCCCAGTCGCAGGTCTTTGACCAGCATCTTGCGTACTTCGGCCTCTATGCCGGCAGCCATGCCCTGGTCAGCATTCTGGAAGGAGTGCATGGTGGCGCCGCCTTGCAGGCGTTGTATGCGTTCGATGGGTTTGTCCAGGTGTTTGAAGTAGCCTGTGATGGAGAACATGTCTCCGTCCTGGCCGAAGCGTTCGTAGCGTAGGTCGAAGTTGTAGTTGTAGCCGTTCTGCAGTTCTTCGTTACCACGGATTTGGGCGGCGCCGTAGGATTCCTGGTAGAGGAAGGGAGCCATCTCGATGAACGAGGGGCGGGTGATGGTGCGCGACAGCGAGAAGCGCAGGTTATTCTTGTCGTTGATGCTGTATTTCAGGTTCACCGTGGGGAAGAAGTCATGCTTGTTCATGTCGCGGCGGCTCTGGAACTTGGTCTGGCCCTCCATGGCATATTCCACCCATTGCTTGGCGTACTCATAGCGCAGGCCGATGTTGACCAGCAGGTTGCTGAGCGGGTAGAAGTCCGTCTGTGCATAGGCAGCATATATCTCCATGCCTGCCCGGTAGGTGTCGTGGGGCTGCATGCGGCGTTCGATGACAATCTGTCCGTTTGCGACGTTCTCCTGGTTGAGGTAGTCGTCCGTGTGGTAGATGTTGTCAATGACCGGGTTCAAGCGGTTGAGGTTGTAGTAGAATCGTGTGCCCATGTAGTCGCGGTTCTTGTCCTTGTAGCTGAAGCCCACGCGCACGTTGTTCTCTTCGTTCCACTTGTATCTGAGCGACAGGTTGCCTACCCATTCGTCTTCGTTGAGGTCGCCGAAGTAGCGCATGGTCTCCTGGCGGTTGAGCTTGAAGAGGCTGAGCGTGCCGTCGTCTTCTTTTTCGAACATCACCTGCCGGCGGTCGGGTTCCTCGCTGCTGGTCTTTCCGTACGACCCTCCCCAGGCCAGTTCCCATTGCTTGCCGAAGTGGTGCAAGCCGTTGAGCTGATGGTTTTGCAGGGTGTAGATGTGGGTGATGTCATTGCTGCCTATCAGGGGATGGCCTTCGGCGTCCACACCTTCGCGCCGCTGGTAGCTGTCTTCGGCATTGCGGGCGTAGAAGAAGGTGTAGCCGATGCGGTCGTTCTCGCGCAGCGTGAGTCCGATGGAAGCCAGGCCTGCCAGCTTGAGCGAGGAGGTATATTCGTCATACCCGAAGTCGTTCTGCACGTTGCCTGTGGCTTCCAGTGTTTTGTAAAAAGCGTCTTTCATTACTTGTGTTCCGTTGCTGGCACTGAATGAAGCCAGCAGGCTCAGGGTCTGGTTGCCCACGGCGATGTTGCGGCCGAAGCCGATGTTTCCGCCAAATTCGGGCAGGGCGGTCTTCTTCTCCACCTCGAAGGTAGTATTGAAAATGTTGTTCTGGACTACGTAGTCTTCGAAGTCCGACAGGCTCATGTCGTAGATGCTCTGGTCCATCGAGGGGTTCTTGAAGAGCGTTCCGCGGTCCATCTGGTAGAAGTCTTGTCCCAAGGCGTTGAAGCGGCCGCCCACGTTGAAGCTGACGTTGAAGAAATTGTCTACCATGTTCTCCTTCGTGCTGATGTCGATGTGCGCACCGCTGTAGTCGGCAAAGACGGCGGCGTCATACACCTTGCTGACCGTGATGTTCTGCACGGTGCTCGAGGGGAAGAGGTCCAGGGGGATAAGTTTGTTGTCCGGATTGGGCGAGGCGATGGGCAGCCCGTTCAGGGTAGTGGTGCTGTATCGGTCGCCCAGTCCGCGTACGATGAGTTGTCCGGCATCGGCAATGGAGATGCCGGTAATCTGTTTCACGCCTTCTTGCACGTTGCTGATGCCTTTCAAGGTCATCTCCTTGGCGCCCATGTTCTCGATGGCGAGGGTGGCCTTCTGGCGTTCCATCTGCAAGGCGCGTTCTCCTTCCAGGTTCTTGCGGGCTGTGACAGTCACTTCGCCCAATACTTCCGTGTCGGTAACCAATTCGAAGTTCATCACTTTGTCTGTCTGATCGATAACCAGGTTTTCTACGATTTCTGTCCGGTAGCCGATGTAGGAAATCTGCAAGGTATAGGTACCGGGTTTCAGATTCAGCTGGTAGTTGCCGTCTATGTCGGCCACGGCCCCCGTGGTTGTCCCCATAACCTGTACGGTGGCACCCGTCAATGGCTCACGCGTTGATTTGTCAGTGATATTACCTTTGAGGTTTCCTGCCATGACAGCCATGCAGGAGAGCGAAAATAGTAAAATGAGGAAGAGAATCCTTCCCAAATCCAGTCTTGTACTCATCTTTTTAATCTTGTTTCTTTTTCTGCTGCAAAGATGAGGCTTTCGTGTGACGTGGATACTACGAGGGTGGTACGTCTGTCTTGCAGAATTGTTACAAGCCGGTTACGGATATTTCTTTGGTATTACAATGTTATAGGAATTGAGGAATTAAGAAGTTATTACTCCCCAAAGATAGAGTCATTTCATGCTGATTAAGCAGATGTTGATATTTAGTTTATATGAAGGAGTTAAGAAGTTAAGGAGTTATCACTCCGCTGCGCTCCGTTAGGAGTTAAGCCGATAGTAAGCCAATGAGAACCGTATACACAGAGGTATTGGCTTAACTTCTAACTCCTTAACTCCTCAAAAGATAATATCATTCAATTCTTGCGACTTAAGTAGATGTTGAAAATTAATTTATATGATGTGTGCCTGTCATGTTGAGCGGAGCGAAGCGAAGTCGAAACATCTCCCGAAAGACACGATTCCCTTGGGCAGTGCATGTAGTGAGATTCTTCGACTACGCCCTACGGGCTTCGCTCAGAATGACAGATACGTCGATAGTATAAACTAAATAGGAATGATTACTTACTTATTATTATTTATATAATCAATGAAATCAGCGTTTTGTAATGAAATATAATCCGTGAAATCCGCGTAATCCGCGCCTAAAACTCTAACCGATATGTAATCATTCAATTCTTGCGATTTACTTACCTATCTTGTGCATTTGATGTATATTCTCTCGTGAAGTATAATCGGGATATGAAAGGTCACGGACGGAGATGTCTGCGGGCACGGGCGGAGATATCTGCGGGCACGGACGGAGATATCTGCGAGTATGGACAGAGATATCCACCCGCAAAACCGTGCGATTGACCGACAAGATAATGTGTTCTACCCTGCATCTGATGTGAAAATGCACAAATTTATCCTGCGCGTAGTATAAATTTGAACATCTACTTACCATGACTAAAATACACAAATTCATCACGAGCAGAGTATAACTCCCTTACTTCCATAAAAAAAGCCGGGACACTCACGTGCCCCGACTTCCAAACTTTTGTTTAACCTAAAATTAATTGCTTATAATATATTGAAGCTTATAAGCCGAAACTGAATTTGTCGATGCTGTCATATACCACGCTGGCGATACTCAGCACAATGATGCCGGCCGTGCACAGCAGCAGGCTGACACGGGTGTAGTTGTCACTCTGGAAAGCAACGATAGGTTCGTCGCTCTTGTTGATATACATCGACTTCACTACGCGGAGGTAGTAGTACAGGGACAATACCGTGTTGACCAACGCGATGAACACCAGCAGGTGGAAGCCGCTGTGGAAGGCTGCTGCGAAGATGAAGAACTTCGAGAAGAAGCCTGCGAAGGGCGGGATACCTGCCAGGGAGAACAGGGCCAGCGTCATCAGGAAGGCCAGGCGGGGATTGGTGGTGTACAGACCGTTATAGTCGGTCAGTGTCACCTTGCCCGTGCGCTGCATGATGATGTTGATCACCGTGAAGACGCCGAGGTTGGCGAACAGGTAAATCAGCACGTAGTAAATCAACGAGGTCATACCCATCGCCGTGCCGGCAATGACACCCAGCATGATGTAGCCTGCCTGCGAGATGCTGGAGAAGGCCATCAGGCGTTGCAGGTTCTGCTGGCGCAGGGCAAAGAGGTTGGCCAGGGTGATGGAGAGGATGATAATCCAGTAGAGGATGGTCTGCCACTCCGTTACCATCGGGGCAAATACCTTGATGAGGACAATCATCAGCACGAAGGCGGCAGAGCCTTTGGAGATGACGCTCAGGTAGGCTGTCACCGTGCTGGGAGCACCCTCGTAAACGTCGGCCGTCCACAAGTGGAAGGGCACCAGCGAAATCTTGAAGCCCATGCCCGAGAAGAAGAACACGAGGGCCATGATTTGCAGGGCGCTGCCGTCCAAGGCGGCGGGGATATCCTCAAAGTAGAGCGTGCCCGTCGTGCCGTAGATCAGCGAGAGGCCGAACAGCAGCAGGGCGCTGGAGAACATGGCTGTCAGGATGTACTTGGCACCGGCTTCGGCGGATTGATGGCGATACTTGTCGAAAGCAATCAAGGCTGCCATCGGGATGCTGGCCGTTTCCAGTCCGATGAAGAACATCAGGAAGTGTCCGGCGGAAATCATGAAGTACATACCCAGCAGGGTGGAGAGCGTCAGGACGTAGAACTCACCTTGCTTGATGTGGTTGTCTTCGCGGCGCATCCATTCGTGTGCCATCAGGAATACAACCAGCGTACCTACGCTCAGGATGGACTTCACAATGCTCTGGGCAGGCGTGTTGATGTACATGCCGCCGAAGAGGCTGACGTCCCCACCGGGAACGATGGTGATGAGCGTATGTATGAGGAGCAGCGCAACCGGGAGGATGGTATTCAGCATCGGCTTACCGTCGCGCTTGTGGTTGTCAGGACTCATGAAGAGGTCTGCGATGAAGAGAATGACGATGACGGCAATCAGCGACAGCTCTTCTTTCATCAGTAGGAATTGACTGTAATCCATATTTGTCGAATTGTTGTTTTACAGGTTAGTGATTATTGAACTACTGCCAGATGGTTGATAATCGGCAATACGCTGTCGCCAATCATATTGCTGATCCACCACGGTGCCATACCCAGGGCGGCCACGCAGACGATGAGGACAATCACTGCCGTGCGTTCGTCCCATGTAGCGTCCGTCAGTTCCAGGTGGTGCTTGTTGGTGCAGGTGCCATACAGGATCTTGCCCACCAGTCGCAGGATGTAGACTGCCGTGATGACGATGGAGGCCGTGGCAATGATGGTCCATACGCGGTGGAACGTATCTGCATGTTGGAATGAACCGGTGAAGATGGTCATTTCGGCCACGAAACCGCTCAGACCCGGCAAGCCCAGGTTGGCCAGACCGGCAATCACGTAGCAGACGGAGAGGAAAGGCATGATTTTCATCAGACCGTTCAACTCACGGACGTCACGGGTGTGTGTACGTCCGTAGATCATACCGATCAGGGCGAAGAACAAGGCTGTCATCAAACCGTGGGACAACATCTGCAGCACAGCACCCGTGCTGGCCGTCGTGTTCATCATCAGGATGGCGAAAAGCACCAGACCGCAGTGGGATACGGAAGAGTAGGCGTTGATATACTTCAAGTCGGTCTGTACGCAAGCCGAGAAGGCACCGTAAACCACCGAGATACCCGTCAGGATGAGGAAGATCCAAGACAGTTCGTTGGCAGCCTCAGGCATCAGGAACATGGCGATGCGGAAGCAACCGTAACCTCCCAGCTTCATCAATACACCGGCATGCAGCATGGACACAGCCGTCGGCGCCGAAGCATGACCGTCGGGGCTCCATGTGTGGAACGGGAACAGGGCGCCCAATACGCCGAAACCGATGAAGGTCAGCGGGAACCAGATGCGCTGTTGTTCGATGGGAATGTTGTGCAGGCCTGCAATCTCCAGCAGGTTCATGGTCGTTGCGCCCGAACCGAAGTAGATGCCCAGGATGCCGATCAGCAGGAAGGCAGAGCCACCCATCAGCATCAGCGTCAGCTTCATAGCGGAGTATTCCTTGTGACCGGAACCCCACACGCCAATCAGCAGGTACATCGGGATCAGAGCCACCTCATAGAACATGAACATCGTGAACAGGTCTATCGAGATGAAGAAGCCGAACACACCCAGGGACAGGAACGTGAACCAGAGGAAATATTCTTTCGTAAGCGGTTGCAGACGCCAGGAAGCGAAAGTACCCGTGAATACGATGATGGCCGAAAGCAGCAGCATCACTACCGATATGCCGTCGACACCTACCGAATAGTGTATGTTGAGAGCCGGATACCAGGCAACGTCGGCGCAAAACAACATCTCGTCCGTCGCGCCACCCTGGCGGGCTTGGAGGTACATCACGGTCAGTGCGATGGAGAGCACCAGCAAGGCCGAAGCGCCCGTCACCATCACCGTGCGTATCTGTGAGATGTTGCGGCTCAACCAAAGGCCCAGCAACATCAGCAGGGGAATGAGAACAAATAATGATAAGAAGTTCATCTTATATGTTATTTAATAATTAGTGTTTCGATGTTAATTAAATCACTTGAGCCTTTGACCTTACAGCAGCAGAATCAGTATCAGTGCCAATACACCCAGCAGGAACACAAGCGCATATTGTTGTACGCGGCCGCTCTGCAACGTGCGGATGGAATCACTGCCTGCATTGGAGCTCCAAGCCAGGAAGTTGAAGAAGCCATCCACTACGTGGCGGTCCCACCAGGCGATAGGAGTGGAGATGCAGCGGAAGATGATCCGGTGCGTGATGAACTGATAAATCTCGTCAATGTAGAAGCGGTGATAGGCAGCCGTCCACAAACCACGGAAGCGGCGGGCCAAAGCATCGGCCACGGGTTGCTTCTCTTTGGCGTAGATGAATGTAGCCAGTGCGATGGCAACCACGGCTACCACGATGCTCGTGGCGGCTACGCTCCAATCCAAGTGGATTTCGTAGGCATGACCGTTGGAGGAAACAAATTCACCGAAAGGAATGAATCCGCCCACAACAGTTACCAGTGCCAGGAACATCAGCGGGAAGGACATCGACAAGGGGCTCTCATGCGGTGTGTGGGCAGCATGAAGTTCTTTGTTCTCTGTTCCCCAGAAAATACCGTAGTACAAGCGGAACATATAGAAAGCCGTCATGCCGGCAATAACGGTCATGATCCAACCCATAGCCGGGCTGAACTGGAAGCAAGCCGTCAGAATCTCGTCCTTCGAGAAGAATCCGGAGAACGGCGGAATACCGGCGATGGCCAGACAGGCAATCAGGAAAGTGATGTGCGTGATGGGCATATACTTGCGCAAGCCTCCCATAGCCGACATCTCGTTGCTGTGTACGGCGTGGATGATGCTACCGGCACCAAGGAAGAGCAGGGCTTTGAACATGGCGTGTGTGAACAAGTGGAACATGCCGGCCATGTAGCCCAAACCACCATGGTGAGGATCAGCGGCGAAGCAAACACCCAAGGCAACCATCATGAAACCAATCTGAGAAATGGTCGAGAAGGCGAGCACGCGTTTGATATCTGTCTGTACGCATGCGATGCTGGCAGCGAAGAAGGCTGTGAATGCACCTACGTAGGCCACGATGTGCAGCGTGGAAGGAGCGTACTCAATGAACAACGGGAACATGCGGGCCACCAGGTAAACACCGGCAACCACCATCGTAGCGGCATGGATCAAGGCGCTGACAGGCGTCGGGCCTTCCATGGCATCCGGCAACCAGATGTGCAACGGGAACATGGCACTCTTGCCGGCGCCACCGATGAACATCAGGCCCAGTGCCAGCGGAATCATGGCGGCACCGCCCTTGGCCAGCATCATCGTGTCAGGCTCGAAGGTGTAGGTACCGGCGAAGTAGCCGTAAATCAGGATGCCGATCAGGAAGCCCAGGTCGGCAAAGCGCGTTACGATGAATGCCTTCTTGGAGGCGGCGATGGCCGAAGGCTTCGTGTAGTAGAATCCGATCAACAGGTAGGAGGAGACACCCACCAACTCCCAGAACAAGTACATCTGGAAGATGTTGGTAGCCACCACCAGTCCCAGCATGGACATGGTGAACAGCGACAGGAAAGCGTAGTAGCGTTGGAAGCCGACTTCGCCCTTCATATAGCCGAACGAATAGATATGTACCATGAAAGATACCGTGCTGATGACAATCAGCATCATCACGGAAATCGGGTCGAGCAGAATACCCATGTCTATGCTCAGCCGCTCCGTGAAGGGCAACCAAGTGAAGTTATAAGGCATCAGCGTCTCGAACGTGCCGTCTGCCAGACGGGGACTGCTGAAGTAAATGGCAGCCGTGGCATAGGACAACACCGTCACCGCGCCCAGCACCACCGTGCCTATCATGCCGGCCGTACGGTGGGACATCCATTTGCCTCCCAGACCGAGGGTCAGGAACGAGAGGAACGGAAGCAGTAGGATAAGAATTGTATATTCCATATTCAAGTTTCTGTTATTAGTTTTTCACTTCGGTTGATATTACCACTTCAATTCCTCCAAGCGGTTCACCTGGATGCTGCGTATGTTGCGGTAGATATTGATCATGATGGCGATGGCGATGGCCGTCTCCGCTGCGGCAATGGCAATGGCGAAGAGGGCAAAGAAATAGCCTTCCAGCATACCGGGGAACAGATAACGGTTGAACACTGCGAAGTTGATGTCCGTGGCGTTCAGAATCAACTCAATCGAAATAAGCATGTGCAGTGTGTTGCGGCGGGTGAAGAACCCGTAGACACCTGCAAAAAGCATGATAGTCGAGACTATCAGATAAAATTCCAAATGTACCATGGCTATGTCTATCTTTTACGTGCGATTAACAATCCGCCGATGATGCACGCCAGCAACAGGATGCTGACTGCCTCGAACGGCAATAAATATCCGTATTTGTCACTGCTCAACATCAGCGTGCCGATTTCCTTGAATCCGGTTTCGGCATATTCAATGTCGGTCGGGGCCAGGAACTTGTGCTTCAGCAGTACAAACAATACAATGATGCCTCCTGCCAGGGTTGTTCCCAGGGCAGCCCAGAAACGGCTTTTCTTCAGCTTCTGGAACTTGGCTCCCTCGCCGCTGGTCAGGAAGATGGAGAATACGTAGAGCACGACGACACCTCCGGCATAGACCATGATTTGTACGGAACCGAGGAACGTATATCCCAACAGGAAATAGAATCCTGCCGTGCCGAACAGTACGAACAGCAAGTAAGTGGCCGCGCGCACAATGCGGTTGGTGGTCACCGTCAGGATGGAAAATACGGCAATGAAAGCCGCAAGGAAGTAGAAAACTACTGTTTCGAGAGTTATTTCCATGTCTATAAGTGCTTATTGCTTATTAGTAATATCTTTTTTCTTTTCTTCTACGTGGCTGCCCGGATGGTTCAACGTGAGGATCAGTTTGGAACGGTCGAATACGGCGTGCTCGAAGTTCTGGTCAAACGTGATGGCATTATGCGGACAGGCGTTGACACACAGCTGGCAGAAAATGCACGAACCCAAGTTGTATTCATACTTGGCCAGTATTTTCTTTTTCTTGCCGTCTTCGGTCGTGATGGTCTCGCTCGTTACCTTGATGGTGCCGTTGGGGCAGGCCATCTGGCAAAGGCCGCAGGCGATGCAGTGGTGCTCGTTGTTCTCGTTGTGGGGCATGGTCAACGTCCCGCGGAAACGGTCGAACATCTTCAGTTCCTTCCGGTTCTCAGGATATTGTTCCGTCACTTTCTTCGTGAAGAATTCACGCATGGTCGTCTTCAGGCCGATGCACAGGCTGCGCACCCCCTTAGACAACCCACTGAAATATGTATCTTTTTCTTCCATAATAGTCACAAACTTGGGGGGGTTAAAAGTGTAATCCGAAGGTGGCTACCAATGCCATGAGCAGCAGGTTGACCATCGAAATCGGTACTAAGTATTTCCATTCCAGCTTCAGAATCTGGTCGATTCGCAGACGGGGGAACGTCCAGCGCATCCACATCATCAGGAATACTACAAAGAAGGCCTTGGCAAAGAACCAGATGAGACCGGGAATGTAGTCCATCACCATGTTGAAACCGTCCAGACCGGGAATGTGTAACGGCATCCAGCCGCCCAGGAACACGGTAGCGGCGATGGCCGATACGATGAACAGGTTCAGATATTCAGCCAGGTAGAAGAAGCCGAAGTGCATACCGCTATATTCGGTGTGATAACCGGCGGTCAGCTCACTTTCTGCCTCAGGCAAGTCGAACGGGCCGCGGTTACATTCTGCATTGCTGGCAATCAGGTAGATGATGAAAGCGATGATGGCAGGAATATGTCCCTTGAAGATCAGCCATCCGTCAGCCTGGCCACCTACGATTTCGGAAATCTGCATGGTGCCGGTCAAGACAACCATCGTCAGGATGCTCAAACCCGCGGAAAGTTCGTAACTGATGATTTGGGCGCCGCTACGCATGGCTCCGATGAGGGAGTACTTGCTGTTCGAACTCCAGCCGGCCAACAGGATACCTACCACGCCGATGCTGGAAGCGGCCATTACGAAGAATATGCCGACGTTGAAGTCCAGCACCTCCATGCCTTTGTTCATGGGCAGGCAGGCAAAGGTCAGGAAGGAAGCCAGCAACACCATGTAGGGTGCCAGGTTATAGAGGAATTTGTCTACGGTCTTCGGTGTGAAGATTTCTTTGGTCAGCATCTTCAGCACGTCGCAGATCACTTGGATGGTTCCGTAGGGGCCTACACGCATCGGGCCCAGGCGGCACTGGAAGAAACCGCATATCTTGCGCTCCATATAAATCAACAGGATGGCAAGGATGGCATACATCAGCACGATGCATACTCCTACTACTACACACTCGATGAAGATGGCCAGGCCCTCGGGCATGACGGATGTCAGCATCTGGTGTATCCAGCTTGATACAATACTAAAATCGAACATCTTTTAACGTATTAATATGATTAAAGTGCTAATGTATTCATTATCTGTCTATGTCGGGGATGATGTAGTCCAGCGTGCCGCTGATGGCTATCAGGTCGGCAATCTTGGCGCCTCGGCAAAGCGTGTCCAATGTGCCTACGAGGGGCAGGCCCGTCGAACGATAGTGCAGGCGGTAAGGTGTCTTGTCGCCCTTGCTTTCCAGATACACGCCAAACTCGCCACGGCTGCCTTCGACGGCTGCATAGTACGAACCTTCGGGCACGCGGATGATGGGCTTCATCTTCTCCTGGTAAGGACCTTCGGGGATGTTGTCTATCAACTGCTCGATGATGTGCAGGCTCTCCAGAATCTCGTCCATACGTACCATGAGGCGGGCCATACAGTCGCCTTCCGTATAGGTGATTTCCTTGAAGTCCACCTTGTCATACACACCGTAGGGAATGCGCTTGCGCACGTCGCAGGCCCAGCCGCTGGCACGTCCCGTACCGCCGGTGGCACCAAAGGAGATGGCATCTTCGCGGCTCAGTACGCCCACGCCTTTCAGACGCTGCTGCACGATGACATTGTTGATGAACACGTCGAAATATTCCTGGAGGTTGTGGCGCATGTAGGGGATGAATTCCTTCACGCGATGTACGAAGTTCGGATGAATGTCGGCCTGCACGCCGCCGATGGTGTTGTAGTTCAGGATGAGGCGTCCGCCGCAGGTTTCTTCGAAGATGTCGAGTACTTTTTCACGGTCGCGGAAGCCGTAGAGGAAGGCGGTTGTGGCACCCATGTCCTGACAGAGGCAGGCAAAGTACAGGATGTGCGAGTCGATACGTTGCAGCTCGTCCATGATGGTGCGGATGTATTGCACGCGTTCGCTCACTTCCACACCCATAGCCTGCTCGATGCACATGCACAGGGCATGGCGGCTCTGCATGGCACCCAGGTAGTCCAGACGGTCGGTCAGGGCCAGGGTCTGCGGGTAGGTGAGGCTCTCGTTCATCTTCTCGATGCCGCGGTGGATGTATCCGCAGTTGGGGTCAACCTTCCGGATGATTTCACCGTCCAGCGACACGCGTAGACGAAGCACACCGTGCGTAGAGGGGTGCTGAGGGCCGATGTTTACCACATATTCTTCGTTGGTGAAGATTTCGTTTGTCTTTTCTTTCACGCCACCGTCGGACGTTTCGTCCAGTTCGCTGGTCACGTCGATGGTCTCTTCGTTGTCCATGCGCAAGGGATTCTCCTTGGCGGGGTCATTGTCCTTGCGGAAAGGATAACCTACCCAGTCACTGCGCAGGAACAGGCGGCGCATATCCGGATGGCCGATGAACACGATGCCGAAGAAGTCGTAGGCTTCGCGTTCGGGCAGGTCGGCGCCTTTCCAAATATCAGTAACGGTGGGCACTTCGGGATGCTCGCGATCCAAGGTGGATGTCTTCACCACCATTCTTTCCTGGGTAGCGGTGGATTCCAGGTGGTAAACCACGCCCAGGCCGCGCAGGGTGCCTTCCGCGTCTTTCTCGTCGGGGATTCCCCAGTCCATGCCGGTCAGGCTTCTCAGGAAGTCCATTTGCTTTTCCTTGCGCAGGCGCACCATGGTGCTGTGCAGCTCTTCCGGTTTTACGTATATCGTATTTTCCATATCTTATTCTTCTGTTTCCTTTTCTTTTCTGTTAACTCCTCCGAAAAACTTCTCAATCTTGACCTTGCGCTGCAATTGCATCATGCCATACAGAAAAGCTTCGGGACGTGGCGGACAGCCGGGTACATAGACGTCTACCGGAAGAATCTGGTCCACACCTTGTACGACGTGGTAGGATTTCCGGAAAGGACCGCCGCTCACGGCGCATCCACCCACAGCTACCACATACTTCGGGTCAGCCATCTGGTCGTACAGACGTTTCAACACAGGTGCCATCTTATAGGTGATGGTACCGTTCACCAGGATGACATCTGCCTGGCGGGGACTGTTACGGGTCACTTCGAAACCGAAGCGCGCCATGTCATAACGGGCAGAAGCCACGGCCATGAACTCAATACCGCAACAGCTTGTGGCGAATGTCAATGGCCAAAGCGAATTGCTGCGCCCCCAGTCGATGAGGTCATCCAAAGCGCCTACCATGACGTTGGCGCCACCGGCATTCAACTCTTGAATCAGTTTCTCCAAGGTTTCGTTGTCTTGGAACTCTTCGTAGGGGATAGACTTGATTTTGGGTCTTTTTGTTACTTCCATTCCAATGCTCCTTTCTTCCAGGCGTATGCAAGACCCAGAACTAAGATAAACAAGAAAAACAATACACTACACAATCCGGCAACGCCCAATTCGGCGGTGATGACCGCCCACGGGAAGAGGAACACGGTCTCGACCTCGAACATCAGGAACAAGATGGCAAACAGGTAGTAACCCACGTGGAATTGCATCCAAGTCTTACCACGTGTAGGGATACCACACTCATAAGGCTCCATCTTCTGCGGATTGTAGGAGCGCGGCGCTATCGCGTTGGCAATCACGACAACGAGTCCCACAAAGATGAGGGCCGTCAGCACGACGGTGACTAAAAAAATGAAGTTCATAAATCTATAAGATTTTGTACATATATATAATGTGTAATAAATGCTTGTTTTTCATTCTCTATCTGTCTGCAAAGATACAAACATCTATCTGTCCATTTGCTATCTCCAAATAACAAAAGTTTAAGTTTTTACATATTTTTACTCTAATTAAAAAACTTTTCTATCTTCTTGATCATCATGCTCAGGCAGAAAACAACCACATGGTCTCCCGGCTTGATGAGTGTGTCACCCATTACCACGACACCTTCTCCGTTGCGTATCAGGCCTCCGATGGTCATTCCCTTGGGCAATCCGAGGTCTTTCACCGGATGTTTGGTAATCAGAGAGCCGGGTTTTACGGTGAATTCCGCCACGTCAGCATTGGCGAAGGTCAGGCATTTCACGTTGCTGACATCGGCATCGAGCATCATCTGGTAAATATGGCTGGCCGTGATCATCTTCTTGTTGATGACCGAGCCGATGTCCAGGCTTTCAGCCATGCCGATGTAGTCGATGTTCTCCACTTCGGCCACGGTCTTGCTGACTCCCATGCGCTTGGCTGCCAGGCAGGCCAGGATATTGGTTTCGGAATTACCTGTCAGTGCAACGAAGGCGTCGGTATTCTTCAGTCCTTCCTCCACCAGCAGGTCCATGTCGCGGCCGTCTCCGTTGATGATCATTGTCTTGTCGTCCAGTAATTCCGTCAGCCGGTTGCAACGGTTGAGGTCATTGTCCACAATCTTCACCTGCATGTAGTCCGGGACATATTGAGAGGTGCGGACGGCGATGCGGCTTCCGCCCATGATCATTACGTTGCGCACGTCCACGTAGTCTTCCTTGCCGGTCACCTTGCGCACATAGGGCAGATACTTGCGGGTGGTGGTGAAGTAGACGATATCGTTCAGCTGGATGGCATCGTCGCCCCGCGGTATCAGGGTTTCATTGCCCCGCTTGATAGCCACGATGTGGTAGGGCAGGGTGGGACCGCCCAGTTTGTAGAGAGGGACATCGACGATTTCTGCCTTTTCACGCATTTTGGTACCTATTAATATAAGGGCGCCGCCATAGAATTCCCACCATTGGCGTACCCAGCTCATGCGGATGGAAGAGACAATCTCCTTGGCAGCCAGCATTTCCGGATAAATCAGTGAGTCGACACCCAGTTTGTGGAAAAAGTCTTTATTGCGGGGCAGGAGATATTCATAGTTGTCTATGCGTGCCACGGTTTTCTTGGCTCCCAGGTTGCTGGCCAGCATACAGGCTGTCATGTTCCGGCTTTCGTCGGGGGTAACGGCTATGAAAAGGTCGGCATCGTGGGTGCCCACATCTTCCAGCCCTTTGATGGAAGTGGGGGAGGCGACTACCGTCATTAAGTCAAAATTGGAACTGAGCGCGCTGAGTTTCTCCTCATCATCATCCATCAGGATGATGTTCTGCTTCTCGCGCGAGAGCAATTTGGCCAGATGGGTGCCTACGGCTCCGGCACCTGCAATGATAATTTTCACGTTTCCTTATTCTAATTGTTTCACAATTTCGTTTTCGTCCATGTGGCAGAGTCGGTAGAGTTCCTGCACGGTTCCATGTTCCACGAACCTGTCGGGTACGCCGATGCGTTTCACTTGGAGCGTGTAGCCGTGGTCGGCCATGAATTCCAGGACAGCACTGCCCATGCCTCCGATGCGGACGCCGTCTTCTATCGTGACAATTCGGGTGAATCGTCGTCCCACTTCGTGCAGCAATTCTTCGTCCAGGGGCTTGAGGAACCGCAGGTCGTAGTGGGCGATGGAGAGGCCTTTCTCTTTCTCGGCCCGTTCGATGGCCTGTGCCGCCACGTTGCCGATAGGGCCAATGGTGATGACAGCCAGGTCTTTGCCGTCTTTCAGCCGGCGGCCTTTTCCCACGGGGATTTCTTCCAGCGGGCACCTCCAGTCTATGAGCACGCCCCGTCCTCGCGGATAGCGGATTACGAAAGGACCTTTGTCCGGCAGTTGTGCGGTGTACATCAGGCGGCGCAATTCGTGTTCGTTCATCGGCGAAGCTATGGTCAGGTTTGGGATGGGGCGGAAATAAGCCAGGTCGAACACTCCGTGGTGTGTAGGGCCGTCTTCTCCCACCAGCCCGGCTCTGTCCAGGCAGAGTACAACCGGCAGGCGCAGGATGGCAATGTCGTGTATCACATTGTCATAGGCCCGTTGCATAAAGGTGGAATAGATGTTGCAGAACGGTTGTAGTCCTTCTTTGGCCATACCGCCGGAGAAGGTGACTGCATGTCCCTCGGCTATGCCTACGTCGAACGTGCGTTCAGGCATTGTCTCTTTCAGCCTGTTCATCGAGCAACCCATCAACATGGCAGGGGTCACACCCACAATGCGCGAATTCTGGCGGGCCAATTCCACCAGCGTCTCGCCGAATACGTCCTGATAGAGGGGGGGGAGATTCGTGTCGTCTGCCACATAGCGTTCTCCGGTTTCCGGGTTGAAGCGTCCCGGAGCATGCCAGATGCCGGGGTCTTTTTCGGCAGGAGCGAATCCTTTGCCTTTGACGGTGTGCAGATGTAGGATTTTGGGTCCTTTCAAGTCCTTGATGTCCCGCAATACGCGTGCCAGGTTCTTGACATTATGGCCGTTGATGGGGCCGAAGTAGCGGATGTTCATCCCTTCGAAGATGTTTTGCTGCTGGGCTGCCATCGATTTTATGCTGTTGGTGAAGCGTATGAGCGCTTTCCGCCGTTCTTCGTTGAGGATGCCCATCTTGAAAAACAGCTTTTCCAGCTTGAATCGCAATTGGTTGTAGCGGTTGCTTGTGTTCAGGTTGAACAGATATTGCTTCATGCCGCCCACGCTCCGGTCGATGGCCATATCATTGTCGTTGAGGATGATGAGCAGGTCGTTCGGAGTGGAGGAAGCATTGTTCAGTCCCTCAAACGCCAGTCCTCCGCTCATGCTGCCATCGCCGATGACGGCCACGATGTGGCGGTCGGTCTCTCCCTTGCGGGCAGCGGCAACGGCCATGCCCAGTGCGGCTGAGATAGAGTTGGAGGCATGTCCGCAAGTGAAGGTGTCATATTCGCTTTCCTCAGGCGAGGGGAAAGGGCGTATGCCTTTCAGTTTGCGGTTGGTGTAAAATGTGTCACGCCTGCCGGTCAGTATCTTATGGCCGTATGCCTGATGGCCTACGTCCCACACGATGCGGTCGTAGGGAGTATTGAACACGTAGTGCAAGGCGACGGTCAGTTCTACGGTGCCCATGTTGGCGGCAAAATGGCCGGGGTTGCCGGACACCTCTTGGATGATGTCCTTCCGCAACTCACGGCATACTTCCGGCAGTTGGTCCACCTGCAGTCGGCGCAAGTCGGCAGGGGAGTTGATGGTATTTAGTAAACTGTATGTCGTAGGTTCTGTTCCCATTTGTCAATCCTTAACAGTCCGCAAAAATAGCAAAAAGAAATCGAATGCGCCCTTCTTCTCCTGAAAAATCTCTCTTCTGCTATACATCTTTTGCCAAACCAGCCTGTTGGTGGAATCTATCAACAGGAAGGCCGTCCTGCGGACATTCCTTGTCGGGCTTCAGTTCTCCTGCTGCAAGGACTGGGGTGAGGATGGCGTTGTGGTTTATATTTCCCTTATGAAATGCGGGAACCCTTCTTCGCCCAGCTGAGGTGCATATTCAAAACCTTCTTCGCTGAATGCTGCCAGTTCTTGGGGAGTGACCGGGCGGTTGTTCAGGATGAATCTTGTCATGGCCCCGCGGCAGGACTTGGCCCAGACGGCTTGCATCTTCAATCCGCCATCTTTCTGGCGGACATAGAAGAGGGGGTGGACGACCTGCACTTCGCGGCACACTCTTTTCCAGTCGAACAGATGTTCATATTCCTCGGTGGACAGGTGGATGAGGATGCCGTCGTCCGCCTGGATGCTGTCTATCAGGACCTGGGTCAGTTTGTCTTTCCAGAACTGGTTGACGGGTTTGTCCTGAGTGGCTTCCAAGGTCACGCAGTGTTCCATCCGATAGGGTACGATGCCATCCAGGGGCCTGAGCAGGCCATAGAGGAAGCAGGTAATCCAGAGATGGTTTTGTGCATACTCCAAGGCTTCCCCGCTCAATGTATCGGCACGGAGGTGCTTGTAGGCCTGTCCGTTGTAGGCGAGGATAGCCGGCATTTTCTCCGCGATGTGAAAGTTTTGGTAACGCTTCCGGTTTATGGCTGCCAGTTGGGCATTGCAGTCCAGTTGGCGGGCCAGTTCTTCCACGTCCATCTGTGCCATTTCATTGGCCAAAGTGTCGGCTATGGATTGGAAAAGCGGGGTGGAGATGGGCTTGCGGCCGGCCTTCTCGTACATTATCTTGGCGTTGGCTAAGAGTATCTGCATGGATTGTATGGGGTTCGTAAATGGTTTGTTTATGATTGAAATCAAAAATTGGATTGGTTTTGTGTGCAAAGTTAGCAAGTTTGCCTGTAGGTTGGATTGATTTTGGGAAAAAGAATAGGGAGTGTGCGAAATATGTCTATCTTTGCAGAAAGAATCAGTATTGCATTTCCTTCATTGAAATGCCGATGAAGACGGTGGTTATCAATAAATTCCGTTGCAACGCAATGGCTCAGACGGGCAAGTTTCGCAACAGAAAGTGAAGAAAGGAGAATGATTATGGAATTGTTATTGAAATATGTACATTCGAATGATTTGGTGAGTGATAGCCGTGCGATTATCGAGGCGGCTCGCCATCAGGCTTATATGGCAGTCAATACGGCTATGGTGGAGCGTAATTGGCTATTGGGGAAACGGATTGCCGAAGAAGAGTTGAAAGGCAAGGATAGGGCAACATACGGCGGTGAGATAATCAAAGGCTTGGCGCGTGAATTGACGGTTATATACGGGAAAGGCTTTGATTACAGTAGTTTATATATAAGTATGTAAGGTTTTATAAAGCATTCCCGAAGATTTTGGACTCAGTGAGTACAAAATCCGTATTGCTCACTTGGACACACTACCGCACTTTGCTGCAAGTGGACAATGACGGGGCACGCGAATGGTACGCCCGCGAGACGGCAAAAGAGATGTGGAGCGTGCGCACTTTGCAGCGGAACATTTCTTCGCAATATTATTTCCGCCTCTTGCAGTCGCAACACAAAGACTTGGTGGAAAAAGAAATGAAAGCGTTGACCGCGCCTCTGCAAGGTGATAAGTTGGAGTTTATAGGTGCTGTCGTATGTAGTTGCATAAAAAATAAGGATGTGCCGCGATTTTTCACAAATAGGAGTGTAACTTTGTGGCATGACATTCGAGGATAAACCATGCAAGGAATGAATTTCATAGCCATTGATTTTGAGACAGCCACAGGCAGACGCGCCTCCATCTGCGAGGCAGGCATCTGCGTGGTGCGTGACGAGGAGATTGCGGAAACCCGTTCGTGGCTCGTCCGTCCGCAAGGGAATATGTACAGTTATTGGAACATGCAGATTCACGGCATCCGTCCGGCTGATACTGAAAATTCCCCGGAATTCCCAGAGGTATGGGCCGAGATCGCTGAATATCTCAAAGACATTCCCGTGCTTGTGGCGCACAATGCCGCTTTCGACATCGGTTGCATTCGTCACTCATTGGAATTGTATGGTATGGAAAAACCAGACATTTCCTATTATTGTTCCCTTCGTGCGGCTCGTAGGCTTTATAACTTTCGCTGCAACAGGCTGGACTATCTCTGTGACCAGTTCAAGATACCTTACGGGTGGCACCACCGGGCAGGTGATGATGCGGAGATGTGTGCACGGCTGTTCCTGACAGAACTGGAAGATGCCGGCGGAATGGAGAAGCTGGGGAATTGTGGAGGAAAATTGTAGAACGGGAAACGAGCTGATGTATGGTGAGCTCCCCATGCAGACAGCTATACTGCCCTCGCCATTTCATATATGCTTCAGTCGCTGTAGAAGATATGTTGCTTGGGCAAGGTGGTATATCTTCGTTTTCAAGAGCGGTTTGATGGAGAGCTACCCATCAATGCCCGCTATAACGAGCGTGGGTGGTTAACAGATTTTTGCTGTTTCATGATATCTATGTTAAACAGAATCGTTATCTTTGTCCTGTTGATTGCAATCAAAATGAATATACTTGCTGATTCTTAATCTATAAGACAGGGATGGTTTCACTGAATTATACAGCGTTCTCTATGATGAAAAATAGTGATAATATAAGTCCGATTTTGAATAATCCATACGAGGAACCTAAGTGGCATTATGATGCCACACTCGAAGGCAATTTGGATTATTCGAAGGTGTTGGAAGGCCGGAGACCTTATTCGGCTCATCTTACTGTCATGCCCGATGCTTCGTCCTCGAAGGCTTTATTTTCCGCTGGCGATATTCCGGTAGAAGACGAAAATGCCAATTTCATCAATGGAATCAGGCAGGTCGTTAAAGAATGGAGGAAACAGGGTTACCCTAAGGTGACCCGTACTTCGCGTGACCTCTTGGCATATTGGTTCTTAAATCCGGAAAGGGAACTCAATAAATCCCTTTTCTTTTGTCAGCGGGAAGCTGTGGAAACTGCCATATATCTGAATGAAGTGGCTCCCCGTGATCCGAATATGGGGCGAAGCATTCTTCATGAGTTGGATATGCGTCGGGAAACCATATCCGACAAGTATGAGGATATTCTGCCGCGTACCGCATTTAAGATGGCGACAGGTACGGGAAAAACGGTGGTGATGGCCATGCTCATTCTGTATCACTATATCAATAAGAAAGAAAATCCGCAAGATACTCGTTTTGCAGACCATTTTTTGATTGTTGCTCCGGGCATTACCATTCGTGACCGCCTCGGGGTGCTCTTTATTGATGACTCCGGAAAGTCAAGCTATGACAAATTGGATTATTACCATCAGCGTGAACTTATACCTGAAAAGTATGCCCGGTTGCTTGGCGGCCTTAACTCCGTGATAACCATTACCAATTACCACCAATTTGAGCCTAAGGTTTACACGGGTAAAAAATCAAGTCCCTTTGATGGAAAGCTCAAATACGAGGATGGTGAAATGGTCAAGCAAAAGGATAAAGAAGAATTTACCTCTGTCCTTTCCAGAATGCTTGGAAAAAATATGAAGGGCAAGCGCATTGTCGTAATCAATGATGAGGCTCACCATTGCTATCTTCCCAAAGGTACTGATTCAAAAAAGAAATCGGAGGAAGAACAGGAAACAGACGAAGAGAACAAGAAAGCCATGGTGTGGTATGAGGGCTTACGCCAGATGAAACGACTTGGCTATAAGCTCCAGGAGGTGTATGACCTTTCCGCTACGCCCTATTATCTGAAAGGTTCCGGATATGTCCCTTACTCGTTGTTCCCATGGGTGGTCAGTGATTTTGGATTGGTAGATGCTATTGAAAGCGGCCTTGTCAAAATCCCGTTCTTACCTAAAATAGACTCTTCCCATGACTTGGACGAACCTAAGTTGCGTAATATCTATCAACATATCAGTAGAGAGCTTCCCAAGAAAGGTCAAAAGAAGGTGAAAAAGGAAGCTAAGGAAAACGGAGAGAAACGATCCGTTGGAGAGAAAGCACCTAACCTTCCGTCATTGCTCAATCTTGCCCTTGAACAGTTTGTCAAGGACTACGAGGATTATGACAAAGGTATCAGGCAGGACAATGAAGCCGCACGGAATCTTTTCACCGCACCGCCTGTGTTTATTGTCGTTTGTAACAATACGACGGTTTCCAAAGAAGTGTTCAAATACATGGCCGGTTATGAGACGGTAGACGGTGAAGGTAATCCTGTGTATATAGACGGGCATTTTGAAATTTTCTCCAATTACAGAAACGGCATCCCAGTAAAACGGCAGCCTTCGCTTCTCATTGACAGCATTGCCATTGACGAAGCCGGTGCAGTCGTGGATGACGAGTTCAAGAAAGTCTTTGCGGACGAGATACAACAGTTCAAAAAGGAATATGCCATTTTGCATGGTTCCGGGAGTGCCGATTCCCTTTCCGATGGAGACATTCTGAGAGAGGTGGTCAACAGCGTAGGCAAGCAGGGTAAACTGGGGCAGGATATTCGGTTGGTCGTTTCGGTTTCCATGCTGACCGAAGGATGGGATGCGAACACCGTGACGCATATTTGCGGTGTCCGTGCTTTTGGTTCGCAGCTTCTTTGTGAACAGGTGGCGGGGCGTGCGTTGCGTCGGCAGAATTATGAGCTTGTGCCATACGATAAGGACGGAAAGGAGATTGAACAGAAAAATCTAAAGAATATAAGAAAGAAAACATCGTCTGGAAGTTCCCTCCCGAATACGCGCATATCATTGGAGTGCCGTTCAAGACGTTCAAAGGGGGTGGAGCAGGCACTCCGCCTCCCCAAAAGCCCAAGATTGTCATTAGAGCGTTTGATGAAAGAAAAGAGCTGGAAATCAAGTTCCCAAACATAGTTGGTTACCGCAGTGAGAACGTAATGGGGCGTATTGAAGCCGACTATACCGATGAACCTAAATTCAAGCTTAATTTTACGCAGATTCCCGAAGAGACGATTTTGTCCACTCCCATAGGTGAGGAAGTCAAGGTTTTGAAAAAAGATTATCATGAACTGCGTGACGCGCAAGTCGTTTATGTCCTCACACAAAGATTGATTCAGCAATATTATACGGATCATGAAAAAGGACGTGAATTCCAGTTGTTCGGTCAGCTGAAGCGGATAGTCGAGAAATGGTATGACTCCCAGGTAGAGATTATTGGCGGCGATGGGTCACGGGAAATAAGGCGGTTGGTTGTCTTTTGGAATCAGAAGGCAACGGCAACCTCCATTTATGAAGGAATCAGGCGGGCAAACACAGACAAGGAGAAGATAAAGGCTATTTTGAACTACTATAACCCAACAGGAAGTACACGATACGTGTTTGGTGCCACTTCAAAAGAAGTTTATCCTACGCAGAAAAGCCATGTCAACTTTGTAGTGGCTGATACGGATTCTTGGGAGCAGATAGCAGCCAAGACGTTGGAAGAGTTGCCGCAGGTGGTTCGTTATGTAAAGAATCATTTTCTCGATTTCAAGATACCCTATCTGGTAGGAGCTGTCGAGCATTCATACGTGCCTGATTTCATAGCGGTGGTCAAGACGGAGAGTGGCAAGGAGGTGAATCTCATCATTGAGATTTCCGGCATGTCAAACGACAGGTTGGGGCATAAGGACTTCAAGCGGAAATATGTCAAGGACTTTTGGCTTCCGGCTGCAAACAATCTGGCATCATACGGCATCTGGGATTTCGTGGAGGTCTCGGACATCGACAATATCAAATCTATCTTAATCCATAAAATTAATTCCTTATGAGTAACAAGAATAACAACATATATCCAGTAGGGGCAATTAAGCATGACGATGAACATCGTGCATCCATTCCTACGACCGAACTTGCCGGTGAAGAGTCTTTGGTGACGGAAAGCATGTCGCCCGAAGGTCAATATAAGCAGTTCAAGCATGACTTTGACCGTGGACGCGACCCTGAGCTTTATTGGTTGGGCAAATATGTGAATGATAATGAGGGAACCCAATCATCCGACTTGAAAGTAGACACCAGGTCGTTATACCGTCATGAGGAGATTCGACCGGAAATGCTGATAAATCAGCTGTACACCTTGAAGGAAGATGAAAAGGCGGCTAACATGGTTTCTCTTTTTGGCAATGAGTTACCGAAAACGGTGTACGAAGACGAGCTTCAGCGCATTACGGAGTACTATCAGCACAATGCCGACTGGCGTAACCGCTTGATTCAGGGAGATTCCCTGTTAGTGATGAACTCGCTGCTACAGCGCGAGGGCATGGCTGGACGGGTGCAGATGATTTATATCGATCCGCCTTACGGCATCAAATATGGCTCCAACTGGCAGATGAAGCTCAACAACCGCGATGTGAAAGATAATGATGAATCCCTGACTGGTGAACCGGAAATGATCAAGGCTTTCCGCGACACTTGGGAATTGGGGATTCATAGCTATTTGTCTTACCTGCGCGACCGTCTTGTGCTGGCTCGTGAGCTGCTTACTGAGTCAGGCTCTTGTTTTGTGCAGATTTCAGATGACAATGTGCATTTAGTGAGGTGTTTGATGGATGAGGTGTTTGGCAGTGAGAATTTTGTGAGTCAGATTGTGTATCAGAAAACGACTGGTGCGGGTAGTCCTGGTGAATTAACAGCTCCTCCTGCCGTATTTGATTATATAGTTTGGTATGCAAAGGATAAACCAAATTATAAATACCGAAAACTCTTTTTTGAAAAATCCGTGTTAAATGATAAGAAATACATATATGTAGAGGAAAAGAATGGAAATAGACGTGTGATGACGGAAGAAGAAAGAGCGGGATCTATACTGTCAGAAGGATGTCGTATTTTCCGTTATGATAACCTAACATCACAATCGGGTGGAGAAACTGCTCGTTTTCCAATAGAATTTAATGGAAAAATTTACACGATAAATAAAGGAAGTTGGAAAACAAGTAAAAATGGAGTTGAGAATCTCATACGAAAGGGTAGAATAGCAGCTACGGAAAATATGTTGCAATACGTGAGATATTTTGATGATTTTCCAATGCAAATCAGAACTAATTTGTGGACTGATATTTATGGAATTCAAAGTAGAAGTGATTCTAAGGTTTATATAGTCCAATCAGCTACAAAAACTATCCAGCGTTGCATCCTAATGACCACCGATCCCGGCGATTTAGTCCTTGACCCTACTTGTGGTAGCGGCACGACAGCCTATGTGGCTGAGCAATGGGGGCGTCGTTGGATTACGATAGACACTTCGCGTATCGCCCTTAATATAGCCAAGAAGCGTTTGATTACAGCCGTATTCCCCTATTATGAACTGTTTGACAAGGAGAATGGCAATATCCGTCAAGGGTTTGTCTATAAAACGGTTCCGCATATCACCTTGAAATCCTTGGCAAACGACTTGGAGCCGGACGAAGAAATCTTGTATGACCAACCCAAGGAAGACAAGAAGAAAATCCGCGTCTCAGGACCTTTCACAGTGGAGACGCTGCAAAGCTTTGATGTGATAAACCCCGATGCGATTGGCGTGGAAGAACGAAACGAAGCGGAGGATTTTCAGGAGCGGATATTTGCTCACCTCAAGTCATCCGGCATACGCAATGGGGCAAAGAACGAGCAGGCCATATTCTATAATATGGAAGCGGTGTCCAATCCTTATCTCAATGCCAAGGGGTATTACAAGGACGCAGAAGGGAAGGAACGTCTGGCTTATTTCCACATAGGGCCTAAGTTTGGCACGGTCAGCAAGCGCGGGGTGAGCGAGGCTATTAAGGAGTTCCGTGGCATCGCCATGAACGAAGGTGCTTCGTGGTTGTGTGTGCTCGGTTTCTCTTTTGAGGACAATATCAACGAAAAGGATTACAACCT
>DHKFC23501__coassemble_1112_pt1 | contig 34010 bp, 28 predicted proteins | sample DHKFC23501__metabat2_low_PE_030 | metagenome-assembled genome bin DHKFC23501
GATATCATCCATCGATATGACGATTCCTGCTTCCGGACCATTGTCAATATGAACTGCACTTTTCTTGATGAGAACATCATACACATAGGCAATCAAGTCCTTATCGCTCCCAATGTCCAGCTATACACGGCTACTCACCCCATTCTGCCACAAGAACGGTTCATCGGAGATTGGGATGAAAATTCCGGCGAACTGTTTTTCCGTACACGTGCTTTACCGATTACGATTGGCGACTGCGCATGGATAGGCGGCGGAGCAATCATCCTGCCCGGTGTGACGATTGGAGAAAATGCCGTTATCGGCGCGGGTAGCGTGGTGACGCACTCCATTCCGGCAAACTGCGTGGCGGTGGGGAATCCGTGTAGGGTGATTCGGAAACTCAAATAAAAGCCTATCTTTCTTGTTATACTATGCGCGGAATAAATTTGTGCATTTAGTCATGGTAATTTAATTCTCCTCCTCCGGGGAGGAGGAGTACCCGAAGGGGGAGGTGGTAGCGATACTACCATACTTCCCAAATAGGGGTATATTGGCCGCTACCACCCTGCCCGTTGGGCACCCCTCCTCCCCGGAGGAGGGGAATTGAGTTACCTACCCTGCATCTGATGCGAAAATGCACAAATTCATCCCGCGCAAGGTATAACTTTGCGAATGAAATCAATAAAAAGGAAACGTATGGATACCATTCAACTGAACATCAGCAAGCAACAATTTTTCGGCATGTTGCAAGCCATGCCCGAACAGGGCAAGCTGGAAGTGTTCGACCGCCTACGCAAGTCACTGTTCGTTAGCCGATTCGACCGTCTGCTGAAATCTGTCCGTACCGATGAACTGAGCATGGACGACATCACCCGCGAAGTAGAAGCCGTAAGACAAAAACATTATGAAGAACGGAAACAATGAGCCGAATCGTGTGGCCATCGACACCAACATCTGGATATCATTTCTGATAGGGAAACGGTTGTCGGGATTGCATCAGATTTCGACAGTCTTGTCGGGGTCGATGTAGTTGTACCAAACTAAGCGCAGTTGTTCCAGCGTTTTGCCGCTCCAGTATCCCTCGTCCACGGGGAAAATCAGCCGTCCCCAGTCGCCGAAAGCCGGGTCGTTCATCACGTCGCTGATGCGGGTGGTGTGGGTGAAAATCTGTTGTGCTTCTATTACTTCTGTCCTTTCCATTTTTTCTGTACAGGCGCATAATCCTGTTGTCATGGCAGCCATTATCATTGCAAGGCAAGTCATTAATTTCATCGTTTCATGTAATTGTACGGCTGCAAAGTTCGGCATAATCCTTGTGCCGCCTATTACACGAATTACGGCGGATGACTACATTTTTGCGGTTGGTTTATATCCAAGAGCGAGGTAGGAAGAAGAGCCACGGCTTTAGGCAGGAAAAAAGTGGGTGAATGCCTGGTTATTGCCGGAAATTTCCTATCTTTGTGCAGGAAGAATGATTCAAACGTGACACACATGATGAAATATCCGATAGGCATACAGAGTTTTGCACAACTTCGTGAGGACGGTTTTGTGTATGTGGACAAGAGCCAGCTGCTGTATAGGCTGGTGACAGAAGGGAAGATTTATTTCCTCAGTCGTCCCCGTCGTTTCGGCAAGAGCCTGCTGGTGTCCACGCTGAAGGCTTATTTCCAAGGGCGGAAAGATTTGTTTCAGGGGCTTGCCCTGGAGGAACTGGAGAAGGAATGGGCGGAATATCCGGTGTTTCATGTGGACTTCAACGGGGCGGTGTTCACGGAGAAAGAGGCTTTGGAAAGAAGGCTGGAAAGTTATGTGGAAGAATGGGAACGGATGTATGGGAAAATCTCGTCCGATGCAGATTTGGGTAGCCGTTTTGCCTATGTCCTCCGCCAGGCCCATCTTCGCACAGGCCGTCGTTGTGTGGTGTTGATAGACGAGTATGACAAGCCTATTCTGGATGTGTTGGACACGAACTTCAGAGTCTGGGTGGACGGACAGGAATATTTGCTGGAAGACCGTAATCGGGAATTGCTGAAGGGGTTTTATTCGGTGTTCAAGGCGGCGGACGAAGACCTTCGGTTCGTGTTGCTGACGGGGGTAACGAAATTCTCCCAGGTCAGCGTGTTCAGCGGTTTCAACCAGCCGGCGGACCTCAGTATGGATCCACGTTACGAAGCGTTGTGCGGCATCACGCAGGAGGAGCTGGAGCGGTATTTCGCGGAGCCGATAGGGGCGATGGCCGCTCAGGAGGGAATTCCGGTGGAGGAGATGATGAGTCGGTTGAAGCGTCAGTATGACGGTTATCATTTTAGCCCGCGCCTGACGGATGTATACAATCCTTTCAGCCTGCTCAATGCCTTTGCCAGCGGACTGCTGATGGATTATTGGTTCCGCAGCGGCACGCCTACCTACCTGCTCCGCTTGTTGGCCCATTCGGACGAGAACCTGAACGAAATGACGGGGCGTTATTACGACCCGCAGGAGTTCATCGACTACAAGGCCACGGTGGAAAAGCCCTTGCCGATGATTTACCAGAGTGGGTATCTGACCATCAAGGATTGCGACCGGGAGTTTGGTACTTATCTTTTGGATTTCCCCAATAATGAAGTAAAGAAAGGTTTCCTCTCGTTGGTGGCAAACCAATGATGAATGGTAAAGTATCTGAATCATAATAAAATATGATAAGAATCAAGAAGAATCAATTGACGGTCTTGTCCTTGGCCTGCATTGCGGCTTTGGCCTCCTGTCTGTTTCCTCAATCGGCGAAAAGCAGCGGTGTCTGCCCGTCAAGAGCCGATGTGCTGGCGGACAGCATCTCTCGGATTGTATCGGCCTGTCCGGGCGAGGTCGGAGTGGCTGTCATTATCAATGGTACCGATACGGTCGCCGTCAATAATGAGAATGTTTATCCCATGATGAGTGTGTTCAAGGTACATCAGGCATTGGCCGTTTGCCACTGGTTGGATCAGCGTGGCCTTTCGCTGGATACCTTGTTGACCATGCAGCGTGAAGAGCTTGACCCGAAGACGTGGAGCCCCATGCTGAAAGAGCATCCGGAGTCGTCGATTACGTTGCCCGTGAGGGAGTTGCTTCGTTATACGCTGATTCAGAGCGACAATAATGCGAGCAATGTCCTGTTTGAGCGATTGGTCGGTGTGGCCGAAACGGACAGTTTCGTGGCTACGCTCATCCCCCGTTCGAGTTTCCGGATAGCCTATACGGAGTCGGAGATGGCTGAGGACCACGCCCAAGCTTATGCCAACCATACCTCTCCGCTTGGAGCGGCCATGCTGATGGAAAGGCTGTTTTCTGACTGTCTGGTGAGCCGTGAGAAGCAGCATTTCATCAGGAAGTCTTTGGGAGAATGCAAGACCGGCAAAGACCGTATAGCCGCCCCGCTTCTTGGTAAAGAGGGGGTATCGCTTTCCCACAAGACAGGCTCCGGCTATATCGACAAGGGTGTCCTTGCGGCTCATAATGATGTGGCCTACATTACGTTGCCCAATGCTGTGCGTTACACCTTGGCCGTATTTGTCAAGGACTTCAGGGGAAATGAGACGCAGGCCTCGCAAGTGGCGGCACGGATATCGGCTACCGTGTATGCGTTGTTGACGCAATCTTCAGCTAAGTAGCCGGCCTGGCTATGACAAAAAAACAGGCTTCATGCCACAAACTTCGTCCAACTTCGCGTAATTTTCCCTATCTTTACGCCCCGAAACAGAAAACCACAAACTTATGCCATTAAAGTTACCCGATAGATTGCCTGCGATAGAACTGTTGAAGCAGGAAAACATCTTTGTAATGGATACGACCCGTGCCACGGGACAGGACATCCGTCCGTTGCGCCTCGTCATCCTCAACCTGATGCCCTTGAAGATTACCACAGAGACAGACTTGGTGCGCTTGCTCTCCAATACACCGCTGCAAGTGGAAATCTCGTTCATGAAAATCAAGAGCCATACGCCGAAGAATACGCCCATTGAGCACATGAAGGCCTTCTATACGGACTTCGAGCTGATGCGCCATGAGAAGTATGACGGGATGATCATTACCGGTGCGCCGGTGGAGCAGATGGATTTCGAGCAGGTGACATATTGGGACGAAATCGCGGAAATCTTTGACTGGGCGCGGACGCATGTCACCTCCACGCTGTATATCTGCTGGGCTGCCCAAGCTGGGTTATACCATTTTTATGGCGTGCCCAAGTACCCGTTGGAAAAGAAGATGTTCGGCATCTTTCCTCATCGGACATTGCAGCCGTTGCATCCCATTTTCAGAGGTTTCGATGATGTGTTCTACGTCCCCCACAGCCGGCATACCGAGGTGCGCCGCGAGGATATCCTCAAGGTGCCGGAACTGACCTTGCTTTCCGAGTCGGAGGAGGCCGGTGTCTATATGGTAATGGCCCGTGGGGGCAGAGAGTTCTTCGTGACCGGTCATTCGGAGTATTCGCCGCTGACGTTGGACGGAGAATATCGTCGCGACCTGGGCAAGGGGTTGCCCATCGAGATGCCGCGCAATTATTACGTGGACGATGACCCGGCGAAAGGCGTGCTGGTACGTTGGCGTGCCCATGCCAATCTGTTGTTCTCCAACTGGCTGAACTATTTTGTCTACCAGGAAACACCTTATAATATCAACGACATCGCATGAGACCGCGTCCCATAGAATTGCTTTCGCCGGCCAAGAATCTGGAGTGCGGATTGGCAGCCGTGGATCATGGGGCGGATGCCGTCTACATCGGTGCGCCGCGTTTCGGGGCACGGGCGGCCGCGGGCAATTCGCTGGAGGATATTGCCCGGCTGGTGGAGTATGCCCATATCTTCGGGGTGCGCGTCTATGTGACGGTGAACACCATTCTGAAGGATGAAGAACTGGCGGAAACGGAGCGGTTGATACACGAACTTTACCGTATCGGGGTGGATGCCTTGATTGTGCAGGACATGGGTATCACGCGCCTGCATTTGCCGCCCATTCCCTTGCATGCCAGTACACAGATGGACAACCGCACGCCGGAGAAGGTGCGTTTCCTTTCCCAGGCCGGTTTCCGCCAGGTGGTGCTGGCCCGTGAATTGACTTTGGAAGAAATCCGGCACATCCACGAGGCTTGTCCGGAAACCCTGCTCGAAGTCTTCGTGCACGGGGCGCTTTGCGTCAGCTACAGCGGGCAATGTTATGCCAGTCAGGCTTGCTTCGGCCGCAGTGCCAACCGGGGGGAATGCGCCCAGTTCTGCCGCTTGCCCTTTACGCTGGTGGATGCCGACGGGAAAACGATAGTGCGGGACAAGCATCTCCTGTCGCTGAAGGACTTGAACCAAAGCGACCGCCTGGAGCAGTTGCTGGACGCCGGTGCATCCTCTCTGAAAATTGAAGGACGCCTGAAGGACGTGGCCTATGTGAAGAACGTGACGGCGGCCTATCGCCTTCGTCTCGACGAGGTCCTGTCACGTCGCCCGGAATACGCGCGCTCGTCTTCGGGAAGCTGTTACTATACCTTTACCCCTCAGTTGGACAAGAGTTTCAGTCGTGGATTTACCCATTATTTCCTTCAAGGACGGGGGGAGGAAGTCGCTTCGTTCGATACGCCCAAGTCTTTGGGCGAGGAGATGGGTACGCTGAAGGAGCAACGCGGGAATAGCCTGACCGTGGCTGGCGTGAAGCCTTTCCACAACGGAGATGGTGTCTGTTACCTGGACGGGCAGGGCCGTTTGCAGGGCTTCCGGGTCAATCGGGTAGTGGACAATCGGATCTTTCCGGCCGGCGAGGTGTCTCGTATCCCTCTTCGTACCCGTTTGTATCGTAATTTTGACCAAGAATTTGAGAAGTTGCTGGCGCGTAAGTCCGCTGAACGGCGGATAGCTTTGCGTTGGAGTCTGTGGGAGACTTCTGCCGGTTTTGCTCTGTCGGCCGAAGACGAGGATGGTAATCGGGCGACTTGCTCTTTTGTGTATGACAAGGAACCGGCCCGTTCGCCCCAGGATGCCAATTTGCGGGTGCAGCTGGGCAAACTGGGTCAGACGCCTTTCGAGGCGAAAGGCGAGGTGGAGATACGTCTATCCGATAACTGGTTTTTGCCTTCGTCGGTGGTGACCGATTGGCGCCGGCAGGTGGTGGAGCGGTTGTTGAAGGTGCGCCGAATCCGTTATCGGCGGGAGTGGCAGGTGTGGAAGCCGACGGCACATCCTTTTCCGGTAGCCACGTTGACTTATCTGGGTAATGTGATGAATGCAGAGGCGAGGCGCTTTTACCTGGATCATGGAGTCAGCTCGGTAGCTCCTGCCTATGAAGCACAAGCGGTGTCGGGGGCCGTACTGATGTTTTGCCGGCATTGTCTGCGTTATAGCATGGGGTGGTGCCCCACTCACCAGAAGGGGCGCCCGCCTTATCGGGAACCCTATTACCTGGTGGCTGCGGACGGGCGGCGTTTCCGTCTTTCTTTTGATTGCAAGCTTTGTCAGATGAAGGTTTATGCGGCGGAGTAAGAGAGACAGGCAAATAAGCATACGACAGGGGGCGGGCTTGCTTAGGAGACCGCTGTGGGGCGTGTTGTGCCTGATGGTTTTGTTGGCTTCTTGTCGCTACGTTCCGCCCGAGTTGTTTGACGAAGAGATGGACCAGCGTGCCCGTGATTCCGTGGCTTATCTGTTCGATCATCATTATACGTGGAATACCAACCTGGTGCTTCAGGTCGACTCTGTGCATCTGATGGCCTTGCCCTTGAAGGAAAGTTTCAGTACTCTTTATGAGGGAGACCGGGTGGTGGTAGCCGATCTGGATGTGCACCCCAATGATACTGTGGACAGTGTCTGGGTGAAACTGGCCCATTCGCAGGAGGTGCAGGGCTGGCTGCGGGAGAGCGAGATGAAACGTGCGTTTGTTCCGGCGGACAGCATTTCACAGGCCATTTATTTGTTCAGTGATACGCATGTGCCTTATTTTATCATCATTTGTGCGCTGTTCGTGGGTTTTTGGCTGGTCCGTATGCTGAGGCGTAAGTCGTTGCGGCGGACGGGGTTCAGCGACATTGACAGTGTCTATCCTCTGTTGCTTTGTCTGTTAATGGCCCTATGCGCCACTTTATACGAGTCCATGCAGGTCTTTGTGCCCGATACATGGGAACATTTTTATTATAATCCAACCTTGTCGCCTTTCCGGGTGCCTTTCCTGCTGTCGTTGTTTTTGGCTGGACTGTGGGCTTTTGTCGTGGTGTTGGTGGCTACGGTGGATGTTCTGTTTCGTCGTTTGTCCCTTGTCACTGCGTTGTACTATCTGTTGGGGTTGGCTTCTGCCTGTATCTTCTGCTATTTCTTTTTTATTCTGACTACCGGTATTTATGTAGGATACCTGTTCCTGTTAGTATTGGCTGTATTCTTTGTCCGGGCCTTGCGCCGCTCGTTGCATACCTCGGCCTACCGGTGTGGCAATTGCGGGGAAGCCCTGTCCCGGAAAGGAATCTGCCCCTACTGCGGAGCGTTGAACGAGTAGGACCGCACAAGATTTTTCCCTCGCTTGTTCTGTGAACGCGAATTAAGTGTTACTTTTGCGCGGTAAAAATAGAATTTTATGGAAGACGAGAAATACATGCGCCGTTGTTTGCAACTGGCCCGTAACGGATGTTGCCACACGGCACCCAATCCGATGGTGGGGGCTGTCCTGGTGTGTGATGGCAAAATTATCGGTGAGGGGTACCACGTGCGTTGCGGGCAGGCTCATGCCGAGGTGAATGCCATCCGCTCGGTGAAGAATCCTTCGTTGCTGACGCGTTCCACACTGTATGTCAGCCTGGAGCCGTGTGCCCATTACGGGAAAACACCCCCTTGTGCCGATTTGATTATTGAGAAAGGCATCCCGCGCATCGTGATAGGTTGCGGAGATCCTTTTGCCCAAGTGGCGGGCCGGGGCATCCGGAAATTGCAGGAAGCTGGCCGGGAGGTCGTGGTCGGAGTTCTGGAGGAGGAATGTCGTGGCCTGATACGTCGTTTCATTACTTTTCATACGCATCGCCGTCCTTACATTACACTGAAGTGGGCGCAGTCTGCCGATGGCTTTATGGACATACGGCGCACCGAGGGCAGGCCTGTCCGTCTGTCCAGCGACCTGACTCAACTGTTGGTGCACAAGAAACGGGCCGAACATAGTGCCATTCTGGTAGGAACCCGTACGGCTTTGCTGGACAATCCTGGTCTGACTGTACGTCATTGGTACGGACCGTCGCCCGTGAGAGTGGTTCTGGACCGGCAGGGAAGTTTGCCGGACAGTCTGCAGTTGTTCGACGGTCGGGTTCCGACGCTGGTCGTTGCGGAGAGAGCCGGGGTGATTCGCCCGAATGTGGAATATGTGCCGGCAGATTTCAATCGGCCGGTGATTCCTCAGTTGTTGGCTGCGCTTTATGCCCGCAACCTGCAGTCCTTGTTGGTCGAGGGTGGGGCTTTCACCTTGCAGGCTTTCCTGGATGCCGGCTTGTGGGATGAGGCCTTTGTCGAGGAGGCTCCCCTGTGTTTGGGTGACGGCGTGCCGGCTCCGCGGATGGATGAGAAAAAAATCTGCGATCTCGAGCAGCATTTTGGGCACCTTATTCGTCATTATAGCGCATCGAAAGATGTATTATGACCGTGTTGGAGGGTGGTTTTATCGTGCAATTCGGTTATTTTATCTATAATTTTGTATAAAACTTCCCTTTGAAGAGGTTTATCGCGAAAATTGTTCCTATTTTTGCAACTTGTAAATAAACACTAACATTAAGGAATGAGAACAAGATTTCTATCAATGATTGCAGGCTTTTTGCTGGTGTCAATAGCGGTAAGTTCCTGTCTGGATTCGGATGATGAATCTCCCGTTTACAGTTCGGACGCTACCATACACTCTTTCAGCCTCGATACCATCCATGGAGTGGATTACAAATTTGAAATAGACCAACTGAATAATCTGATTTATAATCCGGATTCTCTGCCCATGGATGCGGACACATTGATTGACAGCATACAAGTGGACCAATTGGGTGTCATGTGGGGGGTAATGTCTGCCGACACTACTTTTTCGACGGATGTTTACCACAATCTGTTGCCGGCCATGAATGCTACCGGCAGCAATGGTGTGAAATTGGAAGTATATGCCCTCGATGGTGTCACGTCGCGTACCTATACTTTGCAGATCAGGGTGCATAAGCAAGATCCGGATTCATTGACATGGGTGCATATGGATACCGTGGCGGATGTGTTTTCGCAGGAAGTGAACAACGGAGTTCAGAAGGCTGTCGTCTGGAATGACGAAGTGCTGCTCTATGTTTCTCCGAGTTTGCTCTATCGTACCTCGGCCGCTCCGGGACGTTATGGTTGGAGTCAGGCCGTTGTGACAGGGCTGCCGGCTCTGGCGGATATCACGACGCTGATAGGATTTGGCGGGCAGTTGTATATGCTGGCCGGAGAGGACGTCTACGTGTCGGCAGACGGTACTGCCTGGCAGAGGTCGGAAAGCCTGAGTGGCGGTATGCAGTCATTGGTGGCATCGTTGACTTATAATGATGTGACAGGCCGTGCCGCTACGCTGGTAGGCATTCGTCAGAACGGGGAGTCATCAGAAAGCGAATTCTGCATTACGACCGATGGACTGGTATGGACTTCGGGCTCCTTGGTCCCCGATGGGTTCCCGATGAGCCAAATCAGCCATGCCAACTATGTCACAGGCGGAGGAGCCGGCCAGGTGATGGTAATGGGGATGCCGCGTATGGAGGACGGGAAAACCATTCCCTGGATTTCCACTGACGGTTTGTCGTGGGCTGAATTGGAAACAGACGTAGAAGGGGTTTCTTGTCCTGGCATGGACAATCCCGTGTTGTTGTACTACGGTGAGCGTTTCTATGCCTTGGGAGGTGCTATGGATGCCATTTATGAATCTGTTGCGGGCATAGCCTGGAGAGAGACGGAGGAGAAATTCCTCTTGCCGTCAGCTTTTGCAGGAAAGACCTCTTACACCATCGTTGTAGACCCTACGCCGGCGGATGCGGTAAGTGCGGCAGACAAGCGTGATTTCATTTGGGTAATCTTTGGCGGTAATGGCCAGCCTAACGAAGTGTGGCGTGGACGACTCAACCGGTTGGGGTTTGAGAGAGAATAAAGGCCCGGGTTGCTGAAAAGACTCTTCCGGACTGATTCTGGTGAAGGAGAGGCTTCGGCATGAATTTATAATAATGAGAGAAATGTCATATAAAGAACAAATAGACGTGAATCGGATACCTGCTCATGTGGCCATCATCATGGATGGCAACGGGCGATGGGCCAAGCAGCGCGGGCGTGAACGGAGTTATGGTCACCAGGCCGGTGCGGAAACTGTTCACATCATTGCCGAAGAGGCGGCTAAGCTGGGCGTCAAGTATCTGACTCTCTATACTTTCTCTACCGAGAATTGGGGAAGACCCGCTGAAGAAGTGACGGCGCTGATGGGGCTTCTGTTCGACTCTATCGAGGAAGAGACGTTTATGAGGAACAACATCCGTTTCCGGGTTATCGGAGACACGGAGAAACTGCCGGACTATGTGCGCGAACGCCTGGATGCCTGTATTGAGCATACGGCGGGCAATAACGGTATGAATCTGGTACTGGCTCTTAGCTATTCCTCCCGCTGGGAAATTGCGGAGGCAGCCAGGAAGTTGGCCATGGCGGTGCAGAAGGGTGATGTGAAGCCGGAGCAGATAGACAGCGAACTGTTCTCCCATTACTTGGCCACGGACTTCATGCCCGATCCGGATTTGCTGATTCGTACCGGGGGAGAGCTCCGTCTGAGCAACTATTTGCTTTGGCAGTGTGCTTATTCGGAGTTGTACTTCTGCGATACCTATTGGCCGGACTTCCGCGAGGAGGAGTTCTTTAAGGCCATCTGTGATTACCAGAAGCGGGAACGCCGCTTTGGGAAGACCAGTGAGCAGATTTCTTGAATGAACCTAATATAGTAAAGTAACGACAGATTATACTAAATTAAGAACATAAAGATGCACGAACGTATTTTCGTCTTGTTCATAACGGTGCTCGGCTTGTTTGCCGGTGCGGTGAAAGGTGGCGCACAAGAAGTGGCAACCGACAGCATGAATGTAGAAACGCCGGTAGTCCTTTATTCCAATACTCCCAAGAAACTGGAGATTGCGGATATTAAGGTGGAAGGCGCGGACAACTATGAGGATTATGTCATCATTGGCCTTTCCGGATTGGCCAAGGGGCAGGTTATCTCCATTCCAGGTGATGAAATCACGCAGGCCTGTAAGCGCTATTGGCGTCACGGGCTTTTTTCGGATGTAAGCATTACCGACGACAAAGAGGAAAACGGCAAGGTGTGGCTCACCATTCACCTGACCATGCGTCCGCGTGTGTCGGACATCCGTTATTCGGGTGTCAAGAAGTCCGAGCGTGAAGACTTGGAGGAAAGAATCGGCATGATAAAGGGCGGACAGATTACGCCGAACATTGTGGACCGTGCCGAGACGCTTATCAAACGCTATTTCGACGACAAGGGCTTTAAGAATGCCGAGGTTTTCATTAATCAGAAAGATGACCCGGCCAATGAGAACCAGGTCATCGTGGATATCCAAATCGACAAGAAGGAAAAAGTAAAGGTGCATCATATCGAGATTGTCGGAAACGTGGCCTTGAGCGATAAGAAGCTGAAGCGTGTGATGAAGAAAACCAACGAAAAGGGCAAGTTGCTCAATCTGTTCCGTACCAAGAAATTCGTTGAGGAGAACTACGAGGCCGACAAACAACTCATCATCGACAAATATAATGAACTGGGCTATCGTGACGCCATTATCGTGGAGGACAGCATATCGCAGTATGATGACCGTACGGTGGACGTCTTCATGCGCATCGAGGAGGGACAGAAATACTACCTGCGAAACATTACGTGGGTGGGCAATACGCTCTATCCTTCCGAGCAACTGGACTATATGCTGCAGATGAAGAAGGGAGATGTCTACAATCAGAAACTGTTGAACGACCGCCTGTCGCAGGATGAAGATGCTATCGGTAACTTATATTATAATAACGGTTATTTGTTCTATTCTTTGGACCCGGTGGAGGTGAACATCGTGGGCGACTCCATTGACCTGGAAATGCGTATCTACGAAGGCCGGCAAGCTACTATCAACAAGGTGATGATCAGTGGTAACGACCGTCTGTACGAGAATGTGGTGCGCCGTGAGTTGCGTACGCGTCCCGGAGAATTGTTCAGCCGCGAGGACCTGATGCGTTCCTACCGTGAAATAGCCCAGATGGGACACTTCGACCCCGAACAAATCAATCCGGACATTCAGCCCCGTCCCGAAGATGGCACGGTGGACATTGACTATCAACTGGTTTCCAAGGCTAATGACCAGGTGGAATTCTCCGCCGGTTGGGGACAGACGGGTATCATCGGTAAACTGAGCTTGAAGTTCACCAACTTCTCTTTGGCCAACCTCCTGCATCCGGGCGAGAACTACCGCGGTATCCTGCCGCAGGGCGATGGACAGACGTTGACCATCAGCGGACAGACCAATGCCAGGTATTATCAGTCATACAGCATCTCGTTTTTCGATCCGTGGTTCGGAGGTAAACGTAAGAATGCTTTCTCCGTGTCTGCTTTCTATTCCCGCCAGACGGATATCAGCAGCCAGTACTACAATGACGCTTTGTACAACAACTTCTATAACAGTTACTACAGCGGTATGTACGGCTATGGCATGTATAACTACGGCAACTACCTGAACTATGAGAACTACTACGACCCCGACAAGTCCGTACAGATGTTCGGCTTGGCCGTGATGTTTGGTAAGTTCCTGAAGTGGCCTGACGACTATTTCCAGTTCACGGCCGAGTTCTCTTATCAGCGCTATATCCTGCGCGACTGGCAGTACTTCATGGTGACCAATGGCAATTGCAACGACTTGAGCCTGAATCTTACCTTGTCCCGCAGTTCCATAGATAATCCTATCTATCCGCGTACCGGTTCGGAGTTTTCGCTCTCCTTGCAGATCACGCCGCCCTATTCGTTGTTCGACGGCAAGGACTACAGCCAGTATGACCAGAACAATCAGGATGACATCAATGCCATGCAGCGTTGGGTGGAGTATCACAAGTGGAAATTCCGTTCCAAGGTCTACATTCCCTTGATGGATTATACGACCGTGAAGCGTACGCCGGTCCTCATGGGGCGCGTGGACTTCGGTTTGCTGGGCCATTATAATAAGTATAAGAAGTCGCCGTTCGGCACCTTCGAGGTGGGCGGTGACGGTATGACGGGTTACTCCACTTATGGCACGGAGACCATTGCCCTGCGCGGATATGAGAACGGTTCGCTGTCCTCTTATGGCAATGAAGGCTATGCGTATGCACGTTTGGGCGTCGAGTTGCGTTATCCGTTGATGTTGGAGACCAGTACCAGCATCTATGCGCTGGCCTTCCTGGAGGCAGGTAATGCCTGGCAGGAAGTGAGCGACTTCAATCCTTTCGACCTGAAGCGTTCTGCCGGCGTGGGTGTCCGCATCTTCCTCCCGATGATTGGTATGATGGGTATCGACTGGGCCTATGGTTTCGACAAGATACGCGGCAGCAGCTCCTATGGAGGCAGCCAGTTCCACTTCATCTTGGGACAGGAATTCTAATCGTAACACGAACTTTTTATGATAAGCCTTATGAGAAAGAGTCTTTTTATTACTTTCCTGCTACTCGTCACCTGTCTGACGGTGCGGGCACAGCGTTTTGCCTTGATAGACATGGAATACATCCTGCGCAACATTCCTGCCTACGAGAGTGCCAATCAGCAACTGGAGCAGTCCTCCAAGAAATGGCAGGCTGAAGTAGATAAGCTGGCGCAGGAGGCGAAGTCCATGTATGAAGATTATCAGAAAAAAGCTTCTTCACTGACCGATGCCCAGCGCACGGCCCGGGAGGAAGCCATTGTGAACAAAGAGACGGAACTGGCCGAGTTGCGTCGCCAGTATTTCGGACCGGAAGGCGAGATGGCCAAGTTGCAGGCCAGCCTGATGCGCCCCTTGCAGGACGAAATCTACGAAGCAGTCAAGGAGATTGCCACGGCCAAGGGCTATGCGGTCGTCACGGACCGGGCTTCGGCAAGCAGCATCATCTTCGCCTCTCCCGAGATAGACATCAGCAACGAAGTGCTGGCCAAGCTGGGGTATGGCGGGTAAGAAAACAGGTTTTGCAGGCGGGTGGCCGTAAAAATAAGCTGGCTTGTTTTGTTATCCCCCCGCTTTATGCTATCTTTGCGCCCACGTAACAATTAATCATTCAAATAAATAGAAAAACTATGCTTAAGAAAATTGCACTGATTGCCGCTATGATTGTCCTGCCGTTGGCAGCCATGGCACAAGCTAAATTCGCTCACATGAACTCACAGGAAATCATCCTTGCCATGCCCGACTACACAAAGGCCCAGGCTGAAATTGACGCCATGGCCAAGCAGTATCAGGAAGAGATCCAACGCACGGAGGAAGAGTTCAACAAGAAGTACCAGGAGTTTCTGGCCCAGCAGGATTCGCTGCCCCAGAACATCGCCGAACGTCGCATGAAGGAACTGAATGACATGGCCCAGCGCCAGCAGCAGTTCCAGCAGGAAGCCCAGCAGTCCATTCAGAAGGCGCAGCAGGATCACATGACGCCTATCATGAAGAAGCTGGATGATGCCGTCCAGGCAGTGGGTCAGGCAGGCGGATATGTCTATATCTTCGATGTGGCCCGTACGCCGGTAGCTTACATCAGCTCGCAGAGCGAGGATGTGACTGCCAAGGTTAAAACACAGTTGGGCATAAAATAAATATAGAAGAATCTATTAGCAACCTTCAGAGCCTCTCCACCGGTCTCTTCCCTGTAGGGGAGTGGGGGAGAGGCTCTTCTTTTTTCCCTTCCATGCAGCAATTTCCTTCTTCGCCCGGTCCCATTGGAGTCTTCGATTCCGGCTATGGCGGACTGACCATCCTCAGCAAGATCCGTGAGGCTCTGCCCCACTACGATTATATCTATCTGGGCGACAATGCCCGTACCCCCTATGGCACGCGCTCGTTCGAGATAGTGTATGAATTTACCCGCCAGGCCGTGTGCCGCTTGTTCGCGATGGGGTGCCCGCTGGTCATCCTGGCCTGCAATACTGCTTCAGCCAAAGCCTTGCGCAGCATCCAGCAGCGTGACTTGCCGCGGCTGGATGCCACGCGCCGTGTGTTGGGGGTGATACGGCCTACGGTGGAGAGCATCGGTTCCGTCACGCACAGCCGGCATGTGGGAGTGCTGGCCACTACCGGAACCATCAAGTCTGAGTCCTATCCGCTGGAGATACACAAGCTTTTCCCGGACATCACGGTCTACGGGCAGGCCTGCCCCTTGTGGGTGCCATTGGTGGAGAATAACGAAGCCTTGGGCGATGGGGCCGATTATTTCGTGCGGAAGTACATTGACGAACTGTTGCACAAGGACGACCGGATAGACACCGTCATCCTGGGCTGCACGCATTATCCGTTGCTCTTGCCCAAAATTCGCCGTTACATGCCGGAGGGCATTCAGGTGGTGGCCCAAGGCGAACTGGTGGCCGAGAGTCTGAAGGACTATCTCCGCCGCCATCCGGAAATGGATGTCCGTTGCACGCGCGGAGGCTCCTGCACTTACTGCACCACTGAGGCAGCGGAGAAATTTTCGGACTCTGCTTCAGCCTTCCTCAATGAGGCGGTGGAGGTGCGTCGGGTCACGTTGGAGTGAGAAGGAATCTCTGACTTCCGGGGGGATATCTCCGTCCATGCCCGCTGATATCTCCGTCCATGCCCGCTGATATCTCCGTCCGCGCTCGCTGATATGTCGGGAGAACTTAGATAGGGAGATGGCGGATATTCATATTCATGAATGGTATAAACTGCATGTCAATAGCTACATACTGATGAGGGGTGACCAAACTCATATATAGTATAGTGAAGTGGCGGACAGTTTCTGTACAGGGAAACAATCATAACCCTTCGGGGGAACTGCCGGGTTGCGTGGCTATGCGTTTCCGGAGACACCATTGGCACGTCTCTAAGATTAAACTTTGCTAAATTAGGATGATTGAAGATGGTCATTTACTGTTTTTTGCACTTGTTGTAGCAGATTTGGGAAATTTTGCTTAAGTTTGCGAATCCAAAGTTGAGCGAGTGCAATATGCCTATACGTCAAGATACATATAGTCCGGATATGGATGAACGTTCTTTTCGGTTGTTTGTTGAGTCATATTCGGACGATTTGCTTTATTATGCCTGCTATCTGGTCTCTTCGCGCGAGGAAGCTGAGGAGATAGTAAGCGATGTGTTTCTGGATGTTTGGAAACGCCGTTCCCATTTGTCTGAAATCCAGGACATGAAGGCGTGGCTGCTCACGTTGGTGCACAATCGGAGTATTTCTTGCTTGCGGCAGCGTGCCCGTGTGCCGGATTCCGTCTTGCTGGAAGAAGTGGGGGCGAATGCGCTTCCGTCCGACCTTCAGACTCCCGATGAACATTTGATCAGTCGGGAAGAAATTGCCCGGATCAATCGGGTGATTAATCAATTCCCTCCCCGTTGCCGGCAGGTCTTTGTGCTGGCCAAAATCGAGAAATTGCCTTATAAGGAAATCGCCCGTATGCTGGGTATTTCCGTCAAGACCATAGACAACCACATTGCCAGCGCTTTAAGGCAGATACGCGCCGTCTTGGAAAAATAGTTCAGAAAAAGTCATTCTTCGGATAGGGGATTTACGAAAAAACAGCGTCTATCTTTATGTATACTGCTTATGGAAAAGAGCCAAACAGTCAATCAGGAAAAACTGGCCTCTTCCGCTTTCTCGTCGGATGCCGACAGAACGGAGAGGAAATTGCATTTTGTATGGGATGAATGTCAGCCTTCCGAAATGGATAAGGGACACGTGTGGGCCAAGACGGCTGAGAAAATCCGCGAATATGAGGCGCAGGTAGCCGTGCGGCGTACCCGCTTGCGGCATCGGTGGTTGACCCGTGTCCTTTGTGGAGCGGCAGCTCTATGGGTCTTGTGGTGGGGTGGTCGTGCTTTCTATCGCTGGCAGCAGGAGTCTTTGCCTTTCCTGTCGAAGCCGTTTGAGGCAGACGATGTTGTCTGTCTGGACAAGGACGATGCCGTCCGCTTGGTTCTGTTGCCGGACAGCACCCGGATGTGGGTGAACGAGGGCAGCCGGGTGGTCTATCCGCGTGCTTTTGCACAAGGAAGGCGCGAAATTTTCGTGGAAGGCGAGGTCTATTTGGAAGTGACCCGTGATGAGGCTCGCCCTTTCGTGGTACGCACGGATGATTTTGTCGTGGAGGTGTTGGGTACATCGTTCGACGTGAAGGCATACCACGGGAGTCCGGATGCGGTGACCTTGCTGGAAGGCTCTGTGCGGGTGGAGGACGCGCATCGGCAGACGGTTGTCATGCAGCCCAATGAACGCCTGGAAGTCACCGGGGACGGCCTCGGAAAGAAGGAGCAGGTGGATGCACAGGCTTACGTGCGGTGGGCACACAAGGTGTGGGTGCTGGAAGGCGAACCCCTGCGCGAGGTGTTGCATGACGTGGGCGAACTCTATGGCGTGGAGATAACCTGTGACTCCCTGGTGGGGGCAGAGCCGTTTTATGGCAAACTATACGTGGGAAGTAACGTCAGTCAGGTGCTTGATGCCATTCGTTTGACCTTGCCCGACAACCTGCCGGCGAACGAAGAGGTGTTCCGGATAAAGCAAAAGAATTGACCTGATATATGCTAGAGAAAAGATAACCAGATTATGAACCTTTAGAAACAAAAACCGAGAAAGACGATGAAGAAGTAGACGAAATTCCAGACACGCGAGAAACAAGGATTTCTTGTCCATCGAACACGGCCGGATGAAGTTTTTTTGTCTTTGGGTCGTGATTAATTTTATCACAATTTTTACCTATAACAAAAATCATTTAATGTATGAAAAAGAAGACGACTTTCAGTGAGAGGCGGAGAGGGTTTGCCCCTTTCTGTCTCAGCCTGTGCTTTTTTATGGCTGTGGGGGGTGCCATCTCGCCCTTGGGTGCCGTCGAGAAAGACAGAGGCAATGAAGAACAGCGTACTACGCAGACCGTGAAGCAAGTGCTGAACTATGTGGAAGCAAACAGCAACTATGTCATCATGTATTCCAAAGGATTGCTGCAGGCGCTGGATAAACAAGTGTCCATTCAGCTGGACGGAGAGAAAGTGGAACAAATCTTGAAGGAACTGGCTTCGGCGGCTGGTCTGGAGTGCAAAATTAATGGATGGCAAGTGATCGTGGCACCCAAGGACGTGGCCGTACACTCCCCTCAACAAGCGGACAATGTCAAGGTGGCAGGACATGTCATCGATGAGATGGGCGAGAGTGTGCCCGGTGCCAACATTTCCGTGAAAGGGCAAGCCGGTAAGGGTACCGTGAGCGATATTGACGGTAATTTCACATTGGACGTGCCGCGCGGTTCCGTGCTGGTGGTATCGTTTGTGGGTTACGTCTCGGTCGAGTACAAAGTGGAAGGCTCAGTGAGCAACCTGCGCTTGCAGTTGCATCCCGACGCCGAGACGCTGGATGAAGTCGTGGTCGTGGGATATGGTATGCAACGCCAGAGTTCTATCACCGGTGCCATTTCTTCTGTCAAGGCCGATGAACTGAAGGGCATCACCTCGCCCAGCGTTTCCAACCTGCTGCAGGGCAAGGTGGCCGGCGTGGTGGCCACTTCTACTTCCGGTCAGCCTGGTGCGGGTGTCAGCATCCGTATTCGTGGTACCGGTTCTATCCAGGGTAATCAGGAAGCCCTGTGGGTCATCGACGGTGTGGTTGGCTCATCCAGTGCAGAACTGAACCCCAATGACATTGAGAGCATCTCTATCCTGAAGGACGGTTCGGCCACAGCGCTCTATGGTTCGCGCGGTGCCAACGGTGTCATTCAGGTGACCACCAAGCGTGCCAAGATGGGTACGTCGCAAGTGGGCCTGTCTGCCAAGTTCGGTGTATCGACGTTGCAGCGAGGCAAGCTCCGCATGATGAATGGCGCCGAATATTATGACTATCTGTACGAGGCTTTCACGAATGCTGGCACGCTGCAGAACCAGGTGTGGCTGCAACCCTACCTGCGCGAGGCCAACTTCGACTGGTGGGACTATGCTACCCAGAATGCCCTGACCCAGAATTACAATATCTCTTACCAGTTCGGCAACGACAAAATCCGTTCCTACATTGCCGGTGACTACTATACGGAGGACGGTACTATCAAGGGTTTTGATTACCAGCGTTTCACCCTGCGCTCCAATACGGACTATATCGTTAACAAGCGCCTGACGCTGAAGGCCAACATCGCAGCCAGCTACCGCGAAACGTTCAACCAGCAGCACTCGCTGGCCTATACCAGCTATACGCCGTGGGATACGCCTTACGACTCCCAAGGCAACCTGAAGGACGGTAGCCAGGGCATGCCAGATGCCTCCGTGGCTGAGACTGCCGACCCTCGCGACTACTGGTACTCCGATGGCGGTACCAACTATGCCTACGACCGTCACCTGAACTGGAGCAAGAGCCGTGCGAACGCCATGGATCTGGGTCTCGGTCTGGAGTATAAGTTCTTCGACTGGCTGATATTCCGTTCGAACAACCGCTTCGGTTTCACCAACAACTATTCTTCCTCCTATACCGACCCGACCAGCCGTGGCGGGGCCGGAACGGACGGTTCGTTCTATGATGCGAACAGCAATACCCGCTCCATCTATGCCAGCCAGGTGTTGAACATGCTCAAGACCTTTGGCGACAAGCATGAGATTAACGCCTACCTGGGTTATGAATATGATGAATATCGCTACTGGGATTTGAGTGCCACGGCCTATAAGATTTTCCAGGGCGCTGAAATCATCAATGCCGGTGCGGATGATCCCGCAGCATCGGGCACCAAGACTGAGCAAAAGAATATGGCCGTCTTCTTCAACGGCAACTATACGTTTGACAGCAAATACCTCTTCCAGTTGATGGTGCGACACGATGGTTCATCCCGTTTCGGTGCCAACAAGCGTTGGGCCACGTTCTGGTCTGTAGGTGCCGGCTGGAATATGCACGAGGAGGAGTGGATCAAGGAACTGGGATGGATCAACCAGTTGAAGCCCCGTATCTCCTACGGTATCAGTGGTAACCAGCCCAACGGCGCCTACGAATGGGCCACGGTGTACTCCATCACTCAGCAATATGCCAACGAAATAGCCTTCTACTCCAACTACGCTGGCAATCCCAACCTTTCTTGGGAGCAGACGGGCAGCTTGGACATCGGTCTGGATGTCCGCTTGTTCGATCGCGTCAACATTGTCCTCGACGGCTATGTCAAGAAGGTGAGGAACCTGATTTACCTGCGCCACATGCCGGCAGTTAGCGGATTCAACCGTCAAACGGCCAATGACGGTAAGATGGAGAACAAGGGCTTCGAGTTGACCGTTACGCCGGAAATCATCAAGACCAAGGACTGGTACTGGGACATCAGCTTCAACATGGGCTATAACCACAACGAAATCACCTACCTGCCGACAGGCGACGACCTGACCATGCAAGCCGTGGCCGTGGGCTATCCCTACATGAACTGGTATATGCGCGAATGGGCCGGCGTCAACGCCTTGGACGGTACGCCTCTGTGGTTCAAAGTAGATCCTGAAACGGGACAGAAGACTGTGACGGGTAACTATAACGATGCTACCCCTGTCTTGCTGGATGCTTCGCCCACGCCCAAGGTGAACGGTGGTATCACGACCAACCTTTCGTGGAAGGGCCTGTCTCTGAACGCCAACTTCACGTTCAGTGCCGGCGCCAAGATTTACAACAGCATGCGTGCTGGTGCTTTGGACCGCGATGGCGAACGTCCTTCGCAGCCTGCCATGGCTTTGGCCGATGGATGGAGCCGTTGGGAGAAGCCGGGCGACATCGCCACACATCCGCAGCTGATGGCCGGTGGCAACAACATGGCCTCCAGCACCTCTACCCGTTACCTGGAGAGTGGCGACTACTTCAAGATGAAGTCCATCACGCTGTCCTATACCTTCCCCAAGAAGTGGCTGAAGCCCCTGAAGGTGGAGAACGCTGTCCTCAGCCTGAATGCCGAGAACCTGTTCACCATCACCAAGTATTCCGGCCAGGATCCCGAAATCCTGCTCTCCACTTCCTACAACGGTAATGCCAGCGACTATGGTTATCCGACTGTACGCCGCTTCACCGTGGGACTGAGTGTTAATTTCTAAACCGAAAAACAGATTATGAATATGAAGATAAAACAAGCCTTAGGCGCTACCGGCCTGCTGTTTGCCTTGGCCGGTTGCAACCTGGATATACAAATGTATGACGGCGTGACGGCAGAGGACATCACCGCACGCAACATCAAGGAACTGTCGCAAGGTACGTATCGCCTGCTGAAGAATGATGGAGGTCTGATAGACAATGGCTATTCCTTCTGGGCTTATGGAGGCGATGACCTTTCATGGGGTGGAACTTCCACGGATGCCAAGTTCAAGGATTATGACTATGGCCGCAGCATCACCAGTACCGTCACTGAGTATGCGTGGGAATTGGGTTACCGTACCATTGGCAACTGTAATAAAATTATCGAGATGGGCGATGAATTGGGCGAAAGCATCACGGCAGACGAGCGTGTGATGGTAGGCGAGAACTACTATTTGCGTGCCTTGTGCTACTTTTTGCTGGTGAACGAATTTGCCCAGCCCTATTCAAACAATCCCACGCAGAATCCCGGCCTGCCGTTGAAACTGAACAGCGATCCCAATGACTTGCCGCAGAGCCGTTCTACGGTGGCTGAAGTCTATGACCAGGTGGTGGCCGATCTGTTGATGGCCATTGACTATATGACGCTGACGGACGGACAAGTGGCCAAGGATGCCTGCTATGCCACTAAGGAGGCAGCTCAGGCTCTGTTGGCACGCGTCTATCTCTATATGGAAAACTGGGAGGGGGCTTATGAGATGGCCGATGCGGTTATCCGGTCCGGACGCTTTGAGTTGTTGCGGGGCGATGACTATGCCAGATATCCGCAGCATCTGCCCGAAGAAAACAGCGAGACCATCTTTGCTGTGCGACGCACCCGTCTGATGGATGATGGTGGCTATAGCCGTCCCGGAGGTCTGTACTTCCGTGTAGACAATCAAGGTTGGGAAGAAATCTACGCATCTTCCCGCTACCTGGAATTGCTGGAGCTCTATCTGGATGCTGATGGCTATCCCATGGACTTGCGCAGCAGTTTCATTTCCAAGCGTTATGTGGAAGATGGTGGTGCTGATATGTATCCTATCAATTCGAACGTTCGGCGCGATTATACGGACTGGACATTTGTTTATAACTATCTCTTGCCGAATACAGCCAATTATGTGTATGAGCAAATTGGCGTGACGCGGCAAGCCGACGGCACGTATGTCATGAGCAGTGCCGATGTCGCCGGTTTCACCAGCACCACCATCCAGTCCGAGCCTTATAATCTGGGTACGCGCTATTATGTGGTGGCTACGGACGGCACCAAGTACGTTGGCCGCATCGAGCCGCGCGTGTATGATGCCGCTACCTTGCGCCAGAAATCGGCCGACTATCTGGTGTATGCCATCAACAAGTTCTCTTATCAGGAGCAGTATTTCCATTTGAATTCGCCGGTCATCTCCCGCCTGGCCGAGATGTATCTCATCCGTGCCGAGGTCAATGCCCAGAACGGCAATGTGCAGGCTGCCTTGGATGACGTGAATGTGTTGCGCGAACGTGCCGGCATTCCGGAGTGGACCGTAGCCGATATGCAGACCGCAGAGGCCGGACAGCCGAAGGATATTCTAAAGATTGTGGAAGAAGAGCGTATGCTGGAATTGGCTTGGGAAGGACATCGCCGCTTTGATATCTTCCGTCGTCGCCAGACGCTGGACCGCCGTTATCCGGGTGGTCACACCCTGACGGAAGGCAATCGCTTTTGGACGGTGAATTACAATGATCCGGCCGTATGCGAGTACATACCGCAGGCACAATATGATGCCTATCCTTATGAACTGGAACAGAATCCTTAATGTATTATCCTGAACATGAATTTTATAAAAGCAGATATGAAAAGAATATCCTATCTTTGTTTAGTGCTCCTGACACTTGTCTTTTGGGGATGTAGCGAGACGGAGCAGCCCTATGTGGGCTATGTGGAGATTCAGTGGCGTGGCATTTTGCCTGCTGCCAGCGGCTCTACGACTACCGTAACGGCAGATACGGACATCACATCGGACATTGTGGTGGAAAGTATTGACTTCGGAGATGCGGAAAGCGAATGGTGTATGGCATCGGTGTCAGGCAAGGACATCCTTGTGACTGCCACCGAGACTAACAACACCGGTGCAGAACGCACGGCTACGGTGCAGGTGCGTTACGGCTATTGGGTCACTTCCTTCATTGTGTTGCAGGTTTGTGAGGGACAGACCACCATCCAGCATGACTGGGCTACGTGGACAGCCACGGGCAACAGCGTAGAGCCTGGCGACGGAGGTGGCTATCCCAGCCTGTTTACCGAAGACCGCACGACGTTCTGGCACAGTCAGTACAGTGGCGATGCGCCCGGCCTTCCTTATTGGATTGTCGTGGATATGCAGGAAGAACTGGAAGTGGTGCGTTTCGACATCGGCCGTCGTTACTATGCAGGTACCGGCAACAATTATGGCACGGTGAAGACGCTGAACATCTATGCCAGCACGGACAATGAAACCTTTACGCAGGTGGGCGGCTTCACTTTCGAACTGCCTTGGACGGCACCGGACGGCACCGTGGTGACTTCTGCCACGAGCCCGTTGATTCCGGCTTTCGAGCAGATTGATTTGGATGCGCCCATCACAGCCCGTTATATCCGCCTGGATATTACGGAAACGAACATGAGCAACAATGCTTGCCAGATTGCTTACTTCAAGGCTTATGGCCCCATTGAATAAGCCTTAGTGTTGCTATAATGAAAAGTGCGCCGAAGTGGTTGATTCTCCACTCCGGCGCGTTTTGTGTTCGGGGCATTCCCGGTTCATTCCGCCTCTACAATGTCTTTCCCGAAAGGCGTCAGCGCCAGGGCGGCCAGCTTGAAATGTTGCAGGCCGAAGGGGATGCCGATGATGGTGATGCAGAGAATGGCTCCGAACATCAGGTGCGACAGGGCAATCCAGATGCCGCCCAGTAGTATCCAGAGGACATTCATCAGGAGATGCAGGCATCCTCCCGACCGCTCGCCGGTGCGTACGGTCTTGCCGAAAGGCCACAAGGCCAATCCGGCCAGTTTCAGTGTCTGCATCCCGAAAGGGATTCCTACGATGGTGACCATCAGTAACAAACTGGCCACCACATACTCCAGTGCCGTGATGATGCCGCCCAACACCAGCCACAATACATTCATAAAACAACCCATGTCTTCTATTTTTAGGGATTACGAGGCAAAGATATATATTTTGAAGGAACAATCTGTGGCTTTCTACCTTTTTCCTTAAATTTGCGTCTTGTAAGTATCAATCCTTTAAAGACAAATGATGAGAAAAGTATTGTTGTTGCTGGCATGCCTGCTGGGCGTGTCTTGCCTGAAGGCCGCGGAAGGGCCTTTCATTCGTATCGGGACGAAGGATACGGACTTGATTTACAAAGTAGGAGACGACGGACGACTGTATCAGTGTTACTTGGGGAAGCGGTTGGCCCGTGAGGCCGATTGGAACCACCTGCCCTTGGCGGCGGAAGCCTACGTGACGCACGGCATGGAGGATTACTTCGAGCCGGCCTTGCGGGTGCTCCATAATGACGGCAATCCGTCTTTGTTGTTGAAATATGTGTCGCATGAGACTCAGGAACCGGCTCCGGGCGTCAGCGAGACGGTCATCCTGCTGGAGGACGAGCAGTATCCCGTACAGGTGAAGCTGCACTACGTGGCCTACCGGGAGGAGAACTTGCTGAAGACTTTCACGGAAATATCGCACGAGGAGAAGAAGCCGGTCACGCTCTACCGCTATGCTTCCTCCATGCTCCACCTGGACCGTGCAGCCTATTACCTCACGGAATTTTCCGGCGACTGGGCTTCGGAAACGCACATGCAGGAGCAGCGGTTGGCGTTTGGCAAGAAAGTGCTGGACACCAAGCTGGGGGCCCGGGCCAATATGTTCTGTTCGCCTTTCTTCCTCCTTTCCCTCGACGGGGAGGCGCGGGAGACGGCAGGCGAGGTGCTGGTGGGCACGCTGGGCTGGACCGGCAATTTCCGCTTCACTTTCGAGGTGGACAACACGGGCGCTCTGCGTCTGTTGGCAGGCATCAATCCCTATGCGTCGGAGTATGAATTGCCGCGTGGCGAAGTGTTCCGCACCCCCGATTTCTACTTTACCTACAGCACGGAGGGTACGGGCAAGGCTTCACGAGACTTCCATGACTGGGCGCGCCGGCATCAGCTGAAGGACGGGATGGAGACACGCATGACGCTGCTGAACAACTGGGAGGCAACCTACTTCGACTTCGACGAGCAGAAACTGACCCGCCTGATGGACGATGCGGCGCGTTTGGGAGTGGATTTGTTCCTCCTGGACGACGGATGGTTTGGCAACAAGTATCCGAGAAAGGCCGATACGCAGGGCCTGGGCGACTGGCAGGAAACCAAGGACAAACTGCCGCACGGCATCGGTTTCCTGACTGCGGAGGCCAAGAAGCGCGGCATCCGGTTCGGACTGTGGATTGAGCCGGAGATGGTCAGCCCCAAGAGTGAATTGTATGAAAAACACAAGGATTGGGTAATCCGTTTCCCCAACCGCGATGAATACTATTTCCGCAACCAGCTGGTGCTGGACCTGAGCAATCCGGAGGTGCAGGAGCACGTCTTCGGCGTGGTGGACGGCCTGATGACCCGCTATCCGGACATCGCCTTCTTCAAGTGGGATTGCAACAGCCCTATCACCAACATCTATTCTGCCCATTTGAAGGACCGGCAGTCGCACCTGTACGTGGACTACGTGCGCGGCTTGTATAAGGTGCTGGAGCGTATCCGGGCGAAATATCCCCATTTGCCCATGATGCTTTGCTCGGGTGGCGGCGGACGGTCGGACTACGAGGCCTTGCGCTATTTCACGGAGTTCTGGCCCAGCGATAACACCGACCCGATAGAACGCCTGTTCATCCAGTGGGGTTTCTCGCATGTCTTTCCGGCCAAGACGTTGTGTGCCCACGTCACCTCCTGGAATGGCAAGGCCGGCATCAAGTTCCGTACCGACGTGGCCATGATGGGCAAGTTGGGCTTTGACATTGACTTGAGTCACCTGGACGAGCGTGAGGTGGCTTTCTGTCAGCAGGCGGTGCAGACGTACAATGCCTTGAAGCCGGTCATTCTGGATGGCGACCTCTACCGGCTGGTGTCGCCCTATTCGGGCCAGCACACCTCGTCCATGTATGTGTCCAAGGACAAGTCCCGGGCGGTGGTGTTCGCCTTTGACGTCTATCCGCGCTATGCCGAGAAACTCTTGCCGGTCCGCCTGCAGGGATTGGAGGCCGACCGGACTTACCGGGTGAAGGAAATCAACCGGATGCCGGGCGCGAAACCTTCTGCGGCAGACGAAGGGACGCTTTATTCCGGCGATTATCTGATGACAGTGGGGCTGCCCCTCTTTACGACACGCTCGCTGAACAGCCGGGTGCTGCAGGTGGAGGCCGAGTGACAGGAAAGGAATAGTCCTGAATATTAATAAAGAAAGCGGACGGAACAGGGGGAAAGGAACCTCTCTGTTTCGTCCGTTTTTATTGGGGAGAACGACACGTCCTTTATCCGGTCAGTCACGTGGGCTTGTACGCGGATATCTCCGCCCTTGCCCGCAGATATCTCCGCCTTTGCCCGCAGATATCTCCGTCCTTGCCCGCAGATATCTCCGTCCGTGGGCTTCCCATGCTCCATTTATATTTCGTGCGGAGGAGAGGGAACGCCGCATGCAGATGAACGCTGAGTCGTTTCAAGTCAGCCATAGTCACGATAGCACTATCGGCGCCTGACGGTAGTGCTATCGTGACCTGATGATAGCTCTATCGTTGGCCTGCGATAGGGCTATTGCAAAACTGCCCCGGTTTCGGTGCGCGACTGTAGTTATCATGGCTGTTACAAGCCGAAAACAGCTTTTTCTCTCCGGAAAAACCGATGAAATCAGGAAAAATGCCTCCCGAAATGACATTTTTGCCTGAAAAGTTTTTGTAATATGCAGGGAAATTGTATATTTGTGTGGAATTTTGGTGAAGTAGCCATGACAGACGACGGAAAGCAGCTATTAAGTACCTTTGAGACCCGGTTGAGACACTTGCTTTACCTGCACGAAGAACAGGGGCGGGAGAACGCTGAACTGAGGCGGCAACTGGAAGATACCGAAGAGGCACGGAAACAACTGCAAGCTGATTACGAGGAACTGACACGGCGTTACAACGACTTGAAAACGGCTACGGCCATCAGTCTGGACGGTAACGATGTGCGGGAAACGAAGGCGCGGCTGTCGAGATTAGTGCGTGAAGTTGATAAATGCATCGCCTTGCTGAACGAATGAGAGTCAAGAAAGAAGATGTATGAACGATAAGATACGAATCAACCTGCATATGGCGGGCACAACTTATCCCGTCACCATAGCCCGCGAGGACGAGCAACGGGTGAGGGAGGCTGCCAAGCGGGTAAACATGAGGTTCAACCTGAACCAACAGGAGAATCCGGACGTTTCGCCGGAGAAAATCATTGCCATGACGGCGTTCGAGTTCGCCTTGGAGATGCTCGACCAGAAGGAACGCAATGATACGGAACCTTATAAAGAGAAGATCAGGGAACTGACGGAGGTCTTGGACGAGCATTTCCGGGAAACGGCGCAAACGTCCGACCCGTGAGGTGCGGAAGGACTCTCCCGAAGAAACAGAATAGCAACCACGCACTGTGTTGGATGTCTTTGAAGGAAGACGTCCGGCCAGTGCTTTTTTATTTATATACTTAAACATTCATAAAAATGGACGTAGTTTCAATATTGGTATCAGTGGCCTGCCTCATCATCGGCGGTGTGGGGGCATACGTGTTCTTCCGCTACGGACTGAAGTCCAAGTACGAAGAAATCCTGAAGGAAGCAGAGAACGAAGCCGAAGTCATGAAGAAGAACAAGCTGCTGGAGGTAAAGGAGAAATTCTTGAACAAAAAGGCGGACCTGGAGAAGGAAGTGGCCGCCCGTAACCAGAAAATCCAGCAGGCGGAGAACAAACTGAAGCAGCGCGAGATGGTGCTGACCCAGCGCCAGGAGGAGTTGCAACGCAAGAAGCAGGAGGCTGAGGCCATCAAGGCCAATCTGGAGGCGCAACTGGAAGTGATTGACAAGAAGAAAGAAGAACTGGACCACCTGCAGCGTCAGGAAATCGAGAAGCTGGAGGCTATCTCTGGGCTGTCTGCCGAAGAAGCCAAGGAGCGCATGGTGGAATCCTTGAAGGAGGAAGCCAAAACCGAAGCCCAGTCCTACATCAACGACATCATGGACGATGCCAAGATGACCGCCAACAAAGAGGCCAAGCGCATCGTCATCCAGACCATCCAGCGGGTAGCTACGGAGACGGCTATCGAGAACTCCGTCACCGTGTTCCACATCGAGTCGGACGAAATCAAGGGCCGCATCATCGGTCGTGAAGGCCGTAACATCCGTGCCCTCGAGGCTGCCACAGGGGTGGAAATCGTGGTGGATGATACGCCGGAAGCCATTGTACTCTCCGCTTTCGACCCCGTGCGCCGCGAGATTGCTCGCCTGGCCCTGCATCAGCTGGTGACGGACGGACGCATTCATCCGGCCCGCATCGAGGAGGTGGTGGCCAAGGTCCGCAAGCAGGTGGAGGACGAGATTGTCGAGACCGGCAAGCGCACTACCATCGACCTGGGCATCCACGGCCTGCATCCCGAACTGATTCGTATCATCGGTAAGATGAAATATCGCTCTTCTTACGGCCAGAACCTCTTGCAGCATGCCCGCGAGACGGCCAACCTCTGTGCCGTGATGGCCTCCGAACTGGGGCTGAATCCCAAGAAGGCCAAGCGTGCCGGTCTGTTGCACGACATCGGCAAGGTGCCCGACGAAGAACCGGAGTTGCCGCACGCCCTCTATGGCATGAAGCTGGCTGAGAAGTTCAAGGAAAAGCCGGACATCTGCAACGCCATCGGCGCCCACCACGACGAGGTTGAGATGACCAGCCTGCTGGCACCCATCGTTCAAGTGTGTGATGCCATCTCCGGTGCCCGTCCCGGTGCCCGTCGCGAAATCGTGGAGGCCTACATCAAGCGCCTCAATGACTTGGAGCAGCTGGCCATGTCCTATCCGGGAGTTACCAAGACGTATGCCATTCAGGCCGGCCGCGAGTTGCGTGTCATTGTCGGTGCCGACAAGATTGACGACAAGCAGACCGAGAATCTGTCTACGGAGATTGCCAAGAAGATCCAGGACGAGATGACCTATCCCGGACAGGTGAAGATTACTGTCATCCGCGAGACACGGGCGGTGAGCTACGCGAAATAACGGCTATCATTATAATATATATAGGCGCGGATTACGCGGATTGTACGGCGAGGGTATAGAACCCTCCGCGTAAATCCGTGCAATCCGCGCCTGTTTTTATTCACTTACCCTAAAATCCCTTTGTATATGGAAAAGTATTTGTTTGAAGTCTGTGCCAACTCCGTGGAGAGTTGTCTGGCTGCCCAAACCGGTGGAGCCAATCGTGTGGAACTTTGTGCGGGTATTCCCGAAGGCGGAACAACTCCCTCTTTCGGAGACATTGCCACGGCCCGCGAGTTGCTGAAGGATACGCGTCTGCACGTCATCATCCGTCCCCGTGGCGGTGATTTCCTTTATTCGCCGCTGGAGCAGCGCATCATGTTGCAGGACGTAGAGAATGCCCGCCGGTTGGGTGCCGACGGCGTGGTGTTCGGTTGTCTGACACCCGAGGGTGATGTGGACCTCCCGCTGATGGAGCGTCTGATGGAGGCTTCGGAAGGTATGTCTGTCACTTTTCACCGTGCGTTTGACGTGTGCCGCCGTCCTTTGCAGGCCTTGGAAGAGATTATCGCCCTGGGCTGCAACCGCATCCTGACTTCCGGCCAGCAACCTACCGCCGAGCAGGGCATTCCCCTTTTGCGCGAGTTGCAAGAAAAAGCCGGCGAGCGTATCATCTTGCTCGCCGGCTGTGGGGTGAATGAGAAGAATATTGCCCGCATCGCGGGGGAAACGGGCATTCACGAGTTTCATTTCTCGGCTCGTGAGGAAGTGGTCAGCGGCATGCAGTATCGCAATGAGGCCGTTTCCATGGGCGGGACCGTACACATTTCCGAGTACGCCCGCCCGGTGACTACGGCCCGCCGCGTGGCCGATACCATCGCTGCGCTTACAAGCCTCTGATGGTGCGCATCAGTTGTTCGCCCAGGCCGATGGTGTAGCCTTGGGATACGAACACTACGCGGTTGAAGGTGTCAGTGATGATGAAGATGGGCAACGAACTCTTGTTGCGCAACTTCATTTCACTGGCAATCTGCGTGGCAGCTTCGTGCGTGTCGAAACCATAGATGATCGTGTTCGGCAGGCCGGGGAAGTCTTTCTCATGATACTTCTGGTATTGTGCCTCGTCGGGGAAGAGCAGCACCATCTTGCGGCCCCAGGCCTCCAGGTCTTTGTTCAGTTTCGCAATATCCTTCAGGGCGTGGTTCGTGGGTTCTTGTCCCGGACCGAGGATGCCCACCACGTAGTAGCCGCGTCCGCAGGCTGCCAGGAAGCTCATGGGTTCTGCTGCGGGCTTCCCGCCGTCCAGAGGCGTGAAGAGTGTCTCGGCATTGAAGTTACCGATGACTTGGATTTCGTCCTTGCTCTCGCGCATCTGCAACGGAATGCGGGTGGGCTTGCCTGCCTCGATGTTGAACGAGCTGATGTGGGCCAGCACGCCGCCATTGGCCAGTCGTGTGCCGGTCACCATCACGTAGTAGCCTTCGGGAACGGCGCGCGGGGTCTTCAGCAAAGTGGACCACACGGCTGAATTCTCATCGTAGTTCTGCAACTGCAGCCGGCCGTCCACACACTTGGACATGGAGAAGTGGGAGTAATACTTGGGGTCGTCCAATACGGGTGTCGGCTTGTAAGTGGCGGACAGCAGGCCTGTGGGCGGAACTTCTTGTGCGGAGCCTTGTTCGAAGTCCACGTCGTAGATGGTTCCGTTCTTCTTGCCGTCACGGCCGGCGAGGTCTTGGTAACGCACCTTACCCGTCACCTCGTCTTTCCAAGCCGGGATGCCCAGGCTGCGGGCTACGGATACGAAGAATACGTCGCGCGAGAGGCGGTCGGCCACGCGTGCTTTCCATACGCCGATGGGCGACATGGGCATCCCCTGCGTGTTCAGTTCGTCATGGATGGCAATGGAGTCCTTGCACCATTCCACCAGTCGTTGAGGCTGTTGGCGGAAAGTATCGGCCAGGTCGCCGTTGATGGTGGTCTGGAAGAAAGCCTTGTAAGGCACCAGGCCTTCGATGGACACGCGCGGACTCAGCAGGTCGCTGATGTAGCGGTCGGTCTTCACGTCGGGGGTGTTCAGGAAATTGTCCAACAACACATCGTAACTGATGTCTCGCAGGTCCTTGGCGGAAAGCGAGTTCCTTCCCAGCAGGCTTACGGCCAGCGAGGTTTTTCCTTCGTTGGAGGCCATGGTGAGGAAGCGGGTGAGGGTTTCATGATTGCCGCATGACTGCACCAAGTATTTGGCAGCCAGGTCGGCCTCTTCCGGTTTCAGTCCGGTGAGCGTGGCGACAAACTCGCGTGCCTTGTCATCGTGGAAGAATGTAGCCGTGTAGGCGTTGCGTATGGAGTCTTCCTGCAGCATACGGCGGTCGTTTTCGGCTCGTTGTTCGGGTGTCACCTCGGGCAGGTGGGCATTCTCCACCGGCGGCACGATGTCTATGTCTTCTGCAAAGAGGTCTCCTTCCTGCTTATCCAGTTTCACGGTCAGTTCCTGCTGCTTGCCGAACGATATTTTGGCAAAGCCGAAGCGTCCGTCTTTCGATGCCCAGGCCAGCATATCGCCCAGACCGGCGCTCAGGCTGCACGTGCCGTCGGCAGCGGTGTACTTGGTGCCTACGGTGTAGAATTCGCCATAGTTGTAAATCTTGAATTCCACGCACGCATCCGCTACGGGATTGCCCTCTGCGTCGGTCACCAATACCTTGGCGGAGGCTATGGGCGCGTAATTCTCCGTGATGTTGATTTCGGTGAGGTTGGGGTTCTCGGACATGATTTCTTCAGGTCCGTTGTAGCGGCCGAACACGTCCGTGTGCATCAGCATACCACGGCTGGCCGGGGCGTTGAACCAGCCCAGGTCGAGCACCGGCTCGGGCTCGCAGGCACCCAGGAAGTGCCATTCTCCGTCGGCCCAGGCTTCTACCCAAGCGTGGTTATCGTCGGTATGTGCCCAGCGGGGCGTGTAGACTTGGCGTGCCGGGATGCCAACCGAGCGGAGGGCGGTCACCAGGAAGGTGGATTCCTCGCCGCAACGTCCGTAGGCCGTGCGCACCGTCGAGAGGGGAGAGCTGGTGCGTCCGTCCGTAGGCTGGTAGACCACTTTCTCGTGGCACCAGTGGTTCACTTCGAGGATGGCGTCGGTCATGGAGAGGTTCTTTACGCGGTCTTTCAGTTCTGCGTAGAAGACAAAACGCGCGCTGTCCAGTTTCTCATTATTGATGCGCGTGGGCAGGACAAAATGCCGGAAAAGGTCTTCTGGAACCATCTTTCCCCAAGGCATTTCCTCGGCGGCGCGCAGTGAAGCACGCACGTTGGCCAGGTGGAACTCGCCCGGGAAGTCGGCGATGTCCGGCAGAGGCATGTAGGCGTAGAGAAACTCCAGCGCCTCGCGCTCGTAGGTGATCAGCTCCGTGTCGAACACGGCAAACAGTTCGTCGTTGGGTATCAACGATTTCTTTTGCGCGAAGTCTTGCTCCACGCGGGCACGATAGGATTCGTCGGTAATGAAATGGGAATTACCGCCGCAAGCACACACTAAAAATGCCAGGCACAGCCCTAGGCATAGGGGGATAAATTGTTTCATAAATAATTGGGGTATTAGTAAGTGGGACAAATATACGCATTATCTTTACATAATTGTAATATCTACCTGTCAAAAACGGGCTCTTAGGCTAAAAAAGCAAAAAAAACGCGCTTTTTTTATGTTGTACAACATGTTTCTCGCAAATAATGCTTATCTTTGCAACGTCAAAAGAAAAAAGTACAGGATAACAAGATGTTTAACCGCTCCCGAAACGCGGGAGCACAAACCAAGACGATTATGGAAAAAAACGTGAATGAGATTTTGAAATTGCAGTACCGTATCAAGCGCTATCAGGCTATGAGAAACGGTGCCATGTGCCAGTTATTGAATGGCAAACTTCAGAAATTGCTTGCTCAGCAAGCATCAGCTTTGTAAAATAGTAATAAACGCATAGAATACACGTAAGGATGTATGTAAAGAGGGCAGGAACAGCAGATTAGTTCCTGCCTTTTTTATTAAGGCATGCATTTTCTCCTTGCACAGGCAGCTAAAAAGTGTGCAAAATTAGGTTCTATATAAATAATAAGTATTACTTTTGCACCGCAAACAGGTTCCGGACAGCTTTCCGCCTTCCGGATTAAAAGGGAACCGGGTGTAACTCCCGGACAGTCCCGCTGCTGTGAAGCTCTGCCAATATCGTGACACTGCTTGCCACTGATGTCCTTCCTTCTTGGGAGAAAGCATCGGGAAGGCCTCAAGATTAGGAGTCAGTCAGAAGACCTGCCTGTATGAGACAAAGAAACGACCGCCTTTACTCGTGGGATTAGGAAGGCGGCACAGAACCAAAACAGATTTGAAATATGATCAAGAAAGTATTGATTGCCAACCGGGGCGAGATTGCAGTGCGCGTGATGCGTTCCTGTCGCGAGATGGGGATACTGAGCGTGGCCATCTTCTCTGAAGCCGACCGCACGTCGCACCACGTATCGT
>DHKFC23501__coassemble_1113_pt1 | contig 33953 bp, 32 predicted proteins | sample DHKFC23501__metabat2_low_PE_030 | metagenome-assembled genome bin DHKFC23501
GATCAGCATTATGATAATAAACAGAACCACGGACTGTGCCGCTGCACTGCCGAATAAGATAGAATCAAAAGTAAATGCAGATTTGTATTTAGTCGGTAGCGATCAGGTTTGGAATCCTCAAGCCAATGATGGATTCGATAGTATGTATTTCTTAAATGATTGCAAAGGGAAGAAAGCATCTTACGCATCAAGTATCGGAATATATGAATTGAATGCTTCAGAGCGAAAATACATAAAAGAAAAACTTCAACATTATCAAAGAGTTTCTATCCGTGAAATATCAAGCATTTTATTATTAGACCAATTGGGAATAAAAGCTGAATGCGTACTAGATCCTACTTTGTTGTTAAATAGAGATGATTGGGAACACTTGGCTGTGCCAATAAATGTTGAAAATAATTATTTGCTCATCTACTATTTCGGAAATGCAAACGGTATCATGCATATAGCAAAGAAAATTGCTAAAAAGCGTGGATTGCGCATATGTCGTATTTCTGTGGGATTTGAGAAATATCCAGAAGATGAACTGATTGTACGTTTTGTGTCCCCAGAACAGTTCATTTATCTCTTTCTCCATACTTCGTTTGTTATTACCAACTCGTTCCATGGTACAGCTTTTTCCGTGAACTTTTGCAAAGAATTCCTTTGCTATCCTACAACAGAGCATAATGCAAGATTTGAGAGCATACTACAAATGTTCGATTTGAAAAATAGAAATCTTAGAAAGATGAGTACAGAAATTTTGGATAATCTAGAATCGATAAATTTTGTTCTGGTACAAGAGATTTTGCAAAAACAACGAAGTAAATCTATACAATATATTGAGGAAGTTTTATCCATATGAAGAAAGCTGTTTTTATAATCCCATTTTTTGGGAAACTGCCATCCTACTTCCAGTTGTGGATGAAAACTGCATCTAAAAATGAATTCATAGATTATTGGATATTTACCGATGATTCAACTTGCCAGTCTATCTATTCCAATGTCATTATAACGCATCTTTCTTTTTGTGAATTCAGATCTAAAGTACAGAAAAAATTTGATTTTCAAATAGCCCTTGATTCGCCTCGAAAACTCTGTGATTTCAAACCTGCTTATGGCTACATATTGGAGGAAGATATTGTCCAATACCCATATTGGGGTTATTGCGATGTAGATGTCATTTTAGGCGACCTGAATAGAATGATACCATGGGACAAGAATTTTCAAAAACTTTTTGTACATGGCCACATGACGCTTTTTCTTAATACACGTGAAATGAATCGCTTGTTTATGAGTGAAGTTAAAGGATTTGATACTTATAAGCAAGTATTTTCTACTCCTATCAATAAAGTGTTCGATGAAGCCTCTGACGGAATAAATATCAATCTTTTAGCACGCGAAAAAGGCATTAGCACTTATTTTGACTATCGCATAGCCGATATCAATCCCTATCACTATCTATTCCATCGAACACTGTATGATTACTCACTTCCTTATAAAAAAAATCGCATAGTAGAAATAGAAAAAATAGGGAAACAACTTTTTCTTTGGGATAATGGGCACTTGTTCCGTCTATATATGAATGAACACGACTTGTGCCAAGAGGAAATTCGATATTTACACTTTCAGAAAAGACTGCTGCATCTCTTTCCTGCTGTACATGAATGTAATAGATTCGTCATAGTTCCCAATAGGGTAATTCCATTTCAGAAAAAAGTTACAACAAGTACATTGCATATGCTAGTCAAGAATAATATAATATATTTACAATACTATCGACTAAAATGGAACAATCTAAAGAAAAGAATAAAAGCAATCGTATGAACCTTGTATGGAATGAAAAACAAGATTGTACGGGATGTAGTGCATGTGCTTTTAAATGTGCGCACCATGCAATCACCATGAAGGTTGATGAAGAAGGCTTCATGTATCCTTTTGTAGATGCAAACCTATGTACGGATTGTGGGCTTTGTCGAGCAATTTGTCCACAAGGAAAGAATGGAGACAAATTTCTTAATAAGGAGGGGGCAGTTTATTATGGTGGGAGAGTAAAAAATGATTTATTACTTCTTAAAAGTTCTTCTGGTGGAGCATTCTCTGCGATTTGTAACATATTTGATGAAAATGTTATAATTTGCGGTTGTACTTATGATGAAAATCTAAAAGTAATGCATGACTGCATCGCAAACACAGAGGAGATAAAGAGGTTTAGAAAATCAAAATATCTACAAAGTGATGTTAGAGACTGTTTCGTTCAGATTAAGAAGCATCTATTAGAAGGAAAAACAGTCTTGTTTTTTGGGACAGCTTGTCAAGTTGCGGGATTATACGCTTATTTAGGAGGGAAACCACAAGGATTGTATACTATTGACTTGATATGTCATGGCGTACCCAGTCAAATGATTTTTGATAAATACATAGACTCTCTTCGCAAGAAAACCAAAACGTCTATAACCCATTACTCCTTCCGTGAAAAAAGCTATTTCTGGGGCGACTGGGAAATTGATGTAAAATTTGGTAATGAGAACAAAACTTGGTATAGGGCTTGGGGACAGGATTATTTCATGACAGGTTTCTTAAAAGGATTATTTTATCGTCCTGCGTGCTACAAGTGTAAATATGCTAATCCTAATGTTTGGCGCCCGGCTGACTTCACTATTGGTGATTTTTGGGGATGCGGTAAAGTAAGACCCGATTTCCATGAAAAAAAAGGCTGTTCGCTAATTATCACAAATTCACCTATCGCAAAAGATCTCATTAAAGAACTATCAACCAGTATGATATTGGAACAGATTGAGCCGAATATCGCTATTGCGGAGAATCATAATTTAGTTGAGCCTACTAAAGAAAATACAAAACGCAACGACTTTTTCAGAATGATTCAAACAGAAGATTTTGAGATGGTAATTCGTACGCTGTATAAGGGGAAGGCTCGCTCACATTCACAAAAAATGAGAGTTATATTGACAAAATTATGTCCATGGTTAATTATGCATAGGAGAAAAAAAATCACCAACGAACGATAGAAATGATTTCTAAATGATTTCATTACATGCAAATTAACTTCAATTTGCATTTTAAGTGAATCAATATGAAGAAACTCTGTGCCATTACGACTGTGGACATAACCTTGTCATCATTTGTTGTAGATGCCATGCGCAAATTGAAAGAAGAAGGGTATGACATAACTCTCATATCTTCAATGAGCGAAGACTTCTTCAATAAATACAAAGACGAATTCCATTGCATTAATCTTCAAATGTCCCGCGGAACAAATCCGTTAGAAATGTTGAAATCGATTTTGGTCTTTTACAATATCTTTCGTCGTGAACGATTCGATTACATCCAATATGCCACGCCTAATGCATCGTTGTATGCCTCTGTAGCTGCATTTATGGTGGGTTGCCCTATTCGGGTTTACTGCCAGTGGGGTATCCGCTATGTGGGATTTGAAGGGATGAAGCGAAGTTTTTTCAAGATGCTGGAAATACTGACTTGCAAATTGTCCACCCACATACGACCGGCAAGCCAAAAGAACCTAGTATTTGCTGTTTCCGAAGGACATTACCCAGAAAAGAAAGCAGCCATAATTGGTGCCGGCGGAACAATTGGGGTGGATTTCAAGGTGTTTGACAAATCGAAGAAAGAAGCATATAAGGCTGCTGTCATAGAAAAATATCCTATACTACAAAACCGATTTGTATTTGGTTTCGTAGGGCGAATGGACAGAGATAAAGGTACAAATGAACTATTCTCTTCGTTTTTAAAACTACATCAAAAATATCCCAATGTTGGATTGCTATTTATTGGTCCGGAAGATAAAATCACAGGAATTGATATATCCCTCTACCAAGCAGTCAAAGACAGTGGAGCAGCTGTATTTACAGGATTTACCAGCGAAGTTCCCCAATACATCAGTGCAATTGATGTCTTGGTCCATCCCAGTTATCGCGAGGGATTTAGCATGGTCATCCAACAGGCTATGGCTATGGAAATAGCCGTTGTCACTACGAATATACCCGGTCCATCGGAGGTTATTGAAGAAAATGTAAGTGGTTTGCTGGCAGAAGCAAAAGATAGCGAAAGCCTTGCCCAAGCGATGGAAAAATTTCTTCAAGATAATGTCCTGCGTAGTTCTATGGCTCATGAAGGATATAACCGAGCGCGGAAACTGTTTGAACGGGGTCATATGCTGGAACTCACTTGCATAGACAGGAAGCGAATACTTCAAGATTTATAATCTCAAATAAACATTCTATGAACTTCAATCTCATGATTTTGGCTGCGGACCCACAGTCTGCGGCTGAAGCGCAACGTGCCAAAATTGACCGGATTTTCTATGACTTGGAATATATCAACAAAGCTGAGAGACAGCGTGGTAGAAATACGGTCATATCTAACAATAACATCAACGATATTCCAGCTGTGAGAGAAGTCTTGACCTCTTCTAAGTTGTTGGTTCGTACCAATCCCATACATGCATATACTGCTGACGAAGTGGAAAAAGCCATCTCCTACGGTGCTGATATTTTGATGTTGCCTATGGTGATGTCTTACAAGGATGTGGAACAGTATGTGAACTACATCAATGGCCGCGCCAAAGTTTGCATCATGATAGAAACCGCGCAAGCATTAGCACGCATAGATGATATCCTTTCGGTTAAAGGCATAGATGAATTGTTCATAGGTTTGAACGACCTCCACATTAGCATGGGACTTTCTTTCATGTTTGAACTTTTAAGCGGGGGATTGGTAGAATACATTGCGGACAAATGCAAGCAGAAGAATATGCCTTTCGGCTTTGGTGGAATTGCCCGTATCGGCGACGGGCTTCTTCCTGCTGAAAAAATATTGGCTGAGCATGTACGACTTGGCTCGTCTTCCGTCATCCTATCCCGTACCTTTAAAGGAGAAGTCGGAGATAATGCCGTGGAAAAGATTGATTTATCTGAAGAAGTGGGAAAAGTACATCAATCACTCGTTGCTATCTCCGAATGGAGTAAAGATAAATTTACTGAGAATCAACAGAATGTGATTCAAACAGTGAAGCAAATAGTCAAACGCTATCTCTAATAGCAATTCGTCGATACTGAAATTGTATCGGGATTATCTCTGGCTATCCTTGTCGTTTTCCTTTCTCCCTCCAATCTTGCCCAATTCAAAATAAAACCGTTATTTTGTAACTGCATTACTAATTGAATCTGTTTTTGTTATGGAAGAGAGAAACAAATACATCCGTTTTGACTGGGCAATGAAACGTCTGCTGCGGGACAAGGCAAACTTTGGCGTGCTGGAGGGGCTGCTTACGACCCTGCTGGGGGAACCCATCAAGATTCAGAAACTCCTGGAGAGTGAAAGCAACCAAGAGGATGAGGACGGCAAACAAAACCGGATTAATTTATTGGCGGAGAACGATAAAGGAGCGCTTTTTATCATTGAGGTGCAGAACAATACAGAATTCGCTTACTTCCAACGCATGCTGTTCGGCACATCCAAACTGGTCACGGAGTACATCAACAGCGGTCAGGGTTACCAGAACATCCGAAAAATTTATAGCGTGAACATCGTTTACTTTAACTTAGGCAACGGTACGGACGTGGTGTATCACGGCAAAACAGAGTTCAGAGGGATTCACAATGGCGAACTACTAAGGTTGAGTCCGTTCCAACGCCAGAAGTTCAAAGTGGATGCCGTCAGTGACTTATATCCGGAATATTACATCCTGAAAGTGAACGACTTCAACAAATGGTCGAAAGTGCCGTTGGAGCAATGGATTTATTTCTTAAATACAGGGGATATTCCCGCCGAAGCTACGGCGCCCGGACTAAAGGAAGCACGGGAGAAACTGCGCATTGAACGAATGAGTAAATCTGAACTTGCCGCCTATTATCACCACCTGGATAATGTGGTAGTGTTGCGTGACAACATCATTACAGCACGGGGAGAGGGAAAAATAGAAGGGTTTGCGGAAGGACGAGAAGAGGGCTTGAAAAAAGGTCGCGCTGAAGGACGAGAAGAGGGTCGCGCTGAAGGACGGGCTGAAGGACGGGCTGAAGGACGGGTTGAAGGTCTGGCTGAAGGTCTGGCTGAAGGTCGTACAGAAGAACGACTCAAGAACGCCAAGGCGATGAAAAGGAAAGGCATTGCAACCAACATGATAGCTGAAATTACCGGATTGGATGAAGAGGAAATAGAGAAACTTTAGTACTTCAACGTAATCATGACACTGAACGATGTCTTAAACACGGCCAAGCCGGAAAGGTTGGCGGAAGGTCATGTGCAAACTTGTACGGAAGTTTTATTAAATGAACATCCCAACAACGCCAAGACAATAAGACAGGAAGGTATCACCATAAGTAGATGTTGATATTTAGTTTATATTTAGGAGTTAAGCCGATAGTAAACCAAAGGACCGTATACACAGAGGTATTGGCTTAACTTCTTAACTCCTCAAAAAATAATATCATTTAATTCTCGCGACTTACTTAAATACGAGACTCACTGTACTTGAAAAAAGAGATAGAGAAACTTTAAGTATTCCTTTACTCTTTGGAACAGGATACTGCAACGGCTTCAGCCCCTTGTAATCAAAAAAGAAACCAAAAATCCAACAGCATAATCAGTATGTCTCCGCATGCAAGGCGTTGCGTGCGGCAGACTTTTGTTTTCTGAACCAATCATGTATAAACATTGCTTCAAGCGGATGACTGATTTTATCATCGCGCTCTGTGTATTGGCTGTCATCTGGCCGATACTGGCTGTGATTGCCCTTTGGCTACATTTCGCCAATAAGGGTGCGGGAACGTTTTTCCTGCAAGAACGTCCGGGAAAAAACGGAAAGATATTCAAGGTGATTAAGTTTAAAACGATGACAGATGAGCGGGATGCCTCAGGAGACTTATTGCCGGATGAACAACGGCTGACCAAGGTTGGCAAATTCGTCCGCTCCACTTCCATTGATGAGTTGCCACAACTGTTCAATGTATTGAAGGGCGATATGGCCTTGATAGGTCCGCGCCCTTTGTTGCCGCAATACCTACCTCTATACAGCAAAGAGCAAGCACGGCGGCACGAAGTCCGCCCCGGCATTACGGGCTGGGCACAGTGTCATGGACGGAATGCCATCAGTTGGACGAAGAAATTTGAACTGGACGTGTGGTACGTGGATCACTGTTCGTTCCTGTTGGATTTGAAAATCATTTTCCTGACTATAAAGAAGGTGCTGGTGAGAGAAGGTATTTCGTCGGAAACGTCTGCCACGATGGAACCATTTACCGGAAATAATTAATTCGAATATGTATTTATATGGAGCAAGCGGACATGCCAAGGTGATTATTGACATCTTGGAGGCATCCGGTGTACAAATAGACGGCCTGATAGATGATAATCCGAATATTAATCAACTACGAGGTTATCCAGTGAGGCATACATTTGCCGAAGAGTCACCTTTCATCATAAGCATCGGAGCCAATCACATTCGGAAGCAAGTGGCAGAAAGGTTGCAGACAGATTTTGGCATAGCCATCCATCCGTCAGCTATTCTCTCAAGTGCTGTAAAGATTGGGAATGGAACGGCTGTCATGCAAGGTGCCATCATCCAGGTGGATGCTAAGGTTGGAAAGCATTGCATCATAAACACTGGCGCATCCGTAGACCATGAGTGTATCATTGAAGATTATGTTCATATCTCTCCGCATGCAACCCTGTGCGGGAATGTCCATATTGGAGAAGGCAGCTGGATTGGCGCAGGAACAACCATCATTCCTAATTTGAGCGTAGGCAAATGGTGTGTAGTCGGGGCAGGTTCTGTCGTAACAGCGAATATTCCGGACTACACTTTAGCGTTTGGCAACCCTTGCAAAGTTGTCCGTTACTTGAAATAAGATTCTTTGCAGTAAAATAACAATTCAAATTTAACTGACTTTCCAGCAGTAATTAACTGTATTCTCAAAGCATAGAGGATGTATCATAATGACAAACAGCTATCATTAGCTTCGCTCAAAACCTCTTTTGACTATTTCATTAAGATATAGTCTGTCATGTTGATTGCCCATTTCCTGAGGAAAACTCATTCGATGATGACAAATTGCTAATTCGTCATTGGTAGCGGAGCGAAGCGAAGTCGAAACATCTCACTTAACCAATCTTGAGATTCCTCGGCTACGCTCGGAATGACAGAATGATAGGTAATCTCTATTTTGACACACCCTCACACTCCTACAAAATTAAAATCATCATTGATATGGCAAACAAACGCATTTATTTGTGCCTTGCCCACATGAGTGGCAATGAACAAAAGTTTATCCAAGAAGCTTTTGACACGAACTGGGTGGTACCCCTTGGCCCTAACGTAAATGGCTTTGAAGAAGCTTTGGAAAACTTTGTAAATCGGAAAGAAAATCCGGACGACCAATCATTGAACAAAAAAGTGGTTGCCCTGTCCGCCGGTACAGCAGCCGTACATCTGGCACTGATTGCCTGCGGCGTGAAAGCCGGAGATGAAGTTCTAGTACAAAGCTTCACATTCTGTGCCTCGTCCCATCCTGTCACTTATTTGGGGGCCACACCCGTTTTCGTAGACTCAGAACCTTCCACCTGGAACATGAGTCCGGAACTTCTGGAAAAGGCAATAGTTGACCGTATGGCAGTCACGAGAAAGAAACCCAAGGCGATCGTGCTAGTGTATTTATATGGGATGCCAGCCATGATAGAGGAAATCTGCACGGTGGCCAATAAATACGACATACCTGTTATTGAAGATGCCGCCGAAGGACTGGGTAGCCGGTATGACGAACAAGTGTGCGGCACGTTCGGGAAGTATGGTGTTCTCTCCTTCAATGGCAACAAAATGATTACGACTTCGGGAGGCGGCGCCTTGATATGCCCGAATGAGGAGGCGAAACGGAACATCATGTTCTACGCTACCCAGGCGAGAGAAGCATATCCTTATTATCAGCATGAAGAAATAGGTTATAATTACCGAATGTCTAATATCTGTGCCGGCATCGGAAGAGGACAAATGACCGTACTGGAGGCACATATAGCCCATCACAGACATCTTCAAGCGCTCTACAAGGATTTGCTTAAAAACGTACAAGGCATTACCATCCATGAAAATCCTTCAGAACGTTTTGAAAGCAATTTCTGGCTGGTCACCATACTGCTCGATTCAGACCTCCACATAAAAGGTGAGGAATATGCCTATGAAAACACGATAGAAGGTGCAGTAGGCGGAGCAGCTGGCGTGACACATGCCGCTTCCAATCCGCATACAGACTGCGAACCCAACAGGAATGTAGAAGCACTGCGTATCGCTTTGGACGCGGCCGGCATAGAATCACGTCCGCTATGGAAACCGATGCACTTGCAACCGGTGTACAAACACAATCCATGCTACACAGACGGGACTGCCGAAGGTTTGTTCAAAAAAGGATTATGCCTGCCGGCCGGACCTTATGTCTCGGACCAGGACGTAGCATACATCGTACAAACCATTAAAAACAGTATTCAATAAATATAAACAAGCACATGATTTCGACTATTACAAATTGGTATTTCTCCAAAAGGGCACTTCCTTTTTGGGTCATTCTCATCTTGGATTGCCTGATAGTGCTTGGAGCAGACTTCCTTGTCTATGCACTGAACAATGGCACCCCACAAACCATCCGGCAATTGGGAGCACTATCTGGTGCATTTTGCTTTTATCTCGCCTTCTACCTGGTGGGGTTCAGGCTGTTTCACACCTATTCGGGAATCATCCGCTATTCCTCTTTCGTGGACCTGCAACGGACCGGATTTGCCATGCTGACCGGACTGGTACTGACAATGATAGCAAAATACGTTTTTCATTCGGACCAGTGGCTCATCGAAATACGTATGCGGGACATCGGGCTGGCAGCCTTGCTAGCGACCCTGTTGATGTGGGCCGTACGGGTACTGGTGAAATTTCTGTATGATTCCGCCTTTCATCAGAAACTGGCCAAGCGAGTCTTTATCTATGGCGTGAAAGCCGGTGGCGTGGGACTGGCCAAAAGCATCCGCAACCAAGATGCGTCGGCATTTATCCTTGCTGGATTTGTGTCGGATGAGACGGACATGACCAGCCGCTATCTGATGGGGGTACGGGTCTATCCGAATGACGAAAACCTGGTAAAGGAGATGAAACGCCTCCAAGCCAAGGTCTTGCTGGTGTCTCCACTAAAAAATGAGGCCATCCGAAACAATCCGGCAATGGTGGAACGATTGGCATCGGCAGGCATCAAGATACACATGACGGCCGGACTACAGGAATGGGACGGGAAAAGCGACCTGAGCCATACGCAACTGAAAGAGGTGGAAATAGAGGACTTATTGCCGCGCGAGAAAATAGAAATCAATCTGGATTCGGTAAAAGAGTTGCTGGCGGATAAAGTCATTCTCATCACGGGAGCCGCAGGAAGCATCGGCAGCGAAATCGTGCGGCAAGTGGCGCAATTCAATCCGCAGGAACTGGTACTGATAGACCAGGCGGAAACTCCCCTGCATGACATCCGGCTGATGATGGCGAAACAATGGCCGGACATAAAAGCGCAGACTATCGTCGGAGATATTTGCATGAAGGAACGGATGGAGGAAATCTTTGCAGAAAGCCGACCGGACTATGTATTCCATGCAGCTGCCTACAAGCATGTACCGATGATGGAAAACAATCCGGGAGAGAGCATCCGTAACAATGTCGATGGCACGCGAATCATTGCAGACTTGTCTGTCAAATACGGCGTGAAGAAGTTTGTCATGGTGTCTACGGACAAAGCGGTGAACCCGACCAATGTTATGGGATGTTCCAAGCGTATCTGTGAGATTTATGTGCAGAGTCTGGATAAAGCCATCAAAGACGGGAAGGTGAAGGGCGTCACTCAATTCGTGACCACACGTTTCGGTAATGTACTGGGGTCGAACGGTTCTGTCATCCCCTTGTTCAAGGAACAAATCAAGCATGGAGGACCGGTGACCGTTACCCATAAAGATATTGTCCGCTATTTCATGCTGATTCCGGAAGCCTGTAAGCTGGTACTGGAAGCCGGGACTATGGGAAACGGTGGAGAAATCTTTGTATTTGACATGGGGAATCCTGTGAAAATCATAGACCTTGCCCAGCGGATGATCCAACTGAGCGGGGCGAAGAATATCGAAATACAGATTACAGGCCTGCGGGATGGAGAAAAACTTTACGAAGAGGTGCTGAACGAGAAGGAAAACACACAACCTACGTTCCATCCCAAAATCAAAATTGCCAAGGTACGGGAGTATGACTATGCGGATGCCTGCCAGCAAGTGAATGCCTTGGTGAAAGCCAGCCTAACGGAGAATGACATGGAAATCGTAAAACGGATGAAAAACATGGTTCCGGAATTCAAAAGCCAACATTCCATTTATGAGGCACTGGATAAGTAGGGATTAAATCCAAGTAAATAACACACCACATGCACAAGGGTGTGCCGAAATTGATGGTTGGCACACAGATGGCGCAGACAGGACTGATGACCACAGATTGGTAGTTTGTTGATTGACAACTAAAAATCAGTGTGAATCTATCTATTCTGACTCATCTGCGTGCCATTTCTATTTTGACACGCCCCATAAGATCAACTTCTCTGCCTTTGTAAACCGGTTCTCATAAAACAATCGAATTGCAACAACAATAGTACTATCTGCCTACAGGCCGTTTTTTCTAGTTAGAACAAATGCACCTTCTCTCCAACGGACAAACGACCTTCACCACCACCCTTTATCCTGAAGTGAATGAGAAGCGACCGGGCCAATGCCGTTTCTTCAAAGAAGTGACGATAAACGGACGGGAAGAACGGATGATGGCGGAATTCCAGTTACAGATAGTCCTCTAACCGATACCTCCCCTTCTTCCGCGTCCCCTTGCCATACTGAATGGCCTTGACCGGACATCCGTGCAGGCAAGCCATGCAATGGATGCACGCATCCCCCCACACCGGACGCCCGTCTACCAAACGGATGGCAGACACGGGACAATTCTTCGCACACAAGCCGCAGGAGATGCAGGCGTCCTCCACCCGAAAGGCTTTGGTACCTATATAATAATGTATGAAGAGGGGCTGGACGACGTAGGTCTTCAGTCGCGGACAACTGCCTTCATGCACAGCCCAGACGTGTTCTTTCCGTAGGATAGCCTCGGCGATGCGGGGCAGACGGGCACGGGCATTCTCCACTTTTTGCCGCGCCAATCCCGGTGCATCAAGGTTGAACATCGGCACATACGTGTTGGGCATCTGCACGGACCAGGCTGCATCCAACGGGAAGTGTTTGGCCAAACGGCTCATCCCTTTCCCCACATCATCGCCACACGTGCACACGGCATAGCGGTAGGCCGAAGCAGGGACAGGCAAACGAGCGAGGAAGTCGAGCACCGGAGCCGGCACATACCAGGAATGGATGGGAAACACGATGCCCACCCGCTCCGTGTCATCTGGCAAGGCGGGCAGGCATCCTTCTTTCAAACTATCGGTGATATTGCACAGCACATCTCCCGTCAAGGCAGCCAATTGTTGCGCCACCCAACGGGAGTTGCCCGTCGCGCTGAAATAGCCTATCATTTGAACAAGTATTGCATGTAGCTGTTACGAAACTCGCGCGTGGAATCCACCATCGAATCTCCCATATAGAGGATAAACAAGATGGCAATGACAAGCATGACGATGCCGATGATAGCGTTATGCAGATGCTGATTGTACTGAATGGATACCATACTTACCTCCTTCTTTAATTGTCATTGCAAAAGTAGCGGCGCGGGATTACATTTCCCTTACACCGCCGTTACAAATATACAAAAAAAGGAGACACGATGGTCTCCTTTACGGGTATTTTTCAGAAAATAGTTACTATTTAACGTGTCAACGCTTCCACCAGCTCCTCCGGCGTCACCAGCCGTTGTTCGCCCGTGGCCATATCCTTCAGCGTTACCTTGCCTTCGTTCATCTCGTTCTCGCCTACCAAGGCGACAAACGGTATGTTCTTGGCATTGGCATACCCCATCTGTTTTTTCATCTTGCTGTTGTCGGGATAAATCTCCGCACGGATACCGGCGGCACGCGCCTTGGCCAGGATGGAGAGACAGAAAGCGGCCTCGCACTGCCCGAAGTTGATGAAGAGCAGTTGCGTGCCCTTCACGGCCTCCTTGGGATAGAGGTCAAGCTGGTTGAGCACGTCGAAGATGCGGTCGGCGCCGAAAGAGATGCCCACGCCGCTCACGCCCGGCATGCCGAACACACCCGTCAGATTGTCATAGCGTCCGCCTCCGGTGATGCTGCCTATCTGTACATCCAATGCTTTCACCTCGAAGATGGCACCGGTGTAGTAGTTCAATCCCCGCGCCAGGGTCAGGTCGAGTTCCACTTCGTTCTTCAGGCCCAGGCTTTCGAGGGTAGTGAGGATAAAGGCGGTTTCCTCCACACCTTTCAGTCCCGTCTCGCTCGTGGCAAGGGTCTGGCGAAGCGTGTCCAATTTCTCGGCGTTCGTGCCGCTCAGCAGAATAATGGGTTGCAGTTTGGCAATGGCCTCCTCGGAGATGCCCTTGTCGCGCAACTCGGCGTTCACATTGTCCAGGCCTATCTTGTCCAGTTTGTCGATGGCCACGGTGATGTCCACAATCTTGTCGGCCTCGCCGATGATTTCGGCCATGCCGGTCAGTATCTTGCGGTTGTTTATCTTGATGCAGACACGGATGCCGAAGCGGGAAAACACGGTGTCGACAATCTGCATCAGCTCTACTTCGTTCAGCAGGGAGTCGCTGCCCACCACGTCGGCATCACACTGGTAGAACTCACGGTAGCGTCCCTTCTGCGGACGGTCGGCACGCCACACGGGTTGTATCTGATAGCGCTTGAAGGGGAAAGTCAGCTCGTCGCGGTGCATCACCACGTAGCGGGCAAAGGGGACGGTGAGGTCGTAGCGCAGGCCCTTCTCGCAGAACTTGCAGGCCAGCTTCGGGGCATTGCGGCTGAGGAGTTCCTCGTCGGTGAGGCCGGAGAAGTAGTCGCCTGAGTTCTGAATCTTGAAGAGAAGTTTGTCTCCCTCCTCGCCATACTTGCCCATCAGGGTGGAGAGCATCTCCATGGCGGGCGTCTCGATCTGCTGGAAGCCATAGAGGTGATAGACACTGCGGATGGTATCGAATATATAGTTGCGCTTCGCCATCTCTACGGGCGAAAAGTCGCGCGTTCCTTTCGGAATACAGGGTTTTGCTGCCATAATTTTAGTATATCTTAGGATTGTGCGGGCAAAGGTACGGGATTTTTTGGAAATTACCTTAACTTTGCAACGCATCATTCTCATGAGGAATTCAGATATGGAAACGAATCAAGACATCCGTTGGCTACAACGCCACGACAGCTTTCATCGCGCCAATGGCAGATTGCTGGAAATCACAGAATCCAACCGCACTCCAGATGATTTGTCAGACCTGGAGATGGAAGGGTTGATACAACGATTTGAATATACCTACGAACTGGCATGGAAAACCTTGCAGGACCTCCTGAAATACAAAGGCTATGATTTTGTGCAAGGCCCCAACGGCACCTTACAGATGGCTTTGGAAGACGGACTCATCACAGACCATGATGGCTGGAGACGGATGGCCAAGGCACGCATCACTACTGCCCATACGTACAACGAAGGCGATGCGCTGGCAATCGTGCAAGGCATTTACGAGGAATATTCCCATCTCTTGAAACAGCTGGATCATAAGCTGAAAGAAGAGGCTAAAAGGATGGCAAACGATACTTTTTGAACGATACGATGTACGGACTCAATAACGAAATCATCCAAGGACTTTGCGAAGTTTTCCAAAGTCAACCCAATATCCGTAAAGTCATCCTTTTCGGCTCCCGTGCCAAAGGGAATTATACGACCGGCTCAGACATTGATCTGGCCGTGCAGGCAGATGGCTTGTCTTTCCGCCAACTGATGGATATCAATGCACGCATCGAAGACTTGGGCTTGCTATATAAGGTAGACGTCATTCTTTATGATAAAGTAGCAGGGACGCCTATCGGTGAGCATATTGACCGGGTAGGACGCGTACTTTTTCAACGAGAATAATGCTTGAAGGATTCGGCCACCACCTTCCTGACCTTTCGCCAACTCGGCATCAGTTTCAGTTCCCTGCGTATCGGGGCATCATACAGCAAGAAAAGCAGCAGCAGGAACAGGCAGGCGTAAGCCGCCCAACCATAGAGTTGCTTGACACTGATTTCCGTCATCTGCGACATAAACGTCTCCATATACTGCGGCACAGAGACAGACATCCGGCTTGAAGCCACACGGTCTATCGCCGCCCCATAGCGCGCCATGTTGTCCGGAAGATAATAGGCCAGCCCACGGGTATAAATGGCCGCGCCAACTACTCCGCCCATGACCATGTGCAGCATGTTGAACACGGACAACGCCTGAAAGAAATGCTGGAAGCTCATGATTTCTTCCAGACAGGTCATAAACGTGGCACTCAGCACGGCGTATGCAAAGCCGCGACAAAATACCAACGGATACAATTGGGCTATATGAATATCAGCAGAAATCAGGAAATAGCTGCCCGACAGATAGCCTGCAATCCCGCACAACCCGATGATAATCAGCCGCAGGTAATGGAAGCGCTTGATGTGCATCCACCAATAGGCGAACAAGCATCCGGACAATACGCCGGCCAGTGCCGGCCAATCCAGTTGTACACTCGTCAGCGTGCCATAATGCATCACTTCCCCCAGATAGGCTTCCTCCAACACGTTTTCGGTGGCGAGAAATATCTCGACCAAAGTAATCAGGATAAGGATGGGCAGCAAATGACGGTATGTCCACATCTTCGGCTCAAAAAACGGGTGACGGATGGCAAACATGCGCCAGATGCAAAAGACAGACGTAACCGGTATGGCAACGCTTAAGAGGCAGATGACCGGACTGCTCCACCAATCGTACCAATCGCCGTAGTTGAACAGATAGGCAATCTCCAGCAAAAGCACCGCCCAAAGCAGTGCCCCCAACCAATCCACGCCAAACAAAGGAAACTTCTTGAACATACGGAAATGTCGCGTGCAGACGGTCAGAAGCAGCAAATCCACCATCATCAGGCCGCTAATGAACAAGTGCATGTAGTCCCAATGATAATAATACATCAGATAGGCCGCAAGCAAGTCGGACAACTGCATGCTCCCCAAAATGATGATGTGCAACAGGGGGAAGAACACCGTGAAGTCCCGCGTCGGCGTCATCCAGAGCTGGATGTTGGACATGCATTCGAACGTACCTTGTATCTTGCATACGCCCTCGATGAAACATACCAGCCAAAGCAGGGGCAAGAATGTAATGCAGGGCGCAAGCAGATTGCACAACAGGACACCCGCAGCCGCCGCACACAGTAACGTCTTGTTCGTGAAACGGAACTTCATGCGGAACAACAGCGGGAAATAAATGGCCATTCCTGCCAGATTTGCGTAAAGGCACATCAGGAGGTCTTCCCTCATGAGTGCCGTCTCTCCCATCATCTGATTCACGGTCCCCAGGTAAAGACCGCCTGAAAATTGGAAGGTAACGGCCAGGAACACATACATCCAAGGCCGTATCCGTCCGGGGACAAACTTCCTGAACATCGGCATGGAGAAAGGCATGGGCTGTACAGTTTCGCTCATATCAGTATTTCACTTTACATTCCACGTTGAACCCCGCTCTCAGACGACTTACCTGGTCCGCGTCGTTGCCTTGCAGACGAATGCGCACAGGGACTCTTTGCTCTACCTTCACGAAATTGCCCGTGGCATTGTCTTGCGGAATCAGGGAGAAAGCCGCTCCCGTGGCATCGGAAATAGATTCCACTACCCCTCTGTAGACCACGCCCGGAACCGCATCGGCCGTGAAGGAGACTTCCGCCCCCTCCCGGATGTTCGGAAGCTGGGTTTCCCGGTAATTGGCGATGACCCAAAGGTCGCTGTTGTCCACAATGTCCACCACCGTCTGTCCGGGCTGTATCAGTTGGCCCTCATGGATATCCTTACGTCCCGTCACCCCGTCGCAGGTGGCAATGATGACCGTATAGGACAGGTTCAGCCGGGCCAGGTCTACGGCGGCTTGTGCCAGACGGATGGCTGCCTCGTTCTGTCCCAGCCTGCGCATCTGCTCGTCTTTGGACAGTGAGGTCGAGTGTTTCATCCGCAACATCTGCTCGTAGCGGGCATTGGCGGCTTCATAGACCGTTTGAACCTGGTCATATTGTTGCCGGGTGACGGCATCTTCCTCCAACAGCTTCTTATATCGCTGCCATTCACGCTCGGCATGGGCCCGCTGCACACGCGCTTCTTCTATGCCGGCGTCATTGACCGTCAGGTTGTTCTGCATGGTGGCTATCCCGGCATGGGTGACCAGTTGCCCAGCCTGCGCATTGGCCAAATCCGCTTCGGCCTGCGCCAAACGCAATTTAAACTCCGCGTCTTCTATCACAAGCAGCGTATCGCCTTTATGCACCGGCTTGTACTCCTCAAAACAAATCTTCTTGATGAAGCCTTGTACCCGTGTATTGACGGGAGTAATGTGTTGCTTCACTTGGGCATTGTCCGTGTATTCCACGTTTCCCAAGTGGAGGAAACGCGAACAAACGTATATGAGGCCGATTGCCAGCAAGGCAATGACCACGGCATTGTTAATCAGCTTCTGGGTCTTTCTTGTAACCATAATGTTTCTGAGTTTATAAAGTATGTGTAAGGTATTTCATTTTGTAATAATTGTACAGGATGTTGACGCGGGCATTCACCAGCCCCAGGTCGGCACTGAGTTTCGTGTTGCTGGCGTCCAACATGTCGGTCAGCAACGCCATCTCGTTCTTATAGCGGTTTTCAGTGACGCCGTAGTTCTCGTCCGCCAGTTTCACGCTGTTCTCCTGGGTGCGCAGGTCGGTGAAGGCGGTCAGGAAGTTCACATACCCTTCCTGCACGGCATTTTCCACCTGCTCCTGCGCCCATTGGTGACGCTCTTCCGCCTGCCGGACATTCAGACGCGCCTGCTTCAGCTTCCGGTTGTTCTTGAAGAGCGAGGAGAGGTTGTATTTCACCCCTACCCCCACATACCAATAATTGAAGTTGTTGTCCAGTACGGGCACCTCGATGGTGATGGGACCGTCCAGATGGTCTGCCGCGATGATGGAAATATGCGGGAGGCGTTCGGCACGCTCCTGCCGGACCTTTTGCTCATTCATCTGCACAGTGGCTTCCGTCTGCTTCAGCAGGATATGGTTGGCCTTGGCCGCTTTGAGGGCCTCGTCGGCTGCTTCGGTTCCTGTCCGGTAGGTCTGGATACGCTTACTCTGTTCATCGGCCAGGCGGAACAGTTCTTCCAGTCCCATCGGCCGGGATTGGGCACACAAGCCCTGGCTGCATAGGACTGCGACACACCACAGCCCTATGAGCCTTCTCTTTTTGCTCATAAATCAACTGATTATTTTATAGTTAGCGAATGAATATAGCGAGGGGAAGAGGTGCAAAGGCTAAATCAGAGCCGCCGCACCCCAAGCGTGGAAATCATGAATCTTGTTCTTATAAAGTACTATTGTCTGTACTCCCATATATCGCATTTCTATCTGTTTTCGGATGCAAAAGTAGGGAAAAAAGAGATTGAACGTAACCTTAGGCGGCTGATGTTTTTTACTATTTTAACCTACGGCATAAAAATTCGCCTGCCCCCTGCGGCGTGTATTTGCCACAGGAAGCAGGCGGAATGTGCGGGGATAGCGGGGACGGGCGTCAGTCCATCGTTACATTGCCGCTGCCGCTCTTCGCCCGGTTGCCAGTCGCCTTCGCCGGAAAAGGCCCGCTCATCCGAAGGAGCCTTCGCCGCCTTCTTCCACCTCGTCGTCGGGCGACTCCACCTTGTCAGGGTTGGCGCCCATCGACTCTACGTCCACCCAGAAGACTTCGTTGCCCACCAGGTTGCGCGTCACGGCGCCGTTCTGCTGCACGTTGCGTTCCGGCAGGAAGCGCACGCGGGTGGCGGTGATGCACTCGGCGGTTACTTCGTCGGCAGTTTCCTTGCCCGTGCCTTCGGCCACGCAGCCGTAGTAGAAGGAGCCAAGCCCCTCGATGTGCACCGTGCGGCCCGTGTTCATCAGGCTGCCCAGCACCTTGCCCAGGGCGGTCATCACCGCCTTGGTGTCGGCCTCGCTGGCGGTAGACATCTCGGCGATGCGCTTGCACACCTCGTCCATTTCCACCGGATGCCCCACCGTTACGGTGCGGGGATACCACAAGCCATTGATGGCTTTCTGTTCTTTCTTAAAAAACGGCATAGTTCATCGTTTTAAAAGACCTGAAAAAAACGTCCTTTTGCCTCCGTCCAGCCAAGGCGATGCCTCCGTCCAGCCAAGGCGCACCTTTGGTCCAGCCGAGGCAAAAAGCCGGTTTGTTGCCGGGTTCTCCGCCATCCCGGTTTGGCAGTCGCGATGTCGGGGCGACCGGGCCGCGCAGCCTTGCTGCGGAATATCGTTGCGACAGACGGGGAAAACGGAAAGGGGGGGCCGAAATATAAAATGGCACGCAGATGACGCAGATGCGACAGATGACCACTGATTATACTTCGTTGATTTACAGATAGACAAATCTGCGAAAATCTGTTTAATCTGTGTCATCTGCGTGCCATTTTATATTTTGACACACTCTCAATAATGGGGGGGAGAGAAAGAAGAACCCCTGCGTGGGGGCATCCTTGTTTACTTTTTGTTGAATATCAGGTCAAGTCCCTGACTACGGTAGAATTCAAAGCGCGTGTCGCTCGATATGAGCGGCAGGTGTTCTGTGATGGCATGGGCAATGATCAGATGATCCGAAGGGTCTTTGTGGCATTGGCGTTCGTTAATCTCCATGCGTGAATACGTGTATATATGTTCCATCTTTGTCGGAAGGAACTGGATATAATGTTCATCTTCAATAGAGCGGAGCATGTCTTCCGGTGATTTCCAGCGTTTGGAAAACAGTCCCTTGTTCCGATAGGCCACCACCAGTTCTTTAGCAGATTCTGCACTGGCATACAACAATGCGTCCGGTTCGGCAATAAGTTCCTTAACATCCTTATCCAATAAGTCTGGATCGCTTATCATGTAAACGATGATGTTTGTGTCAATCAGGTATCTCATCGCCAATACAATGTCGGGTCATTGATGATAACACTGCCTTTCAGCCGCTGGGCGGCTTCCCAAGCTTTGCTCACTTTCTTTTTCGGCTCCTTTGCCTTGGTTTCTGTCTTGGTTTCAACCGAGGTATCCGTCTGTTTCTTCTTGTCCTTTTCAGTCATCTTTTCCATAAAGCTGTCTTTAAGTTGTTCAACGATGCAAAGTTAGCAAGAATCGGCAAGAAAGCAAGCCTTTCCCCCATTATTATCTTTATAACAACGCGGTGACAGCCGTGGCCGGAATCTCCAGCCGGGAGAAGGCGAACATCTTCTTGCCCAGGTCTTTCAGCGAGGCGCCAATGAGGTAGACGTCCGTCCCGTCGATAATCAGGAAGCGGTCGTGGCACTTCTTGTAGGTATGTACCGCTATCGGGGGATATTGGCCGTTATGCTTCTGCAAGTCCAGCTGCAACCGGGGGCTGACGGTCTGCGTGTAGATGTCGGCCGTTACGCCGGAGTTCCGCTTGCTGAGCATCAGCAGCACCGATTCGTCCACGTAGTTGTCTATCAGCAGCAGGGATACCTTGGCCGAACGGATGAGGTCGGTGGCGAACTTGTAGGCATCAAACAGCTGTCCGTCGTAGAAGATGCCCTCGACGGGCGGCAGCGAGGTGCGGACGAAGAAGTCTATCTTCCGCGAATGTTCCGCCACGGTATGCTCCAGTTCGGTCAGACGGCGGTTGACGGAATAGCCTTTCAGCAGGTATTCTTTCAGCACGCTGTTTGCCCAACGTCTGAACTCTATGCCTCTGTTGGATTTTACTCTGTAGCCTACCGAGAGCACCATATCCAGATTGTAATACTCCACTTGCCGCGTTACGGTACGGTCGCCTTCTTTTTGAACTGTCGCAAATTTTGCGACAGTTGACATGCCCGCCAATTCCTCTTTCAAGGCATTGTTCACATGCTTGCCTATTGTCTTGATGTCACGATTGAACAATTCGGACAATTGTTGCCTGTTGAGCCACACCGTCTCCTCTTCCAGTCGCACCTCCAGCTTCACTTCGCTGTCCGGCTGATAAAGTATGATTTCTCCTTGATTCTCCATCTTGCATTGCGTTTAGGGGCCCGCTTCCTGCAAAAATACAAAAAAATCCACCCGCAAAGTCCGCGGAAAATCTCTACCTTTGCGACAATCAAACTCAGAAAAGACCATGCTGAAACCCAACAACCAAGACCGCCGCTGGCAGATTCTGGACAGCGAATACCTCATCCGCCGCCCTTGGCTGACTGCCCGCAAGGACCGCGTGCGCCTGCCCAACGGCGTGGAGAACAACGAGTACTACGTATTGGAATACCCCGACTGGGTGAACGTCGTCGCCCTGACCCGCGACGGCCGTTTCCTGATGGAACGCCAGTACCGCCACGGCCTGCAACTGACCAGCTACGAAATCTGTGCGGGCGTTTGCGAAGCCGGAGAAACGCCCTTGCAGTCCGCCCAACGCGAACTTTATGAGGAAACCGGCTACGGAGGGGGCACGTGGACGCCGTGGATGGACATCTCCGCCAACACCAGCAACATGACCAACCTGACCCACTGCTTCCTCGCCACGGACGTGGGGCCCGTCTCCACCCAACACCTGGAAGCCACGGAGGACATCACCATCGAACTGCTGACCGTGGACGAGGTGCGCACGCTGCTGACGACCAACCAAATCAAACAATCGCTCATGGCCGCCCCGCTGTGGAAATACTTCGCGGTGAACCGGCTGCTGTAAGCCCGCCCATAAGCAAACGGCGCAAACCCGCTGGAGAGAGTTCCACGGATTTGCGCCGTTCCTTATACGAGCCAAAGCCTCCGACCGCATCACTCGCGGCGACCCATGAATATCATGATATAATAAATCAATGTAGCCAACGAACCAAGGGCAGCCACCACATACGTGTAAGCAGCCGAACGCAAGGCATCTTCGGCCTTGTCGTGATTATACGAATTGGTGATGCCGGACGAACTGAGCCACACCAAGGCACGCTTGCTAGCATTAATCTCCACCGGCAGGGTCACGAAGCTGAACAGCGTGGTCAGGGCAAAGAGGATGATACCGGCCAGAAGAATCTGAGGGAAAGAGTTAATCAGCAGGATACCCGCCAAGATGACCCAAGTCACCCACTGCGAGGCAAACGAAACCACCGGCACCAAAGCACTGCGCATCTGCAGGGGACCGTAGGCACAGGCATGCTGCACGGCGTGTCCGCATTCATGGGCAGCCACGGCGGCAGCCATCACGCTGTTGCTGTTATAAACGCTTTCGCTCAGGTTCACAGTCTTGTTGGCGGGATTGTAGTGGTCGGTCAGATGACCGGGTGTGCACGTCACCTGCACATCGTAGATGCCATTGTCATACAGCATCTTCTGCGCCACCTCACGGCCGGTCATGCCATTGTTGGTGGGGATTTTGGAGTATTTCTTAAACTTGTTTTGCAGATTCAACTGCACCAGCCAGCTGACCACAGCCACGCCGATAAAGATAATCCATTGTATTCCTATCATTCTCTATTCTTGTTTAGGGGTTAATATGCAGAACTATAAACAAATTGCTTGCCAAAAATAAGGGGAAACGGCGAAGCCAGCCTCCGTTTCCCCTATCTTTTAGGAAGAATTAGCTAAAAATCAATTCAATTCCAGTTCTATAACGGTATCAATGTCTGTCGGCACCTCGTTGAGCAACAAGGTATAACCGGCCTGGTTCTTCTGGAACTTCACAGGTTTGCCGTCCACGAAGTAGGAAGCCTTCTTCACCTTCTTATCCACGAGCGGGAGGAACAACGCCTTGTCCTGCAGGTTGAGGACATGGACATAGAGCTTGTTGCCTTTCTGGGTAGTGCCACCCCAAGGATGCGGGCCGACACAACCGCCGCGCGTGCCATAGATGGTCTCGCCATACACCTTCATCCACTCTCCCATCTCGGCTAGACGCTGCACGGCCACTTCGGGCAGTTCGCCATCGGGTTGCGGGCCGATGTTCATCAGCAGATTGGCATCCTTCACGGCAGCACCTACGAGGTACTGAATCAGTTCCTTGGTGGACTTATAATTCTGATCCGTAATCTTGTAGCCCCACATGCCGTTCATGGTCTGGCAGGTCTCCAGCGGCAAGGAACTGATATCCTGCCCGGACAAACCGGCTGTATTCTCGCCCGGCAGGTCGCGCTCGAAGATTTGAATGTCCTCGCCTTCAAAGGGAGTGCTGTGGTGGTTGTTTGCTACCAGGCAGGAAGGTTGCAGCTTGTGAATCAAGGCATACTGTTCCTCCAGTTCCCAGTCGAAATCCGGATTCTGGTCCTGGTCCCACACACCGTCAAACCAAATGGCACCGATGGGGCCGTAGTTGGTCAACAACTCGGTCAGCTGATTGTTCATAAAGGTGTAGTAGCTGTCCCAGTCACCTTCAGGATTGGGACGGCCCGTTCCTCGGCCCGTACGTCCCCACACGGCATCCTCACGATACCAGTCGATGTGCGAGTAATACAGGTGCAGCCCGATACCCTGCTTGCGACATTCCTCGGCCAGTTCCTTCAGTACATCGCGCTTGAAAGGCGTGGCGTCCACGATGTTGTAGTCCGAATACTTCGTGTCGAACATGGAGAAACCTTCGTGATGGCGGGTCGTGAAGGTGATGTACTTGGCCCCCGAAGCCTTGATGGCGGCCACCCATTTGGCTGCATCGAACTTGGAGGGATAGAATCCGCCTGCCAATTTGGCGTATTCCTTATAATTAAGGTCATTGTTGGTCATCGTCCATTCGCCGGTAGCCAACATGGCATACAAGCCCCAGTGCAGGAAGATACCGAACTTCTTGTCACGGAATTCCTGACGGGCCTTCAGGTTCTCTTCAGTGGGTTGATAACTCTGTGCCTTGAGCGGAAGCGCCAGGCAACACATCAACAAAAGGGATAATGCTTTCGTTCTCATTTTCAGAAAAGGATTAAAGTTAAACAAGGGTTATATATAAACGAAAAGTCCCCTCTCCCGCACCCCACAAGATGCGGAAGAGAGGACCTCGCTATGTCATTCGCCTTCGGTGTAACGCTCGATGGTCTGCTCGCGGTCCGGGCCGATGGAAACGAACTTGATGGGCACACCCAACTGGTCCTCCAGGAAGGAAATGTAGGCATTGAATTCTTCGGGGAATTCGTCCTCGCTCTGCATCTTCGTCATGTCTGTCTTCCAGCCCGGCAGTTCCACATAAACCGGCTCCACACCCTCGCTGATGTCGAAGGGGAAATTCTCCGTCTCCTCGCCATTCACCTTATAGGCCACACAAGCCTTGATGGTGTCGAAGGAATCGAGCACGTCGCTCTTCATCATGATGAGCTTGGTGACGCCGTCCACCATCACGGCATACTTCAGGGCCACCAGGTCAATCCAACCGCAACGACGCTTACGGCCTGTCACGGCACCGAATTCGTGTCCGAGCGCACAAATCTTCTCACCCGTTTCGTCAAACAACTCCGTGGGGAACGGCCCGGCACCGACGCGGGTACAATAGGCCTTGAAGATGCCATACACCTCGCCAATCTTGTTGGGAGCCACGCCCAAGCCCGTGCAGGCACCGGCGCAAATGGTGTTGGAAGAGGTGACAAAGGGATAGGAACCGAAATCCACGTCAAGCATCGTGCCCTGCGCACCTTCGCAGAGGACGGACTTGCCTTCGTCCAACAGGCGGTTCACCTCATGCTCGCTGTCCACCAGGTGGAACTGCTTCAGGTATTCAATGCCTTCCAGCCAGGCCTGTTCCATTCCCTCCAAGTCATACGGGCCATAGTTCAGGCTCTTCAATATTTGGACGTGACGGGCTTTAGCAGCCTCATACTTGGCCTCAAAGTTGTGCAGAATGTCACCCACGCGCAGGCCGTTACGGCTCACCTTGTCGGTATACGTAGGGCCAATGCCCTTGCCCGTGGTGCCCACCTTGGCATCACCCTTGGCCATCTCATAGGCCGCATCCAGCAGGCGGTGCGTCGGCAGGATGAGGTGCGCCTTCTTCGAGATGTGCAGGCGTTCCTTCAGCGGATGTCCGGATGCTTCCAACGCCTCGGCCTCAGCCTTGAAGAGGGCGGGATCCAGCACCACGCCGTTACCTATTATATTAATCTTGTCGCCCTGGAATATGCCCGAGGGAATGGAGCGAAGCACATACTTCTGTCCGGCAAACTCAAGCGTATGTCCGGCATTGGGACCGCCCTGGAAGCGGGCCACCACGTCATATCTGGGGGTCAGCACATCGACAACCTTGCCTTTGCCTTCGTCGCCCCACTGCAATCCTAAGAGTACATCTACTTTCATTTCTCTTTCTTATGTTGAGGTTGATTACTATTTTTCTTTTTCCGGTTGGCACGCTCGCACTTGCTGCACAGTCCGTATAGGTAGAGCGAATAGTGTGACAGGGTGAAGCGGCTCAGCTTCGTGTTGGCAATGGCCTGTTGCAACTGTTCGTTCTGGAATTCCACCACCTTGCCACACTGCGTGCAAATCTGATGATGATGCGTGTCGCGGTTGTAGCACTTCTCATATTGCGAGGAGTTGCCAAACTGGTGCTTGATGACCAGCCGCGCATTGATGAGCAGGATGATGGTGTTGTAGAGAGTGGCCCGGCTGACGCGGAAATTCTCCTGGTCGGCCATGAGCGAATAGAGCGTGTCGATGTCAAAATGCCCGTCGATGGAGTAGATGGTGTCGAGTATGGCATAGCGTTCGGGCGTCTTGCGATGTCCGTTAGCAGTGAGATATTCGGTGAATATCTGCCGTACCGTTTCCTTCACATTTTTGTCTTCCATATTACAAGCATTTTACAGCCAACAAAGTTAGTTCTTTTTCCGGGAACGCAAGCGCGAAACGCGCTTTTTTTAAAAGGAGTTAAGAAGTTACTCCACCTCTGCCTTCACCAATTCATAAAGCAATTGCTCGTCCGGCGAGGCCGAATCCTTCATCGTCTCCACGCGACGGCACATCCGGAAGGCGTTTGCCTCGCTGAACTGCATGAAGCGGCGGATGGCGGCACCGGCGGCATTGCGCACGTGATAGGAGCCGGAAAGGAAGGCTGCCACGGCCTGGTCCAGCAGTTCATTCTCCGCCCGGCCGTCCATGTCCCCCTTCCGCATCAGCAGGCGGGCGATGGTGAGGAAGCCGCATACCTGGAAGTACTCGCGCTCATCGGCTATCCATTGCAGGGATTTGGCCGGGGCGTAAGGCAGGTACTGGAAGAGGTTCATGCTGGTCAGCTCGGCTATCTCGATGTTGCGGATGCTCTCCACCCAGATATCTGCAATCTCCGGCAGAAAGGTATCCACGGGCTGTAACATGGCGGCCAGAATCTTGCATTCGCGGATGTCCTCCTTCCACAGGGACTGGGCCAGCTCGTGGTTCTTCTCGTAACGGGCGGCAATCTGCTTGATGCGGGGCAACTCGACGCCGAAATTCAGTTTGTAGACCAGCCCTTTCTCGCGCATGCTCTGCGAGACGGCCCCGTTCATGGCCAGACGGAACTGGGTCTTGATGTCTTTCAGTTGTTCGTGTAAGTCCATATTTCAATAGATGGAATGGAGTTCATTACAAGCATTTGTCCGGAGATATCCCCGAGCGTGCACGACGATATCGGCGAGCACGGGCGACGATATCGCCGGACGTGCCCGGAGATATCCCCGGACAAACGCCTCGATTATCTGTACAGGAGCTCAATTACGCACGGGCAGGGTGGCATAGTCGCGGCTGTAGCGCAACATCTGCTCGGCATAGCCCTCATCGTAGCTGACCGTTACATCGGTAATGTTACCCTCGGCATCCTTCACAGCCTCGTACTTGGGATTGACGAAACCTTTATAGGGAGCCAGGTTCAGTTTCTTGTAACGCGCCAGCACCTCCCGATGCAGTTCAGGGTCTACCTTGACGGCGTAGGTTTCTACCAGGTCACGGGCGGCGGCCAGGTCGCTGGTGGACTTCACACGCTGGATTTCGGCCAACAGTCTGCCGAAGAGGGCACGCAGTTTGCCATAGTCATTAATCTGCACATAGGTCTTCCCGTCGCGTTTCACCAGTTCTACCACATGGTCGGCCGCACCTTTCTCATACACCCAACGTGCAATAAGTTGTCGGTTGCGCATGTGGGCTTCTTCAATCTGGTTGCCCGGCTCGATGCGCACCAACTGGGTCATCAGACCGTTCATCAGGTAAGTATAGTATTGGGCGTGATAGGCCGTAGTGTCAGGCAGAAGGCCCAGTTCCACCAGTTTCGGGTCGGCCACGTAATAGAGGCCGAAGAGGTCGGCGCGGGCTTCCTCGATGGTGGAGCCGTAAGCTTTCAGGCCGTCAGGGTCGGCACCGGGAGCCATCTTGCCCGAGCCATGTCCCAGACACTCGTGCAGGTCGGTGTGCAGGTTATCGGTCAGGTCGGCATAGCGGTCTATCAGCTGCAACTCCTCCGGACTGATAACGAATTCCTCGTTGAAGCCGTTGCCATGCGCCGCCTTGGCATAGGCATCAGTGATGTTGCCGATGGTGACGGACTTCGAGCCATAGCGGCTACGGATCCAGTTGGCATTGGGCAGGTTGATGCCGATGGCCGTGGCGGGATAGAGGTCACCGGCCAGGATGGCAGCGGTGATGACCTTGGCGGAGACGCCCTTCACCTGTTCTTTCTTGAACTGCTTGTCCACGGGCGAATGGTCCTCAAACCACTGGGCGTTACTGCTGATGAGCTCCGTGCGGCGCGTGGCTTCCAGGTCCTTGAAGTTGACCAATGATTCCCAGCTGGCTTTCAGCCCCAACGGGTCTCCGTAGGTTTCAGTGAAACCGTTGACGAAATCCACGCGTGAATTGAGGTCTTTCACCCAAAGGATGGCATAGTCATCAAACGCCTTCAGGTCGCCCGTCTCGTAGAACTCCACGAGCTTGGCGATGACGGCCCGCTGTTCCGGCGTTTCGGCCACGCCCTCGGCCTGCTTCAGCCAGTAGACAATTTTCTCGATGGCCGGGCCGTAAAGGCCGCCCACCTTCCAGACTTTCTCCACCAGACGGCCGTCGGCCTCCTTCACCAGACGGCTGTTCAGGCCATAGGAGACGGGGGTCTCATCCTGCGGGTCCTTCATCGCAGCATAGAAAGCTTCGGCCTCGTCCTGCGTCACGCCGTCGTAGTAATTGCAGGCCGATGTCAGTATCAGGTCCTCGCCATCGGCCTGGTTGACGCGCTTGGGCATCACCGCAGGATCGAAGATGACGGGAAAGACTTCATCACACAGCTGGTCCACGGTCTGTCCTTCGGCCAAGGGCAAGGTGGCAGCGTCCACGCTCTGCAAGGCCTGGCGGAAGAACTCGGGACTGAAGCCAGGGACGAACTTCTCGCTGCCATAGTGGTGATGAATGCCGTTGGAGAACCACACGCGCTTCAGATAGACTTCCATCGCCCGGAAGTCGGCGGAGGTCTTGTCGCCCGTATAGCCAGTGTAGACGGCCTCGAGCATCCGTCGGATGACGAGGTTATAGCGTCCGTTCTGGTCGAAGAGGATGTCACGTCCCTGCAAGGCGGCTTCGGTGAGGTAATACACTAATTTCTTCTGGTCGAGGCTCAACGTCTCGAACCCGGGTACGCGATAGCGTAGGATCTGTAGATCTGCAAATTGTTCCACGGTGTAACTGAATTTTTCGGTTTCGGCCGGCGCGGTTTTGGAGGCACCGCCGCAAGCGCCCAGCAACGTGGCAGCAAGCGCGACCGAAAGCAGTTGTTTCTTCATAATGACAGAATAGGAAAAGGGGTGAAAAAGGATGGCGGTTCTAAAAAATGAAAAGGAGTATTCCGGGAAGCCATGCCCCTCGGAATATTCCCTTTCCCTTATGTGCTCACTTGGACAAGCTTACTTTCTTTTTTCCAAATGCCGCTTGCGATAGCCGTTGGGAGTCTCGCCTACATTTTTATAGAACGCAGCGTAGAAAGACTGACGGTTGGCAAAGCCGACCATCGTGCTGATTTCCTCCACGTTCTTGTCCGCATAACGTTTGTCTGTCAGCAGATGCATTGCCTCCTTCACGCGGTATTCGTTCAGCAGGCACGAATAGTTCATGCCGAAACGCGAGTTGACTACCGCCGAGAGATAGCGGGTATTGGTCTGCAACTCCTTGGCCAGATCCTTCGCGGAATAGTCGGGGTCGCGGTACTTCTTCTGCACGACAATGATGTTCAGAATCTTGTCGTACAACTCATCTGCCAGTTCGGGACGTATCAACGAGCGATAGGCAGCGTCCTTTTGTTTCTTCTCACGCAGGTTATACGGGCGTTTCTTGGGCTCCTGTTCCTGTGTCTTGTTTTCTAAATCACTCATTCAAATTACTGGTTAGGGTTGTTTTTTAATCAAAGCCTTAGCCTTCTCTATTACTAAGACTTTACAAAAGTCTGACATTTTTCTTAATTATGCAACTTTTATAGGCTTTATTTTTTGCGGGATGCAGCGGGGAAGCCCGCCACGGTGCCCACAGGCAGAAATGAAAAGAAACTTTAACAATTGGCGTTGCACGATGAGGACAACCCGTCACCTGCACCGTGCCAGCAAATCCGCCGCCTCTTCTGCCGGGAGCCCCAGCTCGACAGCCTTCTCGAAATCGGCCCGGGCCTCCTTTTTCTCTCCGCGGGAAAGGCGGATCTGCCCGCGCACCAGATAGGCCTCGTAGCGCAAGGGATCCAGACGGATGGCCTCCTCCAGGTCCATCAAGGCCATCGGAAGATTGCCCAGTTCCTGCTGTACGCCGGCACGGGCCACATAGACGACGGCGTGCGCCGGGGCAGTCTGCAGGGAGGTGCCTTCGCTTTTTTCTTCCACCATCCCGTCGAGGATGGCCAGGGCCTCCTTCAGTTTACCTTCCTTCTGGCAGAGCATGGCCAGACCCAGACGGCCGTTGTAGTCCTGGGGCTGGAGGCGAAGCAGGTGGTCGTAGTCGGCGCGGGCGGACTTGTAGTCTTGCAATTCCACATAGGCATAGGCACGCATCCGCAGGGCCTCGGTGTTGTCCGGCTGGATGTCCAGCACGAGGGAATAGTCCACGCGTGCCTTGTCCGCCTCGCCCAGCTGCAGGTAGAGGGCGGCCCTGTCCAGGAGAATGGGGACGTTGCGCGGGGTCATGTTCAACGCATAGGTATAGGACTCCAAGGCCTCGCGGAGTTGTCCGCGGAGGCGCTGCAAGGTGCCGAGGTTGGCAAAGAGGAGCGCATTGCGCCCGTTGGCGGGGTCCAGGCGGAGGGCGGCGCGGATGGCCTGTTCGGCAGCGTCGAGGCTGTCGCGCTCGATGGCCGTGGCCGCACGTTCGCACAGTTGTTCGTAGGTCTGCGAAGCAGCGGGAAGCGCCCACCCTACGAGCAGGCAAAGGAAAAGGAATGGTCGTTTCATCGGGATATGTCAGTCTAACGGATAAGTGTCGAAAGCGAAAAGCTCGGTGGAGAGATAGCGTTCGCCGGTGTCGGGCAGCAGGACGACGACGAGACGGCCCGCCATCTCCGGACGGAGGGCGACCGCACGCGCCGCATAGAGAGCCGCTCCGGACGAGATGCCACAGAGGAGCCCGTCCGTCGTAGCCAGCAGGCGGGCGGCACGGATGGCCTCGTCGTCGGGCACGGGCAGCACTTCGTCCACCAGCGAAGCATCGTAGTTGGCGGGAATGAAGTTCGCCCCGATGCCCTGGATGCGGTGGGGGCCTGCCTGCCCGCCGGCGAGGACGGGCGACGAGGCGGGTTCGGCGGCGACGATGCGCACGGCAGGATTCAGTGCCTTCAGGCAGCGGGCCACGCCGGTAAGCGTTCCTCCCGTGCCGACGCCGGCGACGAATACGCCGACCTGACCGTCGGTGTCCTGCCAGATTTCCGGTCCGGTGGTCAGTTCGTGAACGCGGGGATTGGCGGGGTTGTCGAACTGTCCGGGGATGAACGAGCCGGGGATGGCGCGATACAGTTCACCGGCCCGGGCAATGGAGGCGGCCATGCCCCCGGCGCCGGGCGTCAGAACTATCTCCGCACCCAGGGCACGGAGCAGGTTGCGACGCTCAAGGCTCATGGTCTCGGGCATGGTCAGTATCAGGTGATAACCGCGGATGGCGGCCACCAGGGCAAGGCCTATGCCGGTGTTGCCGCTCGTAGGCTCGATGATGGTCGCCCCGGGACGGAGCAGGCCGCGGCGTTCGGCGTCATCGATGAGGGCGAGAGCGGTGCGGGCCTTCACACTGCCGCCGGGATTGAAGGCCTCGACCTTGGCCACGAGGGGGCGCGGGAGGCCGTAGCGACGGCTGTATCCGCCCAGTTCCACCAAGGGGGTATGGCCGACGAGAGCGGTGAGGTTCTGTGCAATGTTCATAGGAAAGAAAATGATTGTTGGCACGCTGATGACACAGATGAGGCAGATTTTCGCAGATTCTTATCTACAAAAAAATCTGTGGTCATCTGTCTCATCTGTGTCATCTGCGTGCCATAAAGTGAATGATTCAGCGCTTGATGTAGTCCACGAGCCAGCGGCCTACCTCGCGGGTGCCGTAGTGCGCGCCGCCGGGCACCTGTATTTCCGGCGTGCGGACACAGGCATCGAGCGAGGCATCGACGGCGCGGCGGACAAGTGCGCCCTCCTCCTTCAGGTCGAAATGTTCCAGGAGCATGGCCACGGACAGCACTTGTGCCAGCGGGTTGGCGATGTTCTGCCCCTTGGCTTGCGGCCAGGAGCCGTGGATGGGCTCGAAGACAGGCGTGCTGTCGCCGGTGGAGGCGGAGGGCAGGAGGCCCATCGAGCCGCTGATGACCGAGCCTTCGTCCGTCAGGATGTCGCCGAAGGTGTTCTCCGTGACGATGACGTCGAAGAAGCCGGGCTGCTGGATCATCTTCATGGCGGCGTTATCCACGAACATATAGTCGGTGGTCACGTCGGGCCACTGCGGCGCCATCTCCTGCGCAATCTGACGCCAGAGGCGGGAGGAGGCGAGGACGTTGGCCTTGTCCACCACCGTCAGGTGCTTGCGCCGGCGGCGGGCATACTCGAAGGCCACGCGCAGGATGCGCTCAATCTCCGGCCGGGTGTAGTAGTTGGTGTCCCAGGCCTTGTCGTTGTCCTGATATTTCTCGCCGAAGTACATGCCTCCGGTCAGTTCGCGGATGCACAGGAAGTCGGCGCCCTCCACGAGGTCCGCACGCAGAGGGCTGAGGTGGAGCAGGCAGCGGAATGTCTGCACGGGGCGGATATTGGCATAGAGGCCGAGGCGTTTCCTCATGGCCAGCAGGCCCTGTTCGGGGCGCACCTTGGCGGTGGGGTCGTTGTCATACTTGGGGTCGCCCACGGCGGAGAAGAGGACGGCATCGGAGTCCTTGCAAATCTGATAGGTCTCTTCCGGGAAGGGGTCGCCCACCTTGTCGATGGCATCCGCACCACAGAGGGCGTATTCATAACGGACTTTGTGTCCGAACTTCTCGCAGACAGCGGTGAGTACATCCACGCCTACGGCGGAAATCTCGGGGCCGATTCCGTCACCGGCCAATACGGCAATTTTCAGTTCCATAGCTATTGTTTTTTGATAGTTGATAATCTTGTTTTCAAAATCCCCGCGGGTGGTTCCGGCCATCCCCGCGGGTAGTTCCGGCTATCCCCGCGGGTAGTTCCGGCTATCCCCGCGGGTAGTTCCGGCCATCCCCGCGGGTAGTTCCGGCTATCCCCGCGGGTAGTTCCGGCCACCCCCTCGGGTAGTTCCGGCCACCCCCTCGGTTTTTTATCGGAGCCTGCCCGTCTTTCTCCGGAAGCATCGCCGTCTTTTTCCAAAAACACGGCGATGTTTCCCCGGAAAGACGGCGATGTTTTTCCGGAAAGACGGTCAGGCCTTGTCGAAGTCCGGCTCGATGAGGTTCAGCATCTTCATCGTGGCCTTGATGGCGGCCTCCGTCTGGTCGGCATCGAGCCCGCGGGTGCGGAAGACGCGGCCGTCAAACTGCCACGTGATGACGGTCTGCACGAAGGCATCGGTGCGCCCTCCGGGGGGGATGCTGACGGCATAGTTGGTCAGCATCGGGAAGCGGCGGCCCAGCGTGCCCTTGTAGACCTTGCGTAGGGCGCGGACAAAGGCGTCGTACTGTCCGTCGCCGCTGCTGCTCTCCTCGTAGGGGGTGCCGTTGATTTCCACGCGGAGCGTGGCCATGGGCTTGAGCCCGTGGGCCAGGTTGACGATGTAGCTCAGGAGGCGCACGCGGTCGCCCTGCACGTCGTGCTTCAGCACGTCGCTGACGATGTAGGGCAGGTCTTCCTGCGTCACCAGCTCCTTCTTGTCGCCCAGCTCGATGATGCGCTCGGTGACTTTCCGCATCGACTCCTCGTCCAGCTCGAGGCCCAGGTCCTGGAGGTTCTTGCGGATGTTGGCCTTGCCCGAGTTCTTGCCCAGCGCATACTCGCGGCGGCGCCCGAAGCGTTCGGGCAGGAGGTCGTTGCAGTAGAGGTTGCGTTTGTTGTCGCCATCGGCATGCACGCCCGCCACTTGAGTGAAGACGTTCTCACCCACTATGGGTTTATTGGGCGGAATGACCACACCGCTGTACGACTCGACCACGCGGCTGACGTCGTAGAGCCGGCTCTCGTCGATGCGCGTCACGGCCTCGAAGTGGTCCTTCAGGATGGCTTGCACGGAAGCCAACGGGGCATTGCCCGCCCGCTCGCCCAGCCCGTTGATGGTGGTATGCAGCCCGCGGCACCCGCTCAGGACGGCGGCCAGGACGTTGGAGACGGCCAGGTCGTAGTCGTTGTGCGCGTGGAAGTCGAAGTGC
>DHKFC23501__coassemble_1117_pt1 | contig 33266 bp, 21 predicted proteins | sample DHKFC23501__metabat2_low_PE_030 | metagenome-assembled genome bin DHKFC23501
CCAAGTTGGTCACCCCAAGGCGAGTGGCTTCATCTTCTTTCAGCCGAATATCAACGGCGGGCAACGGCTCGTTGAAGTCAGTCTGCACCAGTAGCAGGCCGTCCATCCCGTGCAACCGCTCTTCTATCTTCCGTGCATCATGCTTGATAGCCTCCAGGTCTTCGCCCGAAAGACGTACCTCGACGGGATAGACCGCATCGCTATAGCTGAGCTGCTTGAAGCGCACGCGGGCACCGGGGAAGTAGTCGGTATATTCAGGCGTATATTCATCCAGCAGTTCTTCCGTAGCTTCCACTCCTGTCGTGTTCACGATGAACTGTGCATAATTGGTTCCTGCTATCTGCGGAGCATACGAAGTCTGGAAGCGGGGCGAAGCACATCCCTTGAAGGAAGCCACGCTCACCACGCGCGGGTCTTGGCGCAGGATATGTTCCAGGCTGTCGGCAACTTGTGCCGTCACATCTACGTCCGTGCCCGTAGGCAGGGTGATTTCCACAGCAAACTGGTTACGGTCGGCCACAGGAAGCATGCGCTGGGGCAGACGGGAGAGCATAACCCCGCCGATGATGACAAATACCAAGCCAACCGCTACCGTAATCTTGGGATGGGCGAAGCAGCAGCCGAACAGGCGGTTATAATACTTCTGCAAGAGGTCGAGGAAGGAGAAAGCCTTTTTGCCGCCTTGCTCCTTCACCTCCATCGGCTTGCGTATGAACCAGAATTGCATGAAGGGCACGAGCAGCGTGGCCACGAGCAACGACACGGCCAGCACGATGGTGATGCCCCACGGGAAGTGCAGCAGGAAATCGTGTATCATGCCCGTACACGTTGCCAGGAAGGGGAAGAACGTGATGCTGATGGCCAGCGTGGCAGAGAAGATGGACTTGAGGAAGTGCGTGGTGCTCTGGATGGAGGCGTGCCAGCGCGACATCCCTTCGCCCAACTTCTCCAGGTAACTGTCGATGATGACGATGCTATTGTCCACAATCATGCCCAGCGTTACAATCAGTCCGGCCAAGGTCACGGTGTTCAGCTCAATGCCGAAGGCGTAGAACAGCCCGAGGGATATGAATATGGTAATCGGGATGGTCGATGCGGCCACCAAGGCCACACGCAAGGGCAGCAGGAGCATCACCACGATGACCACGGCCACGATGGCGATGATGAGTTCGTGCAGGAAGTTGGACACGCTGTCGTCCACCACCTTCGGCTGGTCGGTGATGCGGAACAGGGTGACATCGGCGGGCAACTCCGGCTGGAACTCGGCCAACACCTGGTTCACCTCCTCGCCCATCGCCACGATGTTCTGCCCCTTCTTCATCTCGACGGAGAGCAGGAGGCACTTGCGCCCGTTGTTGGTAATGTAGCTGTCGGGGTCGGGATATTCGCGCACCACGCGGGCCACGTCCTTCAGGCGGACGACGTTGCCCTGCGGGTCGGCATAGACAATCTGCTCCTGCACGTCGCGCACGGTGTTGAGCGAACGGCTGACGTAGATGGGCGACACCATCGTGCCGTCCTTCACACGCCCGCCGCTGGTGGTGAACCCCTTCTGCATCAGGCTGAGGGCCAGCGTCTGTTCGTTCAGCCCGTACTTCGAGAGGCGGTCGTGGTCGAGGTAGACGGAAATCTGCTCGTTCTGCATCCCGCTCACGGTCATGCGTCCCACGGCGGGGATGCGGCGCAGGCGGCTTTGCAGCAGGTCCATGTAGTCGTCCAGCTCACGGTAGGTCTTGTCCTCGCTCTCCATCGTAATCAGCAGGGCGGAAGTGTCGCCGAAGTCGTCCTGCACCACCACGGCCAGCACGTTCGGGGGCAGCTGTGCCTTGAACTGCGACACGCCGTGCTTGAACTTGCTCCAGAACTCGTCCTTGTTGGTCAGGTCGTCGTTCAGCTCCACCTGTATGTAGACGATGCCGTCGCGGCTCTTCGAGAAGGTCTTTTCCTTCTTCACCTCCTTATAAGTAAAGATGTATTCTTCGAGCGGCTTGGTCACCTGCTCCACCATCTCCTGCGCCGTGTTGCCGGGAGCTACCGCCACCACGATTCCCTGGCGCACGGTAAAGTCGGGGAACTCGTTCTTCCGCATTTGCGGCAGGCTGTAGATGCCGAAGGCGACGAGGCAGGTCACCACCAAGATGACAATCTGGCGGTAGTGCATCGCCCATTCCACAAAGTTACGTTTCTTGTTCTTTTCCATGATGATGAATAGTCTTTGGTTCAGGTTATTTCTTGTCCTCATCTTCCAGGATTACGGGAGTGCCGTTGCACACCTTCTGCTGCCCCTCCACGATGACCTCGTCTCCGGCCGAGAGTCCGGACAGCACCGTGACGCCGTCGGCCGTATATTCGCCCGGTTGGATGACCGCCTTATGGGCTTTGCCGTGCGTCACCATCCAGACAAACGACTGGTTCCGTTCGTCCAGCTGCACGATACGAGCGGGGATGACGCAACCCTCTTCCGCCTCGGCAGCAGGGCAGAAGCGCACTTCGGTCACCATGCCGGGCATCAGGTCCGCGCAGGCTTCCTGCACCCGCAACTTCACCTCGTATGAGCGCGAGAGCGGATTGGCCACCACGCCCTTCTCTACGACGCTGCCCTTGAACGACCGGTTTCCCAAGGCCTGCACCGTGATGTAGGCGGACTGCCCGACGGCCACGGAGGCAATCTCCGTCTCGGGCACGGCTATCTTGACGTTCAGCACGGAGGTGCTCACCAGTTGGGCAACGGACAGGCCGGGCACCACGTTCTGCCCCACCTCGACGTTTTTCGCGGCAATCACACCATCGTAAGGAGCGTAGAGGCGACAGTCACGCAGGTTCTTGGCGGCAATCTGCTCCACGGAGCGGGCTTGCTCCACCTGGCTCTGCACCTCCACCCACTTGATGTCGGGCAGGCTGCCTTTGTCGTGCAGCTCCTTCATGCGGCGATAGGCGTCTTCGGCCTGTTTCAGCGCGGCTTGGGCGGCGACATGGCTGTTGCGCAACGAGGCATCGTCGAGCGTAGCTATCAATTGCCCGGCGGCCACACGCTGCCCCAGACGTACGTGGACAGCCTGCACCGTCCCCGCCACAGAGAAGCTGAGCGGTGTTCCATTTTGCTCCTCCACGGTTCCCGAGTAGCGGCCCCCGTCCGATGGAGTACCCCGGACGACGGTCATGGTCTTTACGTTGACTGGCTGAAGCTCATTCACCTGCTCCTGCCCGTCCTGACATCCTCCCAAGAGTACAAGCAGGGAGAACCATACACTTGAAAATTGTTTCCGTTTCATCGTTATTCGTTTATTAATCCGGTGCAAAAGAACAAGGTTTTTGGTCTATTTAGGCTCTTCATATACCCTCAAAAATGTTCCATTTTCGTCTGCGCCGCGCAGATATTACCTTTGGAACAGTATATATTCCCATCGGAGAAGCGGATTATCGCGATGAAACCGTTATTTTGCAGGCAAAAAGAACAGTTAACAACCAAAACACTTGCTTATGGACCACCTGAAGAAAGGAAACCTGGCCTCACCGGAGGCCCAGAATGCCATTTATAACGACGGCGAACTGGCATTTTTCACAAGCCTGCATAATTTGCCCTCCCACAGCCCGATTCAATTGGAGATTTATATCATAGGATTGGTACGGGAAGGGAAAGGCATAGCCAACATCAACGGCAACAGCTACGAGGTCCAGAAAAACGACCTCTTTGTCTGCCAGCCTTATAATATAGTAGAGAAAGGATTGGTAAGCCTTGACTTCAAAGGCTATTTCATCCTGGTATCGTCTGGCTTCATGCAACGGACCATGCCCATGGCCAGACAAAGTTTGGACATCAAGTTCATGTTTGAGCAGAATCCGGTGTGCAGCCTGCTGCCCGAAGAGGCCAAGGTGTTCTGCCAATACTATGAATTGCTCTACACCAAAATCCAGCAAGCCTCGCCGATGCAGAAGAAAGTCATAGACACGCTGATGCTGGCTTTCTTCTACGACATGAAGGCTGCGCTGAACAGGGTCATCCGGCAGAGCAAGCCGCGCCCGTTCAGCGCGGGCGAGAACCTCTTCAGGCAGTTCATCGAACTGATAGAGTCGTCCTACCCCAAGCCACGCATGGTAATCTGGTATGCAGACCAGCTGCACGTCACGCCCAAATACCTCTCGACGGTGTGCCGGAAGGCAGGAAACGAATCCGCATCGGACATCATCGACCGTTATGTACTGAAAGACATCGACTACCTGATGCTACATACCTCTAAAAGCATCAAGGAAATCGCATGCGAACTGGAGTTCCCCAACCTGTCTTTCTTCGGAAAATACGTACGGAAACACCGGGGCATGTCGCCCAAGAGCTATCGGGAAAAAACAGTTCGGGAAAGGGGTGGTGCCACAGAATGAAAACGGATAAGTCCGTGCGCTTTCCTCACAAATAGATATAAGCCAGCGTAGCCACACTGATGACGACCCAGAGCAGGACGCCTTGCACCAGCGGCTTAAGGCCTACTGCCCTCAGGACATCGCGCGACAGGGATGCACCGATGAAGAACAGCGTAATGGTCAACATCTTGCGGGCAAAATCATTGATGAAGTTACCCACCATCACGCCCGTTTCCGTGCGGTCCAGCACGTATGTATTGAACACCATGGCCAGGACAAAAAAGAAGATGAACCAAGGTATGCTGATTTTCTTACCCTTGCTCTTGAAGATGAAGGAAGTAGCAATAGCCAAAGGAATAATCCACAAGGCACGCGTCAGCTTGATGGTGGTAGCCACCTGCAAAGCCTCTTCCCCATAGGCCGCGCCGGCTCCCACCACCGAGCTCGTGTCATGGATGGCGATAGCCGCCCACGTGCCGAACTCGTGCTGTCCCATGTTCAAGGCGTGACCAATGACCGGGAAGATGAAAAGGGCAATGGCATTGAGTATGAAAATGGTGCCCAAAGCCACGGACATCTCCTCATCCTTGGCCTTCAATACCGGACCGACGGCGGCAATGGCACTACCGCCACAGATAGCGGTACCGGAGGAGATGAGGTAGGACGTATTGCGGTCTACCTTCAGACATTTGCGTCCGATGAACCAACCGATAACCAGCGTGCCAATCACCGACAATATGGTAAACTCCATGCCTTCCTTGCCGGAAGCCAGCGAAGCATGCAGGTTCATGCCGAACCCTAATCCTACCACCGAATATTGAAGCAGATACTTGGACATTTTCTTGTTGAACTTGGGATGGGCCTGCCCACAGAGCAGTGCGAAGGCCAGCCCTAAAAACAAGGCGACAGGAGGAGTAACCCACGAAACATAGGAAGCCACGCCGGGCACATAGTCCAGCATCAGGCAGACAAAAAGCACGGCCAGAATGCCTACATAAACAGACTTACGATTCGCTTGCAGCAGATTTTGTTTGATAGTCATTGAGAGAGTATTAAAATAGTGCGATAATCCCGATTTTGAGGCCGCAAAGGTACGGTTTTTCAGCGGATTTACAAATCTTCAGGAGCAATCCCCCAAATGTGCATCAGCGAAAAAGTAGCCAAATCAACCTCGCAAGGCAGGGATTCGCTTGTCTCCTCCATCAGAAAACAAATGGCTTTCCCTGCCATCTCCTCTTCTTTTTCCTCGCAAAAGTCCCGCAAAGTTTTCACCAGATCCTCGCCATATTCATGGAAATGCGGCACCAACATCAACCGATTCACCTCCTTGGCATCAAGGGCCAGCTGTACCAGTTCGTTATACAACTTCGACCTCGATACCAAGCCTGCCGAGGGCACCACCGCAAAGGAGAACTCTCCCAACGAAGTCCGGCAGGCCTTGCCATCCAGTTCTGCGAGCGAAGCCGGTGTACAGTCTTTCAGCGTATGGACCGCCTCATCGGCCACCAACAGGATCTGCATCTCGTTCTGCATCCCGCGCAGGCCTCCATCCAATCCCAGACAAATCAGCCAATCGATCAAATCGGTCTCGGGCAACACACGCTCCAGGCGGCGGGACAGGAAGTAACGGGACTTATATACGGTTTCGTTAATGAATGCCGTATCCATCAACAGGACATTCGGCGCAAAAGTGATATTCTTTTCCATTGATTAGTTGTTAAATGATAATTTATCTTTAAGGAGTTAGAGGGAGTTATAAGGAGTTAGAGGGAGTTATAGGCCGATAGTGGGTCCGGCGATAGCGTCAAAGGTATTGGTCTTTAACTACTTGAACAAAGTGACAACTCCTTCTAACTCCTTTTGACTCCTGCGGGCAAAGCCCACTAAAGTTCCACTTATTTCAATACAGCAGCACGCCCGCCACCCCGCAGAGCACAATCATCAGGATGGGATTGACCTTATAGCGACGCGTGCCGACAAAAGCCACCAGGAATATCGCGCAACTGATGAGGAACGACCGGGTATCTTCCGTGGGCGAACCGAAGTTCTCCACGTTCATCAACACCAAGGCGGCCGAAGCCAGCAAGCCCACCACTGCCGGACGCAGACCGCTGAAGACAGACTCCACCACCGGATGCTTCTGATACTTCAGAAAGAAACGGCTGATGGTGAGCATCAGCAGGAACGAAGGCAGCACCACAGCCAGCGTGGCCAGCACGGAGCCGAAGATGCCCCACCCCACCCCATAACCGGCATTGACAATGGCATCATAGCCCACGTATGTGGCCGAATTGATGCCGATAGGGCCGGGGGTCATCTGACTGATGGCCACAATATCCGTGAATTCCTGAGGCGAAAGCCAATCGTGGCGCGTCACCACCTCGCCCTGTATCATCGAAAGCATGGCATAGCCTCCGCCAAAGCCGAAAAGGCCTATCTTGAAGAATGTGTAGAAGAGTTGGAGGAAAATCATTTCATTTCGTTATTAGTTGGGGACTTGCGATGCTTCATCCGTCCGTAGACATAGCCGCCCACACCCGCTGCGATGATAATCCAGATGGGCGAAAAGCCCAACAGCCAGATGAGCAGGGCGGATACCACAGGAATCCACACATTATACTTATTAATCTTGGCAGACTTGGCCATGCTGAACGTAGGCGCGGCAATCAAAGCCACCACCGCAGGACGGATTCCCCGGAAGATGCGCTCCACCACAGCATTGTTCTTGAAATTATGGAAGAACAGCGCGATGGCCAGGATGATGAGAAAGGAAGGAAGCACCGTGCCCAGTGCCGTGACGATGCTGCCCGGCACGCCCCGCAACCGATAGCCGATGAAAATGGAGATATTCACCGCCAGAATGCCTGGTGCGGACTGCGAAATGGCCAGCAGGTCGATGAAGTCCTCTTTGTCCAACCAACGGCGTTTGGTCACAATCTCGTCCTCTATCAACGGCACCATGGCATAACCGCCACCAATAGTAAAGGCCCCGATTTTGAAAAAGATGGAGAAAGCTTCTAAATACAGATTCATTTCGATTCAGAATTAGGTTCCTCGCCCTTGGCATATTGGGAAGGGTTGATGTGAAAATGCTTCTTGAACACCTCGCGGAAATACTTGGCATCGCTGAATCCGGTCATCTCGGCCACTTCGGCCACCGTGTAACGTTGCTCCCGCAACAACTGCTTGGCCCTGTTCAGACGGATGAGGCGCACATAGTCAGCTGGCGCCTGGTCGGTCAGGGCTTTCAGCTTGTTATAGAAGCTGGTACGGCTCATATTGAGCATACCGCAAAGGGTATCCACGGTGAAACCCGGCGTATCCATATTCTCCTCCACGGCTTTCTTGATCGAAGCGATGAATTTCCAGTCCAACTCGTTGTTGCAGTTGGTACAGCCCGATGGCGGTTGTCCATCCTTCTCCTGCGCCTCGTCGGCGTAGAGACGGAAAAATTCCATGATTTCCTCCAGACGGGCATTCAGTTCATCATCAGCAATGCCATCCTCGTCGGACCACACGTTCATCTGCCATTCCTTCTTGAGATTCTCCACCAGTTCGAGCAGCGAATCCGTATGATGCAGAGCCGTACAGATGCTACTCCGGTCCTCATCGCTCAGGCGGCCTTGTCCGGCCAGTTCCTCCAACGGCGCCTTGATGGAGGCCAAAGGGAGACGGATGCCGTAGAGGGTACGGACCAGGTCGCGTACTTTCTCGTCATAGCGTTTACGCTGCTTCCGGATGAGCCAGTCGCGCCAGGTCACCACCAACAAGGCGACAGCCACCAAGACACAGACTACCCACATCCACGTATCGAAACGTGCAGGCAATGTCAAGAAATGGAAAATGGATAAATAACTCATTATAGGTTCATTACATTATTACGGGAAAGAAGCTGGAAAAATCCGCCCGTCCCTTGCAGGAAATCCGCGCGGATAATCTTTGCTATCCGCGCGGATCATTTGTACTGCCCGAGGAAACTTATTTTCCCAACTTATCTTCTATCCACTTGCGGGCGTTGACGAAAGCTTCAATCCACGGCGTTACCTGGTCGGAGCCAAGACGCCCGGCGGGATAATAAGCGTTCTGCCACGGGAAGATGGCACGCTCCAGGTGAGGCATGATAGCCAGATGGCGTCCATCGGCACTGGCCACGGCTGCGGCGGAATAGTCCGAACCATTGGGATTGCCCGGATATTCGTCATAGCTATACTTGGCCACGATGTTGTAATGCTCTTCCGGATAGGGCAGCGAGAACTTGCCTTCGCCGTGAGCTACCCAGATGCCCAGCTTGCTGCCGCTGAGCGAACCGAACATCACACTGCGGTTGGTGGGAATGGTAAGGCCCAGGAAACGGCTCTCGAACTTGTGCGAATCGTTGTGCAACATGCGGATGCGCTTCTCGTCCTCAGGAGCGATGAGGTTCAACTCCATCATCAGCTGGCAGCCGTTGCACACGCCCAAAGACAACGTGTCCTCACGGGCATAGTAACGGTCCAGCGTCTCCTTGGCCTTGGGATTGAACAGGAAGGCGCCGGCCCATCCCTTGGCGGAACCGAGCACATCGGAGTTGGAGAATCCGCCACAGAAGACAATCATGTGGACATCGTCCAGCGTCTCGCGACCGCTCACGAGGTCGGTCATTGTCACGTCCTTCACGTCGAAACCGGCCAGATAGAGGGAGTAGGCCATCTCACGCTCGCCGTTCGTACCCTTCTCGCGGATGATGGCGGCGCGGATGCCTGTCGGCGTGCGACGGTCAGGACTGATACCGTATTGGGAGAGCTTTCCGGTGAAGTCGGGCATGAAGGCCAGTTCCACGGGCTGCATCTTGTAGTTTTCGTAACGGGCCTTGGCGCAGCCGTTCATGGACTGACGGCGATCCAAGAGATACGAAGTGGAGTACCAAATGTCGCGCAGGTAGTCGATGCCGAACTGGTAGGTAGCGCCATCCTTCTCCACGAGGATGTGGCGCTCTTCAGTGGGCTTGCCCAACTTGACATAACCCACACCTGCCTCGTCCAGGAGTTTCTTCACCAGATCCTTGTGCTTGTTGCTGACCTGGATAACCACGCCCGGATTTTCGGCAAAGAGTATCTTGACAAGGTCGTGCTCCTTGATTTTATTAAGGCTGATTTCCAATCCGCCCTCCACATTGGAGAAGCACATCTCCAACAACGTGGTAATGAGACCGCCGGCGGAAATATCGTGTCCGGCCAATATCAGTCCCCGGTCAATCAAGTCCTGCACGGCCAGGAAGGCATCGCGGAAATATTCGGGATTCTGCACCGTGGGCACGTCGCTGCCCACCTTGCCCAATGATTGAGCGAAAGCAGAACCACCCAGTTTCAGGGCGTCGAAGCTGAAGTCGATATGATAGAGCGTCGTATGCTTGTCATTGACCAACACGGGCGATACGACCTTCTTCACGTCGCTCACCTCGCCCCCGGCAGACACGATGACCGTGCCCGGAGAGATGACCTTGCTGCCGTCGGGATACTTCTGCGTCATGGACAGGGAGTCCTTGCCCGTGGGCACATTGACACGCAGGGCGCAGCAGAAGTCGCTCAAAGCCTGCACCGCCGTATAAAGACGGGCATCCTCGCCCTCCTGCGAACGGCAAGGCCACATCCAGTTGGCGGAGAGGGACACGCTGTCCAGTCCATCGGCCATCGGTGCCCATACCAGATTGGTCAGGGCTTCGGCCACGGAGAGAACGGAGCCGGCCTTCGGGTCGGCCAAAGCTGCCTGAGGCGCATGTCCCAGGGCGGTGGCAATACCCTTCACGCCGCGGTAGTCGAGAGCCACCACGCCACAGTCGCTCAATGGCAACTGAAGTTCGCCCACGCATTGCTGGCGGGCAATCTTACCCGTCACGGAGCGGTCCACCTTGTTAGTCAGCCAGTCCTTGCAGGCCACGGCCTCCAACTGGAGCACATTGGCCAGGTATTCATTCAGCCGGGACAATTCGTAGGTCGGCATGGCATAGTGATGCTCCACGGTCTTGTCCACCATGTAGGTCTTGGGTGATGAACCGAACATCTGGTCTACGGCCAAGTCGAAGGGGCGTACCCCGTCAGCCTGCTGGAAGGCAAAACGATGGTCACCCGTTGTCTCGCCCACGACATACATCGGGGCGCGCTCGCGCTCGGCAATCTTGGCCACGTGTTCGATGGCTTCCTCCTTGATCAGAAGGCCCATGCGCTCCTGGCTCTCGTTAGCGATGATTTCCTTGGCGGAAAGCGTCTTGTCGCCAATGGGGAGTTTGCTCATGTCTATCAGGCCGCCGCAGTCCTCCACCAGTTCGGAGAGGCAATTGACGTGTCCGGCCGAGCCGTGGTCGTGGATGGAAACAACGGGATTCACGTCTTCCTCGCAGAGGGCACGCACCACGTTGTAGGCACGCTTCTGCATCTCTGCATTGGCGCGCTGCACGGCGTTCAGTTCGATACCGCTGCTGTACCGGCCCGTATCTACGGACGATACGGAGCCGCCGCCCAAGCCGATGCGATAGTTATCACCACCCATCACCACAATTTTATTCCCTGCTTCGGGCTTGCCCTTCTGGCAATCGCGCTCAGTACCGTAGCCCACGCCTCCGGCCAGCATGATGACCTTGTCATAGCCATATTCTGCATCTTCAGGAGTTTCCTTGTGCTCGAAGGTCAGTACGGAACCGCAGATGAGCGGCTGGCCGAACTTGTTGCCGAAGTCGCTGGCACCGTTCGATGCCTTGATGAGAATCTGCTCCGGTGTCTGGTACAGCCACTTGCGCACGGGCAGGATTTCCTCCCACGGACGGCCTTCCTCCGTGCGGGGATAGGACGTCATATAGACGGCCGTACCGGCAATGGGCCAAGAGCCCTTGCCGCCACCCATACGGTCGCGGATTTCTCCGCCCGTGCCGGTAGAGGCACCGTTGAACGGTTCTACGGTGGTGGGGAAGTTATGCGTCTCAGCCTTCAACGAGATGACACTCTTGATGTCCTTCACCTGGAAATAGTCAGGCTTCGAGTGGTCTGCCGGAGCGAACTGCTCGATGACGGGTCCTTCGGCAAAGGCCACATTGTCCTTGTAGGCCGATATGATTTTATTGGGATTCTCCTTGGTGGTCTTCTTAATCATCTGGAAGAGGGAAGATTCCTTCTCTTCTCCGTCTATGATGAATGTACCGCCGAAAATCTTGTGACGGCAGTGCTCGGAGTTAATCTGGGCGAAACCGAAGACCTCGCTGTCGGTCAGCGGACGACCCAAGTCTTTCTCCACCTTCTTCAGGTAGGCAATCTCCTCCGGGCTGAGGGCCAGACCTTCCTGCTCATTGTACGCTTCCAGGTCTTCGATATGCTGGATGGGTTCGGGTTTGCGATGGGTCGTGAAGACCTGCTGGTCCAAGCCCTTGTACATACGTTGCAGCATCGGGTCATGATCGGCATGCTCGTCCTTGACGGGGACATATTCCTCGATACGTTCGATGCCCTTGAGGCCCATATTCTGGGTTATCTCCACGGCATTGGTGCTCCACGGGGTAATCATCTCGCGGCGCGGGCCTACGAAGTATCCCGTCAGATTGTTTTCAGTCTCGGGGGTAGCATCCCCAAAAAGCCAGCAAAGCTTGCGGATGTCCGCAGCATCCAGCGCGTGGTCGCATTCCACAGCAATCACGCTCTGCGAAGGGGTTCTGAAGAAGAGAATCATATCTAATTAGTTATAAATATTATAATGTATAACGCGGTGCCGAAAGAAACGGCATTGCTCAGGGGACAAAGGTAGTATAAAAAAACGAGATTAGGCACGGATTGCAGGGATTACACGGTCAATTTCATGAAAAATATCCGTGCTGTCCGCGCAATCCGCGCCTAAACAATCAGTTACGATGTTTCCTACATCCCGCTTCTCAGTGTATCATCGTGTTCGTACCCTCCACGATATTCCCGTGAGAGAACACGCAACGGACGTTCACGTCCTTATCCAGGATGACGATGTCCGCATCCTTGCCTTTCTGGAGCGTGCCCTTGCGGTCGGCCACGCCGATAACCTTGGCCGGCGTCTCGGAAGCCATGCGCACGGCATCGGCCAAGGGAATGCCTGCCTTCTGCACCATGACCTGCACCAGACGGTCCATCGAGGCGATACTGCCTGCAATGGTCAGATGATCGGCCAGCTTGCAGACTCCGTCTTCGATCACGTAGCGCGGGTCGTCCATCGGCCCGTCATAGGCGGCATACTTCAAGGCATCCGTCACGAGGCAGGTATTCTCCACCCCTTTCAGTTTGTACACCAGCTTCAGGATAGTGGCCGGCAGGTGGACGCCGTCGGCAATCACCTCCACGGTCATGCCGTCTATCAGATAGACGCTCTCCACCGTGCCTTCGTACTTGTATTCACGGCGTTTGTGGAATCCCGGCATAGCGTTATAGAAGTGGGCGGCATGAGTAAACCCGGCTTCGAAAGCGGCCTTGATTTCGGGATATTCGGCTTCGGTATGCGTGATGGCGGTCAGGATGCCCCGGCCGGAAGTGTAGCGTGCAAAGTCGTGCGCGCCGGGCAACTCCGGGCTGATGTCCCAACGCCGGACGCACCGGGTGCTTTCCAGGAAGGGGATGTATTCTTCGGGGTCGGGAGCCTTCAGGTATTCGCCCCATTGCTTGCCGGCCATGCGCTCGCTCAGGTAAGGGCCTTCGATGTGAAGCCCCAGGACGGTGCTGTCCGGACGGGCCATGATCTCCTCACAGGTCGTGGCGGCCTGACGAAGCACGTCGAACGTCGTGGAAGACAATGTGGGGAAGATGGAGGTGGCGCCGTGCTTCAGGTGAGCCTGGACAATGGCCTCGAAAGCCTCGGGAGTGGCTTCCGTGAAATCGTGCCCTGCGCCTCCATGACTATGCATGGAGATGAAGCCCGGCACGATGTACATGCCTTTGGCGTCAATGACCGTCGCGCCGATGACGGCCAGGTCACTATTGGTTACTTCCAGTATTTTCCCGTCGTTGATGAGGACCGAGCCGTCCTTCAGCCAGCCTTGCGGGGTCAGAATATGGCCGTTTATAAGTTGTGTCAGCATAAGTTCTTAGTTTTTAGAGAGGTTAGAATAACGTATTGGTACCTTCGACAATCTTGCCCATGGCCCATACGGCCCGTACATTGAGGTCGTCGTCCAAGGCGAGGATATCGGCATCCTTACCCCGTTCGAGCGTACCTTTACGGTCGAGGACACCCATGATACGCGCCGGAGTTTCCGAAGCCATGCGCACGGCATCCTCCAACGGAATCTCGGCTTTCTGCACCATCGTGCGGATGAGGCGATCCATCGTGGCGATACTGCCGGCCAGTGCAGAGCGGTCGGCCAGCTTGCAGACACCGTCTTCGATGATGACACGCGGGTCGAAAGCTTCCTGGCTGTCGCTGGCTGCGCAAGCCAAGGCATCGGTGATGAGGGCAGTCTTCTCCACGCCTTTTATCTTATAGACAAGGCGGAGAATCGTGGGCGGCACGTGGATACCGTCGGCCACTACCTCCACGGTCATGTCGTCCATCAGGTAGATGCTCTCCACGGTGCCTTCATACTTATAGCCCTTACGCTTGTGGAAGCCCGGCATGGCATTGTAGAAATGGGTGGCGTGCCGGTAGCCCACCTCATACGCCGTCTCGATGTCTTCGAACTCGGCCTGCGTATGTCCTACGCATGCCAGGACGCCTTTCGAAGTAATGTACTTGCCGAACTGCATGGCACCCGGAAGTTCCGGAGCGGCATCCCAACGCTTGATGCAGTGGGTCTCTTCCAGCAAGGGGATGTATTCCTCGGGGTCGGGGTTCTTGATGTTCTCCGGCATCTGTCCGCCGGCCATGGCCATGTTGAAGTAATGTCCCTCGAGATGCAGTCCCAGCACGGGCGAATCCGGCTCGGCCATCAGCTTCTCCGTGGTGGCCGCAGCGGCCCGGATCATCGGAATGGTCGACGAGGAAAGCGTCGGGAAAATACTTGTAGTGCCGTGTTGCATGTGCGCCTTGATGGCCGCACGGAAAGCGTCCTCGCTTCCTTCCATGAAGTCGCGCCCTCCGCCTCCATGCACATGAATCTCCACTCCGCCGGGAACGATATACGTTCCTTGGGCATCAATAAGCGTTGCACCGATGACGGGCAGGTCGCAATTGGTCACTTCCAGAATCTTATTGTCCCTGATGAGCACCGAACCATTCTTCAGCCAGCCCTGAGGGGTAAGAATACGGGCGTTAATAATTTGTGTTAACATAAAGATGAGGTAATTTTGGATTTTTTTCTGGTGCAAAATTAACCAATATCCTTATCGGTTATACCTCCCGCAATTAGTTATTTTAGGGGTTAGAAACGTTAATTAAATTAAATCAGACCTTTTCCCGGCACTAAGAGGCACTTTGACAGGCAGAAAAAGGACTTTTAACGACGGAGAAGCAGGTATATCGGCGGGCACGGGCGGAGATATCGGCGGGCACGGACGGAGATATCCCCGGACACGGGCGGAGATATCCCCGGACAAACCCCTTGAAGACAAAAAGAAATTCCGCCGACTATGGCATATTCACGCAAAATCTTTATCTTTGTCCCTCAAGCGCGGTCCTGTGGCCGTTTCACTCTGTAACAGATAGACTTATGAATATCAAACAAATCTTCTTACTCTGCCTGTGGGCACTCCTGCCCCTCGCCCTGGGAGCACAGTCGCCCGATGCTTCCAGCCGTCATCCCAAACGCGAATTCCGCGGAGCATGGATACAGGCCGTCAACGGACAGTTCAAGGGCATGCCGACGAAGCAAATGCAACAAATGCTGATAGAGCAGCTCAACTCCCTGCAAGGGGCAGGCATCAACGCCGTCCTCTTCCAGGTGCGCCCGGAGGCCGATGCCCTCTATGCCTCGCGCCTGGAGCCGTGGAGCCGCTACCTGACCGGCACCCAAGGACAGGCACCCACGCCCTATTGGGACCCCCTGCAGTTCATGATAGACGAATGCCACAAGCGGGGCATGGAGCTGCACGCCTGGATTAACCCCTATCGCGCCAAAACCTCGCTCCGCAACGAACTGGCGCCTACTCATATTTATAATATACATCCCGAATGGTTCGTCACCTACGGCAACCAGCTTTTCTTCGACCCGGCCTTGCCCGAAAGCCGCAAGCATATCTGCCTGGTGGTGGCCGACATCGTAACACGCTATGACGTGGACGGCATCCACATCGACGATTATTTCTATCCCTACCCCCAGGCCGGACTGGAGTTTGACGACCATGCTTCCTTCGCCCGCTACGGACAGGGCTTTGCCAACAAGGCAGACTGGCGCCGCCACAACGTGAACCTGCTCATCCACGAACTGCACGCCACCATCCGCGAAGCCAAGCCTTGGGTGAAGTTCGGCGTGTCGCCCTTCGGCATCTACCGCAACCAGAGCAGCGACCCGTTGGGAAGCCGCACCAACGGCCTGCAGAACTACGATGACCTCTATGCCGACGTCCTGTACTGGGCACGCCAGGAGTGGATAGACTACAGCATCCCGCAAATCTACTGGGAGATAGGACATCCGCGCGCAGACTACGACACGCTGGTGCGCTGGTGGGCCTTGCACTCGGAGAACCGTCCGCTCTTCATCGGACAGTCCGTGGACAATACCGTTACCCATGCCGACCCCGAAAACCCGGACATCAACCAATTGCCCCGCAAGATGGCCCTGCAACGGATGTTCCAATCCATCCAGGGCAGCTGCCAATGGTACGCCGGTGCCGTGGTGGAGAACAAGGGCAAGTATCGCGACGCCCTCGTGGCTGAGTATCACAAATATCCCTCCCTCATCCCCGTCTTCGCCTTCATGGACAACGAGGCTCCCAAGAAGGTACGCAAAATGAAACCCGTATGGATGGAGGACGGCTACATTCTCTGCTGGACGGAGCCCAAATACCGTCATGAGATGCAACGCGCCGTGCGCTACGTAGTCTACCGCTTCGCGGACAAGGAAGACGTGAACCTGGAAGACCCCAGTCACATCGTGGCCATCACCAACCAGCCTTTCTGCAAGCTGCCCTACAAGGACGGAAAGACAAAGTACCGCTACGTGGTGACGGCACTGGACAGGCTATGGAATGAATCGAAATCGGTGTCGAAGAAAGTAAAACTATGAATATGTCAGAATCCGACTCCATCCTCATAAAAGGTGCCCGCGTCAACAACCTGAAGAACATCGACGTGGAGATACCCCGCAACAAGTTGGTGGTCATCACCGGCCTCAGCGGCTCGGGCAAGTCTTCGCTGGCCTTCGACACGCTCTACGCCGAGGGACAACGCCGCTACGTGGAAAGCCTCAGCAGCTACGCCCGCCAGTTCCTGGGACGCATGAGCAAGCCCGAATGCGACTACATCAAGGGCATACCGCCCGCCATCGCCATCGAGCAGAAGGTGAACAGCCGCAATCCGCGCTCCACCGTGGGCACCTCAACGGAGATATATGAATACCTACGTCTGCTCTATGCCCGCGTGGGCCACACCTTCAGTCCCGTAAGCGGACGGGAGGTGAAGAAGCATACGCCCGAAGACATCGTGAACTGTATGCTGGAGCATCCGGACGGCACACGCTACACCGTGCTGGCTCCCATCGTCCTGCGCGAAGGCCGCACCCTGCCCCAGCAACTGGACACCTACCGGCAAGAGGGATTCACCCGCCTGGAGGTGAACGGCACCGTGACGCGCATCGAAGAATATACGCCTCAAGACGGAGATACCGTCTTCCTGCTGATAGACCGCATGATGGCCTCGCACGAAAAGGATGCCATGAGCCGCCTGACCGATTCGGCTGAAACGGCCATGTACGAGGGCGACGGCGCCTGCCTCCTGCGTTTCTACCAGGCGGACGGGAGCACCAGCCTCTTCCGCTTCAGCACGAAGTTCGAGGCAGACGGCATCACCTTCGAAGAACCCACCGACCAGATGTTTTCCTTCAACTCCCCCATCGGAGCCTGTCCCGTGTGCGAAGGTTTCGGGCGCGTCATCGGCATCGATGAGCATCTGGTAATACCCAACCGCGCCCTTTCGGTGTACGACGGAGCTGTCGTGTGCTGGCGTGGCGAGAAGATGGGCGAATGGCGCGAGATGGTCATCCGCGGGGCGGAGAAGGCTGGATTCCCTATCTTTACCCCCTACTACGAACTGACCGACGAACAACGCCGGATGCTTTGGGAAGGCACGCGCTACTTCGAGGGTATCAATGCCTTCTTCAAGATGCTGCAGGAGAATCAGTACAAGATACAATATCGCGTGATGCTGGCCCGCTACCGGGGCAAGACCCTCTGCCCCGCCTGCCACGGCACGCGTCTCAAGCCCGAGGCCGGCTACGTGCACGTGGGAGGCAAGAGCATCTCGCAACTGGTAGACCTGCCTATTACGGAATTAAAGCAGTTCTTCGACCACCTGAAGCTGAATGCCCATGACACCCAGGTAGCTACCCGCATCCTGGCGGAGATTAACAGCCGCATCCGCTTCCTCCTGGACGTGGGGCTGGGCTATCTGACGCTGAACCGACTGAGCAATTCCCTCTCCGGCGGCGAAAGCCAGCGCATCAACCTGGCAACCTCGCTGGGCAGCAGTCTGGTAGGCAGCCTCTACATCCTGGACGAACCGAGCATCGGCCTCCACAGCCGCGACACGGACAAGCTGATACGCGTCCTGCGCCAACTGCAACAACTGGGCAACACGGTGGTCGTAGTGGAGCACGACGAGGAAATCATACGCGCCGCGGACTACATCATAGACATAGGCCCCAAGGCCGGACGGCTGGGAGGCGAAGTGGTGTACCAAGGGGATATGAAGGATATTTTAGCTACGGGCTACAAGCTACAAGCTACGGACAGCTACACCGTCCGCTACCTGCTGGGCGAAGAGACCATCCCCGTCCCGCTCCAGCGCCGTCCGTGGAATAACTATATCGAGATAAAAGGAGCGCGGGAGAACAACCTGAAGGGCATAGACGTGCGCTTCCCCCTGAACGTGATGACCGTGGTGACCGGTGTCAGCGGCTCGGGCAAGTCCACCTTGGTGCGCGACATATTCTACCGCGCCCTGAAACGCGAACTGGACGAATGTTCCGAACGCCCCGGTGAGTTTATCTCCATCGGAGGAGATATCCGGGACCTGCGCAACGTGGAGTTCATCGACCAGAACCCCATCGGCAAGTCCTCACGCAGCAACCCCGTCACCTACCTCAAAGCCTACGACGACATCCGTAAACTCTATGCCGACCAGCCCCAGTCCAAACAAATGGGCTATACTCCGGGCACTTTCAGCTTCAATAGCGAAGGCGGCCGATGCGAGGAGTGTAAAGGCGAGGGCACCATCACTGTAGAAATGCAATTCATGGCCGACCTGGTGCTGGAGTGCGAATCCTGCCACGGGAAACGCTTCAAGCCCGATGTGCTGGAAATCCGTTTCCAAGGGGCCAACATCTATGACGTACTGGAGATGACCGTCGACCAGGCCATCGAATTCTTCACCCTGCACAAGCAGAAAAAGATTGCCAAGAAACTACAGCCCCTGCAGGATGTAGGACTGGGGTACATCAAACTGGGACAATCCTCGTCCACCCTGTCCGGCGGCGAGAACCAACGCGTCAAGCTGGCCTACTACCTCAGCCAGGAGAAAGCAGACCCGACGATGTTCATTTTTGACGAACCGACCACGGGCCTGCACTTCCACGACATCCGTAAGTTGCTCGAAGCCTTCGACGCCCTCCTGCGCCGCGGACACAGCATCACTATCATCGAACACAACATGGATGTCATCAAATGCGCCGACTACGTCATCGACCTCGGCCCCGAAGGAGGCGACCAAGGAGGACGCATCGTCGCGACCGGCACGCCGGAAGAGGTGGCCGCCTGCGCAGCCAGCTACACCGGGCAGTTCCTGCGGGAAAAACTGGAGGCGCCTTCCTGAGGTGACGAACCGCCAAGGGAGGACTTGGCAAACCGCCAAATTCTAAGACCCAACCGAATCCAAATGATAACCTAACATAAACAGTTAACAAAACATGATGAAAAAGTATCTATTACCGGGCCTGGCCATACTGCTGGGCCTCTCGGTAAATGCACAGACGTTTACCGAATGGCACGATGCAGGCGTCAACGCCGTCAACCGTGCCCCGATGCACACCGATTACTTCGCCTATGAGACGCCCGAACAGGCAGCCCGTGGCGAACGCGAGTCTTCCGACTATTACATGTCCCTCAACGGGATGTGGAAATTCAACTGGGTGCGCCATGCCGATGCCCGCCCCACTGACTTCTGGAAACCGGACTACAACGACCGGGCCTGGGGCACGATGCCCGTGCCCGGTGTATGGGAACTGAACGGCCATGGAGACCCGCTCTACGTCAATGTAGGCTACCCTTGGCGTGAACAATGGAAAAACAACCCGCCTGAGGTACCCACCGAAGAGAACCACGTCGGCTCCTACCGGCGCACCATCACCGTGCCCGCCTCGTGGAAAGGCAAGGACATCATCGCCCACTTCGGGTCTGTCACGTCCAATATCTACCTGTGGGTCAACGGCAAGTTCGTAGGCTATAGCGAAGACAGCAAGCTGGAGGCCGAGTTCGACCTGACACGCTACCTCCGTCCCGGCGAGGAGAACCTCATCGCCTTCCAGGTGTTCCGTTGGTGCGACGGCACCTACCTGGAGGACCAGGACTTCTTCCGCTACTCCGGCGTAGGACGCGACTGCTATCTCTACGCCCGCGAGAAACGCCGTATCGAAGACATCCGCGTCACACCCGACCTGGACAGCGACTACCGGGACGGCACGCTGAAGGTGGATGTACAACTGAAGGGCAAGGCCATCGCCACCCTGCGCCTGGAGGATGCCCAAGGCAAGGAAGTGGCAGCAGCCACTACCAGAGGGGAAAGCGTGACCATACAAGTCAGCAACCCACACAAATGGACGGCAGAAACACCCTACCTCTACACCCTCTACGCACAGATAGGCGAATTAGCACCGGCAGAGGTAATCCCCATCAAAGTAGGCTTCCGCAAGATTGAGTTGAAGGACTCGCAGATTCTGGTCAACGGACAGCCTGTCCTCTTCAAAGGCGCCAACCGCCACGAAATGGATCCGGACGGCGGCTACGTGGTGACTCGCCAACGGATGCTGCAAGACGTGCAAGTAATGAAGAACCTCAACATCAACGCCGTACGTACCTGCCACTATCCGGACGACCCGTATTGGTATGCCTTGTGTGACGAATACGGACTCTACGTGGTGGCCGAAGCCAATCTCGAATCGCACGGCATGGGCTACGGAGACGAAACCTTGGCCAAGCGCACCGACTACCGCCAGGCCCACCTGGAGCGTAACCAACGCAACGTGCAACGCAACTTCAACCATCCCAGCATCATCTTCTGGTCCCTTGGCAACGAGGCCGGCTACGGTCCCAACTTCGAGGCCGCCTATGACTGGATAAAGGCCGAAGACCCCAGCCGCGCCGTGCAGTTTGAACAGGCCGGCTACGACGGAAAGACGGACATCTATTGCCCCATGTACTACGACTACAAAGATTGCGAAACCTACTGCAAAGATGATTCCAAGACCAAACCTCTGATCCAGTGTGAATACGCCCACGCCATGGGCAACTCGATGGGGGGCTTCAAAGAATACTGGGACTTGGTGCGAAAGTATCCCAAGTATCAGGGCGGCTTCATCTGGGACTTTGTGGACCAAGGCATCCACAAGGTGGGCACCAACGGCAAGCTGATCTATGCCTACGGCGGAGACTTCAACAAGTTCGATGCCAGCGACATCAACTTCTGCAACAACGGCCTCGTCAGTCCCGACCGCGTGCCCAACCCCCACGCTTACGAGGTGCAGTACTTCTATCAGAACATCTGGACCACTCCTGTAGACCTGAAACAAGGACAGGTGCAGGTATATAATGAGAACTTCTTCCGCGATCTCTCCGGCTACTACCTGGAATGGGAAGTGCTGAAAAACGGCCGTGTGATGCGTTCCGGTCGCGTAGATGACCTCAACGTGGCTCCCCATCAATCCACCGTCCTCACCCTGCCCATCGGTTCTTATTGCCAGCATGCCGAGTGGCTGCTCAACATCTCCTATAAACTGAAGGCCAACGATGGTCTGCTGACCGCCGGACATACCGTAGCCAGAGACCAACTGGTGCTGAATCCCTACAAACCTGCCGCCAAGGCTTTCGCCAACGAAGCCGGAAACAACGAACAGGTGGTAGAGCCTGTCATCCGCAAAAACGACCGCAACTACCTCATCGTGACGGGCGAGGATTTCCGCATTGAATTCAACAAACACAATGGCTTCCTTTGCCTCTACGAAGCCGACGGCCTTGCCTACCTGAAAGAAGGCAGCGTCCTGAAGCCCAACTTCTGGCGGGCCCCCACAGACAATGACTTCGGCGCAGGCCTCCAGAACCGCTACCGCGTATGGCTCAATCCCGAACTGAAACTGACCTCCTTCGAACAGCGTAGTGAAAACGGACTGGCCGTAGTAGAGGCCCGATATGACATTCCCGCCGTTCAAGGACAACTGGCCCTGACCTATGTCATCAATAACCAGGGTGCCATCCAAGTGACCCAGCAGTTGAAAGCCAACAAAGGGGCGAAGGTGTCCGACCTGTTCCGCTTCGGCATGCAGCTCCAGATGCCCCGCTCTTTCGAAACCCTGGAATATTACGGACGCGGCCCCGTAGAAAACTATGCTGACCGTAACCACAACACCTTCTTGGGGCGTTACCGCCAAAGCGTGGACAGCCAGTTCTATCCCTACGTCCGTCCACAGGAAAACGGCAACAAGACCGACCTGCGTTGGTGGCGCGTGCTGAATATCGGTGGAAACGGTCTGGAAATCAAAGCAGAGGCACCCTTCTCTGCATCGGCTCTGCACTACACCATAGAGTCTCTGGATGAAGGTCCGCGCAAAATCCAGCGCCACTCCAACGAAGTAGAACAGGCCGACCTGACAAATGTGCTGATTGATAAGGCTCAGATGGGATTGGGCTGCGTCAACAGCTGGGGAACTCTCCCGCTGGAGAAATACCGCCTGCCCTATCAGGACTACTCGTTCACCTTCACGCTCACCCCGGTGCAGCACTGCCTGGGAATGGACGTGGAACCGTGTGCCGCACAATAAGTTTATCTTTGAGAAGTTAAGGAGTTAATAAGAAGCAAAGGAGTTAAGCCGATAGTAAGCCAATGAGTCGGGAGTCCACTCTGTGCCCCTGTATCGGCTTAACTTCTCAACTTCTTGACTCCTTACTTCTTAACTTCTTAGGTCCGGTATTCAACGATTTGCCCACATCAGATGTAGCCAGCCATACACGCCCAGCACAATGACCAGCAGCGTCTGTATGCCATGCACAATCAACGCAAACATTGACGCATCGTCATCGCTTATCCCATAAAGCATCATCATCGTAATGACGGCAAAGTGCCAAGGTCCCGCCCCGTTGGGCGTAGGTACGATGACAGCAAAAGTTCCTCCCACGAACATGACCAATCCGGCCAACAGACTGAGGGAAGCGGAAAAACCAAAGCAGAAAAAGGTCAAATAGAAATGTAAAAAGTAACAAGCCCAAATGGCTACAGTATAAAAAACAAAAAGCCCCACATGCCCCACCTGCCGGAGCGAAACAATCCCCTCGTACAAGCCACGCACCACACCTTTCACTTTCTCATACACAGAAAGCATCCGTAACAGGTAATAGAGCAGTACTCCCACCCCTATCACCGAAAACAACGATACATAGAACCAGGGAGAAGTCAGCAAATGAAGCAGTGAAGGAATCTTTGTGCCCGTTTCCTCGAAAAAGCGGAGGAACACCGGCATCTGCAGCAAAAAGGTAACCCCGGTAATCAGCAGTACGCAAATCCCGTCCAGCAGGCGTTCGGTCACTACCGTACCCAAGGATTTGGCAAAAGGCACCTTGTCATAACGTGCCAGCACGCCACACCTCGACACCTCCCCCACCCGAGGCAGTACCAAGTTGGTGGCGTAGGAAACAAAAATGGCATCCACGCAATTACCCGCCCGCGGGTAGACTCCCAGCGGAACCAGCGTCTGCCTCCAACGCCAGCCGCGAAACACGTGACTCATCACCCCGAAAAACAGCGAGAGCAACATCCAACTCCACGACGTGCCGCGCAGCAAGACATCGCCTACACGGTCGAAGGCAAAGTCACGATATACCCAATACATAATAAACACGCCCAAGGCGATAGGGAGCAGGACGCTCAGTATTTCTTTCCACAGTTTGTTCATTCAGCCAAATAGCACTATCTTTGCGGGGTGCAAAGATAGCGTAAAAGAAAAGAGCAGAACATAATCCTTGTCTTAAGAAAGATGAAATCAGTAAAGCCAAAGAAGTTTCTGGGCCAGCATTTCCTGAAGGACCTCAAAGTGGCACAGGACATTGCAGACACCGTAGACGCCTGCCCCGACCTCCCCGTCCTGGAAGTGGGACCGGGCATGGGTGTACTGACACAATTCCTGTTACAGAAGAAACGTCCGCTCAAGGTAGTGGAAGTGGACTACGAGTCGGTGGCCTATCTGCGCGAGAACTATCCGGAACTGGAGGACCATATCATCGAGGACGACTTCCTGAAAATGCACCTCGAACGCCTGTTCAACGGACAACCCTTCGTGCTGACCGGGAACTATCCCTACAACATCTCCAGCCAGATATTCTTCAAGATGCTGGACTACAAAGACTTGATTCCCTGCTGCACAGGCATGATACAGAAAGAAGTGGCCGAACGCATCGCCGCTCCTCCAGGCAGCAAGACCTACGGCATACTGAGCGTACTAATTCAGGCGTGGTACCGGGTGGAATACCTCTTCACTGTACACGAGCACGTGTTCAACCCGCCCCCCAAGGTGAAGAGCGCCGTCATCCGCATGACGCGCAACGATACCCAGACACTGGGCTGCGACGAGAAACTGTTCAAACAGGTGGTGAAGACTACCTTCAACCAACGCCGCAAAACCTTGCGTAACTCCATCAAGCCCCTCCTTGGCAAGGACTGCCAACTGACGCAAGACGCTTTGTTTGATAAGCGACCGGAACAACTCTCCGTCGCACAATTCATCGACCTGACCAACCGAGTGGAAGCGGCACTGACGGCCAATGATGTAAACCCATAACTCTAACCGACTAACTGGCAACTGACCTATGGAAATAGACGAAGAATACATCGATAAGGTAAAAGGCCTCATCGAACAAAAAGATACCGAAAGCGTCAAGGCGCTGCTGGCCGACCTGCATCCTGCCGACATAGCCGAACTGTGTAACGACCTGGATGTAGAGGAAGCCCGCTTCATCTACCGCCTGCTGGACAACGAAACAGCCGCAGACGTATTGGTGGAGATGGACGAGGACTCCCGAAAAGACTTGCTGGAGGCTCTGCCCTCCGAGACCATCGCCAAGAAGTTCGTGGACTACATGGATACGGACGATGCCGTAGACCTGATGCGCGAACTGGACGAGGATAAACAGGAAGAGGTCCTGTCACACATCGAGGACATCGAACAGGCGGGCGATATCGTGGACTTGTTGAAATACGACGAAGATACAGCCGGTGGATTGATGGGCACGGAAATGGTGACCGTCAACGAAAACTGGAGTATGCCGGAGTGCCTGAAAGAAATGCGCCTGCAAGCCGAAGACTTGGACGAAATCTATTATGTATATGTCATTGATGATGAGGACCGCCTGCAAGGTGTCTTCCCACTGAAGAAGATGATCACTTCGCCCTCGGTGTCGAAAGTGAAACACGTGATGAAGAAGGACCCCATCTCCGTACACGTAGACACACCCATAGACGAAGTAGTGCAGACCATTGAGAAGTACGACCTGGTGGCCGTACCCGTGGTAGACAGCATTGGACGACTGGTGGGGCAAATCACCGTGGACGACGTGATGGACGAGGTGCGCGAACAGTCGGAGCGTGACTATCAATTGGCCTCCGGTCTGTCACAGGACGTCGAGACGGACGACAATCTGGTACGCCAGACATCGGCCCGCCTGCCTTGGCTGCTCATCGGCATGTTAGGCGGCATCGGGAACTCCATGATTTTAGGCAACTTCGACGCAACCTTTGCCGCCCATCCGGAGATGGCACTCTACATCCCGCTCATCGGTGGCACTGGCGGAAACGTAGGCACGCAATCGTCCGCCATCATCGTGCAAGGACTGGCCAACAGTTCGCTGGACGCCAAGGACACGCTGAAGCAGGTGGGTAAGGAAGCCATTGTGGCAGCCATCAACGCCACCATCATTTCGCTGTTGGTATACGTCTATAACTTCGTACGCTTCGGCTCGGCAGCCACGGTCACCTACTCGGTTTCCATCAGTCTGTTTGCCGTGGTGATGTTCGCCTCCATCTTCGGCACACTGGTGCCTATGACGCTGGAGAAACTGAAAGTAGACCCGGCCATCGCCACAGGACCGTTCATCTCCATCACCAACGACATCATCGGCATGATGCTCTACATGGGCATCACCGTACTGCTTTCCTGATGAATTTACAGGAAATATGAAAAAAAGTGCCGGAAAAAGTAGGCAGGAATCAATTTTATTTCATTAATTTGTAGTCTAATGTTATACGGCGGGTCTTTCCGCCTTAAAATAGGAAATACAATGACGGACACTCTAGACACTAATCTCCCCCAAAAACCGGTGGAATTAGAAGAAGAACAGAAAACAGCCGAAGTGGCCGAACCGGTAGCCACGGAAACTTCTGCTGAGGAAAACACTACTGAAAAACAAGTAGAAACGGCACAGAAACTCACCAAAGAAGAGGTCCTGGCCAAACTGAAAGAAATCGCTACCCACGTGGAAGACGCTCCGAAGGCCGACATTGACAGCCTGAAGCAAGCCTTCTACAAGCTGCACAACGCTGAACAAGAAGCGGCCAAGAAACAATTCATTGAAAACGGAGGCTCTGCCGAAGACTTTGTTCCCACCCCTGACACGGCGGAAGAAGAATTCAAGAATGTCATGTCCGTCATCAAAGAAAAGCGGAGCGAACTGGCCGCCGAACAGGAGAAACAACGGGAAATGAACCTGCAAGTAAAGCTCTCCATCATCGAAGAGCTGAAGGAACTGGTGGAATCGCCCGATGACCCTAACAAAAACTACGCTGAGTTCAAGAAGTTGCAGCAACAATGGAACGAAATAACCCTCGTGCCCCCAGCCAAGGTGAACGAACTGTGGAAAAACTATCAGCTCTATGTGGAGAAATTCTACGACCTGCTGAAGCTGAACAACGAATTCCGCGAGTACGACTTCAAGAAGAATCTGGAAATCAAGCAACGCTTGTGCGAGGCAGCCGAAAAGCTGGCGGCAGAACCGGATGTCGTGTCGGCCTTCCACCAATGGCAGAAGCTGAACGAGGAATTCCGCGACACGGGACCCGTGTCCAAAGAACAGCGTGACGAGATTTGGGCACGCTTCAAGGCTGCCACAACAGCCATACACCGCCACCACCAACAGCACTTCGAGGCTTTGAAGGAAAAAGAGCGGAACAATCTGGACCAGAAGACGGTCATCTGCGAAATTGTGGAAGCCATCGACTGCAACGAACTGACCACTCCGTCCCAGTGGGAAGAAAAAGCCCAGGAAGTCATCGCCTTGCAAGCCAAGTGGAAAACCATCGGCTATGCTCCGCAAAAGATGAACGTACAGATTTACGAGCGCTTCCACAAGGCATGCGACGACTTCTTCCACAAACGGGGAGAGTTCTTCAAGTCCATGAAAGAGAACATGAGCGCCAATCTGGAAAAGAAACGCGCCCTCTGCGAACAGGCCGAAGCCCTGAAGGACAGCACCGACTGGAAGGCCACCGCCGAGGCCCTGACCAAACTGCAAAAGGAATGGAAAACCATCGGCCCGGTGAACAAACGCCACTCCAACGAAGTGTGGAAACGTTTCATCACGGCTTGCGACTACTTCTTCGAACAGCGCAACAAGGCTCAGTCATCCCAACGGAGCCAGGAGCAGGAAAACCTGGAAAAGAAGAAAGCCATCATCGAACAACTGAACGCCATTGACGAGAATGCGGACAGCGAAGAAGCCACCCAGCAGGTGCGCGACCTGATGAAGCAATGGAACAGCATCGGCCATGTCCCCATCAAAGAAAAGGACAAGATGTACAAGCGTTACCGCAACATCGTAGACCAACTGTTCGACCGCTTCCACATCAGTGCCTCCAACCGCAAACTGAGCAACTTCAAGACATCGGTCAGTTCCATGCAAGATGGCAGTTCCCAGTTATACCGCGAACGCGAGAAATTGGTCCGCATCTACGAGAGCATGAAGAGCGAATTGCAGACCTATGAGAACAACCTGGGCTTCCTCAACGCCTCTTCGAAGAAAGGCAACAGCCTCCTCAACGAACTGAACCGCAAGGTGGACAAGCTGAAGGCCGATATCGAACTGACCAAGGAAAAAATCAAGGTGCTGGACGAAAGTATTGCCAACGAGAAGCAGGAATAAAGAATCTTTCCTGTCACCCGATAAAAAAGGGGCGTGCCAAAATATGAATGGCACGCCCTCTTTTTTATCGGAACACTCAAATTTCGCAGGTTGCGAAACTTCACCATCATCAATGATGGAACAGCCGGATGCCCGTGAAAGCCATGGCAATGCCATACTTGTCGCAAGTAGCGATGACATGGTCGTCGCGCACCGAACCGCCGGCCTGGGCAATGTATTCCACACCGCTCTTATGTGCCCGCTCGATATTGTCGCCAAAGGGGAAGAAAGCATCCGAACCCAGCGACACGCCCTTCAGCGTATTCAGCCACGTGCGCTTCTCTTCACGGCGCAGGATGTCGGGCTTCTCTGTAAAGAACTGCTGCCATACGCCGTCGGCCAGCACGTCGTCGTGGTCATCGCTGATGTAGACATCAATCGTGTTGTCGCGGTCGGCACGGCGTATTTTCTCTATCCAAGGCAGATTGAGCACCTTCGGATGCTGACGCAGGTACCAGATGTCAGCCTTATTGCCGGCCAGTCGGGTACAATGGATACGGCTCTGCTGTCCGGCACCGATACCGATGGCCTGTCCATCCTTCACGTAGCAGACGGAATTGGACTGCGTGTACTTCAGCGTAATAAGTGCAATCATCAGGTCACGCCTGGCCTCGGCCGGAAAGTCTTTGTTCTGCGTGGGAATGTGGGCAAAGAGGTCATCACCGTCCAACTTGATTTCATTGCGTCCCTGCTCGAAGGTAATGCCGAAAACATCCTTGTGCTCAATCGGTGCAGGCTTGTATTCAGGGTCAATCCGGATGATGTTGTATGTGCCCTTGCGTTTGCTCTTCAGAATTTCCAACGCCTCATCGGTATAACCCGGTGCAATGATGCCATCGGACACCTCACGATGGATAAAAGCAGCCGTTTCTGCATCGCACACGTCGCTCAGGGCGATGAAGTCACCGTAACTGGACATACGGTCGGCACCACGGGCACGGACATAGGCACAAGCCAAGGGCGAAAGCGGCAGACCCTCCACAAAATAAATCTTCTTCAGAGTGTCGTCCAGGGGCAGTCCGATGGCAGCACCTGCCGGACTGACATGCTTGAACGACGTAGCAGCCGGCATTCCGGTAGCCTCCTTCAGTTCCTTCACCAGTTGCCAACCGTTCAGTGCATCCAGGAAATTGATGTAGCCCGGACGACCGTTCAACACTTCAATAGGCAATTCCCCTTCCTGCATATAGATGCGGGCCGGCTTCTGATTGGGGTTGCAGCCGTACTTCAATGCTAATTCTTTTGCCATATCTGTCATTACTTTATTACTCTGCAAAAATAATGCTTTCTTTCGGTTTAAGCAACAGGCAATGGCAGCAATAGCAGAGACGGCAACAACGTATCGCACATGCGAAACCAGGCCCTTTGCCTTTTTTAACCCCATAGTGATACCACCGAATACCGATATTCAGTATCTTGCACCAGATTGTCCACCTTCCTTCAAAAGGACAGCCAATGAAAGGAGACAGAAACATACCCCCCACCCCTGTACCATCTGTGCGTGCTATCTTACTTACCAACATTATGACAACATCAGCAAAAATGAAATTCCGTCCCTCGCGGATAAAAGGGAAAGTCGGAACCATCTACATCTTAGTGATTCACAATCGCGTGGCCAGGCAAATCAGTACAGGATACAAACTCCATCTCCATGAATGGAAAGACGGAGAAGTGGTCATCCCTGATCTGAAGTCCCCACGTCATGCCTATCTCATGCATGCCCGCCAAGGCCTGCAGGGCATACACAAGCGGATTGTCCTTGTCACACAACATTTGGAAAGCCAAGGCCGTCCTTATACCACCGATGAGATAGTAGCAGCCTACCGACTTCCCGATGAGGACGAACATAGCCTTCGCGTGTTTGCACGGAAGTTGGCCGAACACCTGAAGCGTACAGGAAAACACCGCCTATCGGAAACCTACACCTCTGCCGTAAACAGCTTCTTGCGTTTCCGGGGAGAAAAAGGAGATATCCGACTAGACGAAATCGACGAAACCTTGATAGGAGAATATGAACATTACCTGCTGGATAATTGCGGATTATGCCGCAACACATCCTCTTTCTACAACCGTAACCTGCGCGCCATCTACAACCGTGCCGTGAAGCAGAGCCTGACCACAGACCGCCGCCCTTTTGCAAAAGTCTACACCGGGGTGGACAAGACTGCCAAGCGGGCAGTCTCCATTGATACCCTTAAGGTTATCAAGGATCTGGACTTGACCCATGATGCCGAAATGGCCTTTGCCCGCGACCTCTACATGATGAGTTTCAACTTGCGGGGCATTTCGTTCGTAGATATGGCCATGCTGGAAACCAACCAATTAAAAAACGGCTATTTGACGTATTTCCGTCAAAAGACCCGGCAGAAACTCGAAATCAAATGGGAAAAGCAAATGCAGGAAATCATAGACCGCCATCACGTGAAAGGCTCACGCTACCTGTTGCCCATCCTGTCCGAAACAGGAAACGACCCTCGACAGCAATACCTGAGGGTCCTGCACCGGGTAAATGCCCAGTTGAAAAAAATAGGGAAGATGGTAGGGTGCCCTATCCCACTGACCACATACACGGCCCGCCATGGGTGGGCCAGCGTAGCACATGGACTGAATATCGCTACCCCCTCCATAAGCCAGGCATTGGGGCATAACTCAGAAAAAGCCACACGCATTTACCTGAACTCTTTGGACAACAAAGTGATTGACGATGCGAACCGGATGGTCCTCCATACAATCTATGCTTAATGTAGGCAGTTGAAGCGGATTGGATGAATTCCGCTGCTTCGCATCCGATAGCTTCTGCCCAAACAAAAGATTTGAGAGAAGTTCTTGCACCACATTCACTGCGACGACCAACGTCCTATGGGTGTGCAGGGGAGGTATTGCGCCTACAGAATGAACTGAATGGAGGCTATACACAAAAACAACGGATAATTTATTGCTGGGGCTTGAGAAATGACATTCCTACGAAAAAATACACCAAGTTAGGAGATAGCGAACGCCTCTTAAGGAATAAATTGTTGAGGAAATTCAGAATCTCTTTGTAAGAGATGTCCGCGGGCGCAAAGGTAGAAAAAAGTTTCAAATAAAACGGTAAGAATGAGGAAAAAATATCCACCAGGCTTGTGCTTTAGTACTTAACAAAACAGACTTTTGTTTGATATCTGTTGAACAAATACAAATATAGGATTCCTTTTCATGCTGATTTTCACAGCATTTATGCTTCCAACTCTGTCTCTGACATCTCTTACAAAGAGATGCATCGTCAACAGGCAGTGTTTCCACACCTTCCCAAAGGATTGTTCAAACAGTGCCGGACAAACAAACGATAGCATAACCAATGAAGGAGAAACTTCCCGAACTTTCGGGCATTGCAACTATAACTCCATGTGTTTCAAGGACAAGCAGACACATGAAGGAATCAGAGATGTGTCGTTACTCCAATTGACAAAGATTTAAAAGCAGCCAACACCTGACATCATGAACGAAACACAGTTCAAACAAGAGAATCTACAATGGTTCGCCCTGCGAGACCTCAAACGACGACACGCAAAATTGCCCGCCTACAAAGTGCTTGAGGGCTTGAAGATGCAGTATTTCACCCCTATGGTACACCGCTTGACCGTTATAAATGGCAAACGAATCAATCAGGAAGTACCTTTCATGCAGGACCTGCTTTTTGTGAAGGATACGAGGGAACACTTGGACTTCATTGTGAAAACCACTCCCAAACTGCAATATCGTTACAAGCTTGGCGTGCAACACACCCCTATCATAGTCCCGACAGCCGACATGGAACGTTTCATCCATGCCGTAAAATCCGGTGCCAATCCTCAATTTTACGCCTTAGACGAAGTGACACCTGATATGAAAAAGCGAAAAATCCGAATCATTGGTGGACAATTGGACGGATATACCGGTACATTGGTGACCATACGCGGCTCAAAGACCAAGAGACTGTTGGTGGAGCTACCTACCCTCCTGGCAGCTTCCGTAGAAGTGGAGCCGGAATACATTGAACTGTTAGTTAATGATTAATGGTTAATGACAAATGCATGTGGAATGGATACATATCCAAGCTGTTTACCATTAACCATTATTCACCATTTATCATTAACCATTACCCCTCTCCTACTTATGAGAAGATACAAATCGTTTATTTTACTTTTGTATGTATGGGTTGGCATGCTGACCCTGAGTGCCTGCGGTTCCTCCAAGCAGGTCGTTTATTTCCAGGACCTGAAACCCGGAGAAACCGAGATAACCCTGCCGGAACCCAAGGCCATCACCGTCCGTCCGGAAGACAAAATCTCCATCATCGTGAACAGCCGCGACCCGCAACTGACCGACCTATTCAATCTGCCTATTGTATCCAGGCAGCTGGGACAATCCTTACGGAATGGCACAACCAGCGGGAACAGTCAAGGCGTTTCGGCCTATACGGTGAATGCCGAGGGGGAAATAGACTTTCCGGTGCTCGGCAAGATAGCAGTGGCAGGCATGCAGCGGGAAGAAATAGCCGACTATATCAAGCAGAGATTGATGAAAGAGAACCTGGTGAAAGACCCGGTCGTGACCGTGGAGTTTGCCAACCTCTGCATATCGGTGCTGGGCGAAGTGAACAACCCGGGACGCTTCAGCATCGACCGCGACCGGCTGACCATCCTCGATGCCTTGAGCCTGGCAGGCGACCTGACCATCTATGGCAACCGCTCCAAGGTCTTGGTACTGCGACAGGAAGGTGAGGTGCAGCGGGTGTATGGCCTGAACCTTACTTCCGGTGAGCATATCTATACCTCGCCCGCCTATTACCTGCAGCAGAATGATGTCGTGTATGTGGAGCCCAATGCGGTAAAAGCCCGCCAGTCCACCGTCAACGGCAACAACGTGCGATCCACTTCCTTCTGGATTTCATTGGCCTCGCTGCTGACTTCGGTGGCTATACTTGTATTTAATTAGAAGAAGGAGTTAGAAAGAGTTAGAGAGAGTTACCGCTTCGCTCAGGGAGTGAAAGGCCAATACCTTGTGTGAAACGATACCCTTTTTAGAAGAAGGAGTTAGAAGGAGTTACCGCTTCGCTCAGGGAGTGAAAGACTTTGGACTTTATCGGCTTAACTCCTTACCCTCAGCAAATCGCCGGACCAACTATCGGCCTTTAACTCCCTCTAACTCCTTCTAACTCCCTCTAACTCCTTTAAAATTCCCTAACTCCCTAACCCCTTAAAACCCATAACTCCCTCAAAAAACAATCTCTCCCTATGAACATTCAGACCAACCCAACCAAGCCCAAGCAGGCAGATGACTTTATCCGTATTCAGGACCTGTTCTACCTCTGTGTGAACAAGTGGTATTGGT
>DHKFC23501__coassemble_1120_pt1 | contig 32946 bp, 27 predicted proteins | sample DHKFC23501__metabat2_low_PE_030 | metagenome-assembled genome bin DHKFC23501
GTGACAGGCCTGCCCTATTTTTATATTATCTTCTCTACAAAAAGGACTCCTGTCAGAGTCATAGAAAAAATACAAAATGAAATTGGAAAAAATGCCATCTGTTTTGAAGGAGAAAAACGACTCATTATAGGAGAAAACGAAGGCATGAGTAACAAATGGATACAAATACCTTTTACAAGAGGACTTTGTAAAAGAATCAACAAAATAAACGCAGACATAATTATAGCTGAAGGATTCTTCCAATGGACTCCACATGCTATAAGATGTTCATTTCTACGCAAAAAGCCACTATTAATTTCTTATGAAAGAACAAAACATACAGAGAGAAATTGTCCAAAATGGCGGACTCTGTATAGAAAACTTGTAGACAAATTTACAACAGGATACCTTTGTAATGGCATATTAACCAAAGAATACTTGGAAGAGCTAGGTATTGACAAGGATAAAATATTTATAGGCGGTATGTCGGCTGACAGCAAAGGATTGGTTACAAACATTTCCAACATGTCAGTTTCAGATAAAGAAAGTATGAAAAAAGAACTGAATATTAATTATGGAATAACTTTCCTTTATGTAGGACAACTAATAGAAAGAAAAGGATTAAAATACCTATTGTCAGCATGGAAAAAGCATATAATTGATTATCCTTCTGATTGTTTGTTAATCGTTGGAGGAGGTACATTGTATGATTCATTTATTGCAGAATTTAGTGACATAAAAGGAATTAAATTCACGGGAAATATAGACTACAACAATGTCTATAAATATTATGCTATTGCAGATGTTTTTATCATTCCAACACTTGAAGATAACTGGAGCCTCGTAGTTCCTGAAGCTATGGCATGCGGTTTGCCTGTAGCATGCTCCATTTATAATGGATGTTACCCCGAATTAATTAAAGAAGGTGTCAACGGGAAACTATTCGACCCTCTCAAAGAAGAATCTATACTGGAAACACTTTCCTTCTTTCTAAACAAAGATTTAAAAAAAATGGGAATGAATTCTCAGAAAATAGAAAAAGAATTCAGTGCAGATAAAGTTGCACATAATATATATGAAACATGTATGCATGTAATTGACACACATAAAACTTAATACTACGAGTAAACTTAACAGTTTATTTTTTATTTCAATAGTTTCAAAGTAGTTATTGTCACATTTTTGTTACGTCAAGAAACTTGCTACATGTATTCCTAATAAATTTAATAAACAACAGCCAATTCTATTCAAGCTAATGAATACATCAGTTGATCTTTCTATTATTATTCCGGTATACAACGGGGCATTATTACTGAACCGTTGCCTTGATAGCGTATTTAATCAAAATACTAAATATTCGTATGAAGTCATTTTTGTTGATGATGGCAGTACTGACAATTCAGTTGAGCTAATTAAGGCTAGAAAAGAGCCTAATATTATACTTTATCAGCAACAGAATGCAGGGCCAGCAGTTGCGAGAAATAGAGGAATGGAAATAGCACAAAGTAGATATATAACATTTATAGACGTAGATGACTTTTGGGAACAAGGTTATATACAAAAAACTATAAACTTTCTAGATACACATTTAGAGTGCATTGCCGTTTCTGTAACTTGTAAAAATATAGCATCATTCACAAAATCAGCTTCATATAATCCATCTTGGATGAATGACTCAATAAAAAGCAATCCTATTGTTATAAATGATTTCATGTCATACTGGGCAAAATATTGTCATGTAGGGACTTGTTCAACAACAATTCGAACAGAAATAGCTCGCCAAACAAAAGGAATGAGAACTGATTTACGTATTACAGAAGATTATGAATTTTGGTTATACCTATCTACTTTTGGTAAATGGGGATTAATACCTGAAGTACTTTATGTAAGTGACGGAGGGAATATCACTCAATCACAAGGTTGGCTAAATAAAATGGAAAGGAGGTGGAAGAATGCCCCAAGTATTTCAGAATGGGAAAAACGTATCATTACACGTTTATCGGAACAAACACTTTCATACAAAAAAGCTTGCGGTCGAGTTTCAAGAAATCTCACATATTGCCAATTACTATCAGATAGATTATCATTGAGTAGACATGAAGCCCTATTATATGGAAAATATTTCATCAAAGATCCTATTGGACGTTTAATGAATTTAGCTAAATATACTCCATTAACTTGGTGGATATTAGCTAAAATACTGAAATATAGAGAGTATCATAGGAAATTTTAGAAAAAACGATTATGAAATCAAACATTCTTTTTATCATACATATGCCTCCACCTGTCCACGGTGCTTCCATGATGGGCAAATACATCCATGACAGCAAAATAATAAACAAAGAATTTAATTGTCACTATTTCAACCTAACATTGGCACGTAGTCTGAATGATATTGGTAAAGGAGGTATTAGAAAGTTATTTGACTTTATCAAGCAACTCGTATATATCAAAAAAGAAATCAAAGGTTTTAAGCCGGATTTGTGTTATGTTACTCCCAATTCCAAAGGAGGTGCTTTTTACAAGGAATTCTGCATCATCATTATGCTCAAACTAATGAAACAAAATATTGTAGTCCATTATCACAATAAAGGAGTAGCCAAACATCAAGACAACCCCATAGACAATCTCTTATACAATTTTTTCTTCAAGAATCTAAGAGTCATACTATTAGCGAATAATCTATATAATGACGTTAAAAAATATGTCTCCCCAAAAAATGTTTTTATTTGTCCCAATGGAATTCCAGAAGTAAGGCAAGACGATAATGATACACAAGAGTGGATCAACTCCACTCCTCATATATTATTCTTATCTAATTTGTTAGTTGATAAAGGCGTATTCACACTATTGGATGCCTGCGCACTTTTAAGGGAACAAGAAATTCCTTTTATCTGTGATTTTGTTGGTGGAGAAAGTAAAGACATTAATGCAAGCATTTTTCAAACGGAAGTTCAAAAAAGGGGTTTAAAAAATCAGGTTTTTTATCATGGAAAACGTTTTGAAGAAGAAAAAGAACCATTTTTCAAGAAAGCAAATATTTTTGTTCTACCTACTTATGATGAATGCTTCCCCCTCGTATTACTAGAAGCAATGCAACATCACATAGCCTGCATTGCAAGCAACGAAGGTGGTATTCCCGACATTATAGACAATGGCAAAACCGGATTTATCGTGGAAAAGCATAATGCAACGCAATTGGCTGACAAAATCGCTTGGCTAATAGGCCATCCCAAACAAAGTAAAGAAATGGGGGAAAACGGATATAGAAAATATCAAAAGGAATTCACGCTATCTGTCTTTGAGAACCGTATGAAGGAAATTTTGTTGGAATGCACACAATAAAATAAATACTGAAAGCTTGATTTCCAATATGGCTTCTGTCATCAACGAGAAAGTGGGACACAAAATCAATCTGACCAATCCCCGGCAATCAGTACATGATTTCGCCGAAGCCTTGAATCATTTTGAAAAGAACCGTGAGTTGCTGAAAGAATATTCACGAAACTGCAAGGAAAGACAGGAGGAACTGTCGTGGGATCATAAGGCAAAGCAGATGGTGGAACTGTACCGCCAAATCCTAAAGAACGACCATCACCAATCGGTTGAAACAGACTAATACCCAAATTCTATCATGATTCAACTAAAACATTTACGGCTTCTGGAAAAGAAGTCGGACATATCGTTATTGCCCGAGGGCAAGCTGTTGATAAACACCATCAACGCCTATTCTTACGACATGGCGCAGGACAATCCGCTCTTTGCCGAAGCCCTGATGAAAGGCGACGTGCTGATTCCCGACGGGATGAGCATCGTGAAGGCATGCCGGTGGCTGAAAGCCCAATCGCAACCTCAAGAACGCATTGCGGGCTGGGACTTGTTCACCTTCGAAATGGAGAGGCTGAACAAGAAAGGCGGCAAGTGTTTCTTTATGGGCAGCAGTCCACAGACGCTTGCCCGCATCAAGGAACATGCGGCAAGGGAATACCCCCACATTGAGGTGGAAATCTACAGCCCGCCCTATAAGCCAGTATTCTCGGATGAGGACAACACCGCCATCATCACTGCCGTCAACCAAGCCAACCCGGACTTGCTATGGATAGGCATGACCGCCCCCAAGCAAGAGGTATGGGCTTATACGCACTGGGACAAGCTGCACATCCATTGCCATGCAGGCACCATCGGTGCTGTGTTCGACTTCTTCGCAGGAACGGTGGAACGTGCCCCGAAGGCATGGCAAGACAGCGGTTTCGAATGGTTGTACCGTCTGCTGAAAGAGCCGAAGCGGATGTGGCGGCGATACATCCTAGGGAATGCACGTTTCCTTTGGCTCATATTCAGGGAAAAGATGAATTAGACGAAAATTATCCTTTCAGACTTAACTTCTATCTCCTCATTTTATGGACAAAATAGACTACCGCAAACGGGACGACTCCCTGATAAAGACGCTGGTCATGCTGGGAGACCTGCTGCTCTGCAACGTACTCTTCGCTTTTGCCTGCCTGATAAACGGGCTGCACGAAGGCGCGGCACTGCTGCAATCGCACCTGCTCATCACCATTGTGTACTTCGGTTGCACGGTGAACGGCGGCATCATCCTGCACTTCAAGAAAGTGCGCAACTTCCAGATTGTGGGTCGTGTGCTGCGCAACGTGTTCTTCTTCTCCGTTGTGGCAACCGTGATGCTGCACTGGGGAGGGTTTGCTTTTCCCGAATGGAGTATCTATGCCGTCTACCTCCTTGCGATGCTAGTCGTGATTTCCGGCTTCCGGCTGGGCGTGCGTAAGCTGATCAAATGGTATTGGAAGAAGAACAGGCACAAGAACGGCGTAGTGTTCGTGGGCAGCACGGAGAATAACGTGACGCTCTACCACGAATTGGTGGGCGACCCATCCATCGGCTATCGTGTATATGGCTACTTTGATGCGCAGCCTAACGGGGAATTTCCGGAGGAATGCCCCTATCTCGGTACGACGGCAGACGTCATTTCTTACCTGCAAACGCATGAAACAAAGGTGCGCAACCTGTACTGTTGCCTGCCCTCCCGGCAAAAAGACGAAATACTGCCCATTATCACGTATTGCGAGAACCACTTGGTGCGGTTCTACAGCGTGCCCAACGTACGCAATTACCTGTACCACCGCATGCATTTCAGCATGATGGGCAGCGTGCCCTGCCTGAGCCTGCACGAAGAGCCGCTCGGCTGGATAGAGAACCGGATGCTGAAGCGTGCCTTCGACATCGTATTCTCGCTGGCTTTCCTCTGCACACTGTTTATCCCGATACTCATTGTGGTCGGCATCATCACCAAGTTGACCATGCCCGGTCCGGTGTTCTTCCGGCAAAAACGAACGGGACTGAACGGCAAGGATTTCTACTGCTTGAAGTTCCGAAGCATGAAAGTGAATGCCCAGGCAGACACCTTGCAGGCGACCCGTAATGACCCACGCAAGACCAAGTGGGGAGACATCATGCGCAAGACGAATATTGACGAGTTGCCGCAGTTCATCAACGTGCTAATAGGCGACATGAGCATAGTGGGACCCCGCCCGCACATGGTGAAGCACACGGAGGAATACTCAAAGCTGATAGACAAATACATGGTGCGGCACTTCATCAAGCCGGGCATTACGGGCTGGAGCCAAGTGAACGGCTTTCGGGGTGAAACGAAAGAACTGGAACAGATGGAAGGGCGCATCCGCGGTGACATCTGGTACATCGAGCACTGGAGTTTCGGGCTGGACCTGTATATCATCTACAAGACCGTGGCGAACGCCCTGCACGGGGACAAGGAGGCGTATTAGTTTGTGAGTTTTTCAGTTTTTGAGTTCTTGAGTTTCCAATGCAATTAAAAAACATTCGATAGATTTTTTATTAGGTAATTTTTCAGGATTATGACAAAGAAAGCATTGATTACCGGCATCACAGGCCAGGACGGCTCGTACCTGTCGGAACTGTTATTGGAGAAAGGATATGACGTGCACGGCACCATCCGCCGCTCGTCAGTGGACTACCGTGAACGCATCGCGCACTTGGAAGGGCATCCGCACTTCCACCTGCACTATGCAGACTTGGGCGACTCGATGAGCCTGATACAGGTGATGAACAAAGTACGGCCGGATGAAGTGTACAACCTGGCGGCGCAGAGCCATGTGCAGGTGTCGTTCGACTCACCGGAGTTTACAGCCGATGTAGACGCCACGGGCGTACTGCGTGTATTGGAAGCGGTGCGCCAGTGCGGGCTGGCCAAGACCTGCCGCATCTACCAGGCATCGACCAGCGAACTGTATGGCAAGGTGGAGGAAGTGCCGCAGAACGAGAAGACACCTTTCCACCCTTACAGCCCCTATGCCGTAGCGAAGCTCTACGGCTACTGGATAGTGAAGGAATACCGTGAGGCATATAATATGTTCTGCTGCTCAGGCATCCTGTTCAATCACGAAAGCGAACGACGCGGCGAGACTTTCGTAACAAGGAAAATCACCCTCGCCGCTGCAAGAATAGCCCAAGGCAAGCAGGAGAAACTGTACTTGGGCAATTTGTCTTCCCTTCGGGATTGGGGATACGCCAAGGACTACGTGGAATGTATGTGGCTTATCCTGCAACATGACAAGCCGGAGGACTTTGTGATAGCCACTGGCGTGCAACATTCGGTACGCGAGTTCTGCCAGCTTGCTTTCCACCACGTGGGCATCGAGCTGCGCTTCGAGGGTGAAGGCGAGAATGAGAAAGGCATTGACACGAAGACCGGCAAGGTATTGGTGGAAGTGTCGCCAGACTTCTACCGCCCGACGGATGTAGTAAACCTGTGGGGAGACCCTACCAAGGCAAAGAAGGAACTGGGCTGGAACCCGCAGAAAACCACCTTTGAGCAACTGGTGAAGCTGATGGTGGATGCCGACATGGCAAAGGTGGCCGTAGAGCGTGCCGGAGAACGGGTACGGACCAATCTGGAAGAGTATCTGGAGAAGGGAATCGTGAAATAATGAAGAACAATTTAAATGATGAATGAAGAATTAATCATTAACCATTAATCATTAACCATTAATCATTAACCATTAATCATTAACCATTAACCATTAATCATTTGCAACGTGAATAAAGATTCGAAAATATACGTGGCAGGACACCGGGGCATGGTGGGCTCTGCTATCGTGCGGGAACTGCAACGGCAAGGTTATACGAACATCGTTACCCGTACTCATAAGGAATTGGACTTGACCCGGCAGGAAGCGGTGGAGAAGTTCTTCGCCGAAGAAAAACCGGAATATGTGTTTCTGGCTGCTGCCAAGGTAGGCGGCATCGTAGCCAACGAATCAGCATTGGCAGACTTCATGTACGAAAATATGATACTGGAGATGAACGTCATCCACGCCGCGTGGAAGAACGGATGCAAGAAACTGGAGTTCCTCGGTTCGTCGTGCATCTATCCGCGCATGGCTCCACAGCCCATGAAAGAGGACTGCCTGTTGACCGGTCCGCTGGAAAAGACTAACGAAGCCTACGCCCTGGCGAAGATATCAGGACTGAAATATTGCGAGTTCCTGAACCGACAATACGGCACGGACTACATCAGCGTGATGCCCACTAACCTGTACGGTCCAAATGACAATTACCATCCCGAGCACAGCCATGTGCTTCCGGCACTAATCCGTCGTTTCCATGAAGCAAAGGAACAAGAGCTGCCTTACGTGACTTGCTGGGGTGACGGGAGCCCTTTGCGTGAGTTCCTCTATGTGGACGACCTTGCCAACCTGTGCGTGTTCCTAATGAACAACTATTCGGGCAACGAGACCGTGAATGCCGGAACCGGCAAGGAACTGACCATCAAACAACTTACGGAACTGGTGGCAAAGGTAATAGGCTATAAAGGAGAAATCCGCTGGGACACGACCCGCCCCAACGGCACACCTCGCAAACTGCTCGATGTGTCGAAAGCCACAGCACTCGGTTGGACGTACAAGACGGAGCTGGAAGACGGCATACGCCTGGCCTATGATGACTTCCTGCACAATCCGGTAAGGGCAGAAAGGTGATAAGAAGCCAGATACCAAACGAAATGACTTTGATAAACAGAAAATACAAGGTTTGCCTGTTTGCATTCCTGACGACCTTTCTCTTTTTGGGGAAAGCGAACGTGAAAGCACAACCAGCCATACCCGCCGGACAGGTGGACATTTTCATGGGCGTGGATTTCAACTACCGGGACATCTTCCACAACGGGCGGGTGTATGACTTCCTGATTAACCTCACTCCCAGCATCAAATGGAACATGGGTAAGGGATGGCAGGCTGCCGCACAAGCGTTCGTACCGGTGGTCAACCAGTTTGGTGACCGCTATAAGAAGGTACGGCTGAACATGGCGGTACTGTCCAAGGAGTTTTATTTCGACGGGCGCGGTTTTCTGAAGGCCAGCGGAGGACTGTTTGGCAGCGAGCGGTATGGGTTGGACGTGAAAGGCATGTATATCGTGAATCCTTGGCTGGCATTGGAAGCACAGGCAGGACTGACAGGCTATTGCTCGATGGCGGCAGGATGGGAAGCCAGCACCATGGAACGGGTGACCGCCCTGGTGGGAGCGGACTTCTACCTGCAACGCTGGAACACACAGTTCCGTGCACGGGGCGGACGCTTCATTTATGAGGACTACGGTGTCATTGTGGAAGCCATGCGCCACTTCAACCACTGCACGGTAGGAATATATGGTGCACACAGCAACCTGGCAGGGAGCAACGGGGGATTCAAGGTTATCGTGATGATTCCACCCTACAAACGGAAACGCCGCAAGGTGAACTTCCGTCCTGTCTCGAACTTCCGACTGACCTATAGCATGGAGGGAGCGAACTATGGCAACCGGACTTATGCCACCGACCCCGAAGAGAACGAAAGGGAAGGCTGGTTTGACCGAGAAGCCATGCCGTGGGGCAGCAACACCATGCAGCCGGACTTCACGGACAAGGAGAAGAAAGGAGGACGGCAATGAAACGGTTAGGATTCATCATCTGCCTGCTACTCTGCCTGTACGGAAAGCCGGCAGCACAGGAATATGCCGGTATCACGGGCATGGTACATGTGCCGACAGCGGAAATGGCATCGGCTGGCGAGGCACGCATCGGCGCGTATTTCCTGAACTGGCATTCGCTTCCCGAACAGATTGGACAGAGGGAATACAACACGTTCAACCATTTCCTTGCCCTGACACCTTTTTCGTGGCTGGAGCTGTCGTACGTCTGCACGCTGTTGAAACGAGACAAGGATGCCGACTTCAATATGAAAGACCGCAGCTTCAGTGCCAAAGTACGTCCGCTGAAGGAAGGGAAATGGTGGCCATCTGTTGCCATCGGCATGCAGGACATCGGACATACGCCCACCAACAGTGAGTTAGGGGTGGACGGGGCCTATTTCCAGAACATTTTCCTTGCCCTGACCAAGCACCTCCGCTGGAAGCGGCACGAGCTGGGCATACACTTGGCTTACCGCTACTACACTTCGGATTACAATGCCAAGTGGCGTGGGATAGCGGGCGGCGTGTCCTACCGCCCGGCATTCGCCAGGAACCTACGGGCGATGGTGGAATACACGGGCAGCGACGTGAACATCGGCGTGGACTGCCAATTGTGGAGGCACCTGTTCCTACAGGCAAGCCTGCTGGACGGGAAGCATTTCAGCGGAGGCGTGAGCTTCAAGATCAACCTGCTGGGAGGAAACAGGCAATGGAGAGAACACTTGCCGCAATGACAAGGAGCACTACAGAGCAATGAATGATTATATAAAAAAGATGTGGAGAGTATCTGGCACGCTTTGTTGTTTTATTGCAAGCAGATTTAAATTAGAGGACGACATCCGTCTGGCCTGCTTATGAGAATTTCTTTCATAACATCATGCGAGTGAAGAGATAAGATACAGAAGGTGACAATAGCGGCAGGGAAACACCTCTTCCCATTCCGAACAGAGAAGTGAAGACTGCTTGCGCCGATGGCACTGTAACACACGGGAGAGTAGGAAGTCGCCGGGAGAGATAATCCTTTTTATTAATTTAAAAGTATCTGTAATATGAGAAAATTTTTTAGCATTTAGGACAGCCTCTCACGTTGGAAGACGAGGCTGTCAAAATGGATGGTAGCAATACTCCTTTCCCTTGCCGCTGCATAGATGTTTCAGAATGTCTATTAGTCCTATTCCGTATAGGATGAAACAGAGCGGTTCGCCGCTGAGTTGAATGTATATGGATTATACGATAACTTAAGAAGCAAGCGTGAACAGGATGAGCTGCTGGAAGTTTGGAAAATCTAATCTTCCAATGGGTTTGAGGGAACCCACCAAAATCCCTCTTTCGTTCAAAAACCAATTTTTATTATATGCAACTCATATTACTTTCCGGCGGTTCAGGCAAGCGCCTGTGGCCGCTTTCCAATGATTCCTATTCCAAACAGTTTCTTCGCTTGCTTCCTGCACCTGACGGAACGAAAGAATCCATGTTGCAACGGGTTGTCCGCCAGATCCGTGAATCCGGACTGGAAGCGGATGTGACCATTGCCACCGGTGAAAACCAAGCCGGTATCATCAGCAATCAGTTGGGAGATATGGTCAGTGTCATAACCGAACCGGAACGCCGCGATACATTCCCGGCCATTGCTTTGGCGTGCCTGTACCTCGAAAAAGAAAAGTCATGCGGCGAAGATGAAACCGTGGTCGTCATGCCGAGCGACCCTTATACGGATGAGAACTATTTCCATACCATCGGACAAATGGTTTCAACGGTCGAATCCGGGGTTGCGGACCTTGTCCTGATGGGGATTGAACCGACATACGCATCTACCAAGTATGGCTATATTGTGCCGCAAGGCAGTGAGAAATCCGTGATGAAAGTGGACCGCTTTACAGAGAAACCGGATTCGGAAAAGGCAAAGGAACTGATTGACGGCGGAGCCTTATGGAATGGCGGCATATTCGCTTTCCGCTTAGGCTACCTGGGCGGCATTGTACGGAATTATATGCAAGCCCGTTCATTCCAAGAAGCCCTTGACCGCTATGGTGAATTGCCCAGAATCAGTTTTGACTATGAAGTGGCGGAGAAGGCGACATCCGTAGCGGTAGTACCTTTCAGCGGTGTGTGGAAAGATCTGGGCACGTGGGATGCCCTGTCGGAGGTCCTGGGATGTAAAGGCATCGGTCGTGTGCTGACAGACGGAAATTGTCCCAATACCCATGTCGTCAACACGCTTGACATTCCTTGTGTCTGCGTGGGTACAGGCAATCTCGTTGTGGCGGCAAGCCCGGACGGAATACTGGTTGCCGACAAGGGAAGCTGCGAAAGCGTCAAGCCTTTGGTGAGCCGGATGAATGACCGCCCCATGTACGAGGAACGCAGATGGGGAACGTACAAGGTTGTCGACCGGTATGTGGCACAGGATGAACATACCCGGTCGTTGACGAAACACCTCTGCATCAAGGCCGGGAAAAACATCAGCTACCAAGTACATTTCCATCGGGATAAAGTGTGGACATTCGTGGACGGCACTGGCAAGCTGGCGATTGACGGGGAAATACGAGAGGTAAACAGCGGCGATACCGTGTTTATCCGGAAAGGGCAGAAACATGCCGTGAAAGCCGTTACGGATTTGCACTTTATTGAAGTGCAAATAGGAGACAGTCTGACGGAAGGGGACATTGAGCGGTTTGATTTCAGTTGGTAAAATACAATAATATACAATACAATTGCGAGTTTTCAATAATTTCTGTTTAATTAAATTCATTCTTAAAATGAAAAGAGTTGTAAAGTTAGGAATGTTCGCATTCCTTGGTGTGGCTCTTGCCACGGGTTTTGTAGGGTGCAGCGATGACGACCCTGATTACAGCAACGTAACACCGCCTACCGTTGAGGTATCCCATAGCATCAGTGGCCGTGTTACTGGTATGGACGGGAACGGGCTGTCCGCTACCGTAAGTCTGGACGGAACTTCCGTACAGACCCAAGCGGACGGCACGTTCGAGTTTGAAGGGGTTTCGGCAGGTAGCCATACGCTGTCCGCTTCCGCTACCGGCAAACAGACGAAGGAGACTACCGTCACCGTTTCTTCAAACGGGAACGGCAGCAATGTGGTTTGGAACGTTTCATTGCCCAATGAAGGGACAACCGTGGAAATCGCCGCCAACGGCAACACAGAAGCCAGCGTGACCTCGGAAACCATCGAAGGCAATGAGAACGGTGAGGTGACCGTTGATGTGACCGTGCCTGAGACAGCCCTTCCGCAAGGAAGCTCCATTGTCATCACCCCTCTCTATACGTTGGAAGAGGCAGAGACACGTGCGGCTACCCGTGCGGCTGAAACGCTCATGCTGATCGGTACGAGAGTGGAATGCACCGATGCGGACGCCACGCTGTCGGAACCGATTACCCTGGCCTACGATGTGGATGCGGAAGTAGCGCAATCCATCACGGCACAAAAGTACGTGAACGGCCAATGGGTGGATGCCGAGTTTACGGTGGACGGAGACCGGGTAACCGTATTCGCCGACCAGTTCACGTCCTATACCTTGCTTTTCGGCGCAGACGTGACATCATCCTCAACCACCACGCCGCTTGCCTTTGAGCAAGACCTCTGGGACAACCTGTACGGCAGCGGAGACATGACAGTAGGTTCGGCCTCGTTCACCTACCATATCGGTACGGAAATCACCTCATCGGGAACGAACCGCATCACGGCTTACCTGATCGAGATACTGGCCCGTATAGCCGGAGACAACGTGACCACGGCTACCGGGACTTATCCCATCAACGTGACCCTGCCCATCGGTACCGCCCTGCATGTGACCGGCACCCAACAGGTAACCACGCTGACCGTCTCGGCCTTGAACCGCTCGGTATCAGGAAGACAATATGGCGATATCGCCGTAGTAACAACTGCATATAACCGCCAACATAACGGAGGAGGAAGCATAGGAGGCTGATCGCGTTAAGAATAAAACAACATTTTTATGCAAGCACCCGCCCGGGACATACCAGTTCCGTCCGGGTGCTTGTTTTTTCGTGCCGCATCCCTATCCTTAAGGAGAGGCATGAAACAATCCAGTAAGCATCCAACCACATTTTAGGTAGTCTCTCCGAACTTCCATATTTTTGCGGCATGTTCAACAAATTAAACAACGTTAGATATGTCAGTAACTAGCAAAGACATTGAGATCCTTTGGGAGCGTTTTACCTCAGAAGATGTAACGAAAGGCATTTCCGTCCATCAGTATTTTGAGTCCAACGGGATACCTTACCATGTGTTTGAGAAATGGTATAAGAAGAAGTTCCGTAAGCATTCGATAAACTACAGTCATTAAATATCTACCCGTTGGCGGGATTAATTGGGGCATGAAACCCACGGGCGGAGATATCTCTGGACAAAAGCGGAGATATCCGCCCGCAAAGCCGTACAATGAACCGACAGATAAACAGATAAAGTGCATATCGGTTATAATTCCGCCAACGGGTATATAAACTAAATATCAACATCTACTTATTTGTATAATATAAAGAACGTTTTCTACAAGATATGTTGCACAACATAGTTTAGTAACACACTTCACAATGTTGCATTATTCTTGATTAATGCCTAATTTGCGCCCCACAAAATTTACGGTCTGTTTCGGCAGGCCCAGTATTCACACTTTTTTAATTATAAGATATCATGAAAGTATATCAGACAAATGAAATCAAAAACATTGCTCTTCTTGGCAATGACGGCTCAGGTAAAACCACTCTCACGGAAGCCTTGCTCTATGAGAGTGGTATTATAAAACGTCGTGGCAGAATCACTGCCAAGAACACGGTCAGCGACTACTTCCCCGTTGAACAAGAATACGGTTATTCGGTGTTTTCCACCGTCTTCCATGTAGAATGGAATGGCAAGAAACTGAACATCATCGATTGCCCGGGAAGTGACGACTTTGTGGGAGCTGCCATTACGGCATTGAATGTAACCGACACTGCCATCTTGTTGCTCAACGGACAATATGGTGTAGAAGTAGGTACCCAAAACCATTTTCGCTACACGGAAAAATTGGGCAAACCCGTCATCTTCCTGGTGAACCAGCTGGACAGCGAAAAATGCGATTATGACATGGTTCTGGAACAGCTGCAAGGCATTTATGGTTCCAAAGTAGTACCGGTACAATATCCGTTGGCTACCGGACCAAACTTCAATTCATTGATTGATGTGCTTTTAATGAAAAAATACTCGTGGGGACCGGAAGGTGGCGCACCGACCATCGAGCCGATACCGGCCGAAGAGATGGAGAAAGCTACAGTTTTGCACAAAGCCTTGGTAGAAGCCGCTGCCGAACATGACGAGGCACTGATGGAGAAATTTTTCGAAGCAGACTCCCTTACCGAAGACGAGATGCGCGAAGGCATCCGCAAGGGGTTGGCAGCGCGTGGCATGTTCCCTGTATTCTGTGTATGTGCCGGAAAGGATATGGGCGTGCGCCGTCTGATGGAATTCTTAGGAAACGTGGTGCCGTTCGTAGACGAAATGCCGCCCGTGCACAACACACGCGGAGAGGTCGTAAAACCAGATGCAAAAGCTCCCACATCACTTTATTTCTTCAAGACAGCCGTAGAACCTCACATCGGCGACGTGCAATACTTCAAGGTAATGAGCGGCACCGTACATGAAGGCGATGACTTCACAAATGCAGACCGCGGTTCAAAGGAACGCATTGCCCAGATTTATGCCTGCGCAGGAGCCAACCGCATCAAGGTAGAAGAAATGGTAGCCGGCGATATAGGCTGTACTGTGAAACTGAAAGACGTACACACAGGGAATACCTTGAATGCCAAGGGCGCTGAAAACCGCTTTAACTTCATCAAATACCCCAACTCCAAATATTCGAGAGCTATCCGCCCGGTAAACGAAGCAGATACGGAGAAAATGATGGTCATCCTGAACCGTATGCGCGAGGAAGATCCCACATGGGTTGTAGAACAGTCGAAGGAACTGCGTCAAACTATCGTACATGGACAAGGAGAGTTCCACCTGCGTACGTTGAAATGGCGTTTGGAAAATAACGAAAAGCTACAGGTAGTCTTTGAAGAACCCCGTATTCCTTACCGCGAAACCATCACCAAGGCTGCCCGTGCAGACTACCGCCATAAGAAACAGTCGGGTGGTGCCGGACAGTTCGGCGAGGTACACTTGATTGTAGAACCTTATTATGAAGGCATGCCGGCTCCTGATACTTACAAATTCAACGGACAGGAATTCAAGATGAATGTAAAGTCCACAGAAGAGATACCCTTGGAATGGGGCGGCAAACTGGTGTTTGTGAACAGCGTAGTAGGCGGCGCCATCGATGCGCGCTTCATGCCGGCCATCCTGAAGGGTGTCATGTCCCGTATGGAGCAAGGCCCGCTGACCGGCTCCTATGCACGGGATGTACGCGTCATTGTCTATGACGGAAAGATGCACCCGGTAGACTCCAACGAAATCTCCTTCATGCTGGCCGGACGCCATGCCTTCAGCGATGCCTTCAAGAATGCCGGCCCGAAGATTCTGGAGCCTATCTATGATGTGGAAGTATTCGTTCCTTCGGACAAGATGGGCGATGTGATGAGTGACCTGCAGGGACGCCGCGCCATGATTATGGGCATGAGCAGCGAAGCCGGGTATGAGAAACTGGTAGCCAAGGTGCCTCTCAAGGAGATGTCCTCCTACTCTACCTCACTGAGTTCGCTGACGGGTGGACGTGCTTCCTTCATCATGAAGTTCGCCAGCTACGAATTGGTTCCGAGCGATGTTCAAGAGAAACTGATTAAGGAATTTGAAGCCAAACAAAGCGAAGAATAATCCTTCTTAACAGTTCGTTTCGATTCTACAAGACTCTTGCCGCCGTTACTCATCCCCAAAGTAACGGCGGCTCATTTTTGGGGATACAGAAATTAAGAATGGGTCCAAATGCAGAGGTTAACATTTAATTTTTTATTAAATTCACAAATACCGGATTGCTTTCCTGGTTATACTGCCTCTGACATAACCTAAAAAGCAGCATTCGGTTAATTAACGAAAACCTGCGGTTAAATCAGGTTAATCAGTTCGGAATGTTAATTAGGACTTGTTAATTTTGCCGCTATGAAAAAGTCAACTATATGGATTTTGGGCATCGTTATGGGGCTATCCTTCCTCAGTCTGCTGTACTTGCAAATCAGCTACATTGAGAAGATGGCCAAGATGCGTAACGAGCAGTTTGATGAATCGGTAAAGCGTGCCTTGATGGCCGCCTCGAAAGATGTGGAGTCGGAAGAGGTGGAGCGCTGGTTGCAGGAAGACATCTCTGAAGCAGAAAAGAAGGCATGGGAACAGTCACACCACAATGGAGTGGCGCAGACACAACGTATTGAAACGTTCATGTCAAACGGTACCCTGCATACGCATTCTTCTCTGGAGTTCAAGAGTTTCAGCAAAGAACCTTCACGGTTGCCGCGTGCGATGATTTCGCGAAAGCATGGGGTGAAGACCATTCCTAAAACTTCGCGTACCATAGCCGATATGTACAAGGAAAGGTTCCTGTATCAGCGGGCCTTGGTGGACGAAGTGGTTTTGCAAATGATTTATCAGGCCAGCAACAAGCCTTTGCAAGAACGCGTGAACTTCAAGAAGCTGGATGAATTCATCCAGTCGGGACTGATTGATAACGGTATTGACTTGCTCTATCATTTCAAAGTGATAGACGGAGAAGGCCGCGAGGTATATCGTTGCGGAGACTATACGGATGTAGGAAGCGAACATTCCTATTCCCAACCTCTGTTTCTCAACGATCCGCCGGCAAGAATGAGCGTAGTGAAGATTCATTTTCCCGAACGACAGAATTACATTTATGATTCCATCGGGTTCATGATTCCGTCGATGATATTCACGATTGTGTTGCTGATTACTTTCATCTTCACCATCTATGTAGTGTTCCGCCAAAAGAAGCTGACAGAGATGAAGAACGACTTCATCAACAACATGACGCACGAGTTCAAGACACCGATATCAACCATCTCGCTGGCCGCCCAAATGTTACAGGATCCCGCCGTGGGCAAGTCCCCCGCCATGTTCCAGCATATATCAGGCGTCATCAATGATGAAACCAAACGCCTGCGCTTCCAAGTGGAGAAGGTATTGCAGATGTCCATGTTCGACCGGCAAAAGGCCACCTTGAAGATGAAAGAACTGGACGTAAACGAACTGATAACAGGTGTAGTCAATACTTTCGCCCTGAAAGTGGAGCGGTACAACGGCCAGATAGACACGGAGTTGGAGGCCGAAGACCCCTTCATCGAAGCGGATGAAATGCACATCACCAACGTGATATTCAACCTCATGGACAATGCCGTGAAGTATAAGCGTGCGGACGAAAATCTGAAGTTGGTAGTACGGACCTGGAATGAACCGGGCAAGGTGATGATTTCCGTACAAGACAACGGAATCGGCATCAAGAAAGAGAATTTGAAAAAGATATTTGATAAGTTCTATCGCGTGCATACGGGTAATCTGCACGACGTGAAAGGGTTTGGACTCGGCTTGGCATATGTCAAGAAAATTATCACCGACCATAAAGGAACCATCCGGGCTGAGAGCGAACTGAATGTAGGAACCAAGTTTATTATAGCATTACCTTTACTTAAAAATTGATATGGATATGGACGAGAAATTGCGTATTTTATTGTGCGAGGACGATGAAAACCTGGGTATGCTTCTGCGGGAATACTTGCAGGCAAAGGGCTATGCCGTGGAGTTGTGTCCTGATGGAGAGGCCGGTTACAAGGCTTTTCTGAAGAACAAATATGATTTGTGTGTATTTGATGTCATGATGCCGAAGAAAGACGGCTTCACGCTGGCTCAGGAAGTACGGGCTGCCAATGCTGAGATCCCCATCATTTTCCTGACCGCCAAGACATTGAAGGAGGATATTCTGGAAGGTTTCAAAATCGGTGCGGACGATTACATCACCAAGCCTTTCAGCATGGAGGAACTGACTTTCCGCATCGAGGCTATCTGGCGTCGCGTGCGTGGCAAGAAGAACAAACAGAGCAACATCTACAAGATCGGCAAGTTTACGTTCGACACTCAGAAACAGATACTCTCCACTCCGGAGAAATCCACTAAACTGACTACGAAGGAAAGCGAATTGCTGGGTTTGCTCTGTGCCCATGCCAATGAGATTCTTCAGCGCGACTTCGCCCTGAAGACTATCTGGATTGATGACAACTATTTCAATGCCCGCAGCATGGACGTATATATCACCAAGTTGCGCAAGCATCTGAAGGAGGATGACTCCATTGAAATCATCAACATCCATGGCAAAGGCTATAAACTGATTACGCCGGACCAGGACTAATGTCTGATTGGTGAATAAAGAGTAAAAAAAGAGGATGTGCCGAAATAAAAATGGCACGCGGAGGATACGGATATTCACAGATGATTACATGTCATCTGTCATTAGAATCCGTTTAACCGACATCATCTGCGTACCATCTATCAATTGCGACACATCCTCTTTTGATTTGGCAAGACAATGACCGGGTCTTGTCCTTGCGAAAGCAGAAGATTATCGTTACCTTTGCCACACAAAAAAACGAAGTGGACAAAGATGCAACATTCTTTCAAATTACTATATCTGCTGGGGTTGTTTGTCGTGTCCGGCATACAGGCACAAGACCGGTCATTTGCCCCACCCTTTGACTTCCCGATTACCTTCAGCGGCAACTTCGGGGAAATACGTGCCAATCATTTCCACGGAGGGCTGGATTTCAAGACCGGTGGCGTAAGCGGCAAGCCGGTACGGGCATTGGCTGACGGTTATGTATCGCGTATACGGGTAACACACGGATCGGGCTATGTGCTCCATGTTACTTATAACAATGGTTATACGACGATAAACCGCCACCTCAGCGCATTCGTGGGCGAAATGGCCCGCCGGGTAGAAGACCTGCAATACCAAAAAGAAAATTGGGAAGTAGACATTACACCCGCCCCCGATGAATATCCCGTACACACCGGACAGGTCATTGCCCTAAGCGGCAATACAGGCTATTCTTTCGGGCCTCACCTTCATCTGGATTTAATTGAGGAAAAGACGGGCGACTATGTGGATCCCCTGCCCTTCTTCAAAAAAAACATCCGCGACCATACGGCACCCCGCGCACAGGGTATCATGCTCTTTCCCCAACGGGGTGAAGGCGTGGTGAACGGCAGTCAAAAGCCCCAGACCTTTTCGCTGAAACCGAAGAAACCGATTACTGCCTGGGGAGTAATCGGCGCTGCCATCCGAGCCTATGACTATATGGAGGGGGCATCCAACCGTTACGGAGTGCATACCGTGGTGCTGGAAGTGGACAGCCAGGAGGTCTTCCGAAGTGTGGTAGACCGCTTTAGCGACCCTGAAAACCGCTACATCAATTCGTGGGCTTACGGACAATACATGAAGTCTTTCATTGACCCGGGCAACCAACTGCGCATGCTTCACGCCCCGAACGGAAACCGGGGACTTATCCTAATAGACGAAGAGCGTCCCTATCACTTCACGTATACACTGAGCGATGCTTTGGGCAATACATCCAAGGTCAGTTTCACCGTACAAGGCAAGCGCATGGAGGTGAAACCCGTACGGCACCGGGAGAAATATATCTTGCATTGGGACCGCGTCAATATCCTGCAAGAGCCCGGGCTACAGGTGGTTATCCCTAAAGGGATGCTCTACGAAGATGCTTACCTGAACTATACCACGCGGGCAGACAGCGGAGATATCGCCTTGACCTACCGGCTGCATGATACAAATATTCCCCTGCACAGTTATTGCGACATGAGCATCGCCCTGCGCCGGATGCCCGTAGAGGATTCGACAAAGTATTACGTGGCGGGCGTGAACCGTCGCGGCAAGAAGTATTACGTGGGCGGAAGCTATGAAGACGGACGGATGAAGGTGCGCATCCGGGAGTTGGGCACATATACAGTAGACGTAGACACACTCCCTCCCACACTGACTCCAGTCAATCCCAAGAGTTGGGGACGTACAGGGCGCATCGTATTGAAGCCACGCGACCGGGAAACCGGCATAGCCTCCTACCGAGGTACCATAGACGGACATTACGCCCTCTTCGGCAAACCTAATTCCATCAACGGGAACCTGGTGTGCGAACTGAAGCACGCCCGGATAGAAAAAGGCAAGACACACCGGCTGGAAATGACTGTGACCGACCGTTGCGGAAACCGGACGACGGAGCGATACGACTTCACTTGGTAACCGATTATTCATTAAATACTAAAAACAATATGAACATTAAAAGACTGACACTCACCCTGCTCTTGGTGACGGCTGTAGCCACTTACCTGCCCGCCTGCACCAATCTGATTGTGGGCAAGAATGCCTCGACGGATGGTTCTACCATCGTATCCTATTCAGCCGATTCCTATGGATTATTCGGCGAGTTGTACCACTACCCTGCGGGCATTCACCCCAAAGGTACCATGATAGACATTCACGAATGGGACACCGGCAAATACCTGGGTCGGATAGAGCAGGCTCACCAGACGTACAATGTGATTGGCAACATGAACGAATTCCAGCTGACCATCGGCGAAACCACCTTCGGCGGGCGTCCGGAGCTGGTGGATACCACCGGCATCATTGACTACGGAAGCCTGATTTATCTGGCTCTTCAACGCTCCCGCAACGCCCGCGAAGCTATCAAAGTGATGACCGAACTGGTGCAGGAGTATGGCTACTACAGCAGTGGCGAATCTTTCACCATCGCCGACCCCAACGAAATCTGGATTATGGAAATGATTGGCAAGGGACCCGGCGTACGTGGTGCAGTATGGGTTGCTGTCCGAGTGCCTGACGATTGTATTTCAGCCCATGCCAACCATAGCCGCATTCATCAATTCGACCTGGACGACAAAGAGAACTGCATGTATTCATCCGATGTCATTTCCTTTGCCCGCGAAAAAGGCTATTTCAGCGGAGTCAACAAGGACTTCAGTTTCTCCAAAGCCTACGCCCCGACCGGTTTCGGTGAGTTACGCTATTGCGAGGCCCGCGTGTGGAGCTATTACAACATGTTCACCAATGACGGACAGAAGTACCTTTCTTATATAGAAGGCAATGACCCCACGCCAATGCCTCTGTTCGTGAAGCCTAACCGCAAACTCTCCGTGCAAGACGTAAAAAACGCCATGCGCGACCACTACGAGGGTACTCCGTTGGACATCAGCCAGGACTTCGGTGCCGGTCCTCATCACGCCCCCTATCGTCTCTCCCCCCTGGACTTCGAGGTGGACGGACAAAAATATTTCAATGAACGCCCCATTTCCACCCAGCAAAGTGGCTTCGTATTTGTAGCCCAGATGCGTGCCGACCTTCCCGATGCCATCGGCGGTGTCTTGTGGTTCGGCACAGACGATGCCAATATGACGGTTTTCACGCCGGTGTATTGCTGCACAGACAAAGTGCCCGTCTGCTATACCCGTGTGGATGGAGCCGATTACATTACTTTCTCCTGGAATTCCTCATTCTGGATATTCAACTGGGTAGCCAACATGGTCTATCCGCGCTATGACCTGATGATAGGTGACGTACGTGCCACACAACAAGAGTTGGAGAACACCCTCAACGCCGCCCAATCCGGCATCGAATCCGCCGCGCTGAAGCTGTGGGAGACCGATCCCGACCAGGCCAAGAAGCTCCTCACCAGCTACACCAACCTGACCGCTCAAAGCACCTTCGACACATGGAAGCGCCTGGGCGAATATCTGGTAGTAAAATATAGCGATGGCGTCATCCGCCGCACCAACCCGGACGGAAGCTTCCAGCGCAACTCCATCGGCCAGCCGGCAGGCGTCATCCGCCCCGGATATCCCGAAGATTTCCTGAGAGAATATGTTAAACAGACAGGGGATCGATATAAAATGCCCGAATAATTTGTCAGTTCATATTATCTTACTATCTTTGTGGAAACTAATGTAAAGAATATAAATACGCAAGAATTAACTATCTAATTTATTAATATATCATGGAGAATCAAGAACTTATCAAACAAGTGACTGAGAAGGCCGAACAGTGGTTGACCCCTGCCTACGATGCAGAAACCCAGGCCGAAGTGAAACGTATGCTGGAAAACGAGGACAAGACCGAGTTGATAGACAGCTTCTACAAGGATTTGGAATTTGGCACGGGCGGCTTGCGTGGCATCATGGGTGCCGGCAGCAACCGCATGAACATCTATACCGTGGGTGCCGCCACCCAGGGCCTGGCCAACTACCTGAACAAGAACTTCAAGGACTTGGAGCAAATCTCCGTGGTTGTGGGACACGACTGCCGCAACAACAGCCGCAAGTTTGCTGAAATTTCAGCCGCTATCTTCTCGGCCAATGGCATCAAGGTTTACCTCTTCGATGACTTGCGCCCGACACCGGAGGTATCCTTTGCCATCCGCCACCTGGGTTGCCAGAGCGGTATCAACATCACCGCCAGCCACAATCCTCGCGAATACAACGGCTACAAGGCTTATTGGGAAGACGGAGCCCAAGTATTGGCTCCGCACGACACGGGCATCATCGACGAAGTGAACAAAGTCAAAGTGGACGACATCAAGTTCAACGGCAACAAGGACCTGATTCAAATCATCGGAGAAGATGTGGACAAGGTCTATCTGGATATGGTACACGGCATTTCCATCGACCCGGCCGTCATCAAACGTCAGAAAGACCTCTGCATCGTCTATACCCCGTTGCATGGCGCAGGCCGTACGCTCATTCCTCGCTCGCTGAAGGAATGGGGCTTCGAAAATGTGCATTGCGTGGAAGAGCAGATGGTGAAAGACGGCAATTTCCCCACGGTAATCTCGCCCAATCCGGAGAATGCCGAAGCTCTGACCCTGGCCATCAAACTGGCCAAACAACTGGATGCGGACATCGTCATGGCCAGTGACCCTGATGCCGACCGCGTGGGCATGGCCTGCAAGAACGACAAAGGCGAATGGGTGCTCATCAACGGCAACCAGATGTGCCTCATCTTCTTGTACTACATCATCCGCAACCGCCTCGCCATGGGCAAGATGAAACCTAATGACTTCATAGTAAAGACCATCGTGACGACGGAACTCATCAAAGCCGTGGCCGACAAGAACCACATCGAGATGCGCGACTGCTATACCGGCTTCAAGTGGATTGCCCGCGAAATCCGTCTGAGCGAAGGCAAACAGCAATATATCGGCGGCGGCGAAGAAAGCTATGGCTTCCTGGCTGAAGACTTCGTACGCGACAAAGACGCAGTATCCGCCTGCTCTCTGCTGGCTGAAATCTGCGCTTGGGCCAAGGACCAGGGCAAGACACTGTATGACATCCTGATGGAAATCTACATCGAATATGGCTTCTCGAAGGAAACAACCGTCAACGTGGTGAAACCCGGTAAGACCGGCGCCGAGGAAATCCAAAAGATGATGAGCGACTTCCGCGCCAATCCTCCGAAAGAAATCGGCGGCTCGCCTGTAATCCTGAGTAAGGACTATAAAGTATTGAAAGCTACGGACGACAAGGGTAACGTGACCGACCTGGTGATGCCCGAAACATCCAACGTACTGCAATACTTCACGGAAGACGGCACGAAGATTTCCGTACGTCCGTCGGGCACGGAGCCTAAGATTAAGTTCTATATCGAGGTAAAGGGCCAGATGAAATGTGCAGGCTGCTATGAAAAGGCTTGCGCCGAGGCCGAACAGAAGGTGGAGGCAGTCCGCAAATCGCTGGGCATTTGATCCGGATTTTATTCACAGCTATCAGAAGAGGGTGCGTTTTGCATCCTCTTTTTTTATCTCCGCCTCCTCAAAGACAAGACATCCTCAAAAGTCCCTCTTTAGCCCGCCAAAGTCCCTGTTTGACGAGCTCAAGTCCTTGTTCAGGCAGGATCATGAAAGAAGCGAACTGTCGGGTTCCCCCAACGAAAATTTCCACCCAAAGATTTCCGGAAACGGAAGAAAATCCCTACCTTTACACTCTCGAAAAAGATAATCACATCAACGATATGGAAAACAGAAGTTTAGTCACCATTGCCGAACATAGCAAGGAAAAAATCCTCTATATGATAGACATGGCAAAGGAGTTTGAAGCGCACCCCAACCGTCATCTGCTGGACGGCCGGGTAGTAGCCACGCTTTTTTTCGAGCCGTCCACCCGTACACGCCTCAGTTTCGAAACGGCTGCCAACCGATTGGGAGCACGAGTCATCGGTTTCACGGATCCGAAAGCCACCAGTTCGTCCAAAGGCGAGACGTTGAAAGACACCATCAAGATGGTCAGCAACTATGCCGACATCATCGTCATGCGACACTACCTGGAGGGTGCCGCACGCTATGCCAGCGAGGTGACTGACGTTCCTATTGTAAACGCCGGAGACGGAGCCAACCAACATCCTTCACAGACCATGCTGGACCTCTATTCCATCTACAAGACACAAGGCACGCTGGAGAACCTGAACATCTACTTGGTGGGCGACCTGAAATACGGACGCACCGTGCATTCGCTATTGATGGCCATGCGCCACTTTAACCCCACTTTCCATTTCATTGCCCCCAGGGAACTGCAAATGCCGGAGGAATATAAGATTTATTGCCATGAACATGGCATCCGCTTCAAGGAGCATACTGAATTTACCGAAGAAACCATTGCTGAAGCGGACATTCTCTACATGACCCGCGTGCAACGCGAACGATTTACGGACCTGATGGAATATGAGCGGGTGAAAAACGTCTACATCCTGCGCAACAAGATGCTGGCGCATACCCGTCCCAACCTTCGCATCCTGCACCCACTGCCACGCGTGAATGAAATTGCCTATGACGTGGATGAAAACCCCAAAGCCTATTATTTCCAACAGGCACAAAATGGGCTTTATGCCCGACAGGCCATCCTGTGTGACGTATTGGGCATCACGCTGGATGAGGTGAGACAGGATTCACTCCAATGAAGAACTAAGAATGAAGGATGAAGCATTTCAAGCAAAATCAAGACAGCCTTCCGCCTCTTCATTCTCCATTCCCAATTCTTCATTCTTAATTCTTCATTTTTAATTAAGTAAATCGCAAGAATTAAATGATATTATCCTTTAAGGAGTTAAGCCAATACCTTCTGTGCATACGGCTCATTGACTTACTATCGGCTTAACTCCTGACGGAGCAAAGCGGAGTGATAACTCCTTAACTTCTTAACTCCTATCATATAAACTAAATTTGAACATCTACTTAAAACACTATGAACAACAAGAAAGAACTGCAGGTAGCCGCATTGGAGAACGGTACCGTCATCGACCACATACCCTCCGAAAAGCTTTTCACCGTGGTATCCCTCCTCGGTTTGAAGCAAATGAGCAATAACATCACCATCGGTTTCAACCTCCAGAGCAAGAAGCTGGGCAAGAAAGGCATCATTAAGATTGCCGACAAGTTCTTCACAGACGATGAAATCAACCGCATTGCCGTGGTGGCTCCCAACGTAAAATTGAATATCATCCGCAACTACGAGGTAGTGGAAAAACGGGAATTATCCCTGCCCGACGAACTAATCGGCATTGTAAAGTGTGCCAACCCGAAGTGCATCACCAACAACGAGCCCATGCTTACCCGTTTCCACGTGATAGACAAGGAAAAGTGCATCATTAAATGCCACTATTGCGAGAAGGAGCAGGAACGGAAAGACATCACATTGCTCTAAATGAGAATTTAGCGGGCTTTGCCCGCAGGAGTTAAAAGGAGTTAGACGGAGTTATCGCTCCGCTCAAGAAGTTAAAAGCCAATACTAATTTGCAAAGATGATGCCGGAAATCGCCGGACCAACTATTGGCCTCTAACTCCCTCTAACTCCTTATAACTCCCTCTAACTCCTCAAAAATAAATTATCACTCATGAAGCAAGACTGGAAACCCGGCACCATGATTTATCCCTTGCCCGCCGTATTGGTAAGTTGCGGGAGCACGCCCGAGGAGTACAATCTCTTGACCGTAGCGTGGACGGGCACCCTCTGCACCAATCCGCCCATGTGCTACATCTCCGTGCGGCCCGAACGCCATTCTTATGACATCATCCGGCGCAATATGGAGTTTGTCATCAATCTGACCACCCACGACATGGCACGCGCCACAGACTGGTGTGGCGTACGTTCGGGACGAGACTACAACAAGTTTCAGGAAATGGGACTCACCCCCGGTCCCTGCACCGTGGTCAGTACCCCTTTAATAGAGGAATCTCCCCTCTGTATAGAATGCCGCGTGAAGGAAATCCTCTCCCTCGGCTCCCATGACATGTTCATTGCCGATGTGGTGAACGTACGTGCAGACGATAAATACCTCAATCCCGATACGGGCAAGTTTGAACTAAGCCAAAGCAATCCACTGGTCTATGTACATGGGAATTACTACGACCTGGGTGCTCACATCGGCAAGTTCGGCTGGTCGGTAGAGAAAAAGAAGAAAATCTGACCCATGCGTACTTTTGCCTTGTTCCTCAGCCTCCTATTATCGGGATGTTACCTCTCCACACTCCATGCAGAGGAAACCGATAAAACACCCGGTACAATCCCTGTCACCGTCAATTTCGGCGCAAAAGCAGGATTCACGGCCGCGCTCTCGCTCATCAATGACTTCACCATTGACGGGATAGAGGTGGAACAAGTACAAAATAACTACAAGGTAGGATATTTTGCTTCCCTCTTCATGCGGATTAATTTCGGCCGGCATTTTCTGCAACCCGAAGTATCATACAACGTGAACAGTTGTGAGGTATCCTTCAATAAACCGATGACCGATGATGCCGCTTTGGACATAGGCAACAACGAACGGGCCTCCATCATCTCCCAAATACATAGCTTTGACATCCCCGTTCTGTATGGATACAACTTCATCAAGCAAGGACCCTACAACATGGCTGTGTTTGGAGGCCCCAAGATACGCCTCTTATGGAACTACAAGAGCGACATCACCTTCCGGAATTTCGATGATAACTACCTCGAAGAAGAATTACACCACTGGGGCTTGAGCTTCACCTTGGGAGTGGCTATTACCATCTCACCCATCTTCTTCGATTTCCGCTATGACATAGGTCTGCTCAACCTCTCCGAACGAATCTCAGGAGGCGATGTGAACTATCGCCGGCGGGACAACGTGCTCAGTTTTTCCCTTGGAATATTCTTTTAATTCAGATATTTACCCTAACTTTGCACCCAAAGAGAACATATCATTTTAACATAAGCAAGAATGAAAAGAGACGATTTGATTTTCGACATCATCGAAAAAGAACACCAACGTCAGTTGAAAGGCATCGAACTGATTGCCTCCGAGAATTTTGTGAGCGACGAAGTGATGCAGGCCATGGGTTCCTGCCTGACCAACAAATATGCCGAAGGCTATCCTGGCAAGCGCTACTACGGTGGATGCGAAGTGGTGGACCAAAGCGAACAGCTGGCCATAGAACGCATCAAGAAGATATTCGGTGCTGAATGGGCCAATGTACAGCCCCACTCGGGCGCACAAGCCAATGCCGCAGTATTCCTGGCCGTGCTCAATCCCGGCGATAAGTTCATGGGCCTCAACTTGGCACATGGTGGTCATCTCTCGCACGGCTCGCACGTCAATACCTCAGGCATTCTCTATACGCCCTGTGAATACAATCTGAATAAGGAAACGGGCCGCGTGGACTACGACCAGATGGAGGAAATTGCCCTGCGCGAACATCCCAAGATGATTATCGGCGGCGGCTCTGCCTACTCCCGCGAATGGGACTACCAACGCATGCGCGACATTGCCGACAAGGTGGGTGCCATCCTGATGATTGACATGGCCCATCCTGCCGGACTCATTGCCGCAGGCTTGCTGGACAACCCGGTGAAGTATGCACACATCGTTACTTCCACCACTCACAAGACCCTGCGTGGTCCCCGCGGAGGTATTATCCTGATGGGCAAAGACTTTCCCAATCCCTGGGGCAAGAAAACGCCGAAGGGTGAGATTAAAATGATGTCCCAGTTGCTCGATTCAGCCGTGTTCCCCGGCATCCAGGGCGGCCCGTTGGAGCATGTCATTGCAGCCAAGGCTGTGGCCTTCAATGAAATACTCCAACCCGAATGGAAAGAATACGCCATGCAGGTGAAGAAAAATGCGGCCACGCTGGCACAAGCTCTGATGGACCGCGGATTCACCATCGTGAGCGGCGGCACAGACAACCACTCCATGCTGGTGGACCTCCGCACGAAATATCCTGAACTGACCGGCAAGGTGGCCGAAAAAGCCCTCGTATCGGCCGATATCACGGTCAACAAGAACATGGTGCCCTTCGACACCCGCTCTGCCTTCCAGACTTCGGGCATCCGTCTGGGCACTCCCGCCATCACGACGCGTGGTGCCAAGGAAGACTTGATGCTGGAGATTGCCGAGATGATAGAAACCGTCCTGAGCAATGTGGAGAACGAAGAAGTCATCGCCAAGGTGCGTGCCCGCGTCAACGAAACGATGAAGAACTATCCGCTCTTCGCTTACTAACATGAAGAGCTAAAAATGAAGAATGAAGAATCGCACGCATATTGGTGCCAACTCTTCATTCTTCATTAAGTAAGTAATCAGAATTAAGTGACACTATCTTTTGAGGAGTTAAGAAGTTAAGCCAATACTTTGTGTATACGGGGCTCATTGACTTACTATCGGCTTAACTCCTAACGAAGCAAAGCGGAGTGATAACTCCTTAACTTCTTAACTCCTATCATATAAACTAAATCTGAACATCTCCTTAATCTTTCATCTTTCTTCATGAAACACCTCCGGCGAAAAAAGATTCTGTACATCGCGACGAGTTCTCTCCTAGCATTGCTTCTGGCCTATCTTTGTCTGCCCTACTACGCACGCCAAGCCCTCATCCATCTCATGCCTGTCATTGATGACCTGGAGACTTTCCACCGAGACACTGTATATCACGACCCTGCACATATTTGGGATTGGCCTCGCTCCTCCAGTTACAACCGATATCGGCTTTCTCTCGAAGATGCCGCTTATCTGGACTCCCTGCACACCATATCTTTCCTCGTCATCCGGCAGGACAGTATCCTCTTTGAAAGTTATCGCGACGGATGGAATGACACCCTGACCTCCAATCTCTATTCCGCCACCAAAACCATCGTGGGACTCCTCACGGGCATAGCCCTGGACGAAGGGAAAATCCGGAGCCTGGACGACCCCGTGTCGCGCTACCTACCTGCCTATACGAAAGGCCGGCAAGCCGACGTTACCCTGCGCCACCTCCTCACCATGAGCGGCGGCATGGCCTGGGATGAAGCCTATGCCTCGCTCTTCTCCGTCACGACCCACGGCTATTACGGAAATGACCTCTATGACTTGGTCACAGGCCTGGAGGTTGCAGATACTCCCGGCGTGCAATACTCCTATCGCAGCGGAGAGACCCAGCTTTTGGCCTTTGTCCTTGAAGCGGCTACCGGTCAGACCCTGAGCAAATATGCAGAAAAGAAACTTTGGAAACCCATGCAGGCAGAACGTGATGCCTACTGGCTCCTGGACAAAGAAAACGGCGATGAGAAAGCGTTCTGCTGTTTCCACACCACGGCACGCGACGCCGCCCGCTTCGGACGACTCCTGCTCCGCCACGGAGATTGGAACGGACGCCCATTGGTTTCCCGCACCTATATGGATGAAATGATGCGGCCCGCCGCCTACCTGAAAGACCAATGGGGACGCGACTCCCTCTCTTACTACGGGCTTCAGACCTGGATTTATCCATACCAGGGTGAAGCTATACCCTGTCTGAGGGGGATGTTGGGACAATACATCTTCGCCATCCCTTCACGCCAGGCCATCGTCGTGCGGCTCGGCCGCAAACGGCACGATGTCTATCAGGGACCCTTCACCGTAGACATGAGGCGGTATCTGGACATCGCCATGAAGATACTGGACGCTCATTGACCATTTATCATTGAACATCAATCATCAACCATTTAATACTTTTACAACCATGAAACAAAAAGACTTTTTCTTCCTGCTGATTGTAGCGGCACTGTTCCTCCCCTTCTGCCTGAGTGAAACGCTCTACCGGAGTTACCAATCGTTCAACGCCGCGCATGGCATGGTGATGAGCTTCCTCAAGTTCGGCATCCTCTCCACCCTGGGCGAACTGCTTGGCCTGCGCATCAGCACGGGCAGCTACCTGAAGCCCGGCTTTGGCTTATGGCCCCGTGCCGTAGTGTGGGGCATCTTCGGCATGGGCATCAACATGGCTTTTGTGGTCTTCTCCACCGGCGTACCCGCCTTTGCCGGCTACCTGGGCGTGGCGCATCCGGAAGAATTGATGGCCGGCCCCCTCACGATGGAAAAGGTGCTGCTGGCTTTGGCCATTTCCGTCACGATGAACACTATCTTCGCCCCTGTCTTCATGACCCTGCACAAGATTACGGACACGCACATCCTGGCCACGGGCGGCACCCTGCGCGGCTTGTTCACGCCGATACCGATGGGCGATATCATGCAGGGGATGAACTGGCGCGTACAGTGGAACTTCGTCTTCAAGAAGACCATCCCCTTCTTCTGGTATCCGGCGCATACCATCACCTTCCTCCTGCCCGAGGAGACACGTGTGCTCTTCGCCGCATTGCTGGGCGTGGCATTGGGAGTGATATTGGCGGTAGCAGCGCGGAAGAAGTGAAAGATTCCCCCCACAGCTTCTTAAGTAAGTCATCAGAATGAAATGACACTATCTTTTGAGGAGTTAAGAAGTGAAGGAGTTAAGGAGTTAAGAAGTTAAGAAGTTAAGGAGTGAAGGAGTTAAGAAGTGAAGGAGTTAAGGAGTTAAGAAGTGAAGGAGTTAAGCCAATACCTTTTTATTATAAGGAGTTATCGCTTCGCGTAACTATTCAGCGGACACACTGAGTCCATCGCCTTTTTTAGAAAAGGGCGAGGATGGCGTTATAGGGTGAATTACCGTGTTTTTTCGTTGTCTCAACTATAGAATGCAGATCCATGAAAGCATCGGCACAAAGGTCGGACCTGAAGCATCCGGAGTTCTTGAGTTTGATTTTGAGTTTTCGGATGCCGCGTTCGGAAGCGTTGTTGTCGGGCGGTATTGCCGGGTTTCTAAGGAAGTTGAAGATGTAGTCGCGACATTTGAGCAGACCGTTTTTGAACGTTATGAACTTCCCGTTCAGTTTAGACAGGTTTTCGTCAATAAGTTTGTCCAGCCGGTCAAGCCACGGCTTTGTGTCGATGGATTCCGTCGGCTTTTGATTCCGTTCATGTATCGCTTCCTGAAAAAGGTTTTCCACAGACTTTGACCATTCCTGCTCTTTGTCAAGCTCATTCAGGTACTGACATTCCCGCAGCAGATGGGCCAGGCACACTTGGTGATTGAGGAAATGCAGCGCGAAGTATGCGCTGTGGCGGTCTGTCACAGCAGTCATCCGTCCGAGCGAATCCCCGAAGCGGTCTTCGAGCTCCTGCCCTTTGCGGCTTTTGCCGTGGAAGACAAAGGTAAAATAAACCGTCTGCGCAATCCACGCCCAATCCAGCCGTTTGTTGCAGTAACAGCCGGTTTCGTCAAAACCCACTACCGCTGATTGCATGATGTATTCCTTTATCTTTTCAATGGCAGGTGCGGCAGCTTTCTTAGCCTCGTTGACCCACAGTTGACCATTGAGCCCTGGCTGACTTCAAGTCCGAAAACCTCCTTGAAAAAAGATACGATACGGTTGTAAGGAAGGAACTGTACGGCGGAAAGATAGACAACAAGCCCCTTGACTGAGACGTCATATACGACGGCATTCGAACGTCTGCGTTCCGGGTGGCTCTTGACCCTTTTTCCACACGTGCGGCATATCGTGACATAATGCCTCACCTCCGTTATTAGCGGTTTGAGTTCCGGCAACGATATTGTCTGGGTGATATAATCAAGCTCTGTCTTACAGTCGGCCAACGACTCCCCGCACCCGTCACAGTATTCGGCACGTTCTTCAACGATGCCATCCACGGCATCACTCATACCAAGCGTGCTGCCTTCGTGCCACGGCTGCCCGCCGGACTTTTTGCCGGATGGCTTGCGCAAGGATTTTGTGCGACGGATTATCTCGTCTTTCCGGGATTCTTTGGAGGGAGGCGTGCTACTGTTGCCGGAGTTCTTCGGAGGCTCTTCGTATTGGGAGAGACGCTTGCGGAGTTCTTCATTCTCTTTGTCTTTCTTCCCAAAAAGGCGTTTCAGGTCGTGGATTTCCTTGAGTTGCCTTTGGCTTATACGGTTAACCTGACAGATAGTCGCATGCTGGGAATCGATGGTTTTCTGCATCGATTCAATTTGTGCGGACAACCCGCTAAGCACTTCTGTTATGTTATTAACCTGTTGTTTCACAGATATAAAAAGGTACAAAAACTATCGGACGTACACAAATATATTTGCAACTAATTTCAATGAGAGTCAACAAATTATCAAAATTTTCAGAAGCCTGAGCATATTGATACATCCACTAAACTCCTGAAGCGTTACATCCGCTGAATAGTTACGTCATGGCTTCATTTCCGCCTGACCGAACCTGGCATTTTCGGCTCGGACAACATCCTCAGCGACCTGATGTATGTGGAATAGACTCCCCAATGTTCTCTTCGGAAGAGCATCCGAAGCTAAAAATTACTAGTGCAATCCTGCAATTTCCTCCTCAGGAACAGCAAGAATGTCCGCAATCTCCTTCACGGACATGCCTCGTGAGGCCAAGTTCTTCACCGTAGCACGCAGGATGTCTTTTTGCTTTTTTATTTCCTGGGACTTTTGTTCGATTTCTTGGGACTTTTGTTCGATTTCTTGGGACTTTTGTTCGATTTCTTGAGACTTTTGCTCAATTTCCTGGGACTTTTGTTCGATTTCCTGGGACTTTTGTTCGATTTCCTGGGACTTTTGTTCGATTTCCTGGGACT